>Ga0163162_10000845_pt1 | contig 28442 bp, 26 predicted proteins | sample S55metaG_FD_115310 | JGI IMG/M metagenome (GOLD analysis project Ga0163162, IMG submission 115310) | Switchgrass rhizosphere microbial communities from Kellogg Biological Station, Michigan, USA - S5-5 metaG | ecosystem: Host-associated > Plants > Roots > Rhizosphere > Soil | place: USA... | reverse complement strand
ATGTGCTTCATGTGTACGGGCTTGATTTCCATGGCGAGGATCCTTGGGTCAATATTCCTGGTTCGCGTCCGCGTTCCAGTGATACAGAGAACGAGCGGAAGCGATGCGCTTGAAATCTTTCGGATCGAACTCCGCGAAGGCCGGCCCGGACGCGCGCAGCAACTGCGCGACGGCTTCGACATCGGCGCCCGTCATCGGCTCCTCGCGCGCATCCGCGCCAAGCGACTTGATGTTGCCGCGCACGTAGAGCACGGCCTCGTAGAGCGAGTCGCCGAGCGCATCGCCCGCGTCGCCGCAGACCACGAGCCGCCCCGCCTGCGCCATGAAGGCCGAGAAGCTGCCGACCGACCCCTTCACCACGACGTCCGCGCCTTTGAGCGAGATCGCGCAGCGCAGCCCCGCGTCGCCTTCGATGACGAGCAGCCCGCCATGCGCCGACGCGCCCGCCGCGTTCGACGCGAAGCCCTTCACGTGCACGCGCCCGCTCATCATGTTTTCGGCGACGCCGGTGCTCGCGCTGCCCGCGATGGTCACCTTCGCCTCCTTGTTCATGCCGGCCGCGTAGTAGCCCGCGTGACCATCGATCTCGATCTCGATCGGCAGGTTCATGCCGACCGCGATGTTGTGTGCGCCGTCTGGGTTGCTGATACGCACCACACGGGTGCCACGGCCAGCGGCGTCCTTGTGAAGGAAGCGGTTGACCTCCGTCACCGGCGTCTTCGCCAGGTCAAAGTTCATACTTTCCATACGTACATCTCCTCAGGGGCCGGTTCGAACACGCGTGCATGCTTGATGTCGGGCAGATGCGCCAGCGAGCGGAACTCCGAGGCGATCGCGACGAAGTCGTCGGTCTCAGCGACAACGGCGGGCTTGCAGGCGAACGGGTCGCGGATCAGCGCGAGCTTGTCGGGCGTTCCCATGAGAAACGTGTAGAAGCCGTCGAGCTGCTCGAAGCCTTTTTGCAGCGCCACTTCGAGATCGTCGCCTTCGCGCAGGCGGTATTCGAGGTAGCGGCACGCGGCTTCGGTGTCGTTGTCCGTGTCGAAACGGATGCCGTGCGGCTCGAGCATGCGGCGTACGCCATACGGGTTCGAAAGCGAACCGTTATGCACGAGGCAGAAGTCTTCTCCCGCCGTGAACGGGTGCGCGCGATCCGGCGTAACCGCCGATTCCGTCGCCATCCGCGTATGCCCGACGAGGTGCGTGCCGGTCAGGCCGCTGAACGCGTAGCGCTCCGAGACCTCCCCTGGTGTGCCGACATCCTTGTACAGATCGATTGCCCGCCCGGTCGACAGAATGTGCAGCTTTGGATGATGCTCCTTGATCCAGCGCTTCACCGTTTCCGACGAGAGGCCGACGCTCAGCACGGCGTGGTTGCCCTTCGCTTGAAGCGTCGCCTTCGCGCTGAGATGCAGGTTCAGTTCGTGAACGAGACCCTGCCAGTTGAAGTCCTCGCCGTCATCGGCGAGGCCTGAGTACAGGCTGATCTTGCGTACGCTCTCGTCGACCGGTTCGGTGAACACCGCGAGGCCTGCGGAGTCCGGGCCGCGTTCGGTCATGCCGATCAGCATGGGCACCATCAATTCGCCGAGCCGCTCGCGCAGCTCCGGCTTCTTGACGAGTAATCCGACAATTCCACACATGGGTTTTCTCCTGCGCGCGTTACCCGCGCTCAATGATTCAAGGGGACTGGTCCGTTGCTTAGAAAAATTCGAGGTAAGACTTCTGTTCCCAGTCGGACACATGGCGCATGTACTCGATCCACTCCATGTGCTTGAGACGCAGGAATTCGCCGCCGGCCGGGCCGAGCGCCTCGCGCAGCAGCTCGTCCTGCTCCAGCGCATGCAGCGCGGCCTGAAGGTTCTGCGGCAGGATGCTGATGCCGTGGTCGCGCAACTGCTGCGGCGTCTGCTCGTACAGGTTCAGGTTGCACGGCTCGCCCGGATGCAGGCTGTTGCGCACGCCGTCGAGGCCCGCGGCAATCACCGCTGCGGTCGCAAGATACGCATTGCAGGCGGCGTCGGGCAGGCGCAGCTCGATCCGTCCACCCGGAATGCGGACCATCGAAGAGCGGTTGTTGTTGCCATAGCTGATATACGCCGGGGCCCACGTCGCACCCGTCAGCGAGCGGCCCACCACGAGACGCTTGTACGAATTGACGGTCGGCGCGCAGATCGCGGTGAGTGCGGCCGCGTGCTTCAGAAGGCCCGCTGTCCAGTGATACGCCAGCTTCGACAGTCCGAGGCCGTAGTCGTCGTGATCGTCGGCGAAGAGATTGCGCTCGCCATCCGAGAGCGACATGTGCATGTGCATGCCGTTGCCCGGGCGGTTCGCGAACGGCTTCGGCATGAACGAGCAGATGAGGCCCAGGTCGTTCGCGATTTCCGATGCGGCCATCTTGAAGAACACGTAGTTGTCGGCGGACTTCAGGCACTCCGTGAACGTGTAGTTGATTTCGAACTGGCCGTTCGCGTCTTCGTGATCGATCTGGTAGACGTCGATACCCGCCTTGATCAGCGACTCGCTCAGCCGTTCGAGGAATTCACGCGAACGCGAGAGGCCCTTGTAGTCGTAGCACGGCTTGGGCAGGGCGTCGGTTGCATCGCATGGCACGATGCTGCCGTCGTCGAGCTTGCGCAACAGCGAAAACTCGGGCTCGAGGCCGGTGTTCAGGATCCAGCCGTGTTCCTCGAGGCGCTTCACCTGCTTCTTCAGGGTGACGCGGCTTTCGAAATCCCACGGCTTCTTTTCCACATGACCGTCGCAGACGATGCGCGCGTAGCCCGGCTGCCACGGCACCAGCTGCAGCGTGTCGATGTCGCCGACCGCCATGAAGTCCGCGCCTTGCGGATCGATGCCGAGACCCCACACCGCGAAGCCCGCAAATCCCGCACCATTCTTCAGGATCATGTCCAGATGCGCGGCCGGAACGGACTTGGTCTTCGCGACACCGTGGATGTCGACGAATTGCGCGAGGATGTACTTGATGTCGTTGTCTGCGAGAAATTTCTTGGCTTCTGCGGGGGTCATGTCGATTGTCCTCAAGCGTCATGGGTGCGATGTCGGGAAGGCCGGGTCGCCACTCGGGCGTGCTCCTGGCCAACTGTCACTTGCCTACCGGGATGCTGCCTGGTCGATTTCGGTGATCGTGGCGAGACCGACCGGCCCGCCACCCAGCTCGGCAGCGATGCCGGCAAGGGTTTCCCACAAGTAGTGACCGTAGGTGCCGTCGGCCCACAGCCGCAAGTAAGGCCGACCCATCCGCTCGCCCGGCAACACGGTGACGGCGACACCCGCCATCGATGTGAGCACCACCGGTCTTGCTTCCAGATCGAGTGCGCGAAAGTTGAAGCTGCACGTCTGCAGCAGCAACTCGTGCAGCGCTTCCCCGGCGAGCGCCAGCGCCAGATCCTGGCGCAGCACCGGGTAGACACGCAGCGCCGGTTCGCGATGGGCCAGCTTCGCCGAGGTCCGGCCATTCAGGCCGTCCTCGATCAGGTATTCGGTCAGGCCAAGGCGTGCGATGAAGCCGCCGTCCGCCAGAGGGTTCCATGAGTTCGGCGCGTCCGGAACCGGCAGCCCCTGCTCGCCGAGCCACGCCGATGCGCCCTGCCCCTTGAACCCCACACGGTGCAGATGCGATACATCGGCGATGCCGAGAATCTCCGCACGGGTCCTTTCGTCGCCGCCGAAGCGCTCGGCGACCTGCATGCTTTCGAGTACGCGCCACTCTGCATGGGCAGCGTGCTGTGCGTCGTGCGCGGGACTGCGGCGCAACGCGGAAAAATGGGCGCTCATGCGGTCTCCTTCTTCAGTGCCGCCGGTTTCGAAGAGGCGGCGTCTTTCTGGCGCAGGTTTTCTGGGTCGTAGAACGGAATCGGGACCACGGTGGCGGCGACCATGCGGCCATCGGTGAGCCGGAACCTGATGCGCGTGCCGGGCGCCGCGAGCGACGGCTTCACGAACGCAAGACCGATCGTCCTGTTCAGCGTCGGGCTGAAGGACACGCTCGTCGCGCGGCCGGCGATCTCGGCACCATCGATCACGAGGTGGCATTCGCGCAGCCCCGGGTCGTTCACGCCTTCGTCGAGGGCGAAGCCGACGCTGCGCTGCTGGACCGACTGCTTGTCTATGACTTGCAGACTGCGCTTGCCCACGAAGAACGGCTTGTCCATCTTTACGGCCCATTCCATGCCCGCATCGCGTGGTGTCGTCAGACCGTCGGTATCCTGACTCACGATCGCGTGGCCTTTTTCGAGGCGCAGGAGCCGCTGCGCTTCGACGCCGAACGGCCGCACATCGTATTGCGCGCCCGCGGCCAGCAAGGTCTCCCACAGTGCCGCACCGTACTCGGCCGGAATGTGAATCTCATAGCCCCATTCGCCGACAAAGCCCACGCGCATCAGTCGTGCCGGGACGCGGTGCTCGCCGAGGGCGACCCCCGTCACGCGGATGCCGAGAAACGGGAACGCTTCCGAGGACAGGTCCAGATCGACGAGCTTCTGGAGCACGGCGCGCGCGTCGCGCCCCGCGAGATTCACCGCCGCATAAGCGCCCGTCACGTTGACGATGCCGCAATCGAGACCCCAGATCGTGTTCAGCCGCGACAGTTCGCGATAGATCCCGGCCGCGCCCGACGTGGTGGTCGTGAAGTAGAAGTGGTCGTCGGCGAGCCGGGCGATCACGCCGTCGTCGATCACGACGCCCGATTCGTCGCACATCAGCGCATAGCGCGTCATGCCGGGCTTCAGGCCCGCGTACTTCGACACGTACACGCGTTCGAGAAACTCCGCGGCCTGCGGCCCGCGCACTTCGAGCTTGCCGAGGGTCCCGACATCGATGATGCCGACGCCGTTGCGCACCGCATGCACTTCCTCGTGAATGCAGGTCAGCCGGTCCTTGCCTGCCACCGCGTAATACTCGGGGCGCTGCCATACGCCCGCCGGCATCCATACCGCATCGAGCTTCGCATGCTGCGTGTGCAGCGGCGTGCGGCGTTCGGCGTTGAAGCCGCGTCCGGCGAGCAGCGCCATCGGCACCGGATGAAAGAACGGACGCGCCGTGGTCGTTCCGACCTGTTGCGGCTCCTTGCCCGTGAGCCGCGCGAGAATGCGCAGGCCATTCATATTCGAATGCTTGCCCTGACTCGGCCCCATGCCGTTGGTCGAGAAGCGCTTGAGCAGTTCGATGTTGTCGAAGCCTTCCTGCACGGCGTTTTCGAAATCCTTCAGCTGCAGGTCTTCATCGAAGTCGACGAAATTCTTGCCCTGCGCGTGTGCCACGATCGGCCACGGGTGAGACGGCGACTCCGGCTCCGCCGAAGGCGCGATTGCCGTGGCACGGCTCGCTTCGGAACCCGCCCCGCAGTGAAGCGCGGCCAGCACGCCGGCACGGCGCCCATCCTGCAGCTTGTTGTCGAAGGTGAAGACGCCGTTCACGCGGCCGCAGGCGAACACGCCCGCGGGCAACTGGTCCGGCACGAACTGCTCGACCGGCTTTTCATAGCGCATCCGGGTGCCCGCCTGATAGAGCAGGTTCGCAGCGGGCGCCCAGCCGACGCTCATCAACAGCGTGTCGCAGGAAATGTGCTTTGTGCGCGTCGCGGGCACCGGGCCGCCATCCGGCGCGAACGGACCCACGCGAACGCTCGCGAGACGCGTGCCAGCGGAATTCGCGATTCCTTCGATCACGCAACTCGAACCCAGGACCTCGACGCCGCGCGCTTCCAGTTCGCGCCCCAGGTCGCCAAAGCGGTGCGACGCCCGCAGATCGACGACGGCCGCGACCGCGACGCCGCGCGCCAGCATGTCGAGCGCGGCGCGGTATCCGTCCGCGTTCGCTGTCAGCACGACAGCGCGCTCGCCGGGACGCACCGCGTAACGGTAAGCGAGGCGTTGCGCCGCCGAGGCGAGCATCACACCCGGCAGGTCGTTGTTGCGGAACACCGCCGGCTGCTCGAAGGAACCGGTCGCCATGATCACCGCCCTGGCGCGCATCTTCGTGATGCGCGTGCCATCGACGAGCGGCACCCAGTGGTCCGCGTAATACGCCGCTGCGAGCGTGCCCGTCATCACGCGGATGCGAGGATGGTTGCCCACTTCGGCGTCGAGCTGGCGCATCGCCTGATAGCGCGAATCGTCGCCGCCGAACTGGTAAGTGCCGCTGCCGCCGGAGCGCGTGTTCTCGTCGACGATCACGACATCCGCGCCCTGCTCCGCCGCCGCGAGCGCCGCCGACAGACCGGACGGACCCGCGCCGATCACGAGCACGTCGCAAAACCCATAGCGCTTCGGCGTGCGGATATGCGGCGCGCTGAAATCGACCTTGCCGAGTCCCGACATGTTGCGGAACATGCGCTCCCAGCGCGGGAACCAGCGCTTGCTATAGAACGCCTTGTAGTAGAAGCCGACCGGCAGGAACGGCGCGAGCTTGCCGATCCAGCGGCCACGGTCGGCCGCCACGCCACCGAACGTATTGACCGAGGTCCAGTTGCCGCCGCTCGCGAGTTCCGTGACATCGGCGCGCACGTTGATGCGCGCGCCGTCCTGCACCATCGCGTTCACGTCGTGATTCGCAAGCGACAGCACGCCGCGCGGACGGTGATACTTGAAGCTGCGCCCGAGCACCGTTACGTCGGAAGCCCACAGCGCGCTCGTAATGGTGTCGCCGGCGAAACCCTTGTAGCGCCGGCCTTCGTATGAGAAGTCGAGTTGCTTGTCGCGCGCGATCCATTCGCCTGCGTGGGGAGCCAAACGCATTTACGCCTCCTCGCCATTCAAGTAAGTGCGGACCACGCGATCCAGCGCCGTATCGCGCTCGGCAATGAACCAGGTGTTGCTCGGCGTGTGGCACCACCATTCCTTTTTCATGCCCGGTGCGCCGTTTCGGCAGAAGACGTAGTCGGCCCATTGGTCGTCGGTTGCGGTGCCCGGGTCGGGCATCGCGCGCAATTCGCCCCAGTACGCGAATTCCGACACGGGCCGCGCACCGTTCACCGGGCAGGTCATGATCTTCATTGCTCGTCTCCTCGATCAGTGGCCAACGGACGCCGCGCCCTTCTCGCCCGTCAGCGAGAACTCACGGAAGCGATCGAGCGTGAAGCCCGTGATGAGTGGATGGTTCGTATCGTTCACGACAGTGTGCGACATGGTCTTGCCGCAAATCGGCGTTGCCTTGAAGCCCCACGTTCCCCAGCCGGAATCCAGATAGAACCCTTCAACCTGTGTCTTGCCCATGATCGGCGCGAAATCGGGCGTCATGTCGGCCATGCCGGCCCATTGACGCATCACCTTCACCTGCGAGAGGAACGGGAACATCTCGAGCATGTGAGCCGTCAGTCCCTCGACGAAATCGAGTGTCGAGCGCGTCGAATGCAGTTCGTACGGATCGAGCGACGCTCCCATCACGAGCTCACCGCGCGCCGACTGGCTGATGTACACGTGCAGGCTTCCCGAGACGAGAATCGGGTCGAGCCACGGCTTGAGCGGCTCGCTCACCATCGCCTGCAGCGGATGGATGTAGATCGGCGTGCGCATGTCGACCATATCCGTGATGCGCGGCGTCGAGCCCGCGACCGCGCACAGCACCTTGTTGGTCGAGATATAACCGCGCGAGGTCTTCACGCCCTTGACCTTGCCCCCGGCGACGTCGATGCCGAGCACCTCCGTCTGCTGGTGAATTTCGACGCCGCGCTGATCCGCGCCGCGTCCGTAGCCCCACGCCACCGCGTCGTGCCGGGCAACCGAGCCGGGCGCGTGATAGAGCGCTCCGAGTATCGGAGCAACGCCGCCGCACGAGAGGTCCATCATCGGCGCCGACGCCTTCACTTCCTTCGGGCCGACCACTTCCGAGTCCACCCCGTAGTGCTTGTTCACCTCGGCGCGCCAGCGCATCGTGCGCATCGCGGAGTCGGTATGGGCGAGCGTGTAGTGACCGCGCGTCGAGTAGAAGAGGTTGAGGTCGAAGTCTTCCGACAGGTCCTGCCACAGCTTCAGCGACGCGTCGTAGAACTGCACGCCTTCGGGCGTCAGATAGTTTGAGCGGATGATGGTCGTGTTGCGCCCGGTGTTGCCGCCGCCGATATAGCCCTTCTCCAGAACCGCGACGTTGGTGATGCCGTGCTCGCGGGCAAGATAGTAGGCGGATGCGAGACCATGGCCGCCAGCCCCGATAATCACAACGTCATAGGAACGACGCAGACTGTCATGCTGCGTGAACATCCTCGGCTCGGGATGCTTTTTCGACATCGCGAAACGCGCGAGACGCCATGGCATATCTCTCTCCTTGTGCAGCCCTTCGCGGCGCGGGGCTTCTTGTGGATTCCGACTGGGGGGACGATTCGCGCAGCTAGCTAGCGCAGCACCACCGTCTTGTTGCCGTGTATCAGCACGCGGTCTTCGAGGTGGTAGCGCAAACCCCGTGCCAATACGGCCTTTTCGATGTCGCGGCCAAGGCGCACGAGATCGTCCGGACGATCGGAATGACGCACCCGGATCGTGTCCTGTTCGATGATCGGACCTTCGTCGAGGTCTTCTGTCACGTAGTGGCAGGTCGCGCCCGTCAGCTTCACGCCGCGCGTATACGCCTGGTGATACGGCTTCGCGCCGACGAAGCTCGGCAGGAACGAATGGTGGATGTTGATGATCCGGCCCGGGTACGCGCGGCACAGCTTCGGCGACAGCACCTGCATGTAGCGCGCAAGCACCATCGTGTCGGCACGCGCGTCTTCGAAGAGGCTCTGCACTTCGTCGTACGCCGCCTCCTTGTTATCCGGCGTGACCGGCACGTGATGAAAGGGGATGCCGTGCCATTCCACGAAACTGCGCCACGTGTCATGGTTCGAAATCACGCACGGGATGTCGATGTCGAGCTCGCCCGCCTTCCAGCGCGCCAGCAAATCGTAGAGACAGTGTTCGAGCTTCGACACCAGGATCACGACGCGCTTCTTCACCGAGTGATCGGCAACCTTCCACGACATCTGGAATTCACGCGCGATACGCTCGAAGCGATCGCGGAACTGGTCGATGCTGATCGACAGCGAATCGGTCGCAATCTCATGGCGCATGAAGAAGCGGTTTTCGATTTCGTCCGCATGGTGCGAGGCTTCAATGATCCAGCCATGATGCTCGGCCAGGAACGTGCTTACCGTGGCCACGATGCCGATGCGGTCAGGACACGACAGGGTCAGCGTAAAGCGGCGAGGTGGTGACATGGGGCTCTCGGCTTTGTCTTTGGTGAGGTGTTGATGCAAGGTAACCACGCGAAAAGAGGCTGTCAATGACACTAAACTCTTTTTCCTGATAGGAAACACCTTATGAGTACCCATTCGTGGGTAGGGCGACAAAAAAAGCGCTCACATGGGGGAAGGCGGCGGACTCGCAACGCTCGGCTGGCCGGGACGAAATTGCGGGAAGAATCGCGCTGGCCTTTACTTCGTGTCGCTGAAGAAGGCCATGCAAGCGCCCAGGCAATTGCCGTTGCGGCATGGCCAGGGCGTACTGTGCTTGTCGGGAACGACGCGCGAGGGGCGCGGGTGGGCTAGGTGGCTTGAGCCTGCAGACGATGCCTGAACAGCGCCCAGCGATAGCGCGCGATCATATAGGCATCCAGCGCGGCTATCGCGTAGATGAAGAGCCCGCCCGCGTGCCGGCCAACGAACGATCGCCCCGGAGCCGCGAGCTCCATCGTCACGAACCCGAGCGAGAGCATGAAGAACACCATCGTCAGTGCGCGGGTGGGCATCCGGTTGAGCACCTGTCCCGCGCCTGGCAGGAGCACGGCGGCGCCCAGCACGAGATAGGGATGCAGCGGCCGCCGAAGGGGCGGCGCTGGCGCGCCGGGCCTCTTGTCGCGTGCGGATGGCGGCATCGATTTACGCTTGCGCATGAGCGCCTCCTCTCACGAGATCGGCGCACACCGCCACGGCCTGATCGAGTATCGACTTGAGCAGTACCGCTGGCACGTGAGCTTCCCGAAGCGCGGCAGAGCGCAGCACCAGATACTCGCTGCGATCCGCGCTGTGCGCCTGATAGACGATTCTCACGCCGTGCCGCGTGACCAGCAGTTCCTTCGAGCGCGGATCGTCGAAGATCGTCCTGACATGAGGATCGAGCAGGCCTAGCGGAAGTTCGGCGGCGGGCCGGTCCGCCATCAACGGGCCGATGATGTTCTTCGCCTGCGTGTACTGGCCGCCCGCGGCGGCAACCGTCGACGTCACTTCGGAATCGATCATGGCAACGCATGTGTACAGCAGGCCGATGATCCAGCATGCGATCAGCGACCCATACGCGCCGCCTTTCGCAACCGAGAAATTCCATCCCATGAATTCGCCGACAAGGACGATCCCGACGCCGAGCGCCCACACGTGAATCGGCCCCAGCACTTTCAGCAGCGCGATTCGCTCGCCTGTCTGCCCTGCCACTGCTGCTTCACTCATGAACAGCTCCTGAACGGGTTGAACTGGCGGATGCGGCTACTCCTTCCCTTCGGTCGAACTCGTCAGAAAATCGTCGTCGTATTGACGGCGGACCCTGAGCGCGTCGATCAGAATCCACAGGAACAGCAGGATCGACACGGCCCAAGCCGCATGACTCAGCAATGGCCAGAGGTTCATCGATTTACTCCTGAAATTTCTCGGCGATCACCTGGCGGTATTGCCGCTCGGACACGCGCAGGACGAACACGAAATAGCTCAGAATAGCGAGCGCGGTCACGGTCAATGAAACCGGCTCGATCTCATAGTTGAACTTGCTGGTGACGATGGGTTTTGCTTGCTCGCTGCCGTAGCCGAGCTTGCGCCACTGCGCTTCCATCGCAGCATTCTGGCCAAGCTCGCGCCAGGACACCTGCGTCTTTACCGCATCGGCCTGAACCGGCTTATCCGGCGCCTTCAGGAGAAGCGGAGCGAGCAGGCTGCAGTACACCAGCACAAGCAAAAAGATACTGTCGACCAATTGGCCGAAGCCTTTCTGCACCGGAGGAACGTATTCGGCCGCCATGCGAGTGCCCTCTTCGATTGGCAATTCGGTTGAAACTGCGGGAATGCTTCAGGGCTAAAGCAGATACGCTACGCGTCAGGGCCGCGCGAGCGCCTCGTCCTTCATTTCGGCAGATTCGGCCTTGCTCGCGCGGTTCTCGTCGAGATGGCGGATATCCAGGCCGTAGATGTGATCCTTGTCGTCCTTGTAGTGCCGCACCATCGCGAGAATCGACGCGGTATTGAAAACGAGCACCGCGCCGACGCCGATCGAAAGCGCGACACGCACTGACGGATCGGTGGTGTAAGCCGTGACCGCGACGTACACGTAACCCAGCGTGACCCATAACAGCAGCAAGGCGATGCGCGCCATGCGCCGATCCCGGACAAACATTCCATTGATGCGTTTTCGCATTGCTTGGTCCATCTCGACAACCTCCTCGATCGTGCCGGTTGACGCCGGCGGATTGGACAGCCCGGGCAGGCAGGCGGATACGGGTGTTTCAGGACGACCCTGCTGGATTCCCTTGCATAAAATAAGTTTCCCACCAATATTATGTGTGGGCGGCGGGATGTCAATGCGGTTTGGTGGGTAGATGAACGCCGGGCTTTCGGTCAGCGTGTGATGATCGGCTCGATCCACGCGGAGGGTGAACCTGCTGCCGTTGGTCGATCAACTGTTCTGGCCGGCTATCGCCGCGCGGCAAATCCAGTCCGTCCGACTGTTATCGGCCATTCGCGAGTTGAACTCGTGCGCCACACCGCGCGCACGATGCGCTCGCTCGTCAAAGCGGCGATCGCGCCCGTGTACTTCGAACATGCGTTGAGCCGCAGCCCTTCCGCTTACCGCTCATGATTTGTTTGGCAGACTATCGCGGGACCAGGACATCGAGGGTTTTCCATCCTCCCCCTGGAAGCCCCGCGAGCTCCTGCAGACGATCCGCCTCTCTCACATGACATTCCACGGGGAAATATTTCGCACCGTTGGCAGCCAGCCAAATGGTTCGCGTCACACCGTTTGTGAAGGCGACATAGGGAAACCGATGTTCGTTCCAGCCGACCGTCCTTTCGAACAGCAGCCATTTTTTCTGAATGATCGGATGACGGCGCCGGCCGATTTGGCAACTGATGTCGGCAAGCGGTACGGGGTTGTCCTTGCCGCCCTGGAAGCCTTCCTCGGCATGCTGGAATTTGTCATCCCGACGCCATGTTCTTTCGTGACCGTGAGCTTGTGCAGCGTGCAGGCCGTTTGGCTCGGCGCGCCAGAGGGCGAAGAGCCGGCCAGTGTCGACTTCGACGACAGCGCGCTCTTCGTTGAGGTAGTTGGTCCGACCTGCACACATATAGACGTCACCGGCCTGTGTTGCGATCCTGAACCGTGCGACGGTACTCGAAAAAAGCTGAACCACACTGTCAAAGGTTTGCATGTCGGCTCCGAGCGGCGAAGGTTATTGCCTGTTAACGGCACCGCAGCCGGATTATTTAAGCCAACACACCTGTCAAATAACTGTCTGTCGGACATCTTCCACCAGCCGCCGCCGACGCCCGGGCGATGTCAACACTGACGGGTATTGGGGGACGCTCCCACTTTTCTTACGTTCATGTCGAAGTAGCGCCGCGACTCCTCGATCTTTTGCCGGTTGGTGGCAGCCCACCTTGCAATCGGTCCGATCGCTTCTTTCAACGAACGCCCGAGCGCCGAGCGCTCATAGTCCACGCGCGGGGGAACGGTCGGATAAATTCTCCGTGTCATCAGGCCGTCACGTTCAAGGTGCCTGAGAGTGACGACCAGCATCCGTTGCGATATGCCGTCTACGGACCGATACAGCTCCTTGAAGCGCATGCACCTGTCTCCCAAAGCCGCCGCGACCTCCGCCGTCCACCTGTCTCCGAGGCGGAAATGAATCTCGCGCGCGAGTTCAAAGTCTCCGGGGTTGTGTCCTTGTGCGTAGTTCACTTGTTTTCCCATGCAAACTGCTGTTGATGATCGATGTGGCCGCGCTCGCCGCTTCGCTAGGCATGGCAGGCTCATGAATGCGCGATGTCGGTCGGCAACGTTCGCACGTTCGTCTCTGTTTCCACAAACTCGCTTCCCGCTCGTTCCGCCTGGTTCGCTGAAGGTCCAGCACCAAACGCAGCAGGGAATCACGTTTTGCAATGCAATCCGGCTCACCCGTGTTCAACCGCTTCTGGCTCAAGCCCGGTCAACGCTCCGGGCAAGCCGTGCGCGGGCAGGCAGCAATCGCAGCCTGCAACTTTGCTCACCATCACTTTGATGTCATGGTTCTGCTTGCTCAAGACGCCCGCGGCTAGCCAACCGCCGACCTACGGAACAGCGCTCACCGCGCAAGCGGTCGTGCGGGCCGGTCCTTGCGAACATATTCGCGACGCCGATAACAGCCGCTTCATCCGTTCCTTGATTTCGGCGGTGGCGTTGATTGCCGATCGATGACGCGGATATGGAGGCCGAGCGTGGTGAATTCCTCAGGCGCGATCAGGCGAGTGGCGTGCAACAGTGGCCACGTTATCAACCTTGAATGACGATGATAATGTCGCAAGTCGGCAATTTCATGCTCGATCGTCTCACTTGTCGATCGCTATATGTCTCCACCGTTCGCCCACATCCGCCATCCGTCATGCAGGCCAATTCATGCATCGACGGCCTGCGTGGGCAACCGATGCTGAACACGCTGTCAACGGCGATGTTCGCGCTGATATGGCGACTCGCGCCCTCGCCCGTGAAGAAAATGTCCTTTGCATGGTTTCGTCGACAGACTGGCGCCCGGCGGCACCAGACTGTCGACGAGCTTCGCGGATGTCGATGGGGAAGGCCACCACATAAGTTGACACGAGTGTCAAACTTGATGTTTAATGAGCCTTCCGTGATGTTGTCCTCCAATTCAGGAACCTAAACCTTGATTGCGGATGAGCACGCCGTCAATCATGACATTAGTGTCAAATAAGGCGGAGCCGACGCAATCTGCGGAAACACAATCCTTAATCTTCCATCTGCAGATACCTCCATGACTTCCGACATGGCCTCTCATGCCCCGGAGAAGATAGACCGGGTCCTCATGTGGCGTTACATTTTCGCGGGCCTATGCGCAAGCCTCGACAGCATCGGCCTGGCCCGCTTCGCCTTCACGCCGCTGATCCCCGAGCTCATTCAGGCACACTGGTTCTCCGCGTCCAGCGTGATCTACCTCGGCTCGGCCAACCTGGCCGGCTACGTCTGCGGCGCACTCATCGGCCGGCCCATCGCCTCGCGCGTGGCAAACGGACATGTGCTGCGGTTCATGATGGTGCTGATCACCGCCGCTTTTCTTGCATGCTCGGTACCGCTGTCGTTCGCGTGGTACTTCAGTTGGCGATTCCTGTCAGGCATTGGAGGCGGTGTCGTCATGGTCCTGGTTGCGGCCACCATCCTGCCGCACGTGCCGCCCGCCAACAAAGGCACTGCCGGTGGCGCCATTTTTCTGGGGCTTGGCCTCGGAATTGCCGGTTCAGGGACCATCATTCCCCTGTTGCTCGGCCTGGGGCTGACGCAGACGTGGATCGGCCTTGGCGTCATATCGGCGGCTCTGACCGCGGCCAGCTGGTTTTTCTGGCCCTCGAACAAGCCTGGCGCGAGCGCCCCTCAGCAGCGGACACGCGCCACACAAATCCCGCACTTTGGCAGGGACGTCAAGGTTCTGTATCTGCAATATGCGTTGATGGCCTCGTCCGCCATCCCGCCGATGGTCTTCCTCGTCGATTTCATCGCTCGCGGCCTGGGGCAGGGAACGCAACTGGGTTCGGTCTTCTGGGCCATCTATGGCCTCGGTGCCATTGCAGGTCCGCCGCTGTATGGATATCTGGCGGACCGTTTCGGCCCCGGCACTACTGTCAAGATGGTGTGTCTCGTCATGGCGGTCGTCCTCGCGACGATGTACACCACCGGCAACATAGTCATGCTCGGCGTTCTCACGGCCATCATCGGCACTTTTGCTCCAGGCATGGTTCCGCTGGCACTTGCGCGCGTGCATGAACTGAACGTGCACCATTCGAGTCGCCAGAATATTGCCTGGGCTCGCGCCAGCATCATCGCTGCGGCGGCAATGGCGGGCGCCGCGTATGGCTATTCGGCGCTCTTCAACGCCACGGGTGGCAATCACCGCCTGTTGTTCCTGACGGCGGCCGCGACGTTGATCGTCGCGATACTCGCGGGCTTGATCGTCCCAACCGACCCCGGCGAGTCTCATGCGATGAACCAGACGACATAATTGGCACGTGTCGCCACGGGCCTGCATCCCGGTCAGCTGGTCGTCATCCGATCCCGCTGCGCAATTACCCATGAGCGCTCGAAGCGCCCCCCGGCTATCGACTTCAGCGCCGCTGCCACTTTCACGCCTTGCCGCCGAGCGGCCTCGATCACCGCTGCCACTTAGGCGGGCGAAATTGAAGTTGTCACTTTCGATCGCGCGACGGCAACGACACTAAAGCTCAGCGGCAAATGCCGACGCCAGCGTTCGCGCCATATCTGGCTTGAGTGCTTTCAACCATCGATGTCGCATTTGCCTTGAAGCACATGTTATTGACTGAGCGTCGCTTGCGCATGAATCATTCATGGCCGAACTGGCGATCGGTCGACGTAACCATCTGTTTGCTGGAGCAGACTCTGGCGGCGAACGTGACGCCGCAATCTACAGCCTCGGCGGCACCGCAAACTCAACGGCATCGATCCTGAGGCATATCTGCGCTACGTGTTCGCACGCATCGCCGAACTCGCCCCGTGGGTCGTCGCCGATCAGCTCCGCACCCCAGTCTGAAGATCCGATCCTTGGTCAAAACGTCGCTGGCACCACACTTGCCATCGGGCTGCGACCTCGCCGGTCAGCTCTCGGGGTCGTACCCAAACTCGCGGAGTTCCTGCGAGCAGCGGCAGGCTTTGGCGATCTTCGCGGCCCATTGGACGGCGGCTTCACGCGACGGGAGTTCCAGGACACAGAAGCCGCCGTCGAACTCCTTGGTCTGCGGGTAGGTACCGTTCGTGACGGTGCCGTCAGCGGCGACCATCAGCGGCGCGACGTCCTCGTTGATACCGCCGCCGAACACATAGACGCCGGCATGCTTCGCCTCGCGTATGACCGCGCGTGCCGCTTCGCCGACCGCAGCTATGTCGTCGTCGGAGACGTCCATCGCCGATCCGGGGAAGGAGATAAGGTACTTCGTCATCGTTCGGTCCTCCGGGTGTGAGTTCGCTCGCCAGTCGGGCTATCTCGCGTGCCGGAATGCGAGCGGATGATTCGGTACGCCTTTACGGCCAGTTCTCGTCGGTGCTTCTGTTGTCAAAGTAGTCCCCCTGCTCGATGTGACGGGGGCTACTCTGGCGACTTCTGATTGGAGCGTCTAGACGGTACGCCGTACTCGCTTACGTTTGGCACGCGTTACCGGCTGTTTCAGTGACCGCGCCGAGGAGCACGCTTCAGCACCTCCAGCACGGCCTGGCGCACACGGTATACGGAGTCTTTTGTTAATCCGCCGTCCCCGAATACGCGGCCTTCAGCGCGGCGATGTCGAACTTCACCATTTTCAACATGGCATCGGCAACGCGCCTGGCCTTTTCTGGATCAGGGTCAGCCATCATTTCGACAAGATCGGCTGGAACGATCTGCCACGAGACGCCGAAGCGGTCCCTCAGCCAGCCGCACTCCTCAGGCGAACCGCCGCCCTCGAGAAGGGCGTTCCAATAGCGGTCGAGCGCAGCCTGATCGTCACAGTTGACCATCAGGGATATCGAGTGGTTGAACGGGTCGAGTCGCCCGGCGCTCATGGCGATGAAGGGCTGCCCAAAGAGAACAAACTCGACAATCTTCGTGGAACCGGCGCTCGGCACCGCAGTGACCCGAACGACGTGCGAGTCTGGAAAGATATCCGCATAGAATGCGGCGGCCTCCTCGGCTTCCCTGGAGTACCAAAGAAAAGGCGTGATCTTTTGAATCGTCATGGCAAGTACGCCCGTATCTGCATGACCGCGGCTCGCCTCATGTTACGTCGGAGCAAATACCACTGCGCCGACGTCGGCGATAAGCGTGAAGCTTCTAAAAAAACGGTACGTCTGGTCGCCGACCGTTATCCGGTTTAGTCCAACCTGGGTCAACTCCAGCAGTTCCTCGGCCACGGCCTTCGAAATGGTCCCATGGCTGGTCAAATCACTCTCCTCGGCGGCCGGGTCGCCGACGTAGACCGAACAGACGTCTGTACCGTGGCGCATCATGACCACGCACTTCCCCCGCTCCAGAGAAATCTCCAAATACGCGGCCAGCGCCCGCAGCGACTCCGGCGTATGCCCGTTCGGGCCGTAAGTGATTTCTGAAGCGGTGGCCATTTTTTTGTCCCGTCAAAAATGTATGTCCTGAACCGAAACCTTACTCCTAAGTCACCCCGGTTTCACAGAAAGCACGCATATCCGGGTTCTGAACCGATGGGTTCCCGGTTTGCACTGTTGCAGACAAGACGGAACACGAACCGGGACGCAACGAATCGCACTGCCCCAGTCAATACAAACCCGCCACGCAAGTCCCGTTTGTTGGCTCAATGCCACTAACGGGCGTGCTGCAACGCAGCACGCATGGCTCATCTTCTGCGCCGACGCGAGAGAGATGCCCGAGACGGTGCGAGGTTCGCGCCCAATAGCCTGAAAAGTATTGACACACGGGCAACTGTGCTTGCGATCAGCGTTCACGCCGAGAAGCGGAACGCGGGAAGTTTTCAGTTGACTTCGGTGCGATTGCGCCTATGATGGTACCCAGATTGCTGCACCGCACCATGCATTGTGTGAATTCGATCCTTCCCTCCTTTTGGAATCAAACTATGACTACTCCTATGACTAATCTCATCCCGGAACAAACGGTTGCCGCAACCAAGGCAAGCTTCGACACGGCATTTGGTCTCGCAAGCAAGGCTTTTGAGGGGTTCGAAAAGCTCTTCGAACTCAATGCGCAGACGGTCAAGACGACGCTCGCCGAGGCTCAGGAACTCGCTGCCAAGTCCCTTTCCAGTAAAGCGCCGCAAGCCGTTTTCGCAGTTCAGACCGGCGAGTTTCAGCCCGCCATTGAAAAGGCGCAGGCGTACTGGAAGCACGTGAACGAAATCGTGTCGAGCACTCAAGCTGAATTCGAGGCGGCAGGCAAGACGTTGTTCAACCTGCCCTCGTATGACACGAAGGCGCTGTTCGACAATCTGTCAAAAAACGCACTGCCGGGCAGTGAAGCAGTTGTGGCCCTGTGGAAGTCAGGTTTGGCAGCGGGCGAGACGGCTGGCGCGGCATATACGGCTGCCAGGAAATCGGCGAAACAAGTCGTCGAGAATGCTGAAAGCGCCGCCACCAATGCGTAAAGCGTCGCGCGAACGAGGGGGAAGAAACACCTCGACGCGCGCGGTGAAAAGTAACGCTCTTGGTCTCGCAGGGTCATGCGCCTGACAGCGTATGACGGAATTACCCCTTGAGCCGTTTTGCGGTCAGGGGGACGAATAGGAGCGCCCTGCGGGGCGCTTTTATCATTTTCCGGCACCGGAAACGCAGCGTGCGGCCGCCGACGTTGCTATCCCGGCCTCGCGGGTGAGGCGAAGACCGCCGCCGAACCATCGCGACTCAAGCTCTGGCTCGACGTGGAGCGGTCACGCACGTGCGCCGGCGCGAACGACTGAACCGGGTTTCTGAGTGCAGGCGCGGAGGACGCAGTATCAGTTACGAAAGCCGCTCCAAGGGGGCTTGACCTTACGAAAACAATCCTCTCATCGCTCGCCAGAGCGCCGCGAAGCGGTGCGGACGGTCTGAATCAGGCGACTTCACGTCGCCGTGCGGCGTGCCGCGTTCCTCGGCCGACCGTACGTGTGAGACGAGTATTCCGAAATACATGGCGTTGCTCCCAATTGGCATTGGAGATCACGGCAAGTGATCCGCACACAATCCGGACCCACATTTGCGCGCGGCAAAATGCGCTCAACGGATTCCGGCAGTCAGCGAATAGCGCTGAAGGCGCATGCCCCGGATGCCGCTTTCGAGTCATGCCCTCGTTTTCATACTCATCTTCCCCGGGCAACCTTGATCATTCCGAAGTCACGTTCCATGGGAAATGGCTATCGAACCATCGGCTTCTACCCGATCCGAGCGCGAGGCGTCGACGAGTGCTCGGAGAAATCAAGCGCTACGTACGGTCTGCGGGCAGCCGGCGGATATACCCGCCAACGACCATCGTCGTGCCGAAAGAAAAGCATCGCCCGGGGTCCGCGTGGAAATGACGTCTCGACGCACACGTAACGTATGCCGCCCACGCGCGTGCGACTGAACTCAGTTATGTGAACAGGCGTCGAGAGCTCTGGGGCAAGCCATTTGTCGACCTGCGAACGTAATGAATGGTCAGAGGTGACTTTCACGTGCGGCTCCCACAAATGAATCGCGTCCAGCGGCAGGTCCCACGAGTTCGATGCTTGCCGCTCTTCGGGCAACCTCCTGGCTGGGGCTTCGTACCATAGTCCCGCCAGTCGCCGACGCCCTCAGTGCGCTGCACCGCACCAGATGACGCAAATACGAAAGCTGAGCAACGAGTTGTCTGGCCGTCCTGTGCTTCATGACCAACCTCCCGTGCCGCACTCGAGCCTGAGAGCACACGCTTCGTTTGCGGGGCATCGTCCCGAACAACTGCAGCAGCCGGTGTTGTGGGTCGCATGTGCCGGCATGTTCGCGACGACCCCGTGATCGGCCGCAAAATCTGCGTCCTTCCCTGTGCTTGTTATCGGCAACGACGATTTGGAACTTGAGACCGACCCTCAAACGACAGCCTCACTCCATTCACGGTGTCGCTTGAATCCACTTCCGACTTGATACCGTCTGCATGCCTGACCTGCTCCGGTGTACTCCCATAACATTCCCCTCGATGGTGGGAGTGCTGCTTTACTGCAAAAGACACGATCGGATCGAATACGGCTCGATCACAATGACCGGGATCGTGTCGATTGCGTAGCACTTACTATGCGCTCGTGCGTCATGCGTTGATTCGGCGAATTGAAGCAGAAACCGCCCGCTTTCCAAGCTATCCGCCGTAAAGGCAAAGCCCGTTTTCCGCATCGGCATGCCGTGTGGCTCAAGGGGACGGGTGACGCCGCTCAAATGCGCCAATTCTTCGCCTCGCATTTTTGCGTCACTCCTCGTTTGGCGTAGCGTCAGGTCTTCGCGGCTCTTGGGTCAGCATCCTATTTTGGAGTTATTCATATGTTGGTCTGACGGCACAAAAATCTTCTGACGAAAAGCACGTTTGCTTCCCCGCGTATGCGCGCAAAAGAACAGACATCCCGGCGGCTACGCCGTGCCCGCCCCGCGCCCCGCGTGTGCCAACGCCAGCGCCAGCCTTGCCCCCACCTCGGCGTTGTGCTTCACCACCGCGATGTTTGTGGCCAGGCTGCGTCCACCCGTCAGCGCCGTGATGCGGGCCAGCAGAAAGGGCGTCACGGCCTTGCCGGTGATTCCTTGCGCGGCGGCCTCGTCGAGCGCCTGCCGGGTCAGTCCGTCGATCTCTTCGAACGTCATCGCTGCCGCTTGCGGCACCGGAGTGCTCAACACCACCCCGCCTCCGAGTCCCAAGTCCCACTTGATGCGGATGAAGCGTGCCTGCTCCATCGCATCGTCGAGTCTGAAGTCCGCGCGAAAACCACTGTCGCGCATGTAGAACGCGGCGAAATTGTCCTGCTCGCAACTGAGCACCGGCACGCCATGCGTTTCCAGATACTCCAGTGTGAGCCCGATGTCCAGGATGGACTTCGCACCGGCACAGACCACTGCCACCGGGGTCTTCGCCAGTTCCTGCAGGTCAGCCGAGATATCGAAGGTTTCCTGCGCGCCCCGGTGCACGCCGCCAATGCCTCCGGTAACGAAGACCTCGACGCCGGCCAGGGCGGCACATATCATCGTGCCAGCCACTGTCGTGGCGCCGAGCCCGCCGCATGCCAGCACGGCCGGCAGATCGCGGCGGCTGACCTTGTACACCTGGTCCGAACGGCCGAGTAGTTCCAGCTCGTCGTCAGAAAGGCCAATGCGGACTCGCCCGCCGATCAGCGCGATAGTCGCGGGCTCGGCTCCCACGTCGCGGATCAAGGCCTCCACTTCGCGCGCGGTGCGAACGTTCTCCGGGTAGGGCATGCCGTGGGCGATGATGGTCGATTCCAGCGCCACGAGCGGGCGGCCGGCGGCCTGTGCTGCGGCCACAGGCGCGCTGAGGGTCAACCAGGAGTGTGCAAGGTCGGCAGCCATGTCTATGCTCTCGGCGGTGTGATTCACTTGCACAAGTATGCACCGATGCCGACGACGCTACCCATAGCGTCCATGCTTTCCGAACAGCGCTTTTCAGTGGCTTGAGCAGAACAATTCGTATCGCTGTCCCAACACACTGATGCGGACAATAGCCTGAAGCGCCCACGAATCAGCGCACGTCAAGGCAAGGGCTATTGCGAAGACGCGGGCATACAGGCAGTTCCGCAACGATCGAAAAAGGTAGAGTTCCTGCTTGGTCCGTCTCAAACGGCATCGGCGACGACGTGCCGGGTCCGTAGCCGGGGCGATCGTTTGAATCGTGCACGAAGCGGAACATGTTCATGGCGGACCGTGCGCCTGCTGTCCGAACTAGACGGCGGCGATCGACCGGCAGAAGAGCGAGAGCGTGACGAACGTGCCAAACAGGCATTCCGGGGTGACGAGACCGATCTCGTCTGGACCATGCCGCAGCCCCACACCGCATCAAAGCCGCTCGGCGCAATCTCCGCACAATGTGGCATCCGGCGAGCCATCGTGACGTTGCGCAGAGAGCCGTGTCTTCCATGATGAGCGGCCGTTAAGTACGCGCCCAAATTTGGCTGCTGAAGCCGACGAGCGTAGAATTTGTTAGCGCTCCATCAATACAGCAACTCGCTTCCAGACCGAAAGAGGCTGATGAAAACAGGAATGATCATTCCGATTCTTTAGCGCTTTTACCTTAGGCATTGCGGACTATCCGACCTTGCGCTTTCCACGGTCAGCACGCTCGGTAAAGGAACAGCTAAGCATCCCAACGCGTCACTCCTTTAGAACGCTTTCCTCGGTCAAAACGTTCACAGACTAGCAAGCCATGTGCGCGAGCGGTCGGCGCGCAACTTGTTCGTGAAATCCTAAGACACCGTCATCGTCTTTAGCTTTCCACTCACCAGCCATAGTCGAAAAGGCTCTTTTCGACCCTCCGAACCGAGTCATCATGCTTCCAATTGAACTCTTTTTGCAAACCATCAATGCCACGCCGCTAGTTGCGATTGATCTAATCGTTTGGAACGACGAGGGCAGTTACCTCCTCGGTCACCGGATTAATAGACCGGCGCAAGGATTCTGGTTTGTTCCTGGCGGACGAATCCGCAAGAATGAAAGTCTCGACGATGCGTTTCGCCGTATTGCACGAGACGAACTCGGCATCCCCGACATGGAACGCGTCGATGCCGATCTGGTGGGCGTGTACGAACATATGTACGAAGACAACGTCAGTGGCGAGGCGGGAATCTCGACCCACTACATCGTGCTCGGCTACAAATTGCACCGTGCCGTAAATCTCGAAACCCTACCCACAGCCCAACACACGATCTATCGCTGGGCGACCGCTGCGGAAATCATGGCGGATTCCACCGTACATGCGAATACGCAAGCCTATATGGATGGGGGCAGGTCGCGGCCAGCACAGGCGTCAAGCACAAGCCCTTCCTCGACGAATGAATAGGTTGGGTCGATGGCGATTGCTCGATATCCGCGCGGATGCGCTCAAGTATCAGCTCGGCGATGCGCTTCCACGCAAGCGCGCTTGTACGAGCAGGTGCGTACTCTGTCGCGGGTCCGAAGGCGGTCGCCGCCGTGGACGACAACGAGGTCGATGCTGACCAGTTACAGCAGGCTCACGTCGCGCGCGAAACCCTGTTTTTGATGCGCTCTTTCCTCATCGCGTGGCCGCAGTGCTCGATCACGATCACCTTGCCGTGAAACTGGCGGATGTGGGGCAGTGCCTCAGCGACCATTTCGGCTTTCAGGATCGGCACGATCTGCGATAAAGGTGAGCGCTCAGGTATGTTCGCAAGTACGGGACGGCAGTCACGGAGAAGCGTCCAAATCTGAATTTCGAACCGGACCGGGCCAAGCTGCAAACTTGCGGTCCATCGACGGGGCGCGACACAGGCGCCCGCGCTCCGTCGTATTCAACCAACCTTCCAATTGCCCTCCTTGCGAGCTAGCCTTGCCGCTCATCCCTTAGAGATGTAAAGCGCGCCACCACCTCCCGGGCACTCGGCACATGTGGTCGGCCAATGCCATAGTACTCAATCCCGAGTTCGGCCATTACCTCGGGCTCGTATAGATTGCGACCGTCAAAAATCAATGGTGTCTTTAGCGCCTGCGCCAGCGCTCCGAAGTCCGGACTTTTGAATATCTTCCATTCGGTAACGATCACCAACGCATCCGCATCATGGGCAGCCTCCACCGGTGTGTTCACGAACGACAGCCGCGAGCGTAGTTCGGGATTTTCCTTGAGATCGAGCGAGAAAACGCGTTGCGCTTCATCCGTCGCCACCGGGTCGTACGCGCGCACGGTTGCACCGCGTTTGAGCAATCCCGTCACCACCTCCCGACTCGGCGCCTCGCGCATATCATCGGTGTTCGGCTTGAACGCCAGCCCCCATACCGCGACGGTTTGGCCCGACAAGTCCTCGCCTAACCGCTCAGTTATCTTTTCAATCAGGATCTTCTTTTGCTGCTCGTTGACCGCCTCGACTGCCCCGAGAATACGCATGGTACGTCGATGCTCTGATGCAGTCTGCACCAATGCGCGCACATCTTTTGGAAAGCACGAGCCGCCATAACCCGTGCCCGCATAAAGAAAGTCGTAACCAATTCGCGGGTCCGAACCGATACCCCGGCGAACCGATTCGATGTCTGCCCCAACGACATCAGCGAGATTCGCGAGTTCGTTCATAAACGAGATGCGGGTTGCCAGCATCGCGTTCGCCGCATACTTGGTAAATTCGGCCGAACGAACGTCCATGTTGCGCGTGCGCTCGTGATTGCGGTTGAACGGCGCGTAAAGGCGCTTCATCTGCTCGCGCGCGCGCTCGCCTGCTTCGTCGGCATCGCTACCAATTACGATGCGATCCGGTCGCATGAAATCGTCCACTGCGGCCCCTTCCTTGAGAAATTCAGGGTTTGACACGACAGAGAAGTCTTGCCGTGCATTGCGGCGCGACAACTCATCCGCGATGACCGCACGCACTCGCAGCGCCGTACCGACCGGGACGGTCGACTTGTTGACGACGATCTTGAAGCCCGACATGTGACGACCGATGTTGCGAGCGGCATTTAACACATATTGCAGGTCAGCCGATCCATCTTCGTCCGGAGGCGTACCCACGGCAATGAACTGGACATCTCCGTGCGCGACGCTTGCCGGGATATCAGTGGAGAACTGCAAGCGCCGGCTCGCGCGGTTTCGATCGATCAACTCCTTCAAGCCGGGCTCGTGAATCGGTACTCCGCCGCCGTTAAGAATATCTATCTTGCGCTTATCGACGTCCACACAAAATACGTTATTGCCGATCTCGGCAAGACATGCCCCGGTGACCAGCCCGACATAGCCCGTGCCAATGATGGTGATGTTCATACTATCCCCTGTAGTGAAAATGCGTACGCGAATTCAGAAATCCGGATGCCGTGCCTTAGACGCCGCGACGCGAGCTCCGCCCGCTTGGCAGCGCTCGCACAGCACCCTTTCGAATTCGCGCAGCACTGCGTCGCGTGAGAGCTCCGTCTGAGCGAATTCGCGTCCTGCCGTTCCGAGGCGAGCGCGCTCTTCTGCCTCTGATGCCAGCCGGTCAATCGCCGCGGCGAGCAAATCCGGTTCGCCAGGCGGCACTACGACGCCCCGTGGAGAAACGGCGTCGTATAGCTCGGTGTCAGGATTAGCCATTGCGATCACCGCGCGACCGCTGGCGAACATCCCGGTCAGCTTCGACGGCATCACGAGATCGGCGGCGTCGGCACGTTGCGGCAGAACGTGAATATCCGCGAGGTTCAACAGCTCGTTCAGCTGTTCGACAGGTTGAAGATCAATGAAGCGGCACGTTGGCAAGCTACCGCAGAGCGCCGTCATTTCTTCGCGAGCAGGACCATTGCCGCAGAACACGAAGACCAGATCGCTACGTGACGAGCGCTTCACTGCCGCGGTCGCAAGCACGTCAAGGCCCTGCTTGGCGCCCATGTTCCCCGAATAGAGGACTACCGTAGCCGTTTCGGGTATTTTCAAGCTCTCCCGCAACCGGCTAGTCCGCTTGAGAGGGAAGATTGATCCGGTATCTGCCCAGTTGGAGAACCGTACCACCTTTCGCGAATCAACCCCCTTGCGCAACGCGTGTTCCAGCATCTTCGCGGAGATCGTTGAAACGGAATCAAAGCGCGTAAGTAATAGCCGCTCCAGCGCAAGCGCGGCCTTCTTCAAGACCGATCCCTTGAGCATGCCCAAACTGAATGCCGCATCGACCTCGTAGTCTTGAACGTGCAGCCATGCATGCGCTCCGGTAAGCCGAGCAACCAGCAACGCGGAGGGCGCGTTCAGCAGGCTCGGAGCAATGCACATGACGACGTCGGGCCGCCATAATGCGTGACGCAGAAGCACCGGCATACTCGATATCGCGAAGCTCGCCAGGTGCGCTATGCGCCGCGCCCCTTTCGGCCGCGACGGCACCCACAACGGAGCACGCCAGACGCGCACCCTGTTCCGGTGTTCGGTTGCATAGCGGTAACCCGAGAATCCCTTGGCAACGTGCCACTGAGGGTAATAGGGCGGAGCGCAAAGAACGCGTACCTCGTGACCGCTCGCGCCAAGCGTTTCCGCCATTTCGGCAGTGTACTTGCCGATGCCGGTAAGCTCGGGCGCATAGTTGATGCCATAGACAAGAATCTTCATCGGTCCAGAGACGTAGTCAAACTCAAAATACCGCAATGCGTGACGACTGCATTTTGATCGACCTTAGTCACCGGGGTGCGCCATAAGGTTGGCCGTCGCGGCCAATCACCCGTTCTGGTGCAGAGAATCGGATGAGAGGGAGGAGCCCATGGATGCCACCTCCGTGCCCAACTCTCACCTTGTCTCTGGCCCACCACGCAGATGCCGTAGCGCGAACAACGCCAAAGCCTTATGCATTTTCGCCATTCAGGATGCTTCACTTGCGCTTCGTTGCGCCCGCCCTGTTAAATCGAACCCAATGCATCTATCAGAGTTTCAGACGATGGAAGCACGAGCGCGCGAAACACTATCTTCCCTTGTGGTAACGCATACGGCGACACCCTACCTTTAAGGCAGCGAACAAGAACCGAACGCGGGCGCATCGCCATACCGGTAGATGGCGGCGTTGACTCCGAGGCTCGACAGGTCATCCGCACCGCATTTGACAACCACTTTGAACACCGTTACCTCCGTGGTCCCGTGCGACGGTGGATCGGCTCAACCTCACCGGGCTACGGAACCGCTACAGACAGGCGAACTTCATGGTTCGTGTTGTTGACGTTCGGTTGCTCACCCTTCTACTAAAGCTACGTGAGATGGAATCATGCAAAAAGTCGCTCTAATTACAGGAATTACCGGTCAGGACGGGGCCTATCTTGCCGAGCTATTGCTATCGAAGGGCTACGTGGTGCACGGCATAAAGCGTCGCGCTTCCCTGTTCAACACCGACCGCATCGATCACCTCTATCAAGATCCTCACGAGCTCGATCGAAAACTCGTCCTGCATCACGGCGACATGACCGACTCGTCGAGCCTGATTCGAATCATTCAAAACACTCAGCCATCCGAGATCTATAACCTGGCGGCGCAAAGCCACGTAGCGGTGTCGTTCGAAGAGCCGGAGTACACGGCGAACGCTGACGGGCTTGGTACGCTGCGCATCCTTGAGGCAATGCGGATCCTCGGCTTGAGCAAAGCGACGCGGTTCTATCAGGCGTCGACGTCAGAGCTCTACGGCAAGGTGCAGGAAGTGCCACAGAAGGAAACCACGCCCTTCTATCCGCGCAGTCCCTATGCCGTTGCCAAGATGTACGCGTATTGGATCACCGTGAACTATCGGGAGGCCTATGGAATGTACGCATGCAACGGTATTCTGTTCAATCATGAATCGCCTTTGCGTGGCGAGACCTTCGTGACTCGCAAGATCACTCGCGGCCTGGCGCGCATCTCACTGGGCCTTCAAGAGTGCCTCTTCCTTGGCAACCTTGCTTCCCTGCGCGATTGGGGACATGCAAAGGACTATGTCGAGATGCAATGGATGATGCTTCAGCAACAGGAGCCTGAAGATTTTGTCATCGCAACCGGCGTTCAGCACAGTGTCCGACAATTTGTCACGCTCGCCGCCGAGCAACTGGGCATCGCTCTCCAATGGGAAGGCAGTGGTGAAACCGAGGTGGGGGTGGTAGTGAATGTCGGCGTGGAAGCGCGCGTGAAGGTCGGCGACGTGATTGTGCGAGTCGATCCCAGATATTTCCGCCCGACCGAAGTCGAGACACTGCTTGGTGATCCAGGCAGGGCAAAGCAAAGACTGGACTGGAGACCCCGAATTACATTCGACGAGCTTGTCAAGGAAATGGTAGCCAAGGATCTTGCGGAGGCCCGCAAGGATACGCTCGTTCAGAAACACGGATTCTCCGTGTTCGAACGCAAGGAGTAGACATGGACCATTCCACCCGGAAGCGCGTCTATGTCAGCGGCCATACTGGCATGGTCGGTTCCGCCATTGTCCGGCGACTTCAACGCCATGAGGACGTCGACGTGATTGTGCGCGGCTCGAAGGAACTCGACTTGACGCAACAGGCTGCGGTCCGGGAATTCTTCGCCAGCGAGCACATCGACGAGGTATATCTTGCGGCAGCCAGGGTCGGAGGCATCCACGCGAACGACACTTATCCTGCGGAGTTCATCTATCAGAATCTGATGATCGAATCGAACGTGATTCATCATGCGCAGCAAGCTGGAGTCACCAAACTGCTGTTTCTTGGCTCGTCATGCATTTATCCGAAGTACGCTCCCCAGCCGATCGTCGAAAGCGAGTTGCTGAATGGGGCGCTGGAGGATACGAACGAGCCCTATGCGATCGCAAAGATCGCCGGAATCAAGCTATGCGAGTCCTATAACCGTCAGTTCGGTGTCGACTTCCGGAGCATCATGCCGACCAATCTGTACGGGCCAGGAGACAATTTCCACCCGCAAAACAGCCACGTGATTCCGGCGTTGATAAGACGCTTTCACGAGGCTGCGCTAGCGAATGTTCCTTCCACTGAACTGTGGGGCTCGGGAAAGGTCCGTCGTGAGTTCCTGCACGTCGACGACCTGGCGGCGGCATGTGTGCTGGTGATGAACCTCGCGAGAGATGACTATGCCAGAGT
>Ga0163162_10000843_pt1 | contig 28503 bp, 4 predicted proteins | sample S55metaG_FD_115310 | JGI IMG/M metagenome (GOLD analysis project Ga0163162, IMG submission 115310) | Switchgrass rhizosphere microbial communities from Kellogg Biological Station, Michigan, USA - S5-5 metaG | ecosystem: Host-associated > Plants > Roots > Rhizosphere > Soil | place: USA: Michigan... | reverse complement strand
GACAGCGACCCGCACCTATCGCAGAACCAGGGTATCGATACCCTGCGTCGACGCATTCAGGAGCGCCTGGTGCAATCGGGTCTGAGCCTCTCCAACCGTGAGCTGGAGGTGTGCGTGGGCCTGCTGGCCGGGCGCACGGCGCCGGAGCTGGCGGAGCAACTGGCGCTGAAGGTCAACACCATTGAAAGCTACCTAAAGCGGGCGGCGATCAAGCTGGGGATCAGCGGACGGCATTCGTTGTTGCGGTGGATGTACTCCACCGACGACACCGCGCTCTAAGCCCTCTCCCCGCAGCTGCCTCGCCGAGGTTCGGCAGCTGCCGGGAGATCAATCCCGTGCCAACGCCTCAATCGGGTCCAGCCGTGCCGCGTTCCTCGCCGGCACGAAGCCGAACACAATGCCGATCAATGTCGAGCAGCCAAACGCCATGATGATCGACCCCAGGGAAAACACCATCTCCCACTCTTTCACAAACAGCGAAAACAGATAGCCGATGGCGAAGGACAGCGCGATGCCAATCATCCCGCCGATCAAGCACACCATCACCGCTTCCACCAAAAACTGCTGGCGAATATCCGACTGTCGCGCGCCCACCGCCATGCGAATACCGATCTCGCGGGTGCGCTCGGTGACCGACACCAGCATGATATTCATCACGCCAATGCCCCCCACCAGCAAGGAGATCACCGCGATCAACGACAACAGCAGCGCCAGGGAACGGCTGGTTTTCTGCACCGTCTGCATGATGCTGTCGAGGTTATTGGTGAAGAAATCCTTGGTGCCGTGGCGTTGCAGCATGAGCGCATTGACGTTGTCTTCCACCACCTTGCTCGGCTGGCCGTCCTTGATGCGCACGGTGATGCTGTCCAGATGGCGCTGGCCTAAGAGACGCCCTGCCGCTGTCTCATACGGCACCCACACGTTGAGTGCCTTGCTCGCGGCGAACATGTTTTTATTGTCCGCCGTCACGCCGATCACCGTGCAGGGCAGGTTGCCCACCAGGATCACCTGGCCCAGCGGATCCACATTCGGCCCGAACAGGCGTTGCCGGGTATTGTGGTCGATCACCACCACCTGGGCCTGACGCCGTGCATCGCTTTCGCTGAAGGCGATGCCGGCTTCGAGTTTCAGCCCCTTCACCTTGAAGTAGCGGTCGCTCACGCCATTGACCTGGGCGTCCAGGTCGATATTGCCGAAACGCAGCAAGAGGTTGCGGCCCACCACCGGGGTGGCGCTGTCGACGTAGTAGAGCCGGTTCAGGGCATCCACATCCGAGGGCATCAGCGTCTCGATGGCCGAGGCGCGGCTGTCGCCGAAACTGGTGCCGGAGAAAATATCGATGGTGTTGCTGCCTATCGCCTGGATGTCCTTGAGCACATAGCGTTTTGCGCCTTCGCCGATGGCCGAGATCGACACCACCGAGGTGATGCCGATGACGATACCCAGCATGGTCAGCAAGGTGCGCATGCGATGGGACACCAGCGCGACCCAGGCCATGTTGAACGCCTCCTTGAACAGCCCCAGGCTTGCCACCAATCGGCGTGCGCCGCCGCGCCTGGCCTCGAGCGGCGCCTCGGCAGGCAGGTCCAGGCCACTGCTGTCATTGGCCTTGTCACTGATGATCTCGCCGTCGCTGACCTCGACGATGCGTTGGGCATTGGCCGCCACTTTCGGGTCATGGGTGACAATAATCACCGTGTGCCCGGCCGCGTGCAGTTCGGCGAGAATGCGCATCACTTCCTTGCCGCTGTGGGTGTCGAGGGCGCCGGTGGGCTCGTCGGCGAGGATCACTTCACCGCCGTTCATCAAGGCCCGGGCAATACTCACCCGTTGCTGCTGGCCGCCCGACAGCTGGCTGGGCCGATGGCTGGTGTGGCTGGCCAGGCCCAGTCGTTCCAGCAGCTCACGTGCGCGGCTGTGGCGCTGGGTCTGCGGGGTGCCCGCGTAGATCGCCGGCATTTCCACGTTGTGCAACGCGCTGAGGTGCGCCAGCAAGTGGTAGCGCTGGAAGATAAACCCGAAGTAATCGCGGCGCAGCTCCGCCAGTTGGTCATTGCCCAGCGAGCGGGTTTCGATGCCGTTGATCCTGTAGCTGCCGGCGGTGGCGTAATCCAGACCGCCGAGGATATTCATCAGGGTCGATTTGCCGGAACCCGAGGCGCCAATAATCGCCAGCATTTCCCCGGCATGGATGGTCAAGTCGATACCCTTGAGCGCAATGAACTCACGCTCGCCGGCCATGAAACTGCGGGTGATGCCCTTGAGTTCCAACAGTGGCTGGGTCATCCGTCAGTTCCCCGCCACGGTGGGCGACGCGTCACCGATCACCACCTTCTCACCCTCGGCCAAGCCCTCCAGGACCTGCACCTTGACGTTGTTATTGATACCGGTCTTCACCTCCCGCGCCACCACCTTGCCCTTGGCGTCCAGCACCCGCAGCGAGTAGCGGCCATCGTTGTTGCGCGGGCCGAGCGCGGCCACCGGCACCATCAACGCCGCCTGGGCGGTGTCGAGCACGATGCGCACCTGGGCAGTCATGGCGATGCGCAGGCGATGGTCGGGGTTGGGCACGTCGAACAGTGCGTTATAGAACACCGCCGTGTTCTGCTTGGGGGTGCCGGCAGTCTGGGTTTCGAGGAAGTTCTGCGGCGCCGGTTCCGTACCGCGCAGCTTGGCGTAGTAGCGCTTGTCGGCTTCGCCGAGGATGGTGAAGTACACCTGCTGGCCGGGGCTGATATGAATCACATCGGCCTCCGACACCTGGGCCTTGACCGTCATGGTATCCAGGTCCGCCAGCTTCAACAGCACCGGTGCCAGCTGGCTGGCGATCACGGTCTGGCCTTCCTGGGTGACGATGCCCACCACGTCGCCATCGATGGGCGCAACGATGCGGGTGTAAGCCAGGTTGACCTTGGCGGTGTCGATCTGGATATGCGCACTCTTGATCTGCGCATCCAGGGACAGCAGGTTGGCCTGCTGCACCTGGAACGTCGACTCGGCGTCTTCGAAGTCCTGGCGCGACACCGACTCGTCATCCTGCAAGCCCTTGTAGCGCTCGTACACCGACCTGGCCTGCTTGAGCTGCGCCGCCGTGGCCCGGCGCTGGGCCTGGAGGTTTTCCTCATCCACCTGGGCCTTGCGCAGGGTATTTTGCAGGATCAACGGGTCGATTTCGGCGAGCCACTGGCCCTGCTTCACCTTATCGCCGACCTTGACCTTGAGCGACTTCAACTGCCCGGAAACCTGGGCACCGACATCCACTTGCTTGATGCCTTCGAGCACGCCGGTGGCCAGCACGGCGTTTTCGATATCGCCGCGTTCGACGCTGGCCGTAAGGTATTGCGGGGCGTCGGCGGGCGCCTGGACCGTGTAGACGATGAGGCCGATGGCGACGGCCAGGACTGCAAGCAGGCCGGTTTTGCGGAGCTTAGAAGTTTGCATAAATGACCATGAAAAGTGGTTTGGCTTTTTTGATGAAGTCCATAGGTGGGAGGGGGTAGACCCTCTTCACGAAACCACCTCCCCAATCACCACGCCGTCCAACCACCAGCGCGCCAGCCTGTGAACATTCGGCACCTTGAGCAAGGTGAAGTGGTTCCCCGCCCCATACCAGACCTCCAAAGCGCTGCCCTGCTTGCGCCACCCCTCGATCATCCTCCCCTGCTCCCGCTGATTCCCCGCCGCGTCCAGCGCCGGGTCCTCGGCCAGCACCAGGCGCACCGCACCTTCATAGCGCCGCAAAGGCCGATACACCGTGCGCAACGCGGCGCCATAGGTACGCGCCGGCCCCGTCATCGCGTCCACACTGGCACGGGCCGGCAACAACCCCACGTCGACCATGCCCCCATGCAACGCCTGCCGCTGCGCGCGCTCATCGAGCCCGGCAAAGTCCACGAGATCAATGCCAAACGCCTTGCCCGCGGCCAACTGCATGGCCTCGATCAATCGCACCAACGCCGCCGTGGTGGTGTAGGGCCGCCCCGCGCCAGCCGGTGCCTCACTGTCGATTACCGTCAACGATGCCACTTCGCGCCCGGCCGCCTGCAAGCGCAGGGCCATTTCCAATGCGATCCAGCCACCAAAGGAATGCCCGACCAGATGCACCGGCCCACGCGGGCACTCGTGCTCCAGCGCCGTCAGGTAACAGCGCGCGGCCGCCTCGACCTGGCTGTGGGGCACCGCCTCGCCATCCAGGCCCCGATGCTGCAGACCGAACAGCGGCCAGTCACGCCCCAGCGCTTCGCTCAAGCCGACAAACCCGGTCACGCTGTCCCCCGCGCCCGGCACGCAGAACAGTGGCGCATACCCGGCGCGGCCGCCTTGAATTCGCAACAGCGGCTGGTGCGGCGCCTGGCTCACCGGCGTACTTGCCAGCAACGCCGCGCTCATGGCGCGACCCAAGCCTTGGATATGGGGCGCCTGCATCATGCTCTGGTGATCCCCAGGCACCTCCACTTGCAGCAGTTGCCCGGGTGCCAGGGCGTCGTTCCAGCCCAGGGACTCGCTGCGCCGCGCCAACTCGGTCGGGCGCTCCTGGGCGCTGAACAGATGCACCGCCATCGGCAACGGAAACAGGCTGTAGTGCGCCAGCGCATGCCCATGCCCCACTTCCCGCTCGATAAAGCTCAAGAGGTCCGCGTCCGCCGCTGCCGCCATTTGCGCGTACAACAGACCTTGATTGCGACAGCATTGCAGCAGACCCGCAAAGTCCAACTGTCCAAGCTGTGCCTCAAGTTGCTCAATCCTCGCCAATTCATCCACACCTCCCTGTGCGCTCCAATAGGCCGTGCATTGCAACAGCAAATGCCGCTTGAGGGCATCCGGCCCGCTCCAGCGCGCCTTGCCCTGATCGGTCATGCGCGGTACGTAACTGTCGATCAGGCCGAGGAACGCCACCGGCTCATCCTGCCCGAGCAATTGCATCGCCACTTCGTAGGCCAGCACTCCGCCAAACGACCAGCCGGCGATCCGGTAAGGCCCGTGGGGCTGGATGCCGCGAATCAGGCCGACCATGCGCGCCGCCAAGCCTTCCATGGTGTTGAGGTGCGCCTCACCGAGTGCCACGCCCGGCAGGCCGTAGATCGGATAGTCACCGGGCAGGTGCTGGCCCAGCGCCGGGAAATACACGTCCATGCCACTGAACTCATGGACCAGGAACAACGGCGCCTGCGAGCCGCTGCTGCGTACCGTGATCACCGCAGTATCACGCTCCGGCGCCTGGGTGCGCTGGCGCAGCATGGCGGCCACCGAGGCGACGCTGGCGTGCTGGAACAACTCGGCCAGGGACACCTGCAACCCCGCCTCCTCCATCAGGTTGACCAGGCGAATCGCCAACAATGAATGCCCACCCAATTCGAAGAAGCTGTCATGCCGGCCCACCTGCGCCAGCTTCAACACCTCGGCCCACAGCTGGGCCAGGGTCTGCTCCAGTGCATCGGCCGGCGCTTCGAATTCGCGGCAGGACAATGCGTCCAGGGCCGGGGCCGGCAAGGCTTTGCGGTCGATCTTGCCATTGGCCGTCAACGGCAGGCGCTCCAGCGGCACATAGGCCGACGGCAGCATGTAGTCCGGCAGCAGCCCCTGCAGATGGGCGCGTACGCTGTCGATCGCGACGGGCTCGGCCACCCAAGTGAAATAGGCCACCAGGCGCTTGTCGCCCGGGGCGTCCTCACGGGCCAGTACTACCACGTCCTGAATGCTTCCGTGGGTCGCCAGGCGCGCTTCAATTTCACCCAGCTCGATACGGAAGCCACGGACCTTGACCTGGTCGTCATTACGGCCGATGCACTCCAGCAGACCCTCAGCGTTCCAGCGGCCGAGGTCGCCGGTGCGGTACATCAAGGCGCCCTCATTGAAGGGGTCCTGCACAAATTTTTCCGCGCTCAGGTCCGGGCGATTCAGGTACCCGGTGGCCACGCCGTCGCCGCCGATGCAGATTTCACCGGTCACGCCCAGCGGCACCTCCTGCAAGTGCGCATCCAGCACATGCACCTGGGTGTTGGAGATCGGCCGGCCCACCGGCACGCTGTCCGCGTCGTCGGCAACCGCGCGCACTTCATAGGTGGTGGCGTAGGTGGTGGTTTCCGTCGGCCCATAGCAATGCACCAGGCGCAGTGCGGGCGCCCGGGCCAACAGGCTGCGGAAGGCCGCCGGGTCGGCACGCTCGCCGCCGCACAACAGGATGCGCAGGCCGGCCAGGGCGTCAGGGATAAGTTGCACGTATTGGTTGAACAGCGCCGTGGTCACAAACAGCACCGTCACGCCTTGCAGCGCCCGGCCAAAGGCGACCGGATCGAGCAACGTGGTGTGCTCGATCACCTGCACCTGCCCGCCATTGAGCAGCGCGCCCCAGACGTCCATGGTGCTGGCGTCGAACGCCGGGTTGGAAGCGAAGGCCACGCGGTCGCCGGCCTGGAAGTCGGCATAGCCGTTATTGATCACCAGCCGCGTGATGCCGCGATGGGGCACCCGCACCCCCTTCGGCGTACCGGTGGAGCCGGAGGTGTACATGATGTACGCCACGCTGTCGCTCGATTGCGACAGCGCCGGGTTGTGGCTCGGTTGCGAATCGAGGGCCAGGGTGTCGAGGTCCAGGCGCTGTGCGGGGTAATCGGCAGCCATTTCACTGCGGCTCAGCAGCCACGCCGCGCCGCTGTCCTGCAGCATAAAGCCCTGGCGTTCGGCCGGAGCGTTGCTGTCCAGCGGCACATAGGCGGCGGCGCACTTGAGCACCGCCAGTTGGCCCACCAACAGGTCCAGGGAGCGTGACAGCAGGATCGCAACGTTATCGGCGGGGCGCACCCCAAGCCCCAGCAGGTGATGGGCCAGGCGGTTGGCGCGCTGGTTCAGTTCACCGTAACTCCAGGCCTGCTCGCCCTGCACAGCCGCCAATGCGTCGGGCCTTGCCTGGGCCTGGGCTTCGAACAGACGTTGCACCGTGTGCTCGCGCGGGAATGGGCGCCGGGTCGCATTGAATTCCAGCAGCCGGCGACGTTCGGCGTCGGGCAGGATCGGCAAGCGGCCGATGGCGAGGTCACTGTTGTGTTCCAACGCCTGCACCAGCTGTTCCAGTGCGATATGCAGGTACTCGCATAGACGCCGGGCACCCGGCCCCCTGGCCTTGAGGTTGAAACCAGCGCCCAGGTCATCCACGCTCATCGACAGGCCAAAGGTGCTGTGCTCTTGAGTCTTGAGCAATTGAATGCCCTGCCACGCGTCGGCCACACCACCGGCGTGCGGCGCACTGTGGCGATAGTTGAACAACACGCTGAACAACGGCGTCGCCACCGGCACTGCGCTGCAACGCTGAGCCAGGGCCAATGGCGCGTGTTCATGGCTGAGCAGCTGGGTAAGTCGGGCGTGGGTAGCGCGCAGTGCACTGCGTACCGCGCGTTCACCCAGGTCGACCCGCAGCGGCAAGGTATTGATAAACACCCCCATGGCCCGCTCGGCCCCCTCGCCACCTTGCAGGCGACCCAGCATGACCGTACCGAACACCACCTGCGCGCGGCCGGACACCTTGCCCAGTACATGGGCCCAGGCCAGGTGCATCAGGCTTGCGGCACTGACACCCGCCTGGCGCGCCTGGGTCCGCAGGCGCTGGCTCAGTGCGGGATCCACGCTCAACTGGGCCGGCTCATCGGCGCCCAGGCCGGGGACTGCCGTGGGCTCGTCGATGTCACCGAGCATCTCGCGGAAGAACCCTTCGTGTGCATCGACACCGCTGCGGGTCTGGGCCACATAGTTGCGATACGGGACCGCTGCGCCTAACGAATCCTGCTCGCCCAGCAGGAAGGCCTGCATGTCGCGCTGCAGGATATCCAGGGCCAAGTGGTCCATGACCAGGTGATGGAACAGCAGCGTGGCCACCACGCGCTGGGGCTCCTCGGTGTAGACCAGGCGCATCAAAGGCGCCTGGGCCAGGTCCAGGCGCTGGGGCAACGGGCCGCTTTCGACGCGCAGCGACGCCTTGCGCCACACCACTTGCAGCGGTTCTTCCAGGCCGTCCCAGTGAAACGACGAGCGCAGAATGTCGTGGCGCTGGATTACCGCCTGCAACGCCCGGGCGAACGCGTCCAGGCGCTGGCGGGAATCAAAGGCGAACTGCGCCTGCAGCACGTAGGCATCGTCGCCCTGCACCGCGCGATGGTGATAGAGCATGCCGGCCTGCAGCGGCGCCAGCGGGTAGATATCCTGCACATTCGCCGCACCGCCGGGGATGCCGGCGACAATACGATCGATGTCGGCCTGATCCAGTTGAATCAGGGGCAACTGGTCCGGCGTGATCGCCGTGGCCCCCTCGGCAATGCCATTGACCGGCACCGCCACGCCACGTCCGCCACCCAGCGCTGCCGCCAGCGCACACAGGGTCGGCTGGCCGAACAGCACCTTCACATCCGCCGACAACCCGAGGCGACGCATGCGCCCTATCAGGCTGACGGCCAACAGTGAGTGGCCACCCAACTCGAAGAAGTTGTCGTGACGTCCCACGCGCTCCACATTGAGCAACTCGGCCCACAGGCTGGCCAGGGTGACTTCCGTATCCCCCTGGGGCGCCTCGTACTCGCGCACCCTCACCGAATCCGCACCCGGTGCAGGCAGGGCCTTGCGGTCGAGCTTGCCGTTAGGGCTCAGGGGCAACGCCTCGAGGTGGACGAAAATCGCCGGCACCATGAACTCCGGCAGGTGCTGCAGCAGATGGCCGCGCAGGGCTTCGATCTCGCTGCGCACACCGGTGTAGTACGCCACCAGGTGATCGTCGCGGGCGACCACGGCAGCTTCGTTGACGGCGGCATACTCGGTGAGGCGCGCCTGGATTTCCCCCAGTTCGATACGCAGGCCGCGAACCTTCACCTGATCATCGTTGCGACCCAGGTATTCGATAGTGCCATCGGGCAAATAACGTCCGACGTCGCCGGTGCGGTACATCCGTCCGGCGCTGAACGGGTCCTTGAGGAAACGTTCGGCGGTCAGTTCCGGGCGGTTCAGGTAACCGCGAGCCACTTGCACGCCGCCGATAAACAATTCGCCGACCACGCCCCGCGGCACCGGCTGCAACTGCCCATCCAGCAGGTACATGCGCGTATTGGCAATCGGCTTGCCGATGGGGGTGTTATCCGGTGTCACCGCGCCTGCGCAGTTCCACGCGGTCACATCCACGGCGGCTTCGGTGGGGCCGTACAGGTTATGCAGTTCGCTGCCGGGCAACTGCTGCTTGAAGCGCCGCACCAGACTGCCGGGCAAGGCCTCGCCGCTGCATATCACCCGCACCAGCCCGGCGGCCTGGCTCACATCGCCATGGGCCAGGAACACATCGAGCATCGAGGGCACGAAGTGCAAGGTGCTGATCCGTTCAGCCTCGATCACGTCGCACAGGTACGCCGGGTCTTTATGCCCACCGGGACGCGCCATCACCAGGCACGCGCCGGTGAACAGCGGCCAGAAGAACTCCCACACCGACACGTCGAAGCTGAACGGGGTTTTCTGCAAGACGCGGTCTTGAGCGGTCAACCCATATTCGTCCTGCATCCACAACAGACGATTGACCACTCCGGCGTGGTCGTTGATCACGCCCTTGGGTTGGCCGGTGGAACCGGAGGTGTAGATCACATAGGCAGCCAGGCCCGCGAATTGGGGGTTGTCGATGCAATGGTGCTGCCAGCACGGCTGGTCCAGATCGACTACCGGTACCGCGCCCAGCAGATCGCGGGTCGAAGCCTGGGCCAGCACGGTAACGGGGGCGCTGTCTTCAAGCATGTAGGCCAGGCGCTCGCGTGGATACGCCGGGTCCAACGGCACATAGGCAGCGCCGGCCTTGAGGATCGCGTACAGGCCGACCACCATGGCCGGGCTGCGCTCCACACAGATTGCCACCCGCGAGTCCGGCTGCACGCCCAGCGCGTGCAGGTGATGGGCCAGTTGGTTGGCCTGTGCGTTCAGTTCGGCATAGGTCAGTTGCTGCTCGCCGGCCTTGACCGCAATCGCCTCCGGCGTACGTATCACTTGGGCTTCGAACATCCCGTGCACGGTCTGGTCAAGGTTGTAGTCCGCCTGGGTGGCGTTGAAGTCGAACAGCAAACGCTCGCGCTCGCGCGCGTCCACCAGCGGCACATGCTCCAGCACCGCCTGGTCGTTATCGACCATGGCCTGCAATAACCGTGTGAAGTAGCCGACGTAACGCTGCACGGTCGACTCATCGAACAGTGCCACCGCGTACTCCAGCGCGCCGAGGATCGTGCCCTGCACTTCCCCCAGGTTCAGCGACAGGTCGAACTTGGCGAAGTGGCTGTTCTCGACGATGCCTTCCAGGGCGAGGTCGCCCAGGGCCAGGGTCGGCGCGCTGCTGTCCTGCCAGCTCAGCAGGGTCTGGAACAACGGGCTATGGGCCAGGCTGCGCGTCGGGCGGATGATTTCCACCACTTGCTCGAAGGGCAGGTCCTGGTGGGCCTGGGCCGCCAATGTCAGCGCCTTGACCCGCGCCAGCAACGCCTCGGTGCTCAGCCCGCCCGCGGTGTCGATACGCATCGCCAGGGTGTTGACGAACAGGCCGATCAGCCCTTCCACCTCGCTGCGCGTACGGTTGGCCACCGGCGAGCCGATCACCACATCCTGCTGCCCGGACAGCCGCGCCAGCAATGCGGCCCAGGCCGTCATCAAGGTCATGTACACCGTGCAGCCATGGCGCTGGCTCAAGGCCTTGAGCCCGGCGGTGAGACGTTCGTCCAGGTGCACCTCGACGCTGCTGCCGGCGTAGTCCTGGCGGGCCGGGCGCGGGCGGTCGGTGGGCAAGGAGAGCAACGCCGGCGCACCGGCCAGGGCCTGTTGCCAATAGTGGCTCTGGCGTTGCAGCACTTCACCGCTGAGCCATAGGCGCTGCCACACGGCAAAGTCACCGTACTGGATCGCCAGCGGCGGCAGCGGGTCGGGCTGGCCATGGCTGAACGCGCGGTACAGCGCCATCAGCTCACGGGTAAGCACGCCCATGGACCAACCGTCGGAAACGATATGGTGCAGGGTCAGCAGCAGCACATGGTGCTCGTCAGCCATCACCACCAGACGCCCGCGCAGCAGCGGGCCACGCTCCAGGTCAAAGGGTGCCGAGGCTTCGCCATGGATCAGCGCATCCAGGGCCTGTTGCGGCTGCGGGTGGCGACGCAAGTCCTGCACTTGCAGCGGCAACACGTCTTCGGCGGCGACGATCAGCACCTGGGCTTCGTCGCCGTGCTGGGCGAAACGGCTGCGCAGGGTGGCATGGCGCGCGACGATGCGCGCCAGCGCCCGTTGCAACGCTTGCACATGCAGCTGCCCACGCAGGCGCAGGCCGATGGGAATGTTGTAGGCGGTGTTGGCGCCTTCCATCAACGCCAGGAACCACAGGCGCTGCTGGGCGAACGACAGCGGCACGGGCTCATCGCGGTTGGCCGGCAGGATATCCGGCAAGGTGCTGCGACCCGCCTGGGCCAGCACCTGGGCGACAGCCGTCAGTTCGGCATTGGCAAACAGCTCGCTGAGCAACAGTTCCACGCCCAGGCGCTGGCGAATCTGCGACACCATGCGCATCGCCAGCAACGAATGCCCGCCCAATTCGAAGAAGTGGTCATGGCGCCCGACCCGTTCTACCTGCAGCACATCGGCCCAGATCTGCGCCAGCAGGCTTTCGATCTCGCCTTGAGGGGCTGCGTATTCACGGCTGAACACTGCTGTCATGTCCGGCGCCGGCAGGGCGTTGCGGTCGATCTTGCCATTTGCGGTCAAGGGCAGCGCATCCAGCTTCACGAAGGCCACCGGGACCATAGAGTCCGGCAGGTGCGCCAGCAGATGGGCGCGGATATCGCCGACGACCAGCGGGTCGAACTGCGGACTTTCCGTGTAATAGGCCACCAGCCGGTCTTCACGCACCAGCACGACGGCTTCCTGGAGGCTGGGCAACAGGTTGAGCTGGGTTTCGATTTCACCCAGTTCGATGCGCACGCCGCGGATTTTCACCTGGTCGTCGTTGCGCCCCAGGTACTCGAGGTTGCCGTCCGGCAGCCAGCGCGCCAGGTCGCCGGTGCGGTACATGCGGCCGGGATTGAAGGGATCGTGCAGGAAGCGTTCGGCGCTCAATTCAGGCCGGTTCAGATAGCCGCGTGCCACACCCTTGCCGCCCACGTACACCTCACCCGCCACACCCAATGGCACCGGACGCTGCTGTGCGTCCAGCAGGTAGACCGTGGCATTGGCGATGGGCCTGCCGATATGCAACGCCTGTCCCGCCTCGACCTTGCCGGACGTGGCGACCACCGTGGCTTCGGTGGGGCCGTAGTTGTTGATCAGCTCAAACCGCTGCGCGCGCCCGAACTGACGCAGGCGGTCGCCGCCGATCAGCAACGTGCGCAGGGTGGGATGTTCGATGTTCTGGCTGAAGGCGTACTCGGCCACCGGTGTCGGCAGGAAAGCCACATCCAGCGGCTGCGCGCACCACCAGGCCAGCAGTGCATCGATGTCTTCGGGGCCGTCGTGGGCCGGTGGCAGGTGCAGCGTCGCACCGACACACAGCGCCGGCCACACTTCCCAGGCCATGGCATCGAAGCCGAACCCGGCAACGCTGGCGGTATGCCGCCCGGCGCAGAGGTCGAAGGCGTTGCAATGCCAGTCCACCAGGTTGGCCACGGTGTGGTGCTCCACCATCACGCCTTTGGGCAGGCCGGTGGAACCGGAGGTGTAGATCACATAGGCAAGATGGCCCGGTGTGACGGCGACCACGGGATTGCTCGCCGAATGATGGTGCCAGGTGTAGCGATCAAGATTGATCACCGGCACGTCCAGCGGAGGCAGGCGTTCGAGCAAGGCGTGTTGGGCCAGCACCGCCACCGGGGCGCTGTCGCTGAGCAGGTAGGCCAGGCGTTCGGCCGGGTGGGAGGGGTCCACCGGTACATAGCAGGCACCGGATTTAAGGATCGCCAGCAACCCGGCCAGGGTATCGAGGCCCCGGCGCGCGACGATGGCCACGCGGTCATCGGGCTTGACCCCCAACGCCAACAGATGATGGGCCAATAAGTTGGCTTGCTGGTTCAGCTCGGCGTAGGTCAGTGTGCGCTCGAGATGCACGGCGGCGATGGCATCGGGCGTCAGCGCGGCCTGGGCTTCGATACGCCCATGCAGGGTGGTGCCTTGGGAAAAACTCACCGAGGTCGCGTTGAACTGCTCAAGCACTAGGCGTTGCTCCGCAACGGGTACGACCGTCACCTGGTTCAACGCGGTGGTCGGCGCCTGTTCCAGCGCAGTCACCAGGTGTTCCAGGGCGGTTTGCAGGTAGGCGCACACACGCTGCGGGTCCACCTGGGCACTGGCCAGCAGGCTCAAGCCAAAGTCCTCGCCGAGGTCATCGACGCTCAAGGTCAGCGGGTAGTTGGTACGCTCCTCGGCACTCAGGGCGACGATGCCCTGCCATGCCGACACGGCCTCGGCGCTGGCGGCGGGTGCGCTGTGACGATAGTTGAGCAGCGCGCTGAACAAGGGCGTGGGGGCAATCACGGCGCTGCAACGCTGGGCCAGGGCCAGCGGCGCATGCTCATGGCGCAGCAATGTGGTGAGCCGCGCATGGGTGGCCTTAACCCCGGTGCCTACATCCTGGGCGTCCACATCCACGCGCAACGGCAGGGTGTTGATGAAAATCCCCAGGGCCCGTTCCGTGTCATGACTGCCCTGCAGGCGGCCCATCAATACCGTGCCGAAGACCACCTGTTGCTTGCCGGACAATGCGCTCAGCACCTGCGCCCAGCCCAGGTGAAACAGGCTCGCCGCGCTGACGCCCAGCTGCCGTGCCTGAGTGCGCAGGCGTCGGCTCAACGGCGCCGCCAAGGGCAGGCTGAGTTCGCGGATGCCCCGTGCATCGCCCTGCACGTCCTGCAAACCGAAGGGCAAGGTTGGCTCACTGATATCGCCCAGCATCTGGCGGAAGAACTGCTCGTGTTCCTGCTCGCTGATGCCCAACCGTGCCTGCGCCACATAGTTGCGAAACGGCACCGCCTGGCCCAGCGTCGCGCCCTGCCCCTGCAGGCACGCTTGCATTTCATGGCACACCACCTCCAGGGCACTGTGGTCCAGGGCCATATGGTGGAACAGCAAGGTGGCGACAATGCGCTGGTTGGCCGGATCATCGGCGCGCACCAGGCGCAGGAGCGGCGCCTGGGTGACGTCGAGCCGATAGTGACGGGCATCGAACAACGCGTGCAGTTGTGCGCCAATGTCGCCGTCGGCAGGGTCCAGCTCAAGGGCCTGCACCGGCAGGCGCGCCCGCCGCCACACCACTTGCGACGGCTGTTGCAGGCCATCCCAGACCACGCCGGTGCGCAGGATGTCATGGCGATCCATGACGGTTTGCAGGGCCTGGGCGAACGCGTCGAACCGCGCCAGGCTGTCGAACGCGAACTGCGACTGCATCACATACGGGTCGCCCTGTCCGGCGCTGGCATGGTGAAACAGAATGCCTTCCTGCAGCGGCGCGAGCGGGTAGATGTCCTGGATATTCGCCACGCCACCGTCGACGGTGGCGACGATGCGGTCGATCTCGTCCTGGTCAAGGCATGACAACGTCAGCATGTCCGGCGTGATGCGTTCGGTGCCCGCCGCGATGCCATTGGCCGGCACCGCGACTTCACCGGCCTTGGCCGGCGCGTATTCGCCGGCCTTGATCAGCTCGATCAGCCCCGGTTTGTGCTCACGCAACGCGGCCAGGATCGCCGGGTCGCTCAAGGCCTGCTTGTTGCCTTGCACCGACAACTGCTCGCCCTTGAGCGCCAGTTGGATGTCCTTGGTTTTCAGGGTTGCCAGCAGCTCAAAGAGGCTCACAGGACGATCTCCATTCGTTCGGTCATTGCGGCGTAGCCGGCCAGCGTCGGCTGTTCGAACAGCGCCCGCACATCGGCTTCCATGCCTTCCTGGCGCAGGCGCCCGATCAAGCTCACGGCGAGCAGCGAGTGCCCGCCCAATTCAAAGAAATTATCCAGGCGCCCTACCCGCTCCACGTTCAGCAGCTCGGCCCACAGCCGGGCCAGCAGGATCTCGGTGTCACCTTCCGGCGCCTGGTACTCACGCATCTGCAGCGCCTGCATGCCAGGCGCCGGCAGCGCCTTGCGGTCGAGCTTGCCGTTGGGGCTCAGGGGCAGCGCGTCGAGGTGCACGAACAGCGCGGGTACCATAAAGTCCGGCAGGTGCTGCAACAGGTGGGCACGCAGTTGCTCAATATCGGCAGGGGTACCGGTGTAGTACGCGACGAGCCGGTCTTCACGGGCGACCACCGCCGCTTCGTTGACCTGCGGATGCTCAAGCAGGCGCGCCTGGATTTCCCCGAGTTCGATGCGCAGGCCACGGATCTTGACCTGATCATCATTGCGGCCCAGGTACTCGATATTGCCGTCCGGCAGGTAGCGCCCCAGATCACCGGTGCGGTACAGGCGACCGGGGGTGAAGGGGTCCTTGAGGAAACGTTCGGCCGTCAACTCGGGACGGTTAAGGTAACCCCGCGCCACCTGCACGCCACCGATAAACAGCTCGCCGACCACGCCCAGCGGCACCGGTTGCAACTGCCCATCCAGCACATACAGGCGCGTGTTGGCGATGGGTTTGCCGATCGGGGTGTTGTCCGCTGCATCGGGGCGCGCACAGTTCCAGGCGGTCACGTCCACCGCGGCTTCGGTGGGGCCGTACAGGTTGTACAGGCCGATCCCCGGCAACTGCTGCTTGAAGCGGCGCACCAGGCTGCCCGGCAGGGCTTCGCCGCTGCACATCACCCGTTGCAACCCCGCCGCCTGGCTGACATCGCCGTGGGCCAGGAACACATCGAGCATCGACGGCACGAAGTGCAGCGTGGTGATCCGCTCAGCTTCGATCACATCGCACAGGTAGGCCGGGTCTTTATGCCCGCCGGGACGCGCCATCACCAGGCGGGCGCCGGTGAACAACGGCCAGAAGAACTCCCATACCGACACGTCAAAGCTGAACGGGGTTTTCTGCAGCACTGCGTCATGGGCCTTGAGGCCGTAGGCGTCCTGCATCCACAACAAGCGGTTGACCACCCCGGCGTGTTCGTTGATCACGCCTTTGGGCTGGCCGGTGGAGCCGGAGGTGTAGATCACGTAGGCCTGGTTACGGGCGGTGAGGCCCGGCACCTCGGGGTTGCTCGCACTCTGGTGCTGCCAGGTGGGCTGGTCGAGGTCGATCACCGGCACCTCGCCGAGCACACCACGAGTCGCACGTTGCGCCAGCACCACCACCGGCGCGCTGTCGTGCAGCATGTAGGCGATACGCTCCAGCGGGTACGTCGGGTCGAGCGGCACATAACCGCCACCGGCCTTGAGGATGGCGAACAGGCCAATGAGCATGTCCAGGCCGCGCTCCAGGCAAATCCCCACCCGCGACTCCGGCTGGACACCCAATTCACGCAGATGATGGGCCAGGCGGTTGGCGCGTTCGTTGAGTTGCCGGTAGGTGAGCTGTTGCTCGTGCGCTTTCACGGCAACGGCATCCGGCGTGCGCATGACCTGGGCCTCGAACAGCCCGTGCAGGGTCTGGTCGAGGGGGTAGTTCACCTCGGTGGCGTTGAATTCAACCAGCAGTTTTTGCCGCTCCTCGGTCCCCAGGATCGGCAGCCGATGGAGCGCCTGGTGCGGCGCCTGCTCCAGGGCCTCGACCAGCCCGGCCAAGGCCACTTGCATATAACCGCAGATCCGTTGCGCATCGACGTGGGCCAATGCCGTCACGTCGTAGCCATCGCCCAAGTCGTCCACATTCACGGTCAGCGGGTAGTTGGTGCGCCCGTCGTTGACCAGGGTCTGCATGCCCTCCCAGGCGTGTTGCGCGTCCTGGGAACGGGTGGCGGCGCCGCGATGGCGATAGTTGAGCATCGAGCTGAACAACGGCGCCGGTGCCGCCACACCGCTGCAACGCTGAGCCAGGGCCAGGGAGGCATGCTCGTGGCCGAGCAACGCGCTGAGGCGTGCGTGGGTGGTGCGCACGGCTGCACGCACACCTTGGGCGTCGATATCCAGGCGCAGGGGCAAGGTGTTGATAAAGACGCCGAGGGCACGGTCGGCGCCCTCGCCGCCTTGCAGGCGCCCCACCAGCACCGTGCCGAAGACCACGCTGTGCCGCCCGGAGGTGGCCGCCAGGACCTGGCCCCAGGCCAGGTGGAACAGGCTCGCCGTACTCACGCCGAGCAAACGGGCCTGGGCCCGCAGGCGGCGGTTAAGGTCGCTGTCCAATTGCAGGCTGTGCGCTTCGATAGCGCTGCCGTCGCCGCGGACATCCTGCAGGCCGAAGGGCAAGGTGGGCTCATCGACATCGCCAAGCATGTCGCGGAAGAACGCCTCGTGTTCCTGCTCGCTGACACCCAGGCGTGCCTGGGCCACGTAGTTGCGGTACGGCATCGGCGCGGCGGTGGGCACCGGGTGGCCGAGCAGGCAGCCCTGCATTTCCCGCAGCACCACGTCGAAGGCGGTGTGGTCGAGGGCGATATGGTGATAGAGCAACACCGCCACCACGCGCTGGTTGGCCGGGTCTTCGGCATAGGCCAGGCGGATCAGCGGCGCCTGGCTGATGTCCAGGCGGTAGCGCCGGGCATCGAAGCGTTGATGCAGGCCGGCCAGTACATCGCCTTGCAGGTGCAAGTGTTCAAGGGGCAATCGGGCCTTGCGCCACACCACTTGCAGCGGTTGCACCAGGCCCTCCCAGACCACCCCGGTGCGCAGGATATCGTGGCGATCGATCACCTGCTGCAGCGCCTGGGCGAAGGCGTGCAGACGCTCGATACGGTCAAACGCCAGGTGCGACTGCAGCAGGTAGGGGTCGCCCTGCCCGGCCGTGAGGTGGTGGTACAGAATGCCTTCCTGCAAGGGTGCCAGGGGGTAGATGTCCTGCACATTCGCGGCGCCGCCGGGCACGCAGCTGACGACCTGGTCCAGGCTCGATTGATCGAGTGTCACCAGGGACAGCAGGTCCGGGGTGATGCGCTGGCAATCAGCCGGGATGCGGTTGGCCGGCACCTGGACTTCGCGACCACTGCCCACGGCCGCGGCCAGGGCGGCCAGGGTCGGCTGGCTGAACAGCACGCGCACGTCGGCGCTCAGGCCAACCTGGCGCATGCGCTCGATCAGGCTGACCGCCAGCAACGAATGGCCCCCCAGTTCAAAGAAGTGATCGTGGCGCCCCACCTGCTCGACCTGCAGCACTTCGGCCCAGAGCCTTGCCAGGGTGGTTTCCACGGCGCCTTGCGCAGCTTCGTACTCACGGCTCAGCACGGCGGCCTGGTCCGGTGCCGGCAGGGCCTGGCGGTCGAGCTTGCCGTTGGCGGTCAGGGGCAGTACGTCAAGCCGCACGTAGGCCACCGGCACCAAGGCCTGCGGCAAGTGCGCCTGCAGTTGCTCACGCAGGCTTTCGATGGACAGCGGGTGGTGTTCGGTGAACCAGGCCACCATGCGCCCCTCGCGCACCAGCACCACCGCTTCGCCCACCCCTGGCAACGCCGCCAGGCAGCTTTCGATTTCGCCCAGCTCGACGCGCACGCCACGGATTTTCACCTGCTCGTCGTTGCGTCCCAGGTACTCAAGATTGCCGTCGGGCAACCAGCGTACCTGATCGCCGGTGCGGTACATGCGACCGGCGTTGAACGGGTCCTGCAGGAAGCGTTCGGCCGTCATCTGCGCACGGTTCAGATACCCGCGAGCCACGCCGCTGCCACCCACATACAGTTCACCGGCGACACCCACCGGCACCGGCCGCAAGTGCTCATCCAGCACGTAGACGCAGGCATTGGCGATGGGCCGGCCGATATGCAGCGCCTGCCCGGCACGCACGCGGCCGGAGGTGGCGACCACCGTGGCCTCGGTAGGCCCGTAGTTGTTGATCACGGCAAAGCGGCGCTCCTGGCTGAACTGGCGCAAGCGGTCGCCGCCGATCAGCAGCAGGCGCAAGGTCGGGTGGTGCAGGTCCTGGCTGAACGCATATTCGGCCACCGGCGTGGGCAGGAAGCTGACGTCCAGGGGCTGCGCCAGCCACCAGGCAAGCAGGTCATCAATCTGTTCATTGCCCAGCTCGGAAGGCGGCAGGTGCAGGGTGGCGCCCACGCACAATGCCGGCCACACCTCCCAGGCCATTGCGTCAAAACCAAAACCGGCAACGCTGCTGGTGTGACTGATGGCGCTCAGGCCAAAGGCTTCGCAGTGCCAATGCACCAGGTTTTCCACGCTGCGGTGCTCCACCATCACGCCCTTGGGCTGGCCGGTGGAGCCGGAGGTGTAGATCACGTAGGCCAGGTGCGCCGGGGTCAGGTCGGCGATTTGCGGATTGCTCACGTCGGGGTGGTGGCGCTCATGCAGGTCGATGCTGGCGACATTACCCAGCAGCTCGCGGGTGCTCGCTTCCGCCAGCACCGCCACAGGAGCGCTGTCCTGCAACAAGTAAGCAATGCGTGCAGCGGGATAGACCGGGTCAATCGGCACATAACCTGCGCCCGCCTTGAGAATACCCAGCAATCCCACCAGCATCTGCGGCCCACGCCGGCAGCACAGGGCGACGCGGTCATCCGGTTGCACCCCCTGCGCCAGCAGGTGATGGGCCAACTGGTTGGCGCGTTGGTTGAGCTGGCGATAGGTCAGGGATGTGCCGTCCTGCACCACGGCAATGGCATGGGGCTGGCGCTCGGCCTGGATTTCGAAGGCGCCATGCACGGTGTGCCCGGTGGGGAAATCCGCCACCGTGGCATTGAACTCGCGCAGCAGGGTTTCGCGTTCGCTGGCCGGGAGGATATCCAGCTGGTCCAGCGCGGTGTGCGGGGTATTTTCCAGGGTGTCGACCAGTTGCTCGATGGCATTGGCCATGTAAGCGCACACGCGCCCCGCACCGATGCGCGGCAGCGCCAACACGCTCAGGCCGAAGCCTTCACCCAGATCGTCGACACTGAGGGTCAACGGGTAGTTGCTGCGCTCTTCACCGCCCAACAGCTGCACACCTTCCCAAATACCATGGCCGTCGCGGGCCATTTCGCCGGGGTGGCTGTGACGGTAGTTGAGCAAGGCGCTGAACAGCGGCGTGGACGCCGCCACGCCACTGCAGCGCTGGGCCAGGGCCAGGGAGGCGTGTTCGTGACCGAGCAAGGCGCTCAAGCGCCCATGGGTGGCCTTGAGTGCGGCCACCGCATCGGCGGCCACGTCCACCTTCAGCGGCAAGGTGTTGATGAACATCCCCAAGGCACGGTCGGCGCCGTCGCCCGCCTGCATGCGGCCCATCAGGACGGTGCCGAATACCACCTCGTCACGCCCACAGACACGCCCCAGCACCAGCGCCCACGCCAGGTGCATCAGGCTCGCCGCACTGACGCCGCGCAATCGCGCCTGTTCCCGCAGCCGCTGGGCCAACGCGGCGTCCACGGCCTGCTCGACCTCTTCGATAGCGCGCCCGTCACCCTGCACGTCCTGCACGCCGAACGGCAAGGTGGGCTCATCGACCTCGGCGAGCATCGCGCGGAAGAACTGCTCGTGTTCGTCCACACTCACGCCAAGACGCGCCTGGGCCACGTAGTGACGGAACGGCGCGGCCACCGGCAAGTCCTGTGCCTGGTTGAACAGGAACGCGTCCATCTCCTGGCCCACCACCGCCATCGCCGTGTGATCCAGCGCCAGGTGGTGGAACAGCAGGATCGCCGCCACCCGCCGGTTGGCCGGGTCCGGGGCGTAGACCATACGCAGCAACGGCGCCTGGGTAATGTCCAGGCGATAGTGGCGCGCATCGAAACGCCCATGCAGTTGTTCGAGGATATCGCCGTGCGCCGGGTCCAGGTCAATCGCCTGAACCACCAGCGGCGCCTCACGCCAGACCACCTGGACCGGGCTGTCGAGGCCTTCCCAGACCACGCTGGTGCGCAGGATGTCGTGACGGGCCGCCACCTGTTGCAGCGCGCCCATGAACCGTTGCAACCGCTCAAGGCTGTCGAAGGCCATGCGCGATTGCAGCAGGTACGGATCGCCCTGCTCGGCGCTGATATGGTGGTAAAGAATGCCTTCCTGCAGCGGCGCCAGCGGGTAGATATCCTGCACATTCGCCGCGCCACCAGGGACGCTGGCGACGACCCGGTCAATGGCCGCTTGATCAAGGCTCACCAGGGTCAGCATCGACGGCACTATCCGGGTACAGCCCGCAGGAATGCCATTGGCCGGCATCGCAATCTCACGGCCGCTGCCGACTGCCGCCGCGAGTGCCGCCAGGCTCGGCTGATTGAACAGCACACGCACGTCGGTGCTCAGACCGGCCTGGCGCATGCGCTCGATCAGGCTGACCGCCAGCAACGAGTGCCCGCCCAGCTCAAAGAAATGGTCATGACGGCCGACGCGATCAAGCTTAAGCACATCCTGCCAGATCTGCGCCAGCAGGGTTTCCACCTCGCCTTCCGGCGCCTCATACCCACGGCTGAGCAGCGCGCTTGCATCCGGTACCGGCAGGCCCTTGCGGTCCAGTTTGCCATTGGCAGTGAGGGGCAACAGTGCCAGCCAGACATAGGCCGACGGCACCATATAGTCCGGCAGCCGGCCCTGCAGATGGGCGCGCAGCGCTTCGATCGGCAGCGGCGCGTCAGCGGTGTAGTAAGCCACCAGGCGCTTGTCGCCAGGCTCGTCTTCACGGACCAGCACCACGGCGTGGTCCACCTGAGGGAAGGCGGCCAGGCAGGCTTCGATTTCGCCGGGTTCGATGCGGAAACCACGGATCTTCACTTGCAGGTCATTGCGCCCCCGGTACAGCAAGGTGCCGTCGGCCTGCCAGCACGCCAGATCGCCGGTGCGGTACAGCAGGCCCGCGCCGAACGGGTTCGGGATAAACGTTTCGGCGGTCAGTTGCGGCTGGTTCAGGTACCCCTTGGCCACGCCCGCGCCGCCGATATACAGCTCGCCGACCACGCCCAACGGTAGCAGTTGACGGTGCGCATCCAGGACGTAGGCCTGGGCATTGGCAATCGGCCGGCCAATCGGAATACCGCCCTCGCCCACCTGGGTAATTTCATGGGTGGTGGCAAAGGTGGTGGCTTCGGTCGGCCCGTAGCCGTTGAGCAGGTGCAGGGGCTTGCCGTGCTTGAGCACACGGTCGATCACCAGCGGGTCGAGCACATCGCCGCCGACGATCAGGTAACGCAACTGCGCCAATACCGGCATCAGTGCATCGGCGTATTGGTGGAACAGCCCGGCGGTCATCCACAACACACTGATGGCCTGCTCCTGCAGCAACGACGCCAGCGCCGCCTGGGACAACAGCACCGCCTGTTCGACCACCACCACACAGCCGCCGTTGAGCAACGGTGCCCACACCTCCAGGGTACTGGCATCGAACGCGGGGTTGGAGGCAAAGGCCACGCGGTCGCGCGGGTTGAACTCGGCATAGCCGTTGTTGAGCACCAGGCGCGAGATGGCGCGGTGGGGCACTTGCACGCCTTTCGGTGCGCCTGTGGAGCCGGAGGTGTACAGGATGTACGCCACGCTTTCCGATGACTGCAACACTTGCGGGTTGTGCGGCGACTGCGCCTCCAGATTCAGCTCGGCCAAGGTATTGAGCACCCGCTGCGCACCACTGTCCTGCACGATAAGCGCCTGACGCTCGAGCGGCGCATTGATGTCCAACGGCACATACACGGCGCCGCACTTGAGGATCGCCAGTTGGCAGATCAGCAAGTCGAGGCTGCGCGGCAACGCAATCGCCACGCTTTCCCCTGGCTGCACGCCCTGGCTGATCAGGTGATGGGCCAGGCGGTTGGCACGGCGGTTAAGGTCGCGGTAGCTCAGGGACAACGGCCCCTGCACCGCCGCCACCGCTTCGGGGCGCGCCAGGACCTGGGCTTCGAACAGTTGCGGCACGGTGAGCTGCGACGGGTAGTCCCGGGCGGTGGCATTGAAGTCCACCAGCAGTTGGTTACGTTCGGCCGGCGGCACGATCGACACGGCCAGCATCGGCGTGGTGGGCGCCTGTTGCAGCGCGGTCACCAGGTGACGCAAGGCGGTGAGCATATAGTCGCCGACACGCCGCGCGTCCAGGCTGGCCACGCCTTGCACCGTGAGGGCGAAGCCGCTGCCGAGATCATCGACGTTAAGCACCAGCGGGTAATTGCTGCGCTCTTCGGAACTGAGGATCCGGATACCGGAAGCGGCAAACGGACTGTCTCCCGGCGCATCCGCCGGCGCGCTGTGACGGTAGTTGAGCAGCGTGCTGAACAGCGGCAACGAACCCGGTACGCCACTGCACCGCTGGGCCAGGGACAGCGGCGCGTGCTCATGCACGAGCAAGTCTGCCAGGCGCGCGTGGGTGGCGCGCACCGCGGCCTGCACGCCGACGGTGCCGACGCTGACCCGCAGCGGCAAGGTGTTGATAAACATCCCCAGGGCGCGGTCGGCACCTTCGCCACCCTGCATGCGCCCAAGCAGCACGGTGCCGAACACCACCTCCTGCTGCCCGGAGACTTGCCCCAGCACGTGCGCCCAGGCCAGGTGCACCAGGCTCGCCGTGCTCACGCCCAATTGCCGCGCCTGCTCGCGCAGGCCCAGGCTCAATGCCGGCTCCAGCGGCAAGTGCGCCTCGACAATGCCGCTGCCGTCGCCATTCACGTCCTGCAAGCCGAAGGCCAGGGTCGGCGCGTCGATATCGCCCAACATCTCGCTGAAGAACGCTTCGTGCCGGGCCTGGCTGACCCCAAGCCGCGCCTGGGCCACATAGTTGCGATACTGCACCGCATCCGGCAGTTGCGCGCTGCGCCCGGCCAGGCTGGCACTCATTTCCTGCACCAGCACTTGCAGGGCGGTGTGGTCGAGCAGGATATGGTGCAGCAGCAGAATGCCGACGAAACGCCCCTGGTCCTCGGCGTAGGCCAGGCGCATCAGTGAAGCGCGGGACAGGTCGAGGCGATAGTGGCGTGGATCAAAGCGCTGTTGCAGGTGCGCCAGGGCATCGACGCCCGGGGCTTCAATGCGCTCCACGGCCAGCGGCGCCTGGCGGCAGACCACCTGTGCCGGCACGTCCAGGCCTTCCCAGAGGATCGCGGTGCGCAGGATGTCATTGCGCTCGATCACGCTCTGCAGCGCCAGGATAAAGGCATCCACCGCAGCCTGATCGTCAAAGCCCAACTGCACCTGCAACACATAGGGGTCACCGTCGGTGGTCGCCAGGTGGTGATAGAGAATGCCTGCCTGCAAGGGCGCCAGGGCGTAGATGTCCTGCACATTGCCGATACCGCCGGGCACGCTGTGGAGGATGTGATCGATAGCGGCCTGGTCGAGATCGATCAGCGGCAACATGTCCGGGGTGATGACCTGGCTGTGGGCATGGATCGGGTTGGCCGGCACCTGCACCTGCGCTTGCCCGCCCACCGCCGCCGCGAGTGCTGCCAGGGTGGGCTGACCAAACAACACGCGCACGTCGGCGACGAGGTTCACCTGGCGCATGCGTTCGATCAGCTTGACCGCCAGCAGGGAGTGACCACCCAGTTCGAAGAAATGGTCATCGCGGCCAATGCGATCGAGCTTGAGCAGGTCTTGCCAGATGCCGGCGATGGCGGTTTCCACGTGGCCCCGGGGGGCCTGGTAGCTGCGCCGGGCCACGGCATCGGCGTCAGGTGCAGGCAAGGCCTTGCGGTCGAGCTTGCCGTTGGTGGTCAGCGGGAAACGCTCCAGCAGCACGAAGGCACTGGGCACCATGTGTTCGGCCAGGCTCAGCAGCAGGTGATCACGCAGCGCCGCGACGCGGGTGTCGCCCTCGGCAATCACGTAGGCCACCAGGCGTTTGTCCCCCGGTTGATCTTCACGGGCGATCACCACCGCGTCGCGCACCCCTTGGGCGCTGACCAGGCGCGCCTGGATTTCGCCCAGTTCGATCCGGAAGCCGCGGATCTTCACCTGGTCGTCATTGCGCCCCAGGTACTCCACGCTGCCGTCGGCCAACCGGCGTCCAAGGTCGCCGGTCCTGTACATCCGCAGTCCGGTGGCCGGATCGCTGAGGAAGCGCTCGGCGGTCAACCCATCCCGGTTGAGGTACCCCCGCGCCACACCGGCACCGCCGACGTACAACTCGCCGACCACGCCAACCGGCAGCGGCTCGTGGTGGGCGTCCAGCACATACAGTTGCAAGTCGGGAATAGGCCCGCCGATCGGGCTGACGCCGACCAACTGCGCGTCCGCCGCTTCCAGGGCGCGGTACGTCACGTGAACGGTGGTTTCGGTGATGCCATACATGTTCACCAGCTGCGTACCGGCGTTGATCGCCCGTGCATACCATGGCTTGAGCATCCCCGGCTCCAGGGCCTCGCCGCCGAAAATCACCTGGCGCAGGGAATGGGCCTGGGGGCTGTCGCCCTGGGCCGCGAGCAGTTGGCGGAAGGCGCTGGGGGTCTGGTTGAGGATGCTGACGCCCGCTTCGCAGAGCAGCGTGTAGCACTCATCCGGCGAACGGCTGAGCAGTTGCGGCACGATCAGTAACTGGCCGCCGAGCAGCAGCGCACCCCAGATTTCCCACACCGAAAAATCGAACGCGAAGGAATGAAACAGCGCCCACACGTCGTTGCGGTTGAAGCCGAACCAGTGCTCGGTAGCGCTGAACAGCCGCGCCACCTGGCGATGCTCGACCATCACGCCCTTGGGCTGGCCGGTTGAGCCGGAGGTGTAGATCACATAGGCCAGGTTGTGCGGGTCGAGCGTCACGTGCGGATTGACGATGGACTCGCCGCGCAGGCCGTTGAGGTCGATCGGCGCCAGCTCGCCCACCAGGTGACGGGTGTTGGCTTGCACCAGCACGGCCAGGGGTTGGCTGTCGCGAAGGGTGTAAGCAATGCGTTCCAGCGGGTAAGCCGGGTCGATGGGGACATAGCCGGCGCCGGCCTTGAGGATGCCCAGCAGGCCGATGATCATCTCCGGGCCACGTTCGACGCAGATGGCCACGCGGTCGTCGGGGCGGATGCCTTGGGCCAGCAGGCGATGGGCGACCTGGTTGGCGCGCTCGTTGAGCTGGCGGTAGCTCAGACGCTGCTGGTCGAACCGCAGGGCAATGGCCTCCGGCTGGGCGGCGGCTTGGAGTTCGACCTGCTGGTGGATCAAGGCGCTGTCGGCGTAGGTGCGAGGGCTAGGGTTGAGGCTGTGCAGCAGGTGGTGGCGCTCTTCGTCGGGCAGGATCGCCAGGCGGTCGAGGGGCGTGTCCGGATGGTGTTCCAGGGCCTGGGCCAGGCTCTCCAGCGCCGTGTGCAGGTAGCCGGCGACACGCTGCGCGCCGATGTGCCCATCGACCATCACCGTCAGCGCAAAGTCTTCGCCCAGGTCATCCACATTGACCGTCAGCGGGTAATTGGTACGTTCTTCGGCGCCCAGTACCTGGATGCCCTCAGCGACCTCAATCACCGCGGCCATGTCGCCCGCGGCGCTGTGCCGGTAGTTGAGCATCGCACTGAACAGCGGCGTCGGCGCGGCCACACCACTGCAACGCTGGGCCAGTGCCAGGGAGGCATGTTCATGCTCGAGCAACGCGGTGAGTCGCGCATGGGTTGCCTGCACCCCGGCGCGCACGCCCTGCGCGCCCACATCCACCCGCAACGGCAAGGTGTTGATGAACATGCCCAAGGCCCGCTCACCGCCCTCACCCGCCCCCATGCGCCCGAGCATCACCGTACCGAACACCACCGCATCGCGACCGGAAACCACACCCAGGACACGGGCCATGGCCAGATGCAGCAGGCTGGCCACGCTCACCCCCAGCGGCCGCGCCAGGCTGCGCAGGCGGCGACTCAGATCGCTGTCGACGGAAATACGCGCCTCGTCGATGCCCAGCCCATCGCCCTGTACGTCCTGCAAACCGAACGGCAAGGTCGGCTCGTCGATGTCCGCCAGCATCTCGCGGAAAAACGCCTCATGGGCCTGCTCGCTGACCCCGTGGCGCACCTGGGCGATATAACGGCGAAACGTTACAGGCTCAGGGGCCTGGTCTTGCTGGCCGGCCAAGTACAGTTGGATTTCATGGCGTACCACATCCAGGGCGGTGTGATCGAGGATGGTGTGGTGGAACAACAGCATGGCAACCACACGCTGGTTGGCCGGGTCTTCGGCAAATACCAGGCGCAGCAGCGGTGCCTGGCCCAGGTCCATGCGGTAAGTGCGCGCGTCGTAGCGCGTCAACAGGCGGTCGAGGGCATCGCCACCGCTGAAGTGTGCCTCTTCACAGGCCAGGGTTGCCTTGCGCCACACCACTTGCAGTGGTTCATCGAGGCGTTCCCAGGCCATAGAGGTGCGCAGGATGTCGTGGCGATCGATCACCCATTGCAAGGCTTCGGCAAAAGCCGCCAAACGTGCACGGCTGTCGAACACAAACTGCGCGTGCAACACATAGGGATCGCCCTGCGCTGCCGAAAGATGGTGATAGAGCATGCCTTCCTGCAACGGCGCCAGCGGGTAGATATCCTGCACATTCGCCGCCCCACCGGGGATCGCCGCGACGATACGATCAATCGCCAGCTGGTCGAGATTGACCAGCGGCACCATGTCCGGCGTGATGCGATAGGCCGGGCTCAACCAGTCCCCGCCATGCTCGGTCACCAGCGTAAGCAAGCGAGGTTTGTGGGCGATCAGTTGATCCCACAACGCATCGTCCAATGCCTCATCGTCACCCAGGACAATCAGGTCGTCTTCTTCCCTTTGCAGACGGATCGCGTGGGTGGAAATCGCTGCCAATAATTCGCTGAACTGCATGGGGTAACCTGCCTGATAAGTCACGGTGGAGAAGAAAGTCCGTTTTCAGCTGCCGTTTGGAATCGGGTGTGCTGGAGCGCCCGGTGAAAAAAATGCAGGCGCAGCCGCAGGCCTGGAGGGGCTTCCGGCAGGGTTTGAAAATTAAGGGATTTGGGCGCTGGGGGGTGACATGGGAAGCGGGGACAAGAGGGAGGCAGCGAGGGTTCAACGTTTTTTCAGGGCAGGTAATCGCTCCCGAACGGGAGCGAGAACGTCGCTAGACGGTCTTCACCTTCAAATGCCGCGCATACCAGGGCCGCTTCGGCACTCGCTTGAACAGGCCCTGCAACAGGTTCTCGTCCTCGCCAAAGGTAATGCGCAAGGCGAGCTTCATGGTCTCCGGGTCCATCTCCAGCGACTTGCCCATCTGCAACCCCGGGGTGGTGCTGCAGCCATGGGTGTCCGGGCCCAGCCACGGGTCGTCGACTTCGACCCAGCGCCCCGGGGCGAACCAGGCCACGCCGTTGACGTCCAGGCGCCTGACTTCGCCGGGGTTGAAGCGTTCGTGGGCGCGGTACCAGTCTTCGATACGGTCGTCGATCCAGCCGTGGAAGTGCCAGAACACCGGGTTTACATGGGATGAAAACGGGTCGCCGAGGAAGTCGTTTTCCGCCGCATACCAACGCGGGGCAAAGTCTGCCGGGTCGCGGGCCAGGGGGACCGGCGCGCCGTTGGACGGGTCGCGGGGCACCGAGGCCCAGCGCATGTGCAGCCAGTCGTGCAGGCCCAG
>Ga0163162_10000841_pt1 | contig 28529 bp, 24 predicted proteins | sample S55metaG_FD_115310 | JGI IMG/M metagenome (GOLD analysis project Ga0163162, IMG submission 115310) | Switchgrass rhizosphere microbial communities from Kellogg Biological Station, Michigan, USA - S5-5 metaG | ecosystem: Host-associated > Plants > Roots > Rhizosphere > Soil | place: USA... | reverse complement strand
GTTTTATGGATTAGTGCAAATGACACTATGGACCCTACTGGCCCATTTACTGATTGGGCAGTTAGAACAGCTAGCTGGATACTCTACAAGCTAACTGCCGAAAAATATTCAGGCATTCAGACGACTACGGACTTCTACAGTCTTGATAGTTCTGGTATGCTACAATACCAACCACAAATCGTTAATGGTGAGATGTTCAATCTCCCTAAAGGACTATCGTCTAGTTCCAATCTTCAACTAAGATTGCGCCGTACTCCTGTCCTGTCTATTTCTGAGCTCTACTCTGGTGGCATCCTTGTGCCTAACTCTGAATACGAACTCCGCAATAATTCCTATACTGTACGAAAAGACAAAATGCCTTGGGTTACAAAATCTCAGGATGAATTAAGTGTTACGTACACTCATGGAAGCCCACCACCGATTGCTGGTAAACGTGCAGCAATCCGTCTAGCTAATGAACTTATTATGGCTGAGACTGGAGACTCCCAGTGTGCTCTCCCAGACTCAGTAACCTCAATCCAACGTCAAGGTATCTCTTACACACTCCTCGATCCTCAAGTCTACGTTGACAAAGGACGTACAGGAATTTACGAGATTGACATGTTCATTTACGCCGCTAATCCTAGAGGTGCTTTAAAGAAACCAGCGATTTACGTTGCTGGCCGATCTAACGGAAGAATAAACTAATGAGTAACCCTTACGCCCCAAAATCACAGCTTAAAGCTAAGGCACCTGAGCAGCCTACAGAAGTCAAAGAAGCAATCACTTTCGATGTTCCTGACGGCTCTGTCAAGGAAGTTCTTAAGTGGGTCGGTACTGATGCTGACAAGGCTAGAGCTGCATATGCTGTAGAAACAGAAGACAAGCAGAGAAGCTCTCTTCTCTCACAGCTAAAGGAACTATTCTAAGATGCCATCAAACCCAGTAGGAAACCTTGCAGAGCACATTCTTACTGTGCTTAATGCTACATTTGAAGAGGCTGGTGTAGACCTTCCTACCCTGCAGTTTTTCACTCTGGGTGGTCAAGGTTCTGCTACGCATCTAGGTGAACAGGTCAGTGTGTCTGTCGAGCAGATGTACTCAGGAACTCCAGGTGACCAGGCCCAGAATGCTGTAAGATGTGATGCACCTCGTTCAACCTCATTTGCTGTCGAATTGGTCCGCTGTGCTCCGACAGGAACTGCACGAGGACGCTCAACACCGTTACCTGCTGGTACTGATGCAGCTCAACAGTCTGAGACAGCTCTGTCTCGTATGCTTGACATGGACTTAATGATGACTGCTGGAATGAATGCATGTGAAGGAACTTGGTTCGGCACGGGCATTGTCGACGTTAGTGCAGCTCCGCCTAATGGTGCTATGCAGGCAATTGTGATGTCTATCACAACTGTTGTAGGAGAATAAATTATGGCTACCTTTGAAAAATTTGATGCTGAATGGAATCATCTTTTACGTGGCAAGGGTGGCATGGTTTTCAACCACATCGACACACTAACGCAACGACTTCGTCGTCTTGCCCGCCGTCAGGTGGGTAAAGACACGATGAAGCTTTATAACTCAATTAAAGCTTCTACAAAAGCTGGAACACGTGGCGGACCAATTGGTACTGTTACTGCCGACAGCAAAATTGCTATGATGCACCACAATGGTACACGAGCACACATTATAACACCACGAAGAAGTACTACATTACGCTTTCCAGTGCGTGGTAAAATGGTATATACGAAGCTTGTTCATCATCCTGGAACTAAACCAAATAGATTCCTAACAGAACCGCTTCGCAGAGTTATTGACGACTGATACACGATATAAATAGGAATTGACATGGCTGCAAAAACTACAAAGTCCTTCACCTCTTCTGTCAAGAAGACTAAGGCACCTCGACTTTCTTTTGAACTTCTTGGAGAAACATTCGAAGCATACGGTTCTATTCCCGGAGCTGTGCTCCTGGACTTTATCGGTTCTTCTGATGATAACTCATCTTCAACTGCACGAGGCATTGGCGACTATCTAAAGGCAGCTCTTCCAAAGGATGAGTATGTCCGATTCAATGAGTTCGTCCGAGACCCTGAGAATGATATCGAATTGGAAGTACTTTCCGAAATCGTGTCATTCCTCATTGAGGAGCAGACCTCGCGCCCTACGGAAGCGTCCTAGAAATAGGGCGCATATTTATACAGAGATGGGAATATATCGACGGTGAGCATATTGGCCGCGGTATAGACCTTCTCGAACTGTTGAATGAATATGATGCCGAACGTTCATTCAACTTGATTGACAATATATTCATAAATGAAGCAATTCGTGATGCAGAGGTACAAGGTAATCTTGTGCTAATGAGAGCAAAGCTGAATAATATTTATGGACGAGATAGATCATATGGAGCTGACGATGAATCCTACGGGAATAGCCCTATAGAGTATACAGAGCAGACTGATCAAGGGTTCGTGGGCCTAGAGGCACCACTCGGCTAATTCACTGGAGTAACATATGCCTATTATAGGTTCAGCAAGCGTTCAGATTCGCGCCATAGATAAGTTCTTTGAGCGTGATGTTCGTGCTGCAGTGAAAAAGATCAAGAACGTTGAGATCGAACTCAAAGCTGATGTTGATCTTACGAAGGTCAACAAAAAGCTTCGTGATCTTCGTTACCGCATGCGTAACAATGTCATCGAACTCAATATTGATGCAAATACTGCCACCATTGAAGCTGACTTCGAAAGAATTGTCAGCCATTACGACGGTCGCAATGTTACAATTCAAGGTGGAGCAGACACAGCCCGAGCAGAAGCTCAGCTCGCATTTGCATCTCGCAATCGTGATTCAAACATCAATGCAAGAATTAGCCCTGAAACCCAAAAAGCTCTAAAGGGTCTGTTCTACACTATCACGGGTTCTATCCCGTTTGATAAGGTGAAAGCAGGACTTCTCGGTCTTGCTGGAAACTTTGAAGCTATCACCATCAAGGGTGCCGCAGTTGTTTCAGTCGTCTCAGCATTAGCCTCCGAGCTATTTGCCGTTTCCGGTGCAGCATTTGCAATCGGAAATGACCTAACAGACGTAGTTGGACTAACTGCGGCACTCCCTGCTGGTATCTTTATGGCAGGCACTGCAATCGCAGCCCTAAGTATTGGATTCAAGGGCTTCTTTACTGCTCTTACCAATGACGGTAAAAAGGGTGCTGAAGCGTTTGCAAAACTTAATGCTGATGGAAAAGAAGCTGTCGAATCTCTTCGAGGGTTGGGTAAAGAAATTGCCGGCCCCGCTCGAGATGCTTTCTGGGATGCCCTTGATGGGACTCTCCAGCACATGGTCAAGGCCTCAATCCCTGCGCTGACAAAGGGATTGACTGGTACTTCTAAGGCCATGGGTGGCCTAATGAAGGATAGCTTCCAGTCAATGGAGAAGTTTGTCAAAAGTGGCGGACTTGACACCATGTTCAAGGGATCGAATCAAGGTCTTGAGAACATGCGCCAGGGTATGGGTCCACTCATTACCGCCCTTGGCAAGCTGGGAGTTGTAGGATCAAAGTTCCTCCCTCAGTTTGGTGACTGGATGGGTAAGCTTGGTGTACAGTTCGGTAACTTCATTGACCAAGCGAGTGAAGATACTATCTCGGGCTGGATTCGAGATGCGGTAAGCACAATCCAAATGCTAGGAGATAGCATTGGAAGTATTTCTGGTATCTTCTCAGGTATTAGTGATGCAGCTAATCAAGCTGGATTCGGTGGACTCCGTGCATTCACAGATGGTCTTGCGGGAGCCGCTGAAGTAGTCAATAGCGAACCATTCAAATCACAGCTAGTCAACTTCTTCCAAGCTGCTGGTGATGCCTCAGACGTCTTACACGAAGCTGTAGGTAATCTATTCAGCACTTTGGGTAGCGCCTCACAGGTGTTTGGTGGGTTGTTCAGAGCAGGCTCTGGTGCTGTTGCAGCGATGATGGACAACATCTCAGCTATTATCAGCAAGTCTAACTTTTTGGGTGGACTTTATGTAGCTATCGATAGTTTCAGAAATGCTCTCAAGACCATGGAGCCTGGATTCGTCCACCTCGGTAACATCATCAGCAATGTTGGTCTAATTGCTGGAGCAGTATTTACTGCAATGGCACCGGGCTTCAACGACATCATGAGCACTCTTGATCAAGTTTTCGCTGCGCTAACTCCTGGTCTTCAAACAGTTATCCCAATCTTCAACGCATTCGTACAGTCTATCGTATCTCTTGCCAGTGGACCAATCGTCGTTTTAGCTCAAGGTATTGGTAACCTTCTTACAGCATTCTCTAAAGCACCTGGATTCGTACAGATTCTCTTGATGAGCTTTGGTGCTCTTCTATTCCTTGGCCCTAAGCTAAATGGAGTCTTCAAAAGTATTTCTGAAGGATTCGGCACAATGCGTGCTCGCATGGATGGTAACATTCAAGGGCTATCTGCTGGTGCTCAGAGAACTGTAGGCCAGTTCACCATGATGAGAGACCATGGTCGAAATGCCATGAATGCTCTTCGAACAATGCCGTTTGCCGCTGTCACGGGTGGTTTGAGCGGTATTGCTGCTTCTGCTAAAGCTGCAGCTGGTTCAGGTGCTAAGGCTGGTTTGCGCGGTCTTGGTGGTGCAGCTTCTGGTCTAATGGGTATGATGGGTGGTCCATGGGGACTAGCCATCGGTGGTGCAACTGCTATTCTCGGTATGTATGCAGCTGCTCAGGAAGAGTCACGCCAGAAGGTTGATGCTCTATCGCAGACTCTTGACCAACAGACTGGTGCAGTTACAAATGCTACCAAGGGAATGCTCGCTACAAATGCACTCGATGGAGTAACTAACGACTGGGACAATTTCTGGCGCGGAATGATGCAGAACTCCGCATCAACTGAGGAAACTCTTAAAACACTTGGTATCTCTACAAAGGAATACACTGACAAGCTAGCTGATCCTTCTGGTCGCGATGCATATGTCAAGGGTTTTGACACAATCAAAGAAGCTCTACGCAATGGTATTCCAATTACCGATGAGATGGCTGCTTCTATTGGTACTACTAAAGAAGCTCTCGAGGGTATGAATGATGACAGCATTGCTCACCTTGGTGAAAAAGCCAAAAATGCTGCTGATGAACTCAGAAAAGCTGAAGAAAAGACTAGAGCTCTAGCTGAAGCAACAGGTATCACCAGTGCTCAAGCCAAAATTCTTGAAGGAAACTTCACTACTCTAGCGAGTGCTTCTAGCTCCGCTGGAGACAAGTTTAGTGCTCTAAAGTCTAACCTTGACATCCTCAGTGGTGGAATGCAATCTACTGCAAATGCCAAGAAGAGTCTCGGACAGGCACTCGATGACACAAAGAAGAGTCTAGTTGGAATTGCCGACGGCGGTAAAGTTTCTCTTAATGCTCTATTCTCTGTCAAGGATGGATTCAACTTTGCATCTCAAGCTGGTCGTGACTTCCACACAGCGATGGATGGTGCAGCTGATGGTGTTCTTAAGAGTGGTACTGCTGCTCTAGACCAAGCCCTCAAGGCCGGTAAGAGCACTGCAGACGCGCAGTCTATTGCGATGCAGGCAATGCAGCCTGGTGTGGCAGCTCTTCGTAAGCAGCTTTCTGATCTTGGAGTTGAAAGCCCTAAGATTGATGCCATCATTCGTAGCTTCGGTCTTATGCCTGACCAGATTGCTAGTGCAATCAACATCACAGGTACTGAAGAAGCTCAGCGTAAAATTATGATGACCAAACTGGCTGCAGATTCATTTGCAAATGGAACTTATTCAGCTACACTAGCAGCTCTTCCAGATGCTGCTAAGGCTGTAATCGCTGCTGTGACTGGCAAGGGTAAAGAGTATGCTGAAGGCAACTACGACGCTGTTCTTGAAGCTCTTGACAATACTCCTGGTGGACGTGAAGCAGCTCTAGCCTCAATCCTCTCAGTTACCGATGGCAACTACGACGCTGTTCTTAAAGCTATGAACCTCACAGCACCTGAAGTTGCAGCGGCTAAGAAAATGATTGAACAAGTTGTCGGTAAAAAAGTTAAGCTTGAAGCTGTTGATGGTGTTTCAGGCCCAGCAGGGGTGATGAGAAGAGCGATTGAAGCTATTCAAGGCAAGATGGTTACTATCACCACCAACTATACGACTACAGGTAATCCTGGTACAGCCGGTAAGAACACTAAATATGCTATCGCTAATGGTGGTATTTTCAAGGGTGGCTCTCCAGTCAACGGTGCACTTGGTATGTTCGGTAACAAGGGTATCAAAGCATTCGCTGATGGTGGATTTGAGAAGCACACAGCGCAGATTGCTAAAGCTGGAGCTATGCGTCTATGGGCTGAACCTGAGACTGGCGGTGAAGCTTATATTCCTCTCGCAAAGGGTAAGCGTATGCGATCACTCAAGATTCTTGAAGAGGTTGCTCGTATCTTCGGCTTCGGTCTTCACAAAATGCAGTTCGAAAACGGTGGAACAGTAGATCAACCGCTAGCTCCTGCTGCCGTAACATCAACATCCCCTGGACAGAATGTAAACTTCAACGTATTCCCATCTAAGGGTCTATCAGAGGAGCAGATTGGTGAAGCTGCTTTGAATCAACTCTACTGGAAACTATCCATCAGCTAAGGTAAGCAATGTACTTAAAAAATGACAGAATCACAGTGACAGTCGGTGGTGTAACCATGCGATCACACAAGCTAGGTGGTACAAAAGAATTTCTTCTAGACCCAACGGCAGTGACTGGTTGGACTGATGGCACCAACGTCAAGCGAAATACAACTGGTCGAATGAATGCACACGGTGATTTCTCTGAAAAAGCGAAGATGGCTGCGCGACTTATTTCTTTCTCAGGCGTTGCTGTTGCTTCTACCATCACGGGTCTACAGGAAATGCGTGACTCACTGGTAGGCATCCTCGTAAATGGTTCTTACAGCACGCTGAAAGTCCAAACTCAGGCTAGCACCCGCTACTCTACAGTAGGTCTTGAGGGAAGTACATCATGGGTCCAGCAGTCTGATACATCAGCACTTTGGAAAATTGACTTCTATGCACCTGACCCCTTCATTTATGGGCTAGAGCGTAAGATTACGGTTGGCTCTTCTGCATCAGCAAATGGTGGTGGTCTGACGTATATTCTTACTTACCCACTAAACTACAATGCAGACCCTACCCTGTTTCAGGGTGGTGTTGTTACAAATGACGGTAATGCTGAGGCATGGCCTGTCTTCAAGGTAACTGGTGACTACACAGAAGGATTTACTCTTTCAGATAATGATGACCATCGAATTACTTATACTGGAATGGTAACTTCTTCATCACCGGTAATTATTGATACGGCTAAAGGCACAGCGACGCAGGGAGGTGTAGACAGATCAACATCTCTTACAGAAAGAGATTGGTTCTCTGTTTCACCTAAAGAAATTCTAAGACCATCATTTGAACCCAGAAAAGCTGGTTCAGGCTGGTGTGATATAATTATCAAAGATACTTGGATTTAGTCCAAGAGAAGAGGAACTGACAAATGACTTCAGGATGGGGCGTTAACGCCACAATAGTTGGAGGGGTACCCACTGGAGGTACCGACGATCTTGACGTACGTAAAGTATGGGGAGCACTATATACTCCAGGAATTATCTCAGGATGTAAAATCACTACAAGCAGCTCACAGCTCAAATACACGGTAGCATCTGGTGTAGTTGCAATTAAGACTGCTACTGGAGAAGTCGTAATGGCACCTGTAGCAGGTGGTACTGTTACAGCCTCTACCGTCACCAGCAATCGAACAGACATTGTTTATGTTCAGCAGAGATTCCCTTCTATTGAAGGTGACTCTGAGCTTGTTCTAGGCGTCGGAACATCTCTGCCGTCTCGCGCTTTGGAGTTAGGATCATATGCTATCTCTTCAGGAGCTACTAACACAAATGCGGCAGTGAAAGATAAGGATGTCGACTACTCCATTCCTTATGGTGCTAGCCTTGGTGTACTTCACCAGTGGCAGAACACCTACAACGGTCAGCTTTCTGCCACCTTACTCCGTGAAGGTCAGGGCAGCTTCAGTCTCCCAACCGACCGCATGGTGAATTTCAGCATGTCTGCCTGTGTAAGCGCCGTTGGTGCTGTAGGATTTGACAATGCAAAGTATGTTGAGTATGGATGGTTGCCTCAGCTAGATGGTGTTAATCTCGCTCTCTGGACTACGCCTGGACTGCATCAGTCTTGGCAGACAGTGAACTTCAACCTCACGACAACTGTACTTGCTGGAAAGCATACTGTCAACTTAGGCGGCTTGAGGAACTATGGACCCGGGCAGGCCACACTGCACTTCGGTACTGGTGGTGACGGCTACTGGCGAACTGGCCTTGTCTTCAAGGTGACTGACATGGGACCTGTGAAGTAATGTGGACTGCCAATTTATATCAAACGATCAATGGCCAAATTGGACCTCAGCTTAGCTACGAATCTCTCTCATGGTCTGTCGAACTTAATGGTATCGAGACTATTGAAGTCAAACTGAGAAAATCTGATCTTCCAAAAGTTGATCTAACGTACTGGTTGTCTGCTTGGTGGGCTGGCATTGTTATTTTTTGGGATGGTGTTCCTATAGTTGCAGGCCCTATCATCACTCGCCCTTCAGAAAACTGGGATTCTATCTCAGTTAGTTGCGGTGGCCTTAGATCAATTCTTGCAAACCGAGTGGTAGTAACAGAGCAGACTGATTGGTCTAAACTCAACAAGTCGAAAATTGTTTACTCAGGTCTGTCTCTTGGAACAATTGCTCAGCGTGTTGTCCAACAAGCTATGGCAAAACCTTCTGGATCACTGCCTATTAATTTTGCAATTCCTGAGCAGACGGCAGCTAACAATGCTGATCATACAAGAACCTACAAAGGATTTGATGTACAGAATCTGAGCTGCGATGGGATTCTTACAAAGCTTTCCAATGTTATTGATGGTCCAGATGTCATGTTTAGACCTCGACTAATCAGAGACAACCAGCTAATGTTTGATATGTACCACGGAACAGAAGACCGTCCTAGAATTGGTCAAGCATTTACTCAAGTATGGGATACAACACCTTCAAAAGGTCAAGTTGCTGATATGACTGTAAACTATACAGGCACATATCAAGCATCTAGAGTATTTTCTCTAGGTGCTGGAACAGATGAAAAGCTTCTAATGACTGTCAGCACAAATAAGACACCATTACAGAAGCAGTATCCTCTTCTAGAGAAAGTTATCAACAGAGGCAGTAGTGAAAATGCTGCCGTTGTCCGCGGCCACGGTGATGCAGAGTTGAGTGCTAATGACGAGGCTCTACTCGAGGTTCAAATGACTGTGCGTGGAGATGGAGATATACCTCTGGGCCAGTTTTGGCCAGGCGATTTAGCGATGATATATACTAAGGGATGGATTTCAATTCCTGACGGTATGACCCCCATGAGAATTCTTAGTTTTACTGGTGATGATTCTAGCAATGTTAGAATTAGTTTACAACAGGAAAGCAAGTTTGACAAGGCTTTGCAAGACGAAGTCTAATTCCATAGTGACATAAAGGATGTAGTATGCAGGTAAGACGCATTGGGCCAGATGGCGCATTTGTCCGAGAATTTACGGACGTACGAAAAAGAGTTGAGTCTCTTGAAACGCGCCCTGCTGGTGAAGTCTTCATCAGCCAATCCCTAACAACAAGAGACCCTAATACGGGTGAAGAAACTATTTTTGGGCTGCTTCCTGACGGTACCTACGGCATTCTGCCGTTCGTAGGAGACACAACACCTCCACCAGTAGCCACTATGCCATTCGTATCTGGCCAGCCTGGTATGTACATCATCACGTGGGATGGCAAATTTGTAGGCAATGCGGAGAAGCCTCGTGACTTTTTGCACGTAAATGTCTGGGCCCATAAGATGGCTGGAACAGACATAAATGGAACTACCACAGTCCTAAGTGTACCTGTTGGCATTATCCGACTGGATATGGATACAGTATACGTTGGATTGGACATTGCATTACCTAATGAACTATGGCAATTCTCGCTAGAATCTGAAGACTACAACGGCAACAAAGCAGCAAAGGGTGCTCGTAGCCTATCCTGCATTATGCAGGACTCTGTTGCATCACTCATCAATGTTGAGAATGCTATTGCAGACCTCGATGAAAAATATGATGGAGTAGTTACCGAGGCATTCGAGCTTGACAGCCGTCTTGCTACTGCTGAAGATGATCTTGCAGCAAATACACTTCGCTTCAACAGTGTTGATGGCCGACTTGTCGATGTCGATACTAAGCTTGTTGAACTCGATGGTAAGTATGATGGTGTAATCACTGATGCAAGCAATCTTGATTCACGTCTTGAAACAGCTGAGACTGATCTTGTAGCACATGAAGAACGACTTGTAGACAACGATACTGCACTACAGAATGCTTTTGGTCAGCTAGCCACAGTCGACACTCGCGTATCAGCCGCGCAAGCTGCTTCAATTGCAGCTGCAGCTGCAGATGCAACTGCAAAGAAGGAACTAGCTGAAGCAAATGCAGCAGTAGTAGCACAAGCAAAGGCTGATGCTGCATTGACAGCTGCAAAGGCAGATGCACTTGCTAAGGCTAATGCAGCACAAGCAGCAGCTATCGCTGCGGCTGCTGCCGATGCTACTGCGAAAAAAGAACTTGCAGAAGCTAATGCAGCAACTGCTGCAGCTGCTGATGCCACTTCCAAAGCTAATGCTGCTCAAGCAGCAGCATTAGCAGCGGCAAAAACTTATGCTGATGCTCAATCTAGTGGTGCAAGCCAAGGAGCACTCGATGCTGCAAAAGCTGATGCTACTGCCAAAGCTGATGCTGCTAAAGCAGCAGCTATCGCTGCGGCTGCTGCCGATGCTACTGCGAAAAAAGAACTTGCAGAAGCTAATGCAGCAGTTGATGCGAAGACTAAAGCTGATAATGCACTAGCCACAGCTAAGACCGATGCAACCACTAAGTCAGATGCTGCTAAAGCAGCTGCTATTACAGCAGCTGCTGCCGATGCTACAACAAAAAAAGAGCAAGCTGAAGCAAATGCAGCTGCTGATGCTAAAACTAAGGCTGATAATGCACTAGCAGCCGCAAAACTAGACGCGACTGCTAAAGCAGATGCTGCAAAGGCTGCAGCTATTTCATCGGCAGCAGCAGATGCTACAGCCAAGCAGCAACTAGCGGAGTCAAATGCTGCTACTGCTGCCGCAGCAGTCGCACAGACTAAAGCTGATGCAGCACAAGCCGCTGCTCTCGCATCAGCTAAAACTTACGCAGATGCTCAAGCTTCAGGAGCAAGTGCAACAGCCCTAGCCACTGCAAAAGCTGATGCTACTACCAAAGCAGATGCAGCCAAGGCTGCGGCTATTACAGCTGCGGCCCTCGATGCGACTGCAAAGCAGGAGTTGGCAGAAGCAAATGCTGCTATCGCTGCTGCAGCACTTGCTGATGCGGCTGAGGCTGCGGCTATTGCGGCTGCCGCTGATGATGCAACCACAAAAGCAAATGATGCTGCATCACTATCTATCAATGCACAAGCGTACAGCCTGAATCCTTCTTTTGACGACTGGACAGGCACTACACCAGCCAAGTACAGCATCTATGGCGTGGCAGCAACTAAGGAAACTACTATCTTCCGTCGTGGACCATACGCGGCTCGCTTTGTATGTGATGCGACAGTGGCAAAGGGCCTCAATCTGAATAATGGTGCGCTAACCCATGCTCCGAACCTGGAGTACTGGACCGTAGAGGTATCATTCCAGCTTGTTTCAGGTAGCCTTACCGGGGCAGGGGTTCTACTAGACTGGACTGGTTTGACCCCTAACCGTTCTACTATCGTTTTTAAGGATGAGGTTCCAACCCCAATCCTTGGTAAGTGGTACACGGTTACCAAGACAATTCGTCGCCCTACCACTGCCACCGGCACATGGACAGCCATGACTGGCTACCTAATGGCCAACTATGCTGGAAGCAACTTAGGTGCATTAACAGCCAAAGATATTATCTTTGATTGGATTAACGTACGCCCGGCGACCGCAGAAGAGATCAATGCTGGTGCAGCACTTACCATGGCTGGATCGAAGTCTCGTGTTTACTACAACACCAGCCCTGCCTCAGGAGTTCCTACAGCAGATGGAGACCTCTGGCGCCAACGTGATGCAAATAACAACATCATTGCTGAGTGGCGTTGGGATGGTATTCCACCTGCAGGTAGCTGGGTAAAAACCCTTATCAGTTCTGATGCTGTGAGTAACCTAGACGTTGGTAAACTAACCGCTGGGTCCGCAACGATTATAGACTTAGTTGCGCAGAAGATTGCCGCAGGAACTGCAGCTTTCCAGACTGTGGATGTAAAGAACCTATATGCTACAGCAAGCACTCTGGACCAGGCAGTTATCACAAAGCTATGGACCGATGTCGTCAACTCCCAGAAAATTACGACACAGATGTTGGCTGTTGGTGATTTCACTAACTTAATTCCTAACGCGCAGCTGCAGAGTGGTACGACTGGATTCACACCATCTAATACAACACTTGCCGTTGTCACTGCAACTGGTGGAGTACCTGGACTACAGCTCACCGCGACTAGTGCAACTCTAGAGGCTACAGCCTACGCTGAGTGGGTTGATGTTATTCCAGGTGAAAAGATCCGTCTTTCTTACTCTACTGAGGGTAGCTGGAGTTCTGGAAATGGTGCAATCTACGCACAAAAAATGACTGTTGCTGGTGCAGTATCATCCTTTAATCCAGGTGTTACTAATGCCACTGCACCCCGCCCAGACCACAGCTACGTAGTCACGATTCCATCTGATGCAATACGAGTACGTTTCCGCCCTTACATTTCAGCATCAGCCAGCATTGGTTCCTATCTAGTTGTTTCCAACATGATGGCCCGCCGCATGACAGGTGGAGAATTAGTTGTAGATGGTTCTATCACTACAACCTCACTAGCAGCTAATGCAGTTACAGCCAAGAACATTGTTATTGGTGACTTCCAAAACTTCGCTATCGGGTCTGATTTTGAAGATGCTACCGCTGTGCCATGGACTCTAGCGACACAGCACACTATTAGCACTACACAGAAGAAATTTGGTGCCTCTTCCCTTCGTCTTAGTGCAGTTGCCAGTGCATCATCTCCTGCCAAGTCCATCTTTATCGGTGACTTACGCGTAAAGGAAGGTGAGCAGTACTACTTCAAACTGCACGCGTATCTTGATGCATCATTTAATGGTACTGGTAATACTAAACTTCGCATCTCAGATGCAGTGAACAATGCCACAGTCCTGGGTGACATCCAATTTAATACTATCACTCGCAGTGCATGGACGACCGTACCACTGGAAAAGACCATTACCATTCCAGCTGGGATTACTGCGCTGAAGGTAGAACTGTGGAATGACAATACTGCAGGGCTCGCCTATGTCGATGACATTCAGATTCGTCGTATGTCTGAAGCATCACTAATTTCTAACCTAGGCGTAGAGAAGCTTGTGGCTACATCAGCTACAATGAATCAAGCTACTATTGACAAGCTATGGGCTGATGTAGTTCACTCGCGTAAAATCACTACTGACATGATGGTGATTTCAAATACTTCTAACTTAATACCTGACCCTACATTTACTAATCCAGAATCTCTGGCTTTGAAAAAGGGCAATGCAACTGGTTGGGACTCTTACGTTTCAGGTGGAGGTAAGATTGCGCTTCGCTATGGTAGTGCCACTCCATCATGGCCAGCTGTAGGCTATCTAAACCTTTTTGACTTTGATTCAACTCCAGGTGTAGCCGATAAGACGGGCTGGCTTCCAGTCGGTGAGGGAGAAGTATACGAATACTATGGATCATTTTATGCCAATGATGCCTCAATTACCACTAAAATGTACGTCTCATACTTAAAAAATGATGGAACAACGTCGGGGTATTCATCTCCGACAGTAACACCAAATACAGCCAATGCTGCAAACCAAACTCCTAAGTGGGAGTTCACTATTCCAGCAGATGTTATTAAGATGGGTGCTCGTCTTGAACATCGAGGTACTACTGGTTGGGTATCAGTGTATGGTGATGGTCAATATTTCCGCAAGAAGGTTGATGCTGCTCTAGTTGTTGATGGTGCTATCACTGCCAAGAAGCTAGAAGCAACACTGGTTCTTGCATCTGAAGTTATTGCAGGTAACCCATTGGGTACACATGCGAAGATGAACCCTGCTGGTTTCCATGCTATGGCTCTTCTTCCTGGTGAGACAGCGCCGAAGGAAGTTATCAGCATCGGTACCGCCAATGATGATTACTTCGGTGTGACAGATTCTACTGGTAAGCAGGTCGCATCAATTAGCTCCACAGGGGCTATGTCCGCTCTGAGTATAGGTATAGACAAGTATGACTCTGCTACAGACAAGGGAGGCCTCTCCCTCGGTGGTACGCAGGTAGAGGATATGCTGGATGCCAAGGGTGGTAGTCTGCTGGCGTGGGCCTCTCGTTCTAACGACAGCCTGTATTATGCAGGAACTACCGCTCACCCGTATCTGCACCTGCAGCTTGACGGGCTAAAGGCAGGCCGTGCCTATATGGTTCAGACAACTCCGATCCATACCTACTCAGATACCGGTAGCGTTGATGCCATCGTACAGCTACACCTGGGGCCAAGCGGTCGCGCGGCAACAGTCGCTGACCCCGTAATCGATCAAGGTTACTCAGTCCCTACGAGCATGGGTGGTGGCATCCGATCTACTGTGACATTCAACCGTCTCCTCACCCCGATTGTTGATGACAGTATCTCGCTGTTGATTAGCTGTAAGGTGGAGACAGCCGGCCGAGCGAAGATTCTGGCCAATGGCTACCGTCCGGTCATGATGACGGTAACTGACATCGGGCTGGCAATGTCCCAGACGGGTGAAGACCGCAATGGTACAGCCAATGCTCCGGCAGGTGGCAACACCGGCGGAGAAGTCACAGCTCCAGCTGTCAAGAAGAACTACGACCAGACTTGGAATGCTACAGGCATTAGATCGTTCCTCGGGTCAGGTGGCACATATGCCTTCAACACCCAGTACATGTACAGCGGTTTGCAGTATGGAACTAGCAATGGTGACTTATCATCCATGGCTATATTCCCATCTCTGACTAGCACTCTCTCAGGTGCTACAATCACAGGTATCTGGGTCTATGTCTACTACGACTTCTGGTACTATGGTGGTGGTGGAGATGCCTACATCGGTATGCATGGTCAGACAGCTCTAACCTCTACTAAGCCGACCAAAACCTATAGCCATGCAGTATCTACTGGCTGGCCACGAGCCGCTGGTCGTTGGATCAAAATGTCCTCTAGCACCTACGCTGGATGGGTGTCTGGAACACACCGAGGAATTACTCTTGGTGGGTCTGGTGGAAGCTACGAGCGTTATGGGTATGCCCATGATCCCAAAATCCGCATTACGTGGACTAAATAACTAGTAAGGAACCTTATGTCACTTCTAAGCACGACCCGAGCCCTAGATGATGGATACTTTAAGTGGAGAGTTCTAGGAGCATGCCTAGTTCATGCTTCTGGATTTGCAACAATGACTGAAGCAAATGGAAAGTTTTATGCCATTACGACAATCTTTAATCCTCTAACAGTTGATATGTCGATGGTTGCATTTGTTGCCATGGACCCTGTTGTGTCAGCTGCTGTTATCTCTACTACAGATGGTACAGTCGACTCCAGTGGAGTACTCGACTCAGACATTCAACGTGTTGTTGCCGCTAAATGGCCTTTAGTAGGTACAAAGTATAAAACGAATCCATTAGCATAATGAGTAAGGCGCTAGAGAAATCTAGCGCCTTACCTGTTTTACAGCATATAATAGATATAATGAATGAAGCGACGAAAGAACCCAAATTATGTCTGAAAACTTATACTCAAAGTACACTGTCAAGAACGGTGTTATTACGTACACATTCCAAGGAATTGTACTTGCTCAGAGCTCCAGCCGTGTAGCAAACCGCCCTCGTTGGGTAGAGTTTGAGCTCTTTATCACTCCACGAAATCAATATGTATTGTCACGTATCGGCATGAGTGTGTTCTACCACACCAAAGATTGCGATACAGTTTCTAGAAACCACCTTAGCGCAGTTGACGGTGCAGAGCTTGCTGGATTTTACCAGCCCTGCCCAGAATGCCGACCTACTCGCGTCGATATGGATGGTGTCTTCCCTGAACTCCCTCGCTATTGGGCCCAAACATGCGAGACTGCTGAAGGTGTAGTAGAATCTCTCATGAAGAAAGACAACTTCGACAACTGGTACCTAACCCATGTTGCTAAGCGTCTACTTGAGGATGCTGGCAAATACGATGAGAAAATCTTCAAAGCATACACTATGCAGACCATCGAGTAGATTGTACTTTTTCTCGAAAAAGTTATAAGATAGAAACTAATGACGAAAGGACACCATGCTAATTATTCTTGAGGGTGTTGATGGAGCAGGCAAGTCGACTCTTGCTGGAGCCATCAGTGAACTAATCCAAGAAGCACATCCTGAAGATACTGTGGAGTACATCCATGCCTCGCAGATTAAAGGTACTGTATACGAGGAGTATGTAGAACGACTTGATAATTATACGCCCTCCGATGGACGACACATCATCATCGATCGCTGGCATGTGGGAGAACGAATCTACGGACCTCTATACCGAAATTCTTCGGGTTATGATTCTTCCCGTGGATCATACGAGTGGATCGAACTGTTCCTTGCCTCCAAAGGAGCCAGACTCTGGAATGTAACGCAGCCTCTTGAAGTTCTCCAAGAGCGTCTTGCAGCTCGTGGTGAAGACTACTTAGAAGAACGTCACGTTGATTTCGTTCGAGAGCAGTTCACACTTCTTACAAAAGAATCTCTAATCTTCGCAAATGAAGTTTCACCCAATGAAGAGTCTCTTGCTATAATTGCACCACATATTATTCTTGATGCTGAGTATGCAGAATTCCGAGCAGCTAGCATTCTCAGTCACGGAGTTAAATCATACGTTGGTCGTACATTCGATGATCCGCAGACAATTCTCGTTGTAGACAATAAAGCAAAGAATGCTAGATTCCATCCGACACAGTCTGATGAAGCTGAAGTCTTTCTCGACGTACTTCGACCTGAATTCATCCAGAGTCTCGCAATTGTCAGTTCAGTGTCACAGTCTGCACTTGAGGAGCTTTTGACTCGATTGTCAATGTCAGGTGTTTTGACATATAGTGAGACAGTAAGTGCAAGACTAAACTCTTATGGCATCAACCATATCAAGATTGATGCACCATCGACAGATAGAATGTACCCGACTAGTGTGTACGTTGCAGCAGAGAAAGCACAGGACCTGGATTAGTGGCTCACCTTATTAAAATTGAAGACAACCATACAGGTTATCGAATGATTCTCAGTCATCTCATGATGAAGGGAGTCAAGCAGAAAAGCCGCAATGGTGAAACTATTGAGCTTGAAGACGTAGTCATCGAAGTTGAAAATCCAACACTCACTGCCGCTAATGGTGTCCGACCTTTCTATTCTCCTGAAATCGGTCTTGTTGAAGGACTTCAGCTAGTTTCTGGAGTTTCTGACTCTGCACTCACTGCACAAATTCAACCTAACTTCAGAAACTATATGGAGGATGACACAGGTAAGTTTTGGGGTGCTTACGGTCCTCGTATTGTAAACCAATTGCCTATCATTGTAGAGCGTCTCAGGAAAGACCCAGACACTCGGCAGGCAGTCATCACACTATGGGACCCAGAGTTTGATGCACACGGTGGAAAGAAAGACCACCCTTGCACGAGTCTCTTCAACTTCCGTATTCGTGACGGTAAGTTGAACATGTCTGTGTTTATGCGATCTAATGATGCAATTCATGGTTGGCCTTTCGACCTCATCCAGTTCTCGATGTTGATGCAGTCTATGGCAGCTGAATTGGGTGTTGAGGTTGGAACATATTCTCACCATGTCGGAAGCTTCCATATCTACGAACCACACTGGAACGTTGCGAATGAGATTATTGCCAACAAGCATGGTCTTGGTGACTGGTTCCTTATTCCAATGTTTAGAAAAATTGGCGAAGAAACATTCCAAGAGCGTGCGTTCAAAACGTATCGAGTTGTGACGCAGACTCTTCCTTGGGAAGATGCTCAGACTCCCGATGAAAAACTAACTGCTGGCTTACTTCTCGATAGACGAGCAGCTCAGCTTGTAAAGTTTATGCGGAATACTAAATGAGTAGACCCGATTGGGATGAAATTTGGATGCAGTTTGCTGACACGATTGCACTTCGCTCGAAGTGTAGTCGTGCTCAGGTAGGCTGTGTTATTGTTGACAAAGACCAGAATGTCCTCTCGGCCTCGTATAATGGTCCACCTAGTAACTTTATTGCAGATGGTCCATGCACTAACTGGTGCTTACGGAGCCAAGGAAAGACTGATCTAGGACCCACGTATGATGGTTGTCCGTCAGTCCATGCAGAAGTAAACAGTATTGCGAGAGTTGACCGCTCTCGAACAGTTGGAGCCACTGCATACGTGACTCGAGCTAGTTGCTATTCTTGCGCCAAGGCATTAGCTGCAGCAGGAATAGTGAAACTTGTCCACAGAGTGGATGAGATTGATATGCATCGTAATCCTGAAGAGACTGAAAAGTTTCTCAGAGAATGCGGAATAACAGTCGAAAGATGGTAAAGATAATTGGGTATTGGAAATCCAGAGCTACACCTAGTAAACTCAATGGAAGACATTGGGAAGTTCTACGAGTGGCTTAATAACGACAGAGGACGAGAAGTAATTGGTCTCGACATCGAATCTCAGGGTCTATCTGCATTCAAAAGTGACTCGGCAATTCGACTAGTCCAGATTGGTGATTATAATTCTGGTTGGGCAATTCCTTGGGAGCGTTTTGGTGGAGTGGCAATTGAAGCACTTCAGAAATCGACGCAACCGATTGCACTCCACAATGCAAACTTCGACTTAAAATTCTTCCAGCTTCTAGCTACAGAGTGGAAGATTCCATGGCATCGAATTAATGATACGATGATTATGGCAAAGCTCATGAGACCTGGAAAACCTGCAGCACTGAAGAACCTTGCTACAGAGTTGGTCGATCCTCGAGCTGGAGTCGGTCAAGCTCTCTTGGATGCAAAGTTCAAGGAGCACGGTTGGTTCTGGCACAATGTACCGATTGATCTTCCTGAGTATTGGGCATATGGTGCTTTGGACCCGATCCTGACAGCTCATCTCTGGAAGCAGCTACGAGCAGACCTCAAGTATCCTGACGCTTATGATCAGGAAATGGGTGTTCTTCGTGTATGCTCCAATATGGAGCTGAAGGGTCTCAAGATTGACGTTGACTACTGCGCTCAGAAAGCAAAAGAGCTTGACGAGTATGATCAGCGAGTCCAGAAATGGGCCAAGGAAGAGCTTGGATTCTCCATCTCATCACCTGCAGCACTTGCTCGCTATCTCAAGGACTTGGGTGCAGACTTTACAAGTGAGATGATCACTGCTTCGGGTTCTTTGAGTGTGAAAGCTGAAATTCTCGAGAAGTTTGTAGAGACTGGCAATGACAAAGTTAAGTATGTTGCGAAGGTAGCACTTGATGCTCGTCGTTACCAGAAGATCAAGAGTACTTATTTTGAGTCATTCCTTGAAAAGCATGACAATGGAATCATCCACTGTAACATCAACACTATTGGTGCTATTACAGGTCGTATGAGCTCATCAAACCCGAACATGCAGCAGGTTCCATCTGATGGTCCTCTTGTGAAGAATGCTTTCATTCCTCGTGATGGTAAGAAAATGCTGACATCTGACCTCGATCAGGTGGAGTTCCGTATCTTCTCATGTTTGTCGGGAGATGCTGGTCTTCAGGACACTTTCCATCGTGCAGATGCAAATGGTAGTGACTCCTTCACAGAGATTGGTCGTGAGGTTTACGGCGATCCTGACATGCAAAAGAAGGACCCACGTCGTGCTCTTGTAAAGACATACATCTACTCGAAGCTCTTCGGTGCTTCTCTTGAAAAGCAGGCAAAGTCTGCTGGAGTTTCAGTTGATGTCATGAGAACATTCGCAAAGAATCTCAATGAGAAGTATCCTCGCATGGAGCAGTGGCAGAAAGAAATTATTCGAGAGACTCAGCTTTCTTCGACTCGTACCTCTGATGGTTTCGTGACTATTCCTGTTTCAGGTCGAGAGATTCCTGTTGAGCGTGGTGCAGAATACCGAGCAATTAACTATCTGTGCCAAGGTTCTGCAGCAGACATCATGAAGCGTAACCTTCTGAAGCTCGATGCAGCTGGATACGGAGATGCGATGAGCATTCCAGTCCACGATGAAATCGTTCTTGAAGTTGATGAGCATGAGTTGGAGACAGCTTCACGAGAAATCGTAGAGTGCATGACGACTACAGACTGGGAAGTTCCCTTCACTGCAGACGTCACAAAGCCTCTAGCTCGATGGGGTGACAAGTACTAATGGATGAGCCAGAACGTATTCTCTTTTCTTGCGATCCAGGAAAAGCAACTGGAACAGCTTTATGGGACATCACTGGAATCAATGGTGGTGAAGATGCTAACCTTCTCTGGACAAAGCAAGTTGGTGAAGGTCCTGAATTCTTTGCCTTTCTTGATGAGCTTTTTGATCAGTACGCTCACAATGAGAAGTACCAATTTGAGGTTGTGTGTGAGAACTTTATCATCACAACCCAGACAGCCAAACTGGGTGCAGGTCCTTGGTCTCTGAAGTACATCGGAGTCCTCGAGTACCTATGCTGGAAGTTTGGAGTCATGTACACTCTTCAGCAGCCAATGCAGAAGGACTTTGCACCTGACGAACGACTAAAAGCTCTTGGACTTAATCCTACAGATGGAGTCCAAGGAGGACACACACGAGATGCCATCCGACATGGTGTTATCTACCTCGTACTGAAGCATAAATGGCGCCCTGAAGGGTTGCTTGACGTTGACTGACAATGCAACTGGAATTAAAGAAGCACTACACAGATTGAAGAACTTGAAAAAAGACGGAACGAAGCGCGAATGCCAAATCCTACTCGGTGACAACCTGGGCTTCATGAACCAGATGGCTGATGAATCATATCAGATGATCTATATCGATCCCCCATTCAACACCGGGGACACCCAGTCTATGGCCAAGCAGACGACGATCGAAGGCGTGAAAATTCTTGGACGAACTATTGAGTATAACGACTCTTTTGCTAATTTTTGGGCTTTCCTTGAACCCCGTCTTCGTGAAGCATGGCGTCTCTTGGATGAGACAGGCACTCTCTACCTCCATCTCGACTACCGTGAAGTCCACTATGCGAAGGTAATCCTGGACACGATCTTCGGTCGTGAGTGCTTTCTGAATGAGATCATCTGGGCCTACGACTATGGCGGAAAGTCGAAGTCTAAGTGGCCGACAAAGCATGATAATATTCTTGTATACGTCAAGAACCCATCCAAGTACTACTACAACTCTGAAGAGGTCGATCGTGAGCCCTACATGGCTCCGGGTCTTGTGACTCCAGAAAAGCGTGAACTTGGCAAGCTACCGACTGATGTCTGGTGGCACACGATCGTTCCTACCAATGGTAAGGAGCGTACTGGGTATCCTACGCAAAAGCCGGAAGGTATTATTCGTAGGATGATTCAGGCTTCCACCAAGGAAGGTGACTGGGTTCTTGACTTCTTCGCTGGCTCTGGCACAACTGGAGCAGTAGCAAAGAAACTCGGTCGTAACTACGTTATGATCGATGAGAAAGAAGACGCAAAGAAAATTATGGACGAAAGGCTAAATAGTGTCAGCAGTCCTAGCTGAAATATTTGAAGGCGACAAATCAAAAATTCGCCTAACCTACGAGTGGAGATTCGCTGAACTCGTAAAGACAATTCCCGGAGCTAGGCCAAAACCAGGTACGCAGAACACTGCTGATATTCCTTTGTCTTGGCATTCCTATCTTGCAATGTTCAACACTTTTGGGACTGAGGTTCCAGAAGTTGGACCTGAGCTTCAGAGATGGGCAGAGGATGAGTGGACCACTCGAATTGGTATTCTTCATCAGCTGAGAGACCAGCTTGAAGCAGAAGGATATCCAGACCTTCGACCACACCAGAATGCGGGAGTCCAATTTCTGGCTCTAGCCGAACGTGGATTCCTCTGTGATGACATGGGTTCTGGAAAGACTCGAACCGTTTTCTCTACAGTCCGTCGACTGTTTGAAGAAGGTAAGAATCCTTTTCCAGTTCTTATCTCAGTTCCAAACTCGACCAAAATCGGTTGGCAGCGAGAGATTGACATCGTATGGCCTGGCTTGAAAGTAAACGTCGTGACTGGCTCTGCTGGTCAGCGTCGTAAGCTTCTCGAGGAGAAGGCTCACGTCTACATCATCAACCACGAGATTGCAAAGTCTCACAGTCGTCTAGCTCCATACGGCAGCGTCGGTCTGAAACGATGCGTAGCTTGTGGTGGTCATGACTCGAATGTGAAAGAGACTGCATGCCAAGTTCACATTCGTGAGCTAAATGTGATAGACTTTAATACCGTGATCATCGATGAAGTCCATCGTATCAAGGATCCGAAGTCTCAGATGGCTCGAGCTTTGAAGGCTGCAACTGGAAATGCTAGATTCCGCTTCGGATTGTCTGGTACTCCGATTGCTTCGAAGCCGTATGACCTCTTTTCAGCGCTCAACTGGATGTGGCCAGAAGTCTTCCCGTCTCGCACCAAATGGCGTGAACGCTTTATGGATACTTCGTTTGATGCATGGGGCCAGCCTGTAGTTTTGGGTGTCAAGCGACACATGGAGCAGGAGTTCTTTGCAGGACTCGATCCATTCCTTCGTCGCATGCCGAAAGACGTTATTCTGAAGTTCTTGCCTCCTATTATTCGTGAACGCCGAGATGTTGAAATGTCTCCTAAACAGGCAAAAGCGTATAAGCAAATGGAAAACCAGATGATCGCTGAGTTGAATGGTGAGTTAGTTGTAACAGACTCTCCACTTATTCGAATGATGCGAATGCTTCAGTTCTCTTCTTCGTATGCTGAGATTGTTGATTCTGATGAAGTAGTATTTAATCCATACACTCAGATGGATGAAGTCAAGCAGAAAGTTATTCTCGCTGATCCGTCAGCTACTCTGGATGCTTTCATTGATGATATTCCTGATTTTGGTGAAGAGTCGATCATCGTATTTGCAGTTTCTCGACAGCTGATTGATCTATTGTCGAAGCGACTAACAAAGCTGAAAATCAAGCATGGTCTCATCACAGGTGCCCAGACTGCTATGGAACGTCAAATCCATATGGATGATTTCCAGGACGGCAAGATCAAGTACATTCTTTGTACGATTGCGGCTGGTGGAACGGGTATTACTCTGACTCGAGGAAGCACAACAGCATTCCTCCAGAGAAGCTGGAGTCTCATCGAGAACCTTCAGGCTGAAGCTCGCGGACACCGAATTGGTTCTGAGATTCATGAACGTGTCCGCATTATTGATTATGTGACAAAGGGAACTGTACAGGAGCGCGTCTTCCAAGCTATTGATGAGAAGAACCGCCACCTACAGAGTATCCTTCGAGATGAAGCACTCATCTTGAAAACCCTTTTGGGAGAAGAAATCAGTCAGGATGAGCTCGACAGAGCAGTCACCTTGACTGAAGATGACGAAGAAGAACTACACGGAGACGATTCCTAAATGACAGAAGTTTCACTACGAAGTGACGTAACAGTAGAGTTGATTGACTCTATGGGCACCGAGGATCGCGTGGTGCAGGTCGCTAAAGTATCTACATTAGGTGCTGATTCTCGTGACACAAAAGGCAACACAAGGCTCCTGAAGTACCTTTTCAGGGACCAGCACGGAGTTCCATTCGAGCATGTACTCTTTACGTTCTATCTCGAGGTACCGATTTTCGTCTCTCGGCAGATCGTAAAGCATCGTCTTTCCTCTATTAATGAGGAATCAGGTCGGTACCGTGAGTTCATGCCCAACTTCTACACTCCACGAGATGAGCGCAAGCTCGTCCAGGTTGGTAAGACTGGAGACTACCATTTTGTTGATGGTACTCCAGATCAGATGGCAGCTGTACGTTGGGTGTTGGAGAATAGTGCTCAGGCATTTTGGGACAACTACGAAAAGCTCCTTGAGCTTGGTGTAGCGAAAGAAGTTGCACGAATGCACATGCCAGTGAATACATACACCTCAATGTTCCTCACTATTAATATGCGCAGCCTGATGAATTTCCTTTCAAAGCGAAAAGAATGGGAAGGTGCAGCTGTTGTTTCACATGCTCAGGACGAAATTGAACTCGTCACTGATCAGATTGTAGAAATTATCAAGGAGAAATTCCCGAACGTTTGGGAAGCTTTTGAGGAAAGTAAGTATGTAGCACCTTGATTGTACTTTTGCAAGGAAACGTAATACAATTATTCTAGAAACAAAAACATAGAGGAAATACATGACTTTACAGCCTTACTTGGGTATCAAGCCCGAACAAGTGCGTATTTCCAATTCTGAAATTCAAGGGTTCAAAAATTGCAAGCGGCATTGGTATCTCGCTAATTATCTGGGACTTCAAAAGAAAGAACAGACTTTAGTTGGACCTTTGCCGCTTGGAACCCGAGTTCATGATTCTCTCGAGCAGTACTACACTACCTACGATAATCCTGTAGATGCGTATAACCGTTTGATGAGAAAAGACAATGCTATCTTTCGAGACAGTATCGAAGCAGAAGACCCTACAAAGGTTAGAAAATTCGAGTCTGAGGGTGAACTTGGCCGTTTGATGCTTGAAGGTTATTTAGACTGGCTTGCAGAAACAAATGCCGATGCCAACATCGATATTCAGTATGCAGAGAAAGTAATTTCTCTCATCATCGATGATTTTGGTGGTAGAGTTATTCTTCAAGCTAAGGTTGACGCAGAAGCTCGTCGCCGATCAGATAATTCACTCGCAATTATTGATCATAAAACCGCAGCAGATTTGGGACCGTACTACAAGTATTCGCATATGTCTGAACAACTCATGACGTATACGCTTATCAATAAGTTCAATCCTCCCGAAGATGGTGCAGAAGTTGATGGTGGAGTTTACAATCTTCTTAAGAAAGTAAAACGAACTGGAACAGCTAAACCTCCTTTCTATGACCGTATCGACGTACGATTTAATGATGTAACTCTTAACTCGTTCTGGATTCGCCTACGTGGCGTTCTGCATGATATGATGGAAGTTCGCGATAAACTCGACGAAGGTGCAGACCATCGTTTTGTAGCTTATCCAAAACCACAAATGGACTGGCACTGCGGTATGTGCCCATTCTTTCAGGTATGTCCAATGCTTGATGATGGGTCCTCTGCAGAACAGTATATTGAAGACCATTATAATGTTGTCAATCCTTACGAGCGATACAACGTAACAACAGAAAAAGAAAGTAGTGATGGCTGATGACAGATCGCGCCCTAAGCGTTCTAGTTCACGGACATGCTAAGGTTGGTAAAACAACATTTGCAAATACCGCACCATATCCACGCCTTTTGCTTGACGTAGAAGCTGCTAGCCGCTTTCTACAGTGCGAAAAGGTCTATTGGGACCCGATGGTTGACGCTCCACCTGAAGCTGATGGCACGTGGGATACCTGTATTGTCCGAGTTACGGACTTTACGACAGCTCTAAAAGCCTATGAATGGCTAAAGAGTGGTAAGCACCCGTTCAAGTCCGTTATTCTTGACTCTATTTCAGAGCTTCAGGTAAAGGCACAGGAACTGGTCGCTGGTCGTAATCAGATGAAGACTCAGGACTGGGGAACTCTACTTGCGAAGATGGCATTCTTTGCTCGAGACCTCCGTGACTTGACTGTCCAGAAAAATCCACTTGAAGCCGTTGTTGTCACAGCAATGTCTCGTGAAGTTGAAGGTGTTCTAAAGCCATATCTTCAGGGTCAGATTGCATCTCAGGTTGCATACTGGTTCGATGTCACGTCTTACATCTTCCTTGATCAAGTACAGGATGAAGCTGGTAACTGGGTCGTTGTTCGTAAGCTTCTTACAGACAAGAACCCCAGTTTCGAAGCTGGAAACAGAGTTCCTGGACTTCCAATCATCATCGAAAACCCATCTATCGAGGGAATGCTTGATACAGTATTTCCTCAGACGAGTTCGCAACAGGCAGTGACTAAACCTGCTCCTGCTATTTTGACTCCAACAACCACAATCGTAGATTCCTCTACACCCCCTGCTCCTCCTGCAGAATAAACGACGAAAGAAGAATTACTAAATGCCTAATATCTCATGGGACAACCTTGTCGAAGCCGCTGGCGAAGCTGGTAAGGCTTTCGAACCGCTTCCGGATGACAACTACAACTTCGTAGTTTCTGAAGCTGAAGTCGGTGAATCAAAAACCGGTAAGAAGAGTATCGGAATCACTGCAATTGTTGAAAGTGGTCCAAACGCTAAGCGTAAGGTCTGGAACACTTGGTACATCTCACCTGAGAACCCGAATGCTCTTGCTTACTTCTTCCGAGAAATGGCTGTCTTCGGTCTGACTCTCGAAGGTTTCTGGAAGTCGAACCCGAGTGATGAGCAGATTGTCAGCAACCTCATCAACAAGCGTTTCGTTGGTGGTTTGAAGACTACTGAGTATCCTGCAAACTCAGGTAAAAAGAAGAACGAGTTCTCCAGCTTTGCAGCCCCTGTAGGCGCAGCAATTGGTAATGCTGCAGCGACTGTTGGTTCTTCTAGCGGTAGCAGCACTCCGTCTGTTCCGTCTGTACCTCAGGTTGCATCTGCACCTCAGGTTGCTAGCGCTCCTACTGCAGGTCCTACCGTACCTGGAGTACCGAACATTCCGACTACACCTCAGGTTCCTTCGGCGAACCCTTGGGAGAACAATGCCCCTCCGGCACCGGGTCTCTAGTCTGACCTGAAAAAAGAGGCGTCTATTTCGATAGGCGCCTCTTCTTGCCTGTGTACATCGGGCATCCTATTGTATAGTATTCTTAACATGAAAGGATTACCTTTGTCTAAGGGTAACATTCTCATTACTGGCTTCACCAATCAACACACTGGAAAAGGTACTCGTCTGAAGTACGATCCAGTGGCACAGCTCTTTGCCCGAGCCATTGTCGCTGCAGGATACAGCGTGGAGCACCGCCCCACTGAACCTGAAGAAGACCTAACAAAGTTCGACCTCATTTTTATGGGTGTCAGCTCACTGTCCTCAATCACTGCCGGCTACTCATACGGTGCCCTCTGGGCTATTGGCGAGGCAAAGAAGCATAACCTACCTATGCTCTTCTTTATCGATGACTGGAAGATGCATGGCATTCAGGGTAATGCTGCAGGTCTCCTTGCCAAGCCTGAGACGATCACCAAAAAGTTCTTTGAAGGTCGTCAACACTATGCATGGGCCCAGGAGAACGTTGATTCGATTAAGGCTGGACTAACAGTTCTCGCTACTGACTGGTTTGACGTCGTCATGCCACTCTATAAAAACGGTGACCACGACCTCTTCAAGCCAAAGATGCCTGAAGGTACGAACATCATTGCGATCGATCCAACCGACTTCTATACTGACTACAACATTCCTTCCACTCTTGCCGTAGACAAGAAGGACCAGTGGGTCTTCGGTATTCTCTCTGACCAGCAGAAGTGGCTTGAAAAGCTGGACCTTGGCTGGCCTCTTGCTCACCGCGGTAGTAAAGCGTCAAAGGCAGAAGCAGGTGGAATGCCTGAGTCTGAGCTTGTCCAGATGTACTCAGACTCTTGGGGCGTTCTCTCTTGCCCCTACTGGCATGCAGGTTCTGGCTGGCTTCGTATCCGTCATGATCAGGCAGCTTCGACTGGAGCAATCCTTGTATCACAGTCCAAGGAGCTGAGTTTCATTTCTGCTGCATATGATGTTACAGTTAAAGAAGTGGAAGCAATGAACCTCACTCAGAAGCTTAAAATCGCTAATGCTCAGGCAACAGCATGGTACCAGAATAAGACTTCTCAAGCAGAGGCTGCATTCCAGATCGACGCTGCAATCCAAAATGAAATTGAAGGTAAGAAATAGATGCTATTTGACAAGTGGTTGGAAGAGACTCGCCAGCTTCAGATCGATTCCTTTGGAACTGATCCAGCAGCAAAAGAAGGTGAAGAGCTTCTAAAGTATCTCTTCGTCCAGACTTTCGCAACTCTTGATGAGATGCATGAAGCTGCCGGAGAATTCTCGTGGAAGACGTGGTCTTCAAAGGAATATTTTAACCGACGTGAATATGTCAAGGAGCTTGTGGATGCTCTTCACTTCATCGCAAACGGTCTTGTCGCTTCTAAGGTGACTGACGAAGAGTTGAATGAGATTTATTTGGCCAAAATGCAGGTCAACCGAGACCGCCAGGCTGCTGGATATACCAATGAGAACAAGTGTAAAATCTGTACTCGAGCTTTGGACGATGTCAAGCCGTCTATCTTCGATCCTGAGGTCTGCGAAATCTGTAACCCTGACGTTACGACTCCGTAATGTTCAACTACGAGCAGCTTTCCAAGAGTTTATCTGACTC
>Ga0163162_10000840_pt1 | contig 28540 bp, 27 predicted proteins | sample S55metaG_FD_115310 | JGI IMG/M metagenome (GOLD analysis project Ga0163162, IMG submission 115310) | Switchgrass rhizosphere microbial communities from Kellogg Biological Station, Michigan, USA - S5-5 metaG | ecosystem: Host-associated > Plants > Roots > Rhizosphere > Soil | place: USA... | reverse complement strand
CATTGACTATACAGACTTTGCCAAAACCGGTAAAACTTTTTACCTCCTCGATACCTTTGAAGGTTTGGATCCTTCACAAATTACTTCCCAGGAAGCCCAGGCAGGCGTTACCAATTACCTGAAGGCATACACTAACGTTTACGACCAGGTGACAAAAACGTTCGCACCCTTCAACGCCAGGATTATCAAAGGCAGAGTACCGGATACCCTGGGCCAGGTAGATGCACGGCAAATCGCCTACCTTTCCATCGATATGAATGTAACTGCGCCAGAAATTGCGGCAATGGAATATTTTTGGGATAGAATTGTAAGCGGGGGCGTGCTGATACACGATGACTATGGCTTTCCGCAGCACATTCATCAAAAACATGCAGTAGATGAATTTGCCGCACGAAGGGGCGTCAGTGTGCTTTGCCTGCCTACCGGACAGGGTATCATCATTAAACCATAAATTAACTTATGCAGGTCCTGGTCATCGGCTCAGAAGGATTCATTGGGCAACACCTTTGCCGGTTCTTGCTAGCCGAAGGATTTGAAGTATCGGGTGCGGACATCGTCGCAATGATGCGCGATGATTACTACCAGATCAATCCGGTGGAACCGGACTATGCGAAAATTTTTGCGAGCCGCAAATTTGATTTTTGCATCAACGCGTCAGGCCAGGCAAATGTGCGTCAGTCCTTCGACCAGCCCAAGCTGGATTATGACAGCAACACCGTCACGGTATTCAGGTTGTTGGACGCAATCCGGCTCAGCAGTCCGGCCTGCAAATTCCTTCAACTCTCCAGCGCCGCTGTATATGGGAATACAACAGAGAAAATATTGAAGGAAGATTTTCCACTCCTGCCCTTTTCACCTTACGGTTATCACAAATTGATGGCCGAATTGGTATGTCGTGAATTTTTCAATTTCTACAAGATCCCCACCTGCAGCATGCGGCTCTTTTCAGTGTACGGCGAAGGCCAGGCGAAGCTTCTGCTCTGGGACATGTGGCAGAAATATCACCGCAATTCCAAAATGGTGGAATTGTTTGGAAGCGGAGAAGAACGCCGGGATTACATTTACGTCAGGGACCTGATGCATGCCATCCACACCATCATGCTCAACCATCCCTTTGATGGTGAGGCCATCAATGTGGCCAATGGATCAGGTTTGAGCGTGAGAGAAGTAGCAGGCTCGTTCTTCAAAATACTGGATGAGCAAACAGAGCTCAGGTTTTCACAACAGTCTAAATCAGGAGATCCCAATAGTCTGGTAGCAGATGTTTCAGTCTTACGCAGCTATGGATATGAGCCGAAATTTTCAATGGAACTCGGACTTTCCAATTACATCAAATGGCTAACAGAAAAAAAATAGTCTTCCCTTTTTACAATACCTATTTCACGGCCACCTCCATTATTATTTACCAGGCCAATATCCTGCGTACGCTTAAGTACCTGCCCGATGAACGCAAACCCGAGATCATTGTCTGGTATAAGCGCGAATCACCCTTGCATGAACTAAAGGATGTTCGATACCCTTATATCAAATTCTACAATATCAAAACCACTGCATTCAGGTTGAAAAAACTGTCGGCACTGTTGGCAGGAAAAGCAGGATTCAAAAAACGCTTCAACTTCAATGCAGGGTATGACATCATTTATCCGGCTGACCAGGATCCTTTCGCCGATACGATCAGGAAGAAAATCTATTGGAAGGCCGATTTCCAGGAAAATTATTACCCTGAAAATTTTCTGACAGAGGAATTGCAATGGGTGAAAGCGTTCTTCAATCACCTGCAGGCGCATCCGCAATCGCCGCTGGTATTGAGCAGCAAAGCCTGTATGAGGGACCTAAGGAGTTTTTACCCGAAACTTAATAATGAAGTGTTGCTCTATCGTTTTGTTTCGCATATGCCACCACTCGAAGAATCGAAGATTCCAGGCCTGATCAAAAAATTTGAGATTCGGAAACCCTACTATATTGTTTGCAACCAATTTTGGCCACACAAAAATCATATTGCGGTAATCAATGCGCTGAGGCAAATCAAATCAATGGGTACTCTACCCTTCCAGGTGGTATTTACCGGCAAAACTTCCAGTCGGCGAGGAACAGACTATTTTAAGGAATTAAAGAATTCAATTTCAGATTTCAATCTTGATGATGATATCATCATTACTGATTTTATTGAAAGAACAGACCAATTGCTTCTGATGAAAAATTCCATCGCTATTGTTCAGCCCACCTTGTTTGAAGGCTGGAGTACGGTGATCGAAGATGGAAGGGCGCTTGGCAAATATGTCATTGCCTCTTCGCTGGAGGTGAACCAGGAGCAAATTTCAGAAAACGTTTATTTTTTTGAGCCGCACGATCCTGGCCAGCTCGCTGAAATTCTTGTTTCGCATTTTCAAAACCCACCTGCATGGGTACCCTACGATTATAAAACCTACATCGATTCGGCCGTGCAGGACCTGGTGCGGATTTTTGAGCTTTAGATATTACACGCAGGATTTCCGTTATATTGGGGTACTATTGTTTCTAAGACTCTACCAAAACCAATTGCGGGATGGGATTTCACCCCGATAATTTAATACGCGGCATGATTGGCCTGGTATTCCTGCTGGGCGTATGCTATCTCTTCAGTTCAAATCGCAGAGCCATACCCTGGCGGCTCGTGGGCTACGGCGTCCTGGCCCAGGTTGCACTGGGCATCGGTGTTCTTACCGAAGGGCGATTTAACTATTTCCGAAAATTCCTTGAATTCTGCTCAAACGCTTTTGTAAAATTGTTGAGCCTGAGTCATGCCGGCACTGATTTTCTTTTTTCAAGTCTTGCCGATTCATCAAAAAGCTGGGGATATATCTTCGCGATCCAGGTTCTTCCCAATATCGTTTTCTTTGCTGCGCTTTCAGCCGTCCTGTACTATTTAGGCATTCTTCAGAAAGTGGTGCACGTGTTTGCTTGGATGCTAAGCAAATTGAAAATTACCGGGCCCGAAAGCGTATCTACTGCGGCCAATATTTTTTTGGGTCAAACGGAAGCTCCGCTCATGATCAGGCCCTTCCTGGAGAAAATGAATCGAAGTGAAATTCTCTGCATCATGATTGGTGGCATGGCGAACACGGCTGGAAGCGTGTTAGGCGCCTATATTGGAATGCTGGGCGGCGCTGATGTGGTTTTGCAGAAATATTTCGCGCTGCATCTGCTCAGCCAGGCCCTCATGAGCGCACCGGCTGCCATCGTTTGTTCCAAAATGTTATTTCCGCAGGCAAAGGACTACCAGGTTGACACCAGAGTTGAAGTGCCCAAACAAAAGCTCGGTGATAATTTTCTAGATGCTCTTTCCATTGGAATAACCGATGGCCTGAAACTTGCCGTGAACGTGGGTGCTATGTTGCTCGCATTTATTGCGTTGATGAAGGTCTTGAATTATTTGTTCTTCAAAGTTGGCGACCTCGCCGGCATCAATGATGATATTGTTGCACTCAACCCGAGACTTTACGAAGGAGCAGATATCAGGCCTGAAGACAAGGGCCTGACATTGCAATTTATTTTGGGTTATATTTTTTCTCCGGTTGCCTGGCTGATCGGGGTTGACCGGTCTGATATGGTCCAGGTTGGGCAACTGCTCGGCATCAAGACCATTATGAATGAATTTGTGGCGTTTCAGCAATTTAGCGGAATCAAGTCGACCATGAACAGTAAGTCAGTACTCATCACCACCTATGCGCTGAGCGGCTTCGCAAATTTTGCTTCAATTGGAATCCAGATTGGAGGAATCAGTCAGTTGGCTCCCAATCAGCGAAAAAATCTCACCGAACTGGGATTGAAGGCCCTGCTTGGAGGCACCATCGCGTGTTTGATGTGTGGGTGTGTGGCGGGGGCACTTGCTTGATGCCAGATACCGGATACCAGATACCGGATAGTTTGGGTTGGGAGTGTGGGTGGTGCTTAATTCAACCCAAACCCACACACAAACTATCCGGTATCTGGTATCTGGTATCCGGTAGCTGGTATCCTGTAAGTTCTTACCTTCGCAGCAAGACACAAAGATTATGATCCCCGGAAGCATTGAAGCCCTACTCGCAGATCCGTTTTTACCAGATGACCTAAGAAAAGTCGGCGAAAAAATATACCGCCAGCAAAGAATCAGTGATGAAGATGCGCTCTTACTTTATGAAAAGGCAGATCTTTCTTTCTCCGGCGCACTCGCAAATTTTGTGCGCGAAAGAATGCACGGCGACAAAACCTACTTCAACCGAAACTTCCATATCGAACCCACCAACGTTTGCGTTTTTACCTGCAGGTTTTGCTCCTATTCACGCCTTTATGCCCATCGCGAAGAAGGTTGGGAATTAAGCCAGGACCAGATGCTTGACCTGGTAAAGAATTACGACGGCAAACCCATCACCGAGGTGCATATTGTAGGCGGTGTGCATCCAAAAATGAACCTTGAATTTTTTGAAGAGGTCATGAGAAAAATCAAAGCGCACCGTCCGGGATTGCACATCAAAGGATTCACTGCAGTAGAATTGGACTATATGTTCAGGAAAGCCAAGCTTGACCGTACCGAAGGCCTCAAACGCCTGCATGATGCGGGACTCGACTCGCTTCCCGGAGGCGGCGCTGAAATATTTGATCAGGCTGTGCGCGAACAAATCTGTGCCGATAAAGTGGACGCCGAAGGCTGGCTCGATATTCACGCAACAGCTCATAAGCTGGGCATGCACACCAATGCTACGATGCTATATGGACATGTAGAAAATTACGCTCATCGTGTCGATCATATGCGGCGGCTCCGCGAATTGCAGGACAAAACCAAAGGCTTTAACACGTTCATCCCTCTGAAATTCCGGAACCACGATAATGAGATGAGTCATATACCCGAAGTTTCAATCATCGAGGACATGAAAGTGTATGCGATAGCGCGTCTTTACCTCGACAATTTTCCACATATCAAGGCTTATTGGCCAATGCTGGGTAGAAACAACGCTCAATTGAGTCTTTCTTTTGGCGTAAATGATATCGATGGCACCATTGATGATTCCACCAGGATTTATTCCATGGCGGGCAGCGAAGAACAACATCCAACCATGACGACAGAACAATTGGTGACGTTGATCAGGCAGGTCAAAAGGAAGCCGATTGAACGAGATACACTTTATAATGAAATCAGGGATTATACTTCAGAATTCAATCCCTCGGAAATACCAACCAATCTAAACTAACACCTTAACATTCGGGGAGGCTGATGGGAATGTTAATGGCAAGTCCGCCATCCGCGGTTTCCTTGTATTTACTGCTCATGTCGAGCGCGGTATCCCACATGGTTTTGATTACAGCATCCAAAGAAACCTTTGCGTAATCTGGTGCACTTTGCAATGCGAGTTGACTCGCTGTAATCGCCTTGATGGCCCCCATCGTATTTCTTTCAATGCACGGAATCTGTACCAGTCCTCCAATTGGATCGCAGGTGAGTCCGAGGTGATGCTCCATCGCGATCTCTGCCGCCATCAGGCACTGGCGTTGTGTTCCACCCATGCATTCTGTGAGTCCGGCAGCAGCCATGGCAGAGCTAACGCCAATTTCGGCCTGGCATCCACCCATCGCCGCGCTGATGGTGGCGCCCTTTTTAAAGATGCTTCCCAATTCAGCGGCGGTGAGCAAGAAGTTGATAATCTTTTCGTCGGTTTGACCATTACAGAAACAAACGAAATATTGCAGTACGGCCGGAATCACGCCTGCTGCGCCATTCGTAGGGGCCGTAACCACCCGGCCGAATGAGGCATTCTCTTCGTTAACAGCAAGCGCAAAACAACTCACCCAATCGAGGATGTATTGAAAATCATTTCCGCCCGACCTGATCGCTACCACCCAGCTATCATAATCGTGATAGGGCCGTCCCTTCAATAATTTTTTGTTTAGCTCGTAGGCCCTTCGCTTCACATTGAGTCCGCCGGGTAACGTGCCTTCACTGTGGCAGCCCCGATACATGCACTCCTTCATCACCTTCCAGATCCTCAGCATTCCGGCCTTTGTTTCGGCTTCGCTTCGCCAGGCATTTTCATTTTCCATCACCACCTCGCTGATGCTCATCCCGGTCTTCATGCACCAATGCAGCAAATCTGTAGCCTTTTCGATGGGAAAGGGCAGTTGTACGTTCCTGTTAGCATCCTCCCCCTCCCCTTCCTTCTTCACGAATCCACCTCCAACGGAGTAATAAGTTTCTGATATGGATTCACCATTCCTGAATTTAACCAGGAAACTAAGCGCGTTGGGATGAAAAGGCAGTGATTCGGAAAAAAGGTATTCGATGTCTTCCGCCGCATTGAAATCAATTTCGTGCTTTCCGTGCAGCACTATCTTTTTCATGTTTGCGATATCTGTTATCCTGGCATCAATCTGTGCCACGTCGAAACGAACAGGGTCTTCACCGCTCAAGCCTAATTGAATTGCAATATCAGTACCATGACCTTTGCCGGTTTTTGCGAGCGAACCATATAACAAAACTTCAAGGCTAACTGCTTCAAACAAGAGCCCCTTCTGGTCGAGGGATTCTGTAAATCGCTGCGCTGCGCGCCAGGGTCCCAGTGTATGTGAACTGGAAGGACCCACGCCGATTTTCAATATGTCGAATGCCGAAAGAGATTCCAATGATCTGACTTTACATAAATGTAAACAAAAAGGCCCTGATGAAAATTCACCAGGGCCTTTCAAAAATTAGTTAAGAAATTATTGCACGTCTGCGAGTTGAACGTCAAAGATCAGGATTGAGTTCGCCGGTACCACCACAACGCCGCCGGAAGTAACATTTTGGCTGCCATAACCCAGCGATGGTGGAATATACAATTTGACCTCACCGCCCTTTTTGATGAGTGGGATTCCCTTTTGCCATCCCGGGATGAGTTCGCCAAGAATAAAGGTAACGGGTGATCCGTGTGTCTGGTCAAAAATATTTCCATTCGTCAACTTCCCCACGTAAGTCACACTCACACTTGAACATATTTCGGGTGCAGTGCCGGAACCCGAGGAAACGATTTCATAATAAAAACCACTCGGGTGTTTAATAGCAGTGGTGATGTTCTGATCGGCGAGGTAATTTTCTACGGCCTGTATTTCAGATTCCGATGCAGTTATGGTGCTTTCCCTGTACATGCAATCGGCCGATTTTTTGGAACAGGAGGCCAGACTAAAAACGCTCAGCAGTGCGAATACCCATTTTCTCATTACGCGCTTAATTTGAGGTGCAAATTTGCCCTCATTAATCCGTTTTACCAAAAGGGATTTTTCACCTTAACGAAAAATTAGACGACCAACTTAGCTTGAAGCATCCTGATCGGGCATTTTTTGATCCTCCCTGCTTTTTAATTCCTGGTATCGCTGCTCCCGCATATCCCATTGGTGCTTTTTTGAGAAAAGCCCGAAGAATATCGCGATGCCGAGCACGGCGATGATTAAGATCAGTGGATTGAACTGTGACCTGCCAACCATGTCGGCACGTGTATACCAACCCGAAAAAAAATTTACCAGTATAGGCAAGGCAAACAGGAGACCGAGCGGCAGCCCGATCATCAATTGCTTAAAATTTTTCTTTTCCCTTTCGCGGTTTTTCTCCCAATATTCGAGAAAAGTCTTTTCTTCATCTGAAAGCATGCGCAAAGTTACCTGATCATTTTTTAATTGGTTTCATCCTGGTTCGAATTGTTAAGTCAGGATCAATTTCGACAATAAATTTTTACGTTTGTGCGTTCCCGTTTATTTTGACACAAAATAAAATTTATGATCCCTGCAAGACCTCTGCTATTTCTAACGCTGGCAATGATGTTCGCAAATTCCTGTGAAAAAGACAATGCTACACCCGTGGAAGACAAAAAATGCCCGGAAATTAAAGTGAATTCCAATATCTCCGGCACATGGTCCGGAATCTCGCTCTTTCACGGTACAACACCTATCTCTTTAAATCTCTACATTTCAAGTTTCAACCTGGTGACGGCCGACCAGGCGCCAAACAATCCTCAAACCACTGGTGCCGGCTCTTATGGTTTTGACGGAGACTCAGTAGTCGTAAGAGTACTTAGCAACTTTAATAATAATGTCTATTATCACAAGTTGGGTTTGGACGATACCAAAACCAAACTGAGCGGTTACTGGTACAACGAAGTTGATCATTCGGATGGAGGCACGATGTCCCTGGAAAAACAATAGTTAGATCTGATGATGCGCAAACCCGCCCAAATTGCGTGCTACCACGCAAATTGAGCGGGTTTTCTCTATTTGACTTCTGCACTTAAATGCCTAAATTGGCTCAATTAAAATCGAATATTTTGAAAATAGGCTCCATCCTGGTCCAGTACCTCCTTCGCAATAAACATCTCTCCCTTCATGGCTTGGGTGTTTTTTCCATCGATAACTCAGCCAATCCGGTTTATGACGAAGAAAAGCAGCAATACGATAGCCCCATTCATTTTTCACCTGACTCTAAAGCCGCCGATGACTCGGGCCTGATCGATTTTATTGTTGAAAACAGCACTAAAATCAGGCCATTGGCCATTGCAGACCTTGATTCGTACCTGGCCGCGGGTAAGCAGCTGCTCAACATCAGCAAACCCTTCGTGATCGAAGGACTGGGAACGTTGAACAGGAACACCCAGGGGCATGTTGATTTCGTCGCCGGTACGGGCGCTTCGCATATAACGGAGGAGGGTAGCCGCCATAGCAAACAAAAAACTGCAGATGGCAATGATGCGATCAGTTTCCAGGATAATTATCTGAGACCGCCACGGTCGGCCGATAACATGACGCAGAAGTTTCTGATTGCCGCGGCCGTATTAGTGGGTATAGCTATCATTGCCTGGGTCGTTTATTTTTTCTTATACCGCGAGGAGTCAAGACCACTCGAACAGCCTCCGATTGTGATTACAAAGCCTGTGGAAACACCTCCGGATACAACGAAGGTTCAGGCAGCCGTTACCGATAGCATTAAGCCCAAACAAGATTCCACAGTTGCCACGCAGACCGCAGTGACGGGTCCAGCTCCAACATCATCTGGCAATCTAACTTACAATATCGTAATTGAATATGCGAACAAAGCCAGGGCATTGAAACGCTATGCAGCGCTTCAAGAATGGGATAGCCATGTAAAGCTTGCAACCAAAGACTCGGTCTATTTCAAACTGTATTGCACGTTTACAGGACCTTTATCAGACACCACACACAAGAAGGATTCCCTGAGCAGCTATTATGGTCGCAAAGTATACGTTGAACTCAATCCCTGATGCGAAAAAACGCTTTCATTTTTGCAATTCTGTATGCAATTGCCGCCATTGCAGATCTCTATTTCGTATATAACCAGCAAGAAAGTTTTCGTTTTTTCTCGAAGCCCCTGCTGTTGCCATTGTTGATGACCTACTATCTCAGCTCTGTGGGAATGGGCTCTAAATTCGCGAAGCTCATGGCCGCTGCTTTGTTGTTTTCATGGCTGGGCGATGTTTTACTTCTTTGGGACAGCCTGTTCATCCCAGGATTGCTGGCATTCCTTATCGCTCATATTTTCTACATCATCTATTTTGTAAAGATTGAGCCATCTAAGAAGGGCTTAATCAGAAGTCAGCCCTTATTTGGAACTCCTGTTTTGGTTTTTTGGGGGCTTTTCCTTGCCTTCCTATTCCCCTATCTTGAAAAGTTGCGCATCCCGGTGTTTGTATACGCTACTGTGATCTGTACGATGTTGCTCTGCAGCATTAATTTATCCGGTAAATTGAAGAGGCCGGTGTTTCTTCTTTTCCTGAACGGCGCTTTACAATTCGTGTTGTCAGATTCTCTCCTTGCCATAAATAAATTCGTCTTCCCATTTTGGTTCCTGCCGCTTTGCGTGATGCTTGCTTATTGTTCTGCACAGTACCTGTTGGTGAGGGGAAGCATACGGCAGGTTAGTTATTAGGTATTAGGTATTAGGAATACGGAATATGGTATAAGGTATACGGTATAAGGGATTGAGTGAAAAGCATAAAGTTCATTAAATCGAATTCCCAATACCCAATACCTAATACCCAATACCTAATATCTATTACTTAGTACCTAGTACTTCAATATCAAACACCAAAACCTGGTTCGGAGGAATTTTCATCCCGCGGTCGCGGATGCTGTAAGCCAGAGCGGAAGGAATGATGAGCCGAATGGCCCCGCCAACGCGGCACAGCGGCAACCCAATCTGCCAGCCTTTGATCAGCCTTTTCAAGGGGAAAGTGGCCGGATCTGACTTTGTTTCATCGAACAATCTGCCATCCAGCAATGTTCCCTTGTACCTGGCAACCACCGTGTCGCTGACCAAAACGGGTTTGCCGGTACCCTCTTTCAGAATCTTGTAGTACATGCCCTGAAGGGAACCCGTTGTATCAAACTTGCCTGAACGTATAGCCGAAATAATGGCGGCCTTGTCCTTTTCTGCCTGAAACAGGGTGTCTGCATTTTGATACAGGTCCACCGACGGCTCCTTGTTCAGGGGAAGCCTGGTAAGGACCTGGCCATATTGCGCGTCGGGAAGCCGAAATCCTCCATTCCACAGGTAGAATCTATTTTCTCTTACTCCACCACCGAAATCCAGCCTGTCACCAGCCCGGCCAGTGGCATCTGTCGAGAACTTCGCTTTATTCAGTTCATACCATTTGCCATTGTCAAGTTTCACATAACCATTGCCGAAAAAAGCCTCGCGATGCAATTGTCCGTTCACCCCCCAGAAATTTTCAACAAATGAATAGAGACCATGAAGGTATTTGGCGTCACGCGGAGATTTGAAACTCGCGATAAGCTTCCATTTATTAATCTCAGGCACGAGGAAATATCCCGTGTATACGGTAGCGTTAGTCGCACTGTCGGGCATGGCAGTAACATAAAATGAATACGTTTCTCCAGCCTTCCACGGATATACCCAGTGACTGTGCCCGCCGGTTCCCTCATTCCCGAAATCTTCGGCTACCACCTGTTCACCCTTCCCACGCAACAAAACCTTGTTGGAGTCGGCGACTTTATTTCTGTCCACGGCCTCATTGCCTGCGTCCCAAACAGAAAAAATAACCCGACGCTCCTGGTCACTATTGACCTGCATACCAAAATAGCCCCGCGCAAATCCGCAGGCCATAAAATAACTGTGAAGCGGATCCTCTTTTAAGGGAACTGTAACCTGGTTAAAGAAGGCAATGGCATTGAGCGTGTCGGGCAATTCGTAGAGTAAGTGCACGGAAGCGGCATTTCTGCGTGACTTATCATTCCACCGCAGGTCCTCAGCAGCTTTTCCGGAAAGAAGGATGCTTTCCACATCTGCAATACTTCCTTTCGCTTTCATCGACTTCAAATCAATTCTCAAAAAACCCGTGTCTTTAATTTGCACAGAACCCGCGTGAACGTTTTGAAATTTCCCCTGGGGTACGTTTAACACGAATGGATGCCCCGCCAGTATCAATGCAACCTGGTTGCCTGCAGTTTTGGATTTCATCCTTATATCAACCTTCAGTTCGCCCTTCGTTCTGATTAAAAAATAATAACTGATGGTCTGCGTCGGATCGGTCCAGTTGTGCAATCCTGTTTTTGGATCAAACAACAAGGATTCATCCTCTTCGGTACTTCCCTCTACCGGCACCGCATAACCGGAACCACCGGGGAGTTTCACCACTTGAGCCTGCAAAAGGTTAAAGGACCAACCCGTCCAGCTACAGTAAAAAAGGAGTATGATATTACGCATAATGAATTGGGCCTTCACCCTTCACCATTACCCTTTAACCTTTAACCTTCTTTCCATATTTCCTCCTGAAATACGGAAAGAACGGAACTCCGGTGAGGGTTAAAATTAAACCGAAAACCGAATTGATCACAGGACTCTTGCCTGCGTTATAATTCGTGACATCATAATAAACCGTAGAAATGAGATAGAAAAGGGTGAAAGCAGCAAAAATCAATGGAATCCAGGGATAACCCTTCACTTTGTAAGGCCGGGGCGCGTCGGGCATTTTCTTTCGCATAACCATCACCGCGAGTACAACCAGCAAATAAAACAACCAGCTCATGAAAATGAACATATCGGTGAGGATATCAAAAGAGCCGCTGAGTACGAGAAGACTGCTCCATACACCGAGTATGATCACTGCATTTCCCGGCGTCTGAAATTTGGGATGAACAACGCCTGCCCAGGGAAAGAAATTTCCACCTCGTGCCATGGAGAATATTACCCTCGCATTTGTCAATAGGTTCACACTCACAGCTCCAAAAGTGCAAATCACAATTAAAACGGCTACCGAGATCGCCGCGCCCGAACCAAGTGCACGTTGAATAGCATCACTTGCCACAAATGAGGACTGTGCCATTTCACCAATTGGCAGCATGTACATGTAGGACAGTGTGATCAGGAAGTATACGATAATGCACACAAAAAGGCCCAGTAACAGGCTCCTGGTTATATTCCGACGAGGGTCTTTCATCTCTCCGGCCACCATATTCAGATTATTCCAGCCATCATATGATGCAAATGCCCCTGTTGTAGCAGCCATGAAGCCGGTCACCAACGCAAGTGCATTGAAATGGAAACCAGGCGCGGGATCCACAAAGTTTCGCGCATTCCCATGGCCGGAAAATAGTATACCGAAGATCAACAGTAACAGGGCAACGGTCTTTAACAGTGTTGAAATAAACTGAATGGAATTGCCCGATTTTACACTTAGGTAATTGATCAATGTAAGTCCCATGATTACTGCGATTGCAAATGCTTACATTCCGAAATTCTGCAGCGGAATAATATCGCCGATCAGTGGTATATGCAATACAATGGAATTTTCGACCGAAGCATCGAATCTGGGCAAATGGATTAGGTACCCTGCGTAATTCGCACACACGAACGCCATAGCTGCAATCGCCGCCGAGTTGATTACGGTAATGCTACCCCACCCATAAAGATAAGCAATGAAGTCCCCATAAGCTTTTTGAAGATAAACGTATTGTCCACCCGTTTCCGGGAACATCGTACCCAGCTCGGCAAAGGCCATTGCGCCAAAAATGGAAATGATGCCTGCGATCAACCACACGAGGAGTATCAACGGTGGCGAGGGCAGTTGAGCCGCCATCGTAGCGGGTTTCATAAAAATAGTGGAACCAATGACACCGCCAATCACAATCGATGTGGCAGACCAAAGCCCGATGGTTTTTTTTAGTTGGGTTTGACTCATTAAAGGAACTCAGATATGATACGGTGAAAATGATGAGTTCCTTTTTCGCGTGTGACGGAGTAGCGTCCGTGGGAATAGAACCTGGATTTTACACCCTTCTGCACATTTTCAACCACCTCCTCATCTTCAAATTCCACTGTATCCAATTCCGATCCCGCACCCTGGTTATATTTTTCTTCTTTCCAGACGTAGGTAAGAAAACTCACCCTGGTTTTTACGGGGTTCACCGGAATGACGATATTGATGGAAAGTCCCCAGGGATAAAAATTAAACATCATGTTCGGGAATACGAAGAAATAATATGCCGCTACCTTTTTCCCAAAATCTGGAGATTCGGGTGGAAGATCAAAGCAGTCTTCGTTGTCTTTTGCGATTCCCAACTGCAGGTTGGAGTAACGGAATAGTTCCGTGGTATAATTTCCGAAATCAATCACCGCATTCAGGCCTGCGTGCACAAATGGAATGTGAAATCCTTCGAGATAATTTTCACAGTAGAGTGCCCAATGTGCTTTCACATGAAAATCTCTCGAAAGCGTTCGATGATATTTAAACTCATGCAAGGGTAGCCAGCTCAACCGTTCCATCATTTCTCCCAACCACAGTTCAGCGCCCATTTTTGGATTCAGCGAAGTGAATAACCATTTTCCCCATGAGAAAACGGGCAGTTTGGCGAGATCATCATCCTTGGATGGGAATTGCTGCACTTCTTTGAATTCAGGCATCGACTGAAACTTCCCGTCCAACTGAAATTGCCGGCCATGGTATTTACAACGAAGATGGCTGGCATTGCAGGGCTTATCTGCAACGATATTCCCGCGATGTGTACAAACGTTTGAAAGCAAATTGAGCTTGCTTTCCTTGTCGCGTGTAAACACCAGCGGTTCATTCAGGTAATTTTCGAGCAGTGTGAAGGGGTAAACGTCCCCAGGTTCGGCCGCAAGAGAATCATGGCCTACGAATTGCCAGGAAGGTGCAAATATTTTTTCCTTACATATTTCAAACACGCTGGGATCGTTGTAAAATGCCGTGCTTATTGTTTTCGCTTTGGAAATATCCGGATCTATATTAAAAATCGACATGGTGTGGGAAATGGTTGGTAAGATAATGCAAATTATCTTCACGCTGGAAACGAATTGCACCTCATGAATGGAATGAAGATTCTTACTTTTTTTTCGGTTGTTACGCTGATGTTTATTGCGTGCGGCGAAAAAAATGTGAACAAAGAAAATGCAGAACAAGTGGCAGCCACTTATTGTGGCGCCTGCCACCGATTTCCCGAAGCCTCCCTCCTCGATTCCGCCACCTGGCAACGCCGTGTGCTCCCCGCGATGGCGGGAAAACTTGGACTTCGGTATTTTAATGGGGAGGTGTATGAAAATGTAAAAAGCAGTATGCTGAAGGAAGACAGCACTGCAACTCCCCAAATTTACCTGACGCCCGAAAATTGGAAATTGATTGAGAATTATTACAAGGAGCATTCCCCTAAAGAAATGCCTGCACAAGACCGCGCACCCATCGAGGAATTCACAGACCTTTTCAATGTAAAAGCGGCGCCTCAGGAATCAGGAACCTTTCCAACGACAACCTTTCTAAAAATTGACACTACAGGACGCAGGATTATCGCAGCCCAGGGATTCGATTCAACGCTCCTTATTTATGACAGGAACCTTAAGCTCATCAACCGTCGTGTCGAGCGCGGCATCATAGTGGACGCAAGTTGGAATGAAAATCCCGTTTCACACGAATTGCAGGGCATGTTGGTAAACATTGGAAACATCAATCCCAATGACGAACGGTTGGGATTTCTCAGATCGTTTACGATCAGTGGGAAAAATAAAATTGATTTAGGTGATATTTTTTTGGACAGTTTGCCCAGGCCCGTGCAGGTGATTGAACAGGATTTGGATGGAGACGGAAGAAAGGACTGGCTCATTTGCGGGTTTGGAAACCAGCGGGGCGAATTGTTCTGGCTAAAAAATGAAGATGACGGAAAATTCTCAAAAAAAACATTGTTGAATATGCCAGGAGCCATCAGGGCCGTGATCAGGGACGAAAATGCTGACGGCCTGCCCGACATTTGGGTACTGATGGCGCAGGCTGAAGAGGGACTGTACCTTTTTACCAACCTCGGTAATGGAAAATTCAAGCATGAAGAATTGATCCGGTTCCCACCTGTATTTGGCTCAAGTTATTTTGAACTGGATGATTTTAACAATGATGGTCATCCCGATATTCTCTATACCTGTGGAGACAATGCAGATATTACCGCTGGCATTTTAAAACCATTTCATGGTTTGTATATCTATCTGAACGATGGCAACAACCATTTCTCCCAAAAATGGTTCTTCCCGATTCATGGAAGTTATAAGGCAATGGCAAGGGATTTTGATTTGGATGGAGACCTCGATATCGCAGCAATTTCCTACTTCCCCGATTCAAAAAATCAGCCTCAGGAAGGATTTGTATACCTGGAAAACAGGGGTAACTGGAATTTCAAACCTTTTACGATTCAACAATTCGATATGGGAAAGTGGATTACCATGGACGCGGGAGATGTTGATGGAGATGGTGATGTAGATATTGTCATCGGAAGCCTGGCCGTAAGAAACGGGCAGGGACGTGCCGTTAAAGACACGAGTTGGAAATTTACTTCGCCGTTCCTGCTGCTGGAGAATCAATTGCGAAAGAAGAAGTAAATTGGTTGATTGGGTTGATTAGGTTGCTTGGTAACCATATTAACCTAGTCAACCTAATCAACCTAATCAACCTACTTAAGCAGCTTCCTGATCTTATGCTCCAACTCCTCGCCATCTGCATTGATCGCGCGGATGACACCCTCTTTGTCAACCAGGAATGACGCCGGAATGGCGTCCACCCCGTAAACCAGCGTGGAAGAAGCCTCCCAGCCCTTGTCATCATTGGCCTGGGTCCAACTCAGATTATCTGTTGTAATGGCTTTCTTCCAGTCGTTCGCCTTCTTATCGATAGATATGCTCAGGATTTCAAATCCTTTGTCCTGGAATTTCTTGTACAATTTCACCAATCCAGGATTGTTTTGCCTGCAGGGGCCGCACCAGCTGGCCCAAAAATCGACGAGCACCACCTTTCCTTTCAGATCTCCGAGCCTGACGGAATCGCCCGTCAAACCTGGAAGAATGATTTCGGGAGCCTGTTGTCCAACTTTTACCTGAGCGTGCAAAAATCCGCAGCAGGCAAAAAATGCAATCAATAAGAAAAGACTTTTCATTTGCAACATTCTTTTTTTACAAATAGTGATCCGATAAATTTTATCGTTGAAAAAAATATTCTATTTAAGCGTGCGATCATTTCTTGGAAAACAAGTTTAGGAAATTGTATTCATAACGCAAGAGAAATTGGGATTTAGTCATCCTCAGCATATTTCCGGCTATCTGCGTCCTGTAACCGATGTCAACTCTTGACACACTGTTAAAGATAAACTGAATTGCCGGACCTACATCCAAAAACCAGCTCCCATAATCCAGGCTGGTAGAACCCAGGAATTCACAGTAAAGGTTGAAATTGGTCTGTTTGAAGTCCTTGTACACTCGTGGCAGGAAAAGATAACCTGAAGAAAAACTGTAATTAATCGCGTGGTTAGATTGGTAGGGAGATTTTTCACTATTCAGGTTGTCCCACCTGTTCACGTAATCAACCGTGGCAGACAGGGCGAGTTTGTGAATCAGTTGCGTGGCTACCGTACCCGCGAGGAAACCGGAATTGTTGCCGTCCAGGCTGATCTCATCTGAAAAATAGGTCGTCTTTTCGGTATGTTCTACGTTGTCTATCTGGTGAACATGCGTAACCGTTAGTACGGCCGGATTATCGACGAGCGCTATTTTGCCGTAGGCGGCCATTCTGAAATGCGAATGCACGTCATCGTTCGACAAAAAACGATATTTGGCGTAGAGACTACCTCCTTCGAATTTGAATCCCTGCTCATACATGTTCGATGCGAATAAATTCAGGTGCACCATCAGGTTTTTGTTTGCACCCCACATGAGTTCGGGATCGAGACGGTAAGAATACTTACCGTCGTGCACCATGGCATAAAACCTGTTGTTTAACCTGGCGCCAAGGCTTCCTGTGGGCATATTGCTGGCGGGTTCCGTAAATATATATAGTTCCTGTGCTCCTGCCCTGCCACAGGCAAAGAGAATCAAGAGGATTAATAATCTTTTGATCATTGGGTAAAATTTTCCTGCGCCCCGCCGTTGGCGGGGGGCGCAGGAGTACGATTAAATGGTTACGTGGTAAATGCGATTGGTGCTGGCAGTGGCCTGGAGTGGCTTACAGCAGTCCGACATGCTGCCGGTTTGATAACAAGGCATCTTTGTTTCCGTGCTGAACTTCTTAAAGTCCTTTGCCAAAACGAAATGCTTGTCGATCACCTGCAAACGCTGCTGTCCGTTCAGCACCTGGGTCTTCACACCTACAAAGTGCAGGTTCATGCCATTTACTTCGGCATGTGCCTCGGGTTTGATGTTCAGAGATTTTATGTCGCCCAGCAGCCAGAACTTAGCCACAGAGAATCCTGCGTCTTCTACCTTTTTTGAAATGGCATCAATGTCAGGCTTCTGGCCATTCTTAAAAGTGATGGTGAAAAGGTTCTTATTGAGGTCGGTTTGTACAGATTCTACAAATGGAAGTGTTTTCAACGCCTTATTAATTGCATTGCTGCACAGCGAACACGTAAGTCCGCTGGCTTGCAATTCAGCCTTGTTAAACTGGGCCTGCACATTTGATGTGAAGCATGTAACGATTGCTATTCCGAGAGAAATTAAGATTGTTTTCATTTTTGCATATTTTTTTACTGAATATTGAGAGCCTTGTGACGGCTCCATACCTGCTTAATCGAAGCGGGTTTCAGTATCAAATTCTGAATATGCAAAGAAGAGGAAGTGCTGCTCGCGACGGAATGTCCGGGGGAGAAAATTGATCCGGTATTAGCTGTTGGGGAGTTTCTGATAAATTCGATTGCCAAGCCTGGGATAACAAAATTACGGGACTTTGAACAAGCTCGCTTGCTGCGGTCATTGCGGACTGCTGGTGAGAATCATCCAATTTGACCACCTTAAATTCATCCCTGCAGCAATCATTGCCCGTCATTCCGCAACGTTCACAGGCTTTGCCGGAACTGTGTTTAAAATCGACGGCAGCCAACTTGCCCATACAATAGTGCAGATCCACCACAATGCCGCTTGTGAGCATCAGGTAGGCAACCGCCACCAAGAGGGTAATTGACTTTTTTAACATGACACAAAAGTACTTCTAAATGCCCTTACGAGCAACTGCCATTTAACGCGCCGAGCTCTAATGTATTGTTAATTAAGCGATGATCAATTGATAAAGGTCCAAAAGATGCCAAGCCTGAGGAGAAGGCCCGGATAGGCATAAAGAGGAGCAGCAAAATTGCTGTGGGTAAACCTGAAGCCATTTGTAAAATCAACCGAGTTTAAGTTCTCGACGCGTCCAAAAGCCGTAAAGGTGCGAATCCTGAAATTGGCATACGCCGCAAGTTCGGGACGGTTGGAGAGCTTAACCTGGTTTTGAGGAAAAAATTGACCCAAAAGCGGCGAGTAATTATCCATATAGTAAGGGGGCGTGTAACGAATGTCAAAGCCGGTTGAAAGCATCAGGTTCTTAAAGGGTCTTCCTTCATAAGCAAACCTCGACCTCATGAATACGATCGGCAGGTTAAGCGGAGTCGGTCCGGCCGTTTTCTGGAAGGTGGCGTTCAAATACAAAACCCAATGCTTTGAGAGTTTAAAGGGCTTGTCCAGTCCCAGTTGCAACACATTGAACAAACTACTCTCCTGGTCAGCATGAAAGAAATCGCTGAAATAGGTATAATTGCTGATCAGGTAATAACTACCGGTTACGCGTAACCGCAATTTTGGCATTTCAAGTGCGGCAAACAACTGGATCGTATTTTCCTTATTGAAATTTCCGCTGAGCGCGACCGGGAAACTGGTTTGCTGTGTAAAGATGAAGGAAGGAGTTCGATTCACCTCCTGTGCGCCCACCTGCAGGAACCCCAATTTTTCACCGAGGTAGCGCTTCAGACTCAGGAAGGCCGAAAAATCCCCGCCATTCAGCCCGTTCACATAGAACTGCCCGTTGGCTTCCACGTCCCATTTTCGATTGCGCGTCCGGTTCCTGTATTCGCCATGGAGAAAAAGGTTGTAATAATTTTTGACTCCCCCATCGAAGCTTCCGGAAAGCGTTTGAAAAGAAACTCCGACCTTGAAAAATTGCTGCTGGTTTTTAGAATCAGGAAACTGGTAGACTGAAAAATCGTTCGTAAACTGGCGCCATCGATCCCTTACGCGCACGGTATCCGGGTTTTGCAGGAAGCCGTAGTTTTTACGGTAAAAAATAGTATCCGGATGATCGTCATAAAAGCGGTAGATGTTCTGGCTGTACCAACCGGTGTACTCAATCCTGAATTTGGGATAAAACAGGTACACCACATTAGAGTCAGACACCAGCGAATCCTTGATACCGAAATCATATTGCTGCCTCAGGAGCACTTCGAAATCGGAATACTTCGTTCCCGTATTCAGGGTCGTTTTGAAAAAGTCTTTGCTGTAAGGTGCATCGCCTCCAAGGTTGGTAGGAATATTGAATCGGTCTGCGTACGCAGGGTTCTTGCTCATCAGGAACGAGTCGCTGACGATTCCTCCATTTTCAGACGACTGCAATGAATTCCCCAAAACGATAAAATAAGTATTCCATCGTTTGTTGGGAGACTGGTATTGGGTATTAAAGCGATAGTTATTGTGGTTGGTATTTTGAATCTTGTACGACCCGGGTGAGTTGAGCAATTTGTATTGAATTCCAAAACTCCAGTTCTGTTTTATATTTTGGGTATGCAGGATTTGAATTTGTTGCTCTGCTCTCGATCCCAGCAAGTAGCCGAGCTCCGTGTACGGTCGGGAACTTGAAAAAAACCTGGTGTCTTCCGTGCGGATGGCATATGCATCGAACGAGTGAAAACCAGCGTCGAACCCGGGTTTGAGAATGGGCTGGAAGATGAAGGATTCGGTGGCGTTGCCAAAATTACCCAACCAGTTGTGATCATATTTTAACGCCGTCTTCTTGTAGAAATCATTGATGGAAGAATCGAGTGTATAGATGCGAACAGAATCCAGGTACTTGAAACGAATGGTTGCAGAATCAGAAAAAGGATCGCGTTTCTCAAATTTCAGGCTGTCATTGTTCCCGCCCCTTGCGCCGCCCGACATTCCACGGATGCGATTATTGATATCCTGCGAAAAACCGCGGCTTGTTGCGAGCAGGAAAAGTGTACAGATTAAGCAGAATATGATGTGAAGTCTGCGCAAGAATTTTGGTTAATCAGAATCTGCGAAAATAAATGAATTCGGCCTTGGACCTGCTAAAAAAATGGTAAATCAGATTTCGGCGATCATCGCCGCAAAGATCGCGCTTAATTTCGGCTCTGCCGCCCTGGCTGCATTAAGGACGTCGATATGGGAGATCACATTTTCTTCTTTCCTTATACCAATATCAGTAATCACACTAAGGGCGAAAACGGGCAGCCCCATATGCACGGCGGCTATCACTTCCTGCACTGTGCTCATGCCTACAGCATCTGCCCCAAGGATCCTGATCAGCCTATATTCTGCCCTGGTTTCAAAGCTGGGTCCGGTGACGCCAAAATAAACACCCTCTTTTAATTCAATCCCGAGTCTCGATGCAATGTCCCTGGCCTTTTGCATCAGTGCTTTTGAATAGGGTTCACTCATATCAGGAAAACGCAATCCCAATTCATCAACATTTGGTCCGATCAGGGGATTAATGGTTGACAGACTGATATGATCCCTGATTAACATCAGGTCTCCCACTTTGAAACTTTCATTGGTTCCTCCTGCCGCATTACTGATAAGTAGCTTTGTTATGCCCAGTCCCTTCATCACCCGGATCGGAAAAACCACCTGCCCTGCATCGTAGCCTTCGTAATAATGAAAGCGCCCCGACATCGCCACTACTTTCTTTCCCCTCATTTCGCCCAGCAATAATTTCCCTGAATGTCCTTCTACAGTCGATTTCGGAAAATGCGGAATGGACGCATAATCAATCTCAGCTTCGATTTCCATCTCAGCCCTGAAATTGCTGAGTCCGCTTCCCAGCACGACTCCTATCTCTGGTTGGTGTGCATAGTGCCGGCTGATAAACGCCTGTGCTGCCCCGATCTCCTGCATAACATGACTCATTCCTGAAGTTTTGGATGAGGGCAAAGCTAAGATTTAAGTTGAAGGGATTTATTGTAGGTTATACGAGACTGTTACCTCTTTTACGGCCCTACCGGGAGGTGCGCAAAATACATTTGAAAAGCCCAACCCTTGGGGAAATTTCAACGTTTATTGTCTAAATTTGAGGTTCTACCCCGTTGGGAATGAAAAAGGTATTTTTTCTATACTTACTGGCTGCTTCCCTGGGTTCCCAGGTCCGTGCCCAAACCTGTACTGGCTCGGTGGGTGATCCCACAGCTTTAATCGATTTTGGTTCGGGTGGTGGCTCAAGTTCGTTCCCTGGCGTTGCCTCAGCTTATGAATTTATTCCTGGTGCCTGCCCGATTGAAGGACAATATGGGGTTGCCAGTTCCGCATTCTTTTGCCATAGTAATTCCTGGCAAACCGTTGCCGGTGATCACACGGCCGGAGATCAAAATGGAAAATTCCTAGTTGTTAATGCGGGAAATAAAGGTCTGGTTCTAACTCAAACCATTAACAATCTTTGTTCGGGCACAACCTACGTGGTGAATGAATACACCATGAACCTGATGAAGACTTCCAATTGTGGTCCGACCCTGCTACCCAGCCTGGAATATATTATTGAATCTACCAGCGGTACACTCCTGGCGTCATATGCAACGGGCGAGCTTCATGAGACTACTTATCCCACCTGGGTCAACGGAAGTTTTATTTTCGACTGTCCGCCAGGCGTTACCAGTGTCGTATTAAAAGTAAACAGCCTGAATCCGAGTGGATGCGGAAACGATTTTGCAATTGACGATATCAGCTTCAGCCCATGTGGCCCCCTCATCCAGGTTGGATTTAACGGACTGGCAAATGATAATATCCACGCTTGCTTTGGAAAGCCGGCGAGCTTTACGCTCCAGGGTCAGACGGTGGGCGGATATTCGAGCCCATATTATCAATGGGAAGTAAGATCCGAATCACAGCCTTCATGGACATTCATTCCCGGGGCCACTACGCCCAATTTCACTGTTAATATTGCTTCGGTTCAAAGCACCTTTGAATACCGTCTTGTGGTTGCAAATGGATTTGTACCGGCAATCACCGATAAATGCGTTGTCATTTCGAAAAGCATTTTACTTTCCCCCAGCGGCAGTCTTTTTCTGCAAGCCACCACTTATCTCTATGGATGTTATGGTTCTGATGTTCCCTTTCAGGCAGCGGGAGCAACGGCTTATGAATGGACAGGCCCCAATGGATTCACCTCCACAAAACAAAATCCCGTCGTACACAGTGTGACATACGCAGACGCAGGTCTTTATACTGTAAAGGGCACACTTGAAGGTTGCACGGATACCGTGTCGGCACGCCTCACCGTGTCGACCGCGCCAACAGGCACAGCTTCTTTTTATGAAGCCAATGTATGCGAGGATGCGCCCTTGCAATTGAATGCAGCCGGCGGCCCGCGCTTTTCCTGGTTTCCAAGGAAACCCATCTTCAGCAACGATACCATTTCCAATCCAATCGTAACATTAAAAGACTCAACCCTGCTTACCTGTGTTGTCTATTCTGTACCCGGATGTGATGATACGGTAAGGATAAAAGTAAATGTTTGGAAGAACCCAATTGCCGATGCAGGTCCCGACCGACGCGTAAAATTGGGAAGCAGTGTCCAAATCATGGGCAAGTCGGAAGGCACCGATATAAAATCGTATTGGACGCCTGGTTCTTATCTCGACAATACGAACAGCTTAACAGCTGTATCTACACCACCCGTCGACATGATTTACCAATTGCATGTAGAATCTGATCATGGATGCAAGGCCGCGATCGATGAAGTGAAAGTGCGCGTGTTCGACAAGCTCATTGTACCAAATACCTTTACGCCAAATGGTGACGGCGTGAACGACTATTGGGAAATTAGAGACCTGGATGTGTTTACTGATGCCATCATCGAAGTTTACAATACCGCTGGTCAGCGCGTGTATCGATCCGTCGGTTATGACAAACCCTGGGACGGTACCATGAATGGTCGTCCACTTCCTGTTGGCACGTATTATTATGCTATCAATCTCAAGGAGCCAAAGAACAAGCCGATGGTGGGGTATATTACGATTTTGAGGTAAATCATTTACTTTCGCTTCAAATTTTCAGTATGAATTTGCACGAATACCAAGCCAAGGAATTACTCAAGAAATATGGCGTTCCTGTTCAGGAAGGCATCCCCGTTGATAGTGCCGGCGCTGCTGAAGAAGCATACAAACAAATCAAAGTGCAAACCGGAAATCCTTTCGCTGTTGTGAAAGCACAGATTCATGCCGGCGGGAGGGGAAAGGGTAAGATCAAAGGAACGGAGCAAAGAGGTGTGGCCGTAGGAAAGAGTTCTGAAGAAATTAAAAATTTTGCTTCCAACCTGCTGGGTGGCGTATTGGAAACCATACAAACGGGCCCGAATGGTAAATTGGTGAATAAGGTACTGGTGGCACAAGACGTGTATTATCCCGGCCCCAATCCAACGAAGGAATTCTACTTGTCCATTTTGCTTGACCGTGCAAAGGGTCAGAATGTGATCATGTATAGCACCGAGGGTGGAATGAACATTGAAGACGTAGCGCACGATACACCAGAAAAAATATTCAGGGAGTGGGTTCACCCCTCTGGCGGATTGCAACCCTTCCAGGCAAGGAAGATTGCATTCAATCTCGGACTCTCAGGCGAAGCATTCAAAAACTGCGTAAGGTTTGTCACGAATTTATACCAGGCCTATGTGGGACTCGACTGCGCCATGCTTGAAATTAACCCGCTGTTTAAGACCAGCGACGATAAGATTATTGCGGTGGATTGTAAAATGAGCCTGGACGATAATGCACTCATGCGTCATGCCGACCTGGAAGCACTTCGCGATTTTTCTGAAGAAGATCCCACCGAAGTTGAAGCCGGCAAATACAATTTGAATTTTGTGAAATTGGACGGAAATGTGGGTTGCATGGTGAATGGCGCGGGCCTCGCTATGGCTACCATGGATATGATCCAGTTAAGCGGAGGCCAACCCGCCAACTTCCTTGATGTGGGCGGCACCGCAAACGCACAAACCGTCGAGGCAGGCTTCCGGATTATTCTGAAAGACCCAAAAGTGAAAGCGATCCTGATCAATATTTTTGGCGGAATCGTTCGATGCGATCGTGTAGCCCAAGGCGTTATTGATGCCTATAAATCCATCGGCACCATCACGGTTCCCATTATTGTGCGCCTGCAGGGCACGAATGCCGCCGAAGCCAAGAAATTGATTGAAGAGAGCGGGTTGAAGGTTCAGAGCGCCATATTACTCAGCGAAGCTGCTGCGCTGGTGAACAAAGCAGTTGCTTAGTTATTGTCGATTAATTTATGAAAGCTGAATCAGCATATCCAAAAGCATATCTCTATGCGAGGATCGTACAGGCCAAGCTTTACATTGATGATCATTTTTCTGAAAACATTGATCTAAACAATATTTCCAGCCAGGCGAATTTTTCAAAGTTTCATTTTATCAGGCTTTTTAAAAAGGCCTATGGCAAATCTCCGCACCAGTACCTGATCAAAGTAAGGCTGGATCATGCCAGGAAAATGCTAAAAGCCGGTCACCGGGTCTCACATGTTTGCTTTACATTGGGATTTGAAAGCATCACGTCTTTTACAGCCTTATTTAAAAAATCTTCTGCTTTAACGCCCGCCGTATTTCAACAGAAGCAGTTCCTTCTTGAAAAAGACCAGCATCGAAAACCCCTTCACTACATTCCCGCCTGTTTCGCTTTCAAATACGGATGGTTGCAAAAAAGCAATTTTGAAGAAGTGATTTAGTTTTCACGGTTCCATCTTTGCATTGAAAAAAATTCTGTTATGATTACCAGGATCAATCACGTCAGCATTTTTGTGCTCGACCAGGACAGCGCGCACGATTTTTATGTCAACAAATTGGGATTCCAGGTCCATACCGATGTTTCCATGGGACCCGGTAAACGCTGGCTCACGGTTTGTCCGCCCGAGCAGCCTGATCTCGAGATCACGCTGATGGCTATTGACGAAGGAATGATGTTTACCAAAGAGGCCGCGAAAATTATGCGCGACCTCGTTAGTAAAGGAACTTTTGGCTTTGCCGTTTTTGAATGCAGGGACCTCCTCGCCACTTACGAAGAACTCAAATCCAAAGCTGTGATTTTTACAAAGCCTCCCACGAAAGAATTCTACGGATTTGAAGCCCTTTTTAAAGATGACTCGGGGAATTGGTTTTCATTAGGACAAAAGGAAGCAAAGTAAACTCTTCAATCAAGTCAATCGATAGTAGAAGGACACAATTGCCGCTACGAATAACCCTGCTGCCCAGAGGTCACTGAATTCCGGTATATGTTTTTCGGTTGTTGCGAGCGATTTATCGGTCATATTTAGCGTAGCCAGTTTTTGAACAGCGGATTCCTTAGCCATGTAATAGAGTGTGAATTGATTATCGTCTGTGGCCTTCGCAGACTGCACCAAATCCTTGATGGAGATCACCATATTACGATTGGATGTGGTTCCGTCTGCGAATTTCCATTCTTTAATGGTCACACCCTTGCTATCCTTTAATACAATAGATCGGCCTTTTCCCAGTCTATCGTCTGCATGGCATTGCGAATAGTTGATCACGAGCTGATCGGTGGCCGTTAACTTACCAAGGTTGAGGGCTTCGCCGGGCATCGGCTCGTTCATAGCCCTTTTCATGATGAGCTTGTTATTCAGAAAAATTTCGTAATAGTCAAGGCCGGCACTTGCCCTGAACCCGAAGGCCATGATGCCGATCACCATCAGGCAGAGCATCCTGGCCATTCTTTGTTTGAATACATTTTTCATGACTTTCGATTTTATGTGTTTAGAAATTCTAAACACAAATCAAAAGAGATTATGCTGTGCCAAAAAATGAGCTTGATGAATTGAGTCAATTACTTGATGAGTTGCCCGTATCGCCCCTATTGAACCCCCGGTAGCAATACCACAGAGGGTGTTGAAAAATCTGACACACCCCAGTAATAGACCTTTTTACCCGAAACCGGTAAAACCGACTTTATTTCGGACACCCTTGCTATATGAAAACTGATGTATGCCCCCACCGGAAAATAGGCCAGCGCATTATCCGGAATCGTAAAGCTACCATTGTCATCCACCACAAAGGGGAGTGGATCAAGTTGTGGGGGAAAGATGCGATTGGCAGCCGTGCTTTTCAATGCATCGTAGATCACCTGGATGGTCACCGTGCCCAGCGGATTATTAGGATCCGGCACCCAACTTAAAGGCAATTTCACACCAACATGAATCGGGCTGTCGAGAAACGCTTTGGGATGTTCAATTAATTTTTTGGGTACGTAGACCAGGTTGTTTGCGGTATCACTTGCTGAGGTACCGGTCACGCGTACCTGCAAATTTGTTCCTGCAAATGCCTTACCTTCTTCCTGAAGGCTGGCCGAATCGATATAGTTTAACGACAGTGAATGATCAGCGTTTTGACCCAGCATTCTTCCATTGACGCTGATGGAGATAATCGGCACTTTGTTTCCGTGCTCATCCCAAAATGTGGAGAGGGCCTGGACCTGAAGGGTCGTGTCCGTTGAATCTGACAACTGAGTGGTCCGAAGGAGGAAATAATTGTAAACGGGTGATGAATCCGTTATCGACAACAAGGGCGGCGAAAAATTTGAAGACACGTCATTTTTCTTGCAGGAATACAGCATCACGATCCCTGTCAACAGCACAAGTATTTTTTTCATCCAGGCAGGTTTTCTCATTTGATGAAGACACGAAATCCATGTCGGTTCGCGGGCGCAATTTCCTTTCTGATGTCCGTTCCAGCAAATTGAATCGGGCCCTTAACAAATAATTAGTTAATGAATCGATCACTCTCCTAATTTTGCAGATTCAAATCATGCTATGGCAGAAGACCTTCAAATTGCAGTCGGGAATAAAACCGAGCAATACCAATCCCTGTTTCCCCAGATCAAAGCATTGCTGGAAGGCGAACCCGACCTGATCGCTAATCTAGCGAATATCACCGGTGCGCTCAAAGAACAATTCAATTGGCTTTGGGTGGGGTTTTATCTGGTCAGGAAAGATGAATTGGTGTTGGGACCTTTCCAGGGCCCTGTTGCGTGCACACGCATTCAGAAAGGAAGGGGCGTGTGTGGGGCAAGTTGGCAACAGAAAAAAACCTTGATTGTGCCAGACGTGGAAAAATTTCCCGGTCACATCGCATGTTCAAGCCTGTCAAAATCAGAAATCGTCATTCCCATCTTTAAAGGAGATGACGTGACGGGTGTGCTTGATGTTGACAGCGAATTACTCAATCACTTCGACGAAACCGATCAGGAGTATTTGGAAAAGATTGTTGCTCTTGTAAATTTTTAAGATACCGGATACCAGATTCCAGGTACCAGATACCAGGTAGTGTGGGTGTGAGTGTAAGAAGTCCAACACCAAATCCATCCTGTATCCGGTATCAAAGAAGCTGAGGAATTTGGGCAACAATCCATAAAGTTTATACCTTAATTGGCTGACGTCCGCGCGCCAGTCTATTTCGGGTACCCGGATCTTCAAAATTAGAAGGGTCATCACGATGGCGAATACGCCAGCGTGATGGCTTCGCCCCTGGGTGTTTCGAAGCTGGTCAGTTTGATTTTCTTCATGGCGGGGAGGAGTTAAAATATTTGAAAATCTGCCTACTTTCAGGTTCTATTCCGTTGAAACACACAATATTCGCGCAGCTCCCGCGTTAATGGCCTGATATTTGCCCTTCGCAACTCACACTACCAATTTCAAAGTGCATGAAAAACTCTGCCCGTATCTTCATCTGCGCCATCCTGGTCACCTATGTGATCTTCTACGCGATATTTGCCCTCATCAGCTAGTTACCCCCTTACTTTACGGAATTTGTTGAATTGCGAACGGCCAAAATGTATTTGGACCCTGACATTGAATATATTTGTCATAGGCCTTGAATTCCGGTGTTAGCCGGGACTAGCAATATCAGGGTTTGAAACCCGTTTAATACCCGGATTCTTATATAATTTTAAACACAATCGACATGAAAAACAAATTCCCTTTTAAGAT
>Ga0163162_10000838_pt1 | contig 28591 bp, 29 predicted proteins | sample S55metaG_FD_115310 | JGI IMG/M metagenome (GOLD analysis project Ga0163162, IMG submission 115310) | Switchgrass rhizosphere microbial communities from Kellogg Biological Station, Michigan, USA - S5-5 metaG | ecosystem: Host-associated > Plants > Roots > Rhizosphere > Soil | place: USA... | reverse complement strand
TATTTCAGCTGGTCAGTCAAAGTCAATGCACGCCTTGCATTAGATTGATAACCATGTCGGCGATTTCAAATTAACGCACTCTATTCAGCAGTTCTTGCTTCACTCCGGAGGAGTGCGATGTTTATAGCTCGAGCGCAACCCGGCAACTCTGCTCTGTTCGGAAGAGCGGCATTCGTTCGAACCCAAGTGGGATCGCTACGCCGCTCTTCCGAACAGAGCCGGAGGCCGGCTATAAACATTGCACTCCTCCGGAGCGGAAGCCCTGGCGTTGTCTTGTCCCTTTCTGATTTTGTAAGAGGCGTTTAAGCTTGCTCTACAGGCAAAGAATCGCCGAGGCCTAAACCGCGCTGCGAAGAACTTTAATGTCTTGTTACTCCTCCAGCGGGATCTTGCCGAGAATTGAAAGCCTTCAGCAGTTGATCCATCTGCGCTTCTCTAGCACGATCCTTACGGATCAATTCTTCAAGCATAAGCTCGCTCTTGAGATTAACCTTGAAATCCTGCTCGGCAGCGAGTCGATCTTTTTCGCCAGCCCGATTCTGCGACATCATGATGATAGGAGCTTGCAGCGCAGCTGTCATGGAAAGCATCAAGTTCAAAAGAATATAGGGATACGGATCCCATTGAGCTCCATCCGGCCCTTTCCCAACTCGCGACAGGATAATGCTATTGACGGACATCCATATAATTAATGCCCCGCTATACAAACCGATGAACGCCCATGACCCGCCAAAGGATGCAACCTTATCGGCAACTCTTTGACCGAAGGTCATCTTTTCATCCATCTCGCGATTAATGTTTCGCGTAACGCGCTGCGAGACCAACGCGTTGGTCTGCCTCATGCGCGCACCGATTTCGCGGATCACATCAACCGCGGCGTCGGGATACTTCAAGAGAAATTTTTGAAAATCTTCGCGGCTCAATCGATGTAGTACGGTATCCACAGTCGCGGTTGCGTTGGCCGAGCGCTCACCACCATCGAAAACAGATAGTTCGCCAAAGAATTCCCCCGGATTAAGTTCCGAAAGCGTGATTTCCTGCGTATCCTGGTCGTGGACCCATATCCGAATTGATCCTGATTCCACGACGTACAACGCATCGCCACGATCGTGTTCGTGAAAAACGGTCTCGCCGGCTTTATAGGTAACCTGATCTACACCCTCAGCCAAATTCTCCAGTTCGACATTATCGAGTTGTCTAAACATCGGAATTTGTGAAAGGTGTTGAGCTTCATCACTCAGTTTGAATTCAGTTGACATCCTTGGTGCATCTCCTTCGTTTCGGAAGATTACGAGTCATAATTCGAGCAAGAATGAATTTCAGGAACAATATTACTGGGTCAAGCGATCGATCAACTCTGGTGTAATGCTAAATGGATCGGTTGGCGGGTTCTGGGCCGTGGCTGATTCTACGGCACGTACAAGTGCGAGCACAGCGGCACCAAGGTCTTTTCGGTCCGAACTTATCTCGATGCAATCCGGAGAGTCGAAGGGAGTAATAAAAAGATAGCGCGGAGTGGTTTGATCTTCGGGCGGTACGTCAGGCCCAAGAATCAGCAGATTGTTATTCCATCGTGCATAACGATGTGCCGAATCTAACTGGCGCTCCCAATGAATCTCGCCTTTGGTAGTTAAGTAAGTAATCTGTGCAACCAGTGAGCGCAGACGCTCGGTGGTCGGATCTGAAGCCATCTTAAGTCTCCTTATTTACATTCAAACCCATCGCAGCAGTGTGGTGAGTTGCAGTAACGCTTCGAGGAGAGAATGGCATAGGTGTGAAACTGAGACAATACTTATGTCCCGCTTTGATTAACAAATCGTTAATTCAACTTTTACAGAGCAGTAACGCAATTCTATTAGCATGTTACTGACCGAAACACTCTTTAGTGATCACGAGGACGTACAATAAGTGGAGGCCTCAACGACCGGTCCAATATTAATCATTGAAGATGATCTAGACATAGCCGAGGTGCTTCGCTACTCGCTTGAGAAAGAAGCCTTCAGCACGAGAGTCGCCTTTGACGGTGAAGAAGGACTCAAGGCTTCACTCGATCAAACTAATCCTCCATCAGTAATTCTTCTGGACATATTTCTGCCAGGTATGAAGGGTACAGAAATCTGTCGAAGACTCCGCACGGAACCACGAACACAAGACATCCCAATCATCATTGTATCGGCAAAGCCCATTGATTCCTTCACCCGACTTCTTGGCGCCGACTATTACATTCCAAAACCCTTCTCTGTTCGTGAAGTAATTGATCGCGTTCGCGAATTGCAAGCGCGATCTGTTGCGTTGAGTCCTTACACAATCAAGTCAACCCGATAACATTCTGTGAGCAAAACAGGTTTGGCCAAGGCTCAGAGCCTGGGGGGAGAGTAATTACGTGAGTGGCCTCTGCGTTCGTATTGTTGCGACGTCACCGCCTCGGGTACAGAACCAGGAGCGAAGGGACTCACGCTAAAGAGTCCTCGGTTCCCCTCGAGCTCTTTCCTCTGGCGTGCAGTCGTTCGCTCCTGCTTTCTACTAATTCTTGCTACCAAAAACAAAAAGTCTTTGGTTTGCTACATAGAGTTAATTTCGGCCTTAGCCTTTTCGGTAGCCATTTACGCATTAGAAAGTAGTCGCTCAACAGGGGCGCACATATGAACCATTGGAATCATGTTTTAAAAGGGAGCACGAAATGTCGAGGATAGGACAGGTCGAATCTATTTGGCTGGATGGAACAACACCAACCCAGCAACTCGGATCCAAATCAAGAATCATTCCGTTTGATGAAGAATCTTTACTCTTACTTCTAAATCTTCCAGTTACAAAAGGGGTTATTGATGGTTTCGAATCCGAGAATATTGATGAACAGTCCCCAGGTCAAAAACCTTCGGATGAACAGCGGTCCTTATCGAACCCGCTCGGTAGTTAGACCCGTCAGCTCGCTCCGTCTGGAGGCAGGGCCAGATTTTCGACATCTGATTCGAGACGCAGCCGATCAACTCTGCCAGGTAGTAGACGGAGATCTCGATTTTGTCGTGCAGGTTTCTGAAGGCGACGATGACTTCGACAAGCTTCTCCTGCTTGTCAATTTTGTATTGGCATCAGCAAGACGATCGTTTGCTGACCTCCGAGAAGTTCATCAACGAATGGAGGAGGATCTTTCTGCGGCTCGTAAGCTACAAGAGAAACTGTTACCACAAACCTTAACAAACGCCCCCAATCTTCACTTGAGTGCGAAGTGTGTTCCGGCAAGAGCGGTGGGAGGAGACTTCTTTGATTTTGCTCAATGTGCAAATTCCGGATTGTATGTTGGCCTCCTTGCAGATGTAAGTGGCAAAGGCGCAGCTGCTGCTATCTTCGCCGGACTTGCGAGTGGTATTGCACGAAGCTTGGTTCATCAAGAACTAAATCCGAAGGAGATGCTCCACAAACTAAACGAGATAATGTTCACGCGAGCTCCTGACGGAAACTTTGTGGCTTTAACTTATTACACGTGGGACGACGATCAGTTGGTACTGGAACTCTGCAATTCCGGCTTGCCCGAACCTTTACTTTGCAGAGCTGGAACAGTTCAAAGGCTTCCCGCATATGGCCTACCACTTGGATTGTTTCCAGTCGCTGAATATGAGGCTATGCGAATTCAGTGCGAGCCGGGCGACACGTTGCTCTTCTATACCGATGGTGTAGTCGATTCAGTCGACAAGAACGGAAATGAGTTTGGTACCGAAAGATTAACCGAGATATTCAAGGAGGCATGCCGTCATGACCCTGTTCAGATAGTGAACGAAGTGTTCGATCGACTTCTCGCTCACTGCCCCTGTGAAATGGTTGATGACCAGACGGTGATTGCCATGCAAATTTAGTAATTGGTAAGGGCTCAAGTCTCTGAAGATCGGTTTAGTTAGAAAGGCGGCAACTATAGTGCTGGGTCTTATTCCTAAGGTCTTAATGGAGTTAGTAACTCGCGAACATGGCGCCGACGTGGCGCTTGAAATTAAGCGTCGGTCCGGGCTCGACACAGATTTAGAATTTCGAATCAATGAAGTCTACGACGACGAAGTTTGGCGAAAGACAGTCGCTGCGGGGTGCGAAGTACTTGGTTGTTCGTCGGAAGAATTGGAAGAGCAGTACGCCAGGTATTTCTTGAGAGATGCTCTGAATCGTTGGCCAGCGTGGTTCAGGATGTCCGGGAGCGCTCGCGAATTTCTTGAGCGTCATCCGGCTGTTCATAACAATTTTGCGGAGGCCGTGCGCGATCCTGTGTCTCGTGATCTTATCAAGGATAAATTTCGCATTGAAAAGTTTGATAACAAACTTATAACGCATTACCGCTCTCCGAATCGGCATTGCCATTTGTACACAAGTCTCGCCGATGAAGTGTTGCGGCTTTATGGAGAGGAAGCAACGATTGAGCAAGTTAAATGCGTCAAGCGAGGCGATCCTGAGTGCGAAATCTGGATTACCTGGGCGCCTCAAAACTGAAAGTTGTTGTAAGGAGAAACCCTTTGTGAGTTGGCTAGTCCCAGTCGCGATTATTAAAGTTGATTAACCAACCATGAACTCAATGATGGAGTCACTAAGAGGAATTATGAAGCACCAATCTCCAACCCACGCTAAGGGTGACTACGTTTTGGCAACCGGAAACGCGGCCGCAAATCGCCTGCGTATTTTGCACAATGTATACGGACCGGGGGCTTACGAATTACTAATCCGGGCAGGAATCCAACCAGGCATGCGGGTCGCCGATCTCGGGTGTGGGACTGGCATGGTTACCCAACTCCTTGCAGAACTAGTTGGGCCAACTGGAGAGGTTATCGGTATAGATTTCAGCGAGGATCAGATAGAGCAAGCTAGAGAGATGCTGCCCAAAAATCTCTCCAATGTCGGTTTCATTCAGGCTAGCGCCACTGATACGGGGTTACCCAGGGATACGTTTGATCTCGTCTACTCTCGATTCTTACTTATCCATCTCACTGAACCCGAAGCAGCGCTGCGCGAGATGCACGAACTGTTGAAGCCGAACGGAATTTTCGTCTGCGAAGATGGCGATCTGACATCAGCCAGCAGCGAACCGCCTTCGCAGCTCGCGGCGTTCTCGACGCTATTCGGCGCACTGGGACCAAAGTGGGGAGTTGACTACACATTGGGTTGTCGCTTATTCCACCTGGTGCTTGCGGCTAATTTTGTCGAACCCGAAATCACTCTAAATCAGCCCGTCTTCGCCCAGGGAGAAAACAAACGGCTGCTCGAATTATCAGTGGCTGAGGCCGGTCCGTCGTTCGTCAAAGCGGGATTGATTACCGATGACGAGTTAGCTGAAACGCTCGCGGAGATGCAGCGTCTTAGTGAAGATCAGACGGTGCTCGCTGTGATGCCTCGTATGAGTCAAGTGTGGGCTAAGAAACCAGCGACTAACATCTCTTATGTCGCGTGACCAACACCAAAAATTGCAAACTAAAACGATCAGTACCACCTTCTATCCCGGGGTGGTACTGACCGGGGATCGACGTTCCTTAACTCAATTACCTAAGCCGTTCATCGCCCTGATCGGCCGAATTTCAATGCAGCCCTCGCCCCCATGGCAACCAGTCGGAATCTTGCGCGCCCATTCAATTGCTTCTTCGATGTTTTGGCAATCGAGTATGTAATAGCCGGCTAGCTGCTCTTTCGTTTCCGCGAATGGGCCGTCTGTCACTAACATTTTTCCGTCACCGTTTTTCCGCACCGTGACGGCCGTGGTTGTCGGCTCCAGTGGTTCGGCACCCTGAAAGATTGCGTGCCCTCTTGCCTCGTCCATCACCTCGCGGTGTCGTAACACGACTCGATGTTGTTGCTCAGGTGTGCTGGGTGTTTCATGCGAGTAAATCAGCATCATGTAGCGCATCTCGACTCCTTATCTGACAAACTCTCTTACTTGGCTGCAGTCACGACCTCGAACGGGAATATCGTTCCGCGCACGAGACCGGCTTTTACCAGATCGTCATCATCAATGATCTTTTGCGCCTCGGCTTCGGAGCCGACGCGCACGACGATGATGCCAAAACCGGATTCATCAGTAACCAGCGTGTGTCCAGAGAACAGGCAAACCCCTTGTTGGGTCAATGCCTGCAGTTTCTTGAAATGCTTCTCAACCATTTGCTTCCCGTCCGGCTCTTGCGTCTTCTTGAAAAACTCTGGACCGGTTGCCTTCATCAGCAGCACAAACTGTTTCTGCGACTGCTGAGGCCTTCGGGCCAACACAACAGAGGCAAGTGATGCCGCAACGATAAGAACCAATGCTGCGACCGAAAATAATAATCGTTTCTTCATGATGATCTTTCCTCAGAGTTGGTGATGTTCACAAAAATCTTACTTCAAACACTACGACGGCTGACTACAAAGAAATCGACAACTCTTTTACAAAAATTGTTTCGACTGAATTGAGATGTCTGGATTACAGGTTTCATTCGCCAACTCATATCCACCGATGCACCCTGGCGCGGTACTGTTCGTACTCCGCTCCAAAGTCTTCTTGCAATCGCGATTCTTCAACGGGAATAACAATCCAATTTAAGTAAGCAACGACAAATGGCAGAACAATGAGTGGCCATAGTTGGACGAGCAGGCCGGCTTCTCCAAGGTAGGCGATGATGAGGCCGCAGTACATCGGATTACGGCTGAAACGATAAGGTCCCGCCGTCACGACCGCCGTTGAGGATTTACCTGGGACCGTTGTAGTGCGGGCTTTACGGAACACAAGCAGTCCCCACGCAGCCACTGCCGCGCCAATCAGGAAGAACACGCCACCCAAAATCTTGATGAGTCCAACCTGCAGCGAACGAGTATGAAAAGGAACGAGAATCTCAAGAGCAACGCCAATGAGGTAAGCCAATATAAATACCCACGGCACTGGAACACGCATTAGAAAGCGGAAAGCTCTTGCAGGCTGTCGCCGCTGATCGTCAATTGTGGTCATCTTTATCTAGAACTAGGCGCAAGAAGCAAATTTCGTCGTTGACATGCACAGGCGGCTGCCCACTCGAGGTAAGTCATCCAGTCCGGGGGTTGTGAGTTCGAAAACAGAATTCAAATGAGTGATCTCCAGCACGCGGCGAACAAGTCTAGTCACGTTTTTCAACCTGAACTCAATCCCCCTTGACTGAGTATGCTCACGCAATTCCAGCATTACTCCCAAACCGCCGGCATCGATTGTGTGTACCTGCGCCAGGTCGAGTACAACGGCGCTGGCATCTACTTGAGCTAACACAGTCCTGCGTAGCGCATCAGTTTCACCACGGACAATTTGTCCCTGCACAAAGACAACTGCAACGTTCCCGAATTTAGTTGTGTGTATGCTCAACATAACTTCCTCCTTGACGCTAGCTAGTTACTAACATCCCGGGAAAATGTAGAACCTTCGATACTCACAGAGACGAAGGTCCTACCTTTCCTGGTTTGCCCTGCCTAAGCGCTCTTCGCAGCGCTCGCCTTAGCTCGCATCTGTTTCCTGAATTCATGCATAGCCGCGATGTGTCCCGGAGAACGTTGCTCCGACCACTCTTCGTATCGCTTGGCGGCTTTTTCCAGGTTCCCTAGTAAATTCTTCTCCGCAAACAGCACGCGGAATTGAGGCACAACTGTCTTGACAGCGTCCCAAACTCCATAAAACTCGCCGCTCGTTTCAAAGAAAAGATCTTCGTGAAGCAAGCCGTAATTGAGCAGCGCACAAGCCTGCTCCCAGTATCCGATCACCATTCCAAAGAAAATGCCGTTTTCTGTTCCGGGCGCTGCAATACGCGCAGCATCGTCGACAGTTTCAACAAAATAGTTCTGCTGAAACCAATCGCGTGCCTGCCGCAACCGGGCCTCGCGGCGCAAATCGTAAACCTGCAAATGCAGTTGTGCTTGTTCCTGTGTTGGTTTTGTTGCCATGATTTTCCCTTCTTCCATAATTTCTGTTCACTAATCTCTTAGCTTGCGTTGCCGCAGCTAATTCCCCGCTTGTTCTGCTCAGACTAGATGTCTTTCCTCAGTGATACGACGAATGAGTCGCGCTCGGATCGACAAACCTTTGAGAAAATAATTGTTTTTGTGTCAACCGTGCGTCTCCATTTGAGACGGAGCTATGATGAAGTCTCGATGCCGTCTCTTTTGCCGTGCCCTGGACAGACTCGTTGATTTGTCCGCTAAGCTTTAGCTTGTCGTTGAGTTGCGGGTAACATGTCTTCGAGATCAATCGACAAATTATAAGGGCCTCTTGCAAGAGTCCGCGGATGAATCGCGGTATGGGATTTACTCAAGCCCTTTGCCTCTTCAGTGGTAATTTTCTTCACTCCGGAGGAGTGCGATGTTTATAGATCGAGGCGACTTAACAACTCTGCTCTGTTCGGAAGAGCAAGCATTCGTTCGAACTCAGTTGGTATCGTCATGCCGCTCTTCCGAACAGAGCAGGAGGAGGATGGTATGCTGGCTATGAACATTGCACTCCTCCGGAGTGAGACCTCTGACATTCTTTTATTTGCGTTCTAGGCTTCGCGACCAGCTAAAGCTTATCGAACACAAAACAAAATTCCTATGAACACAAAACCCCTATTCATCCCAGTAATTCTCGGTACCGTGCGGAAGGGCCGAGCCAGCGAGAACGTCGCGAAGTTTGTCTTCGGCGAAGTGCAAAAGCGCGAAGAGCTCGAAACTGTATTGATTGATATTCGGCATCTGAAGTTGCCCACTGATGATGCGGGCGAGCAGATTAAAGATCCCGCATTTGCAAAACTATGCGAGCGCGCTGACGGTTTTGTGATTGTTACGCCAGAATATAACCACGGTTATCCGGGGCTGCTGAAGCACGTGCTCGACACAAATCTGAAGGAGTACATTCATAAAGCCGTGGGTGTATGCGGCGTCTCGGCTGGAAGTTTTGGTGGTACCCGTGTCATCGAGGCGCTCTTGCCGGTCCTGCGAGAACTCGGTCTGGTCACAATCTTTTGGGACGGACATTTCCCTCATGCGCAAAAGCTGTTTGATGCAGATGGGAGAATTCTCGATGAACCGACGCACGTCAGGCATATTGATAAGTTCCTCAACGAATTAATCTGGATGAGCAAAGTACTGCGTTACGGACGTGAAAACGTTTCGATCTAGTCGCGTCATGAAAATCATTTCAACCAACGTTGGTCGGCCGCGATTGGTAATGCGCGATGGCGAGCCAGTCTCAACCGGAATCTTCAAAGAGCCTATCGAGGGTCGCGTCATGATGCGGACGCTGAACCTTGATGGCGACCGCCAGGCCGATCTCTCGGTTCATGGCGGGCCGTTCAAAGCCATCTATGTTTATCCTTCGGAGCACTACGATTTTTGGAAGCGTGAATTTCCGGAAATGGATCTCCCGTGGGGCATGTTCGGCGAGAACTTTACGACCACTGGCTTACTCGAAACGGAAATTAACATCGGTGACAAGTTTCGCATTGCCGAAGCCGAAGTGATGGTTACCCAGCCGCGGATGCCTTGTTACAAACTAGGCATTCGCTTCGGTCGGACCGACATCATTAAGCGGTTTTTGCAGAGTGAACTCACAGGCTTTTATCTCTCGGTTCTCAAGGAAGGCGAAGTGGGAACCGGTGACGAATTTGCTTTCGTTGAAAGAGATACACACGGGGTAAAGGTCATCGATATCACTCGGCTATATGCAAAAGAGAAACACAACACAGCGCTGCTTAGTCGGGCAATCGAAGTGGAAGCTTTGCCTGAAAGTTGGCGTGAGTATTTCCGGGATCGTCTTGAAAGTCTGGGCGACTCAAAACAATAGGCGGTCAATCACATGTCGAAACCCAGGATGATTTGCCCTCAGTGTGGTGCTGAAATGAATCATCACGCCCTGAAGATCGATTACAGCGTGGATAACCCGGCATCTGTCGATGAAGTCTTCGGGGGAACGGTCGAAGAGGTCCATACCTGCCCCAGGTGTGGACGGATTGAATTGCGACCCGCGTCAATGTAAATCATTTCTCCGTCGATAACGCTCGGAGCCGCAAATTTCTTTTGTGTCAGGCCATTATTGTGTTTCTACTACCAACCGGCTTTTTGACTTCCTCATATTTAATTTTCCTTCTATATAGGGCATAAGAAGTCACAACTAAGAACAGACCAATGATCGCAAAGATCCAATCAGCAGGGCGATCACGGACAGAGATATGGGAATAGAAAGCGCCGATCAAGTCAAAGACCAATCCTGCGTAGGCCCATTCCTTAAGTCTCCGAAATCCTGGAACTAGAATCACAATCACGCCCAAGATTTTGGCCAAACCTATGATTGGCCAAACCTATGAAAGGAAGCAGATATGGCGGGAATCCTAGATGTTTGAATATATCGACAGCCGCCGGCACCTGCAGAACGTCTGGAATTGATGCCAGGAGTATAAACGCTGCGGCGAGTCCTGTTAGAATCCAGTAAATTCCCGTTAGTTTTCTCATTGTTTAGATCTCCTTGCACAAGAGTTTTCAGCCGCCGAAACTTAAATACCAAAGTGGTATACCTAATATTCCCGAAAAAAATCCGAAGCGAATAAGGTTTGGTAGGGAATAAAACCAATGGGGGGTTGGTATTACCAGTAGATCGCGTAATAGCAACAAGAAGGTTATTGCAAACGCGGAAAACGCTCACAAGTGTCGAGAACGCAGCCTTACGGCACCGCGACGCCGCTCATAATTTGGCGGGTTGAATCCCGCAAGGACGTAGATGCGGATGATGTAGACCAGAGGTGTATTGCCGTATGCAGGGTTTTTCGATTGGTTGGCACGGCAGACGGCCCCAGTTTTTAGCGATCGACGAAACATTAGTTATTCGCTGATGCAATATAACCGCTCACCCCACGTGGCGTCCTTCTGAGTATTCGTAGCCGTTACAAATCACGATTCGCGGAGGTTCTAAGTTGAGTTGTCAAAGAGCACAGGAACTCATTCATGGTTATGTTGATGATGAGCTGGATGGACTTCAAACCGCCGAGGTCGAACGCCACATTAACCAGTGCGAAAACTGTAAGCTCGACTATCGCAGCCACATGACTTTGCGTTCATCGTTTCAACACACCTCTCTTTATTACCGTGCGCCAACAGATTTGAAAAAGAGCATTCGCGCGTCATTGGAGAAAGAGGCTAGAGTCGAAGTAACTCCGCGTGCCTTTCTCTGGAGGTGGGTTCTTGCGGGTGTTACGCTTGCGATCCTGGCTATTGGAGCGATATGGAATGTTGTCCCGCTGTTTGTACATCCAGCGAGCGAAGATCTCTTAGTGCAAGAAATTGTTGCAGATCACATTCGCTCATTGCAGGTGCCTAATCACCAGTCCGAGGTGATTTCCTCTGATCGGCAGACAGTCAAGTCTTGGTTCAATAGCAAAATAAAATTCTCACCACCCGTTAAAGATTTTGTGGATCAAGATTTCCGCCTTTACGGCGGTCGATTGGATTACCTGAATAACAAAACAGTCGCTACACTCGTCTACCAGCGTAACTTGCATTACATCACTCTCTACGTCTGGCCGGCCGAGGTGCAGCGCCCAACTGTTGAAGTTTCAACGCGACGTCACGGCTATAATCTGATCTCTTGGACTAGTTCAGGTCTGAACTGTTGGGCCATTTCCGATCTTAACAATGCCGAGTTGCGCGACTTTGCGCACCTTGTACAACAAGCATATTGAAGAAGGATTACAGCGCTTCGACTCCGATCTCCTGGCATGTCTCTTTGTCATCATGTCTAGTAAGGATTCGTTCAAGACGCTTACGAGCCCGAGCCAGGCGTGACATCACGGTGCCCAAGGGAATCTTCGCCACTTGCGCAATCTCCTTATAAGATAGGTCCTCAAATTCTCGCAGCACTAAAATTTCGCGTAGCTCAGCGGGCAACTCCTCTAATGCGTCTCTGAGCATCTCGTTGTCCGCCTCTCTCACCAGTTGCATTTCAGGATCCAGGCTGTCTGGAATCGTCGCGTACGTTTCTTCATCAAATGGCGTCTCCAACTCCGCTACTCGATTGTGACGAATCCAGGTGTAGTAGGTATTGCGCACGATCGCCAGCAACCACGGCCGAGCATCGCCGCCTTGAAAACTGCCGAAGTGCCGGAAAGCTCGCAGGAAGGCTTCTTGCGCGACATCTTCAGCATCTTTGTCGTTACGAGTGAGCCAACGGGCCAGATTGTATGCCGCGTCCAGATGGGGCAATGCAACTTCGTCAAAACTATGAAGGGGACCTTCCATTACCGTTCTCCAATGCTGGTTACGTAGCCTGGCCTGGCGCACGGTTGTGATAGTTAGATTCAAGCGTCCTGTACATCCTTGCATCTCCTAATTTGCTCGACTACAAACAGCGGGGCATTCACATGACGAACTCCACGGTCTATCAGACTCTTTATTAGTGCTATCCCTTCGCAGTCGATGAAACCAATGTTTTTCAAATCAACATCGAGACTCAAGCCTTCGTCCAATGCCGACTCAGCGGTCTCTCGTAGCAACTCAACCCATTGACCTGTAACGCGACCATCCAATTTCAAAGTAACTTGATGTCCTACCAAAACGACTTTCGTGATCTTCAACATTCCGTTGCCTCTGGGAAAATTTTCTCGGGTGTCCACTTCCAAACGTACCGCCGCAATCGTTTCTAACTGGGGTGAAGGAGCAAGACCTGCGCGAGTGCATCGCTCGTGGGAGCAAGCGACACACTCGTGGTTTACATCGGTCTTGCTCCTCGCGTTCGCCAGGCGAGATGCAGCTTAGAAATCCCCGCCGTCTCACCTTTCGACCGCAGGACCTCCCTCAGTTTTGCGGAATCCCCTGGGGCTCACCATAGATAAAGTCATCCATCATGACTATGTCGTTCTTCTCATCATCATTGGGCCCAGGAACATCACCAGCAGTGATACGCACACTAGCGATCCTTGCGTCACCGTAGGTGATACCGAAGAAAGAAAATCCCGCATCGCCGGGCGATGGTGGTACGAAACTGCTGTACAGCAGCTGACCGTCTGCGCCGAAAAACTCAGCCAATGTACTGGAGCCGCGGTTACCATTTTTTTGCCCTGGCCCACTGCCATCCGGCTGATCGACGTCACAGAAAATCGCTCCGAAGCCTTTGACTGTTGCTGCGGTATTTCCCATTGAACCGGGCACGAAAAACAAAACATTAGTGATATTGCTACCTACCGGAGTGAAAAGGCGCTTGGCACTGAAGGCTTTGAAAATGGTGCCGTAGGTTTCGTTCTTGAAGAGCCCAACGAGCCCGTTTTGCGCGCCACCCGAAGGAGGTGCCTGGGCAAGTCCGAGTCCTGGTGTGGTGGTCTGGTTACCTCGGCTGTCTAAGAAGTTGTTGAATGGCGTTACGGGAGGTGTGGTCGCGTCAGGTCCACCGACTCCATCCCAATTGATTTCTCGACGACCATCTGAAAGTGGCCCCTTGTTGTTGCCGTTGTTTTGATCTCCCAGTTCATGGCGGAACCTATCAACTGAACTTTGAATCGAAGCGGCGTCTGGTCCAGCAGCCTGAAATACAGTCGGTGGAACAAAATCTCTGCCGGTGTTGCCTTGCGCATGAACCGACTGATCTATTCTGCCGGGTACGACAATCGACATTATGCCGATGACGGCAGCAAATATTAAGAACACATACTTCTTCATACTTGAATATCCTTTCAATCCCCGCATGATCGCGGCATCCGAAGCGGCACGTTGAAGCAGTATTGCGCCGCTTGTAAAATTTTCCCTCGTGGCCCAGCGACAAGACATTTGAGATCTTTGGCATTCAGTTGTGGTTTCCATTAAATGTGTCGCGAGACCCTCACAGTGCAGATTGCGTGCCGTGGGCCATACGCAAGAACTCGCTTTCGGCTTTCAGCTAAATTGTTTGGGAATCTGGTAATTCGAGGTGGAAAACGAGGTCAGAAGCACTTATAGCGGGAACCAATCCAGTTGAATCGCTGATATCGGGAGATAGCCTTTGGTAGGCGAACTACGATATGCTGTGGACAGGGCGACTAATACCCAACTTAGCCATTCTGTGTCGCAGCGTATTCGGATGGATACCAAGAGTCTTGGCAGCGCCGTTTGCGCCTTCAACCACCCCGTGAGTTTGCTGCAGCGCGGCACAAATATGCTCTCGCTCGACCTCTTCCAAAGTCTTAAGAGCAACAGATAGTCCAGGAGCCGGGGCAGATTCAGACTCCGAAGCTTTGTCGAGATTGGACTCCGAGACTGGGACGCTGGTTAGATCGGCCTCTAACTCGAGAATTGAACCATGAGAAAGTATCAATCCTCGCTCTATAACATTCTGCAACTCTCGAACGTTTCCAGGCCAGGAATAGCTCGTAAGTCTTTCAGTGGCCACCGCGGAGATGCCCTCCATCTTCTTCCCCAGGTTTCGTGCGTATTTAGAAAGGAAGAACATCGCTAGCTGAGGAATATCTGAACGTCGCTCACGGAGTGGAGGAACCTCAAGTGGAAAGACATTCAATCGATAATAGAGATCCGAGCGGAACGTGCCTTCGCTAATAGATTCCTTAAGGTGTCGATTTGTGGCGCAGATGATTCGCACGTCCACGCGCACCGAACGACTACTGCCCACTGGCTCGAACTCCCGCTCCTGAAGAACGCGCAACAATTTGACCTGGGTGTCTAAGGGCAACTCACCTACCTCATCCAGGAAGATTGTGCCGCCGTCGGCAAGTTCGAAGCGGCCAATCCGTCGTTCGAACGCCCCGGTAAAAGCACCTTTCACGTGGCCAAATAACTCGCTCTCAACCAAACCGGCGGAGATCGCACTACAGTTCACCTTTACTAACGGACGATCCTTCCGGGCGCTGCGATCGTGAATAGCCCTCGCAATTAACTCTTTCCCTGTCCCCGTCTCTCCATAGATGAGCACGCTGGAGTTTGTGGGCGCGACTTGATCGACTCGTTTGAGAAGCGCTAGAAGGGCGTCACTGTTACCAACGATTTCTTCGAAGTTGTGTACTGTGCGGATCTCCTCCTGAAGATAAACATTCTCCTTCTCAAGTCTTCCCTTCAACGAGGCAATCTGCTCATACGATTTCATGTTTGCGATCGCTAGCGAGACCTGGTTAGCGACTTCCCTCAACAATTCAGCATCGGACTCCGTGTACCTGTTCTTAGCTTCACTCCAAACGGTAAAGGTACCTATGCTGTTTCCCATCGCCACCAGCGGAACAACGCAATAGGATTGAATACCCTCTTCTACTAACCGTTTTTCGCCGGGAGACTCCTGTTCTCGTTGCAGATCACCTCGCGTGACCGTCTTTTGATGTTCCAGTACCCATGCCGAAATGCGGGTTTCCTCTAGATCGTAATCTTTCCCAAGTCGGAAGAACTCCGATTCGCCAGTACCATTCATTGATAGAAGTTTCAGTGTCTTAGACTCGGGCTGGTAAAGAAGAAAGGCGGCTCGTTCAAAGGGAACCACTCGTTGAATAGCTTCATAGGCAGAGGCGAAGAGCGCATCCTGTGCGAGGTTATTAATGATCGCGTTGTTGATCTCGAGTAGGGTACGTTTCCGCTGCTCGCTTTTCCGAAGCGCCTCCTCGACCTCTCGTCGCTCACCTATGTCAAAGAAAGTAACGACAGCACCAACAGTTTTGCCCTCCCTGACAAGTGGGTGAGACCAATATTCGACAGGGAAACTACTCCCATCTTTTTTCCAGAAAATATCATCATCAATATGAACGCCACGGTTTTCATTGAAGCCTACAAAAATGGGACACTCTTCGATCGGAAATGCGGTCCCATCTTTTCGGGTATGGTGCTCTAACGAATGCATGTTCTGCCCGAGCAGCTCCTGGGCATCGTCGTAACCAAGTAACTGAACGGCAGCCGGATTACAAAAGAGACAGGTGCCGTGGGAATCACATCCGAAAATTCCTTCCGCAGCTGAGTTAAGAACCAGCCGAGCTCGCTCTTCGCTTAACTGCAGAGCTTCTTCTGCTTTTTTCCGTTCAGTGATGTCTTCTGACAGTGCCAATAGGAATGGTGTGCTCTCGGTACTGTGCACCACAGACACGTTATTCCTCACCCAAACAAGACTGCCATCTTTGCGACGACATTGTTTCTCAAATTGAAACTGATCTCGTTTTCCTTCCACCAGTTCAGTAACCAAAGCCCAATTGACTTCACGATAATCCTCATGAGTAATTTCGAGGAATGAAAGCTCTCGAAATTCAGTCTCACTGTAACCGAGCATTTTTTGGTAGGTGGAATTTGTCGACAGAACGCGGCCATTTAGATCGGCAAGCGCTACGCCTATAGCAGAGTTCTCAAAGACTGATCGCCAACGCAAGGCTTCAGTTTTTTCGCGTTGGGTGACACCTTCGGTAGGAGATTGTGCTTCCGGTTTTAAGCTGATTGGGCCAACGTCCCGCATACAACTCGTGGCATACACTCTGAATGTAGACGGAGTTTGTTTCACGTAGAGTCGGAAGTCAAGGGACCAAGCCATTTAGTCGAGTATGAACCATAGACTGGCCTGCGATTCGGCGGCATTCATGGTCTTTTCAAGACGGGGGGATCTTAAGGGTCCAAGCATTCTTATCTGACAGATAACATCCCAACAGTGTCTTAACGAATGGCGCTTTGAGAGTAAGCGCACAAGTAAGACTTCTTCGTCGCGTAGCCCCAGGGCGACGAAACTACCGTGCGCTTACTCTGAGGCTGGTTGCGCCCCGCTCGCCAGCCTCAATCGGCCCCCCTTGTTCGCTACCTCTCTCTATACCGAGGCAGACGCCAAAATATTCCCGGATCATCAACTCAGAACGCCAAGTCCTTAGGAAGTTCTCAAAAAGTTATTAGTGAGTTATTAAGGTGCGTGGTCATTACTTGAAGCGGTTGGAAAGGTGGTGTGGACCACTAGCGTTGAGTTCATTGTTAAGCGCCCCGTTATTCGTCTGCGGATCGGTCGCCCACTCAAAACGCGTTATCGGCTTTTAGCAATTGATAACGTCTCCTCATCTAAAGATCGAGAAACCGAAAAAGAACATTTGTACATCCACACCCGGATTTGATTGGGGCCTGATAACCGTTGGAGATGTGGTTGTATTTATATCCGACCATGAAACTCCGCTGGTTGCTACCGATAATCTGAACGCCTCCCTGGAAATTAAACGTGAAGTTGAAGCGTGCAGCTCCGGTGACCGGTACCTTCTCGTTGAAGTAAAGAAAGCCTCCGCTGTCGGCGCCAAACGGTTGGACTCTCTTGTTCCGGCGAAAATTGAACTTCAGACCAATTGGTGAGATCCCCCCAGCCGTACACACTCTTGCGATGGAAAACAAAGCTGCAGCAGGGTGCAGAAGTAAGCCGAGAGTTTGAAAGAATCGCAACCGGAATTGCGTCGATGGTCCACTCGAACACGACCTTTTACTCGCCGCGAGGACGCGGCCGTAACGCAACCCAACGTTTCCAAATCGAGCGTCCGGCGTGGCGCCAATCCATGTAGTGGCGTCAAAGGATACATTTCCCCACATTCCGTATTCATTGGAGCCTTTCTGAATTCCTTCAGGCGTCTGCCGAGCGCCACTAGAAGATGTACCGCTTGCCTGTGCTCTCGCAACAGCAGGAATGAATTAGCATTGTTGCAGACAAGAAGAACGCGATTTTCTTCATTATACTCTTATGGTCTGTGCCTTTCGTGGCTATTGGCCCAATCAATCTTAACGGGGGCATTATCGAACTGGCGAACGTCGCGCTTCAGCGGCTCGCCCACCGAAGTAGCGAGCTTATATCACACAGGAATGAGAAGGTTGGTAGCCAGTAAAGCAGCTGATCCAATCGCTACTATAAGTGTAGACCAAGGAAGGACCTTATTTGGAGGGTGCGCGGAATCGAATCAATGAATAAAGGTTTTGCAGGCCATTTGTGCCACCCGTCACAACTTGCTACAAGTGACTATACACGCATGATTATTAAAGAACTGACTGTCTTTCGGTTGCCTGTATCCGGCTATAGCCGAAGGTAGTCGCTACAAAATCCGCTACATTGCTTTATAAGACGAGGTGTTGAAGTTGGGTATCGTGCCTTGGACACCCCCGGAACCCAAAGCACAGATACTCTGCAGGGCAAACCCAAGTCTCACCTCTCACGTTCTTGGAGACGAAGCGCGGCGCTGCTGTGCGTCGATGTGCTTCGTCTCCTGGGACATGGCCGGCGCTTCTGCGAATGTTGGGTAGCTGACTACCAACGTACGCGGCTCATGACATTCATTCAATTGAGAAAGCGCTATTCCCCACAAAACACCCCAATGCCGTTCTGCAGCGCAGACACGCTGGTGTAGCCAAGGGTTAAGGCGGAAGCATCTATGCCCCTAAATTCTCTAGCCATTGCTGCGGCCGTTTGGTCGTGACAATCCACCTGCCCGGGAGTACCAGCCTCGGGGATCTCATTGCCGCTTAGAGAAAACGTCATATTGAATGTGCCGGCTCCGACAATGTCTCCGCCAATGCGCAACCAATCCGGCTTCAGGTTCGTGTTGCGAATCCATGCCTGCAAATCGTTTGTTCCGTCAGGAAACGGCAGGCCCGACCTCGGTGAAGAGAGGAACAGGAAATTGCCACCTAGTACCTCAACCTCCGGTCGGAAAAAGTAGTGACCTGGCAGGAGGAAGAGCGGCGTGTCAAAAGTAATATCAATCGCCACCTGTTCCCCGGTCGCGGGACCTTCTCCATGAGTTAGTTGCTGGGGCTTCAGATTGATTCCATTGATCACTGTGTTTTGAACCTGGAAAGCAGAGATCTGATTTGGGATAAAACTCAGAGTTCCATCACTGGAATTACGAGTGGCAGGGCCGATTTCCACATCGGAAGGAGAGTTCACCCGTGTAGGCACTTTATCGGTGCCGAAAGTCGGAGCGCCCGTTGTGCGATTCTCGTCTGAATCCAACTTAAAAACGTGGTAGATCTCAACCTCGACTCCGGCAACACTGGGAACAGAAGATCCCGTGGCGTTCAACAACCCGTGAATCGTGGCGCCACTGATCACTGTGGGCTGAGTCAATACGAAGTCATCCGCCGTTTCGGTCTCGGGGCCCTGGGAACCGTCGGGCCTGGACAGCGCCCCTAACTTGCCATCCGGGCTACCCGTGTTAAACGAAAAGGAATGCTGAACAGAGTCCTTCGGTTTTACGCGAACCGCTGATGTGTCGTCCTGCGCGTGCGCTTGACGAACTGGGACTGATACCAAAGCCGACAACAAGAGAAAAGCGCCTCCCGCTGTCAAAAACAAATTCTTCTTCATAACTGTATACTCCTTCATAAATGCTCCAATCTTTGAATCTTCTTTCAATTGAATTTCCTGCTTGTTCACGAATTCGGCGGCGTTGATGAAGAGACTTGCAATGTTGAAGTCATCCATTCATCGGGCGAGGAAAATAGTCCGTCGGCTTAGGGGAGTCATGACTTGCAGTAACTTCAATCGGCCCCCTTGTTCGCTACCTCTCTCTATACCGAGGCAGACGCCAAAATATTCCCGGATGCGCGAAGCGTTGGCTTTTCGGTACATCAAAAAGCCTGCCTACATTCCGCCGACATTGAGAATCTTGTCCTTGTAGATAACTGCGAAGAGTTTCTGAGCCAGGTCGTAGTCGATTGCTTTGAGCAAGGTGTACTGTTGCAACGCCAATGCTCTCTCACCACGCCGGAGGTAAATGATCGCCAGGTTGCTGTGAGCTTCAGCGAAATCCGGCTTGAGCAAGAGAGCTTGATTGTAAGACAGGATGGCCTGCTTATAGCGGCCTGCCTTACTGAAAACATAGCCGAGATTGTAATGCGCTTGGGCCATACCTGGTTTTAAGCTGATCGCTCGTTGCAGGACTTCAACAGCACGGTCGACTTCCCCTAGTGAACAGTAGATCAAACCCATATTGTTTAGGACGGCTGGAGTGTCTGTTGTCAGCCTCAGCGCCTGCTCATAGGAGGCGAGCGCATCTTTGGGCCGGCCTGCATCGGCGTAGATAGATCCCAAATTTTGATAGACATCAGGAGAATCGGGCTCAAGACGGTGGGCATGCTCAAGAGATTCGACAGCGTCTGGAAGCTGGCCCAACTTGTAATAAGCTACTCCTAAATTGTTATAAGCCTCACCCGAATCTGGTTTGATTCGGATGGCTTCCTTCAATGAGTTAACGGCCTCCTGATCCCGGCCCAACATCGAATAGCTAAATCCGAGCTCACAAAGCGAATCAACACGCTCCGGTTTAAGTTGAAGCGCACGCGTAAAACACTCGAGTGCCTCTGCGTACCGGTCGGTCTTATTGTAGGAGACACCTAGATGATGGTGTGCGTCTGTGAAGTTTGGGTTGATACGCAAGGCTTCCTTAAAAGCTTCGATCGCCAGATCGTAATTTTTCTCGATCTCGTAGATGCAACCGAGGTTGTAATGGGCCACGTAGAGTTCAGGTTGAAGGACAATCGCCCTCTTCAGCAAATCGATCGCCTCCGCGTACCGATGCTCGTTAGCAGAAACGACGGCGTTGTTGCTAAGTGAAGCGGCCTCTTCGGTAGATCGATCCGGCATCTCTTTTGTCGCAGCGACTGCAAGGCCACCTGACAACAGGACACACAGTAGCGGCGTTGCGACCAAAACCAATTTCTTACGTCTGAACATTAATCTCACCCCCAAATCTGTCTGGTTCAATTACCGTCTTGAGGGGCTAAATATTCCCCGCTGTGTCGCTCAAGATGACCAGTGAGAAATGCAAAAGGGCGACTTCGAAAGTCGCCCCTCTACAACTTGATTTTTCAGTGTGTTGTAGGCCTAGAAAACGTATCGAAGCTGAAACTGCCCGATGCGTCCACCGTTGACGTTACCGATGTTGAGATTGCCCGAGTTAAACCGGAAGTCGTTGAACGTTGTATCCGTCACGTCACCTGTTCCTGGTGCAAACTGTGGTGTGTTGAAGGCGTTAAAGTAATCAAAGCGAATCTCAAACCGATCTGCCTCCAATGAAGTGAAACCAAGATTGATAGCCTTGGTAAAGCTTAGATCAAGGCGGTTCTGTCTTGGTCCACGCAAGATATTGCGACCGGCAAGACCGGTGCGGATTGATTCACTGACCAGGAAACGAACATCGGATGGATTGACCGGATTACCATTGAGATCAGTGAACCCGGTCGGCGAAGTCAAACCGGAGATGAAGTTCTGCGAAATGAAGTTTGAGAAACCAACCGAGTTTGCCGGTGCGTTTGGATTACTGATGGCTGGCCGATCGTTGGTAGCGCTCCCGTCACCGTTCAGATCGATTCCTCCTACAAACGGAGACTGTGTGTTGCCTGACTGCAAGCGATACGTGCCGGCGATCGAGTACCCGCCCAGCAGCGCGTGGCCTAATCCCGATTTCACCGGACTCGGCACTTCGTAGATGAACGTCGCCACGAAACGATGTGGAACATCGAACGATGCAAGGCTGCGGTCTGCCCTGCGGTCGAATGGATTCGAACCGACGCTGGAGCCACCGGTCGTCACAAACACTTCACTATTAACGTCATCGGTAGCTTTTGAAAAAGTGTAAGCAAAGCGCAACAACAAGCCGCCCCCAAAACCGCGATCAAGACGTGCTTGTAAGGAGTTGTAGTTGGAGTCGCCACCATTTGTGCGCGAGACCACCGAACCACGATTGGCAAAAGCTCTGGTGAGTGTGTTGAAGCCACCGATCCCTGGATTCAATTGTTCGTTCACGAATAAATGCGTTCCACGAGAGCCGACATAGGCCACATCCGCAATCAGTTTCAACGGTAGTTCGCGCTGAACGCCGAAGTTGTAAACGTAAGTCTGTGGATTCACCAGGTTGGTCGGAATCGTATTAACAGTTGCGAAAGGATCAGGGGTCCCAGTTGTTGGTAAAGAACTGACACCAAACCTCGTAATGCCGCGAGGATTAGTCTCCGCTGCCAAAGAGGCGCCGAAGTTTGTCACGCCAAAGGAATTCGGCACAGTAGATGCCGTATTCGCCAGAATGTTGTTGAAGAAGAAATCGTAGTTGACCGCAATACCGCCGCGAAAGACTGTTTTGTTCTCTCCAAAGAATCCTTTGAAGAAGCGCGGCTGATAAGCAAAGCTAACACGAGGTGCAAAATTATTGTTATCACGCTGTTGACGCGCAACCGTCTGAACCGGCTGATCAAAACCAGCGAACGCCGGAAACTGAATAGCGTTGAACGGCGTACCGTAGTTCTCGTAACGCAGACCGAGGTCCAGCTTTAGATTCTCTCTCACGCGCCAACTGTCGTTAATGAAGTAGTTTTGGTAGAGCGCGTTGGGAAAGATGATTGGGCTACCAAACTGAATTGCGGCGCCGCCTCCACCTCTGCCGGAAAACTGATCGAGAAAGTTTCCAAACGCGTTGAACCCACCACCGCCAGCGAATGTCAAAATACCGCGTGAGTTAAAAGGGATCTGCTGGCTTGAGCGCTGGATGTTAACATCGCCCCCAAATCGCAACGTGTGATTACCTATCGTGTACGAAAGTGTGTCTTGTATCTGATAGTTATCAAAGAGGCGTCCCTGTGGAAATACCGAAGCCTGACCTACCGAAGTAATTCCCTGCCCCAGCCCCGCTCCTGTAAACGAAAATACTGGACCGTTGTCTGCACTTTGTGTGTCGCGCGGCGAAAACTCCACATTGGAACGAGCGTAGCCAAACCGAGCCTCGTTAGTCAGGCGCGTCGATATGGTGCGCGTGTAGTTGAACAAGAAGTTCTGATTGCGGCTGGGTACATCAACTTCAAATCCGGGAAAGGGAGAACCACCGGATGCGCTAGTTGGAAACTGGTTGTTGAAGCGTTGGTTATCGAAAATATAACGAAACGCGAGGCTGTCTTTTTGGGTAGGTGTCCAATCGACTCGCGACAGAAACTGATGATCATTAACCGGCTGCGTACTGCTGATGCTTGTTTCCCCAAAGTCGATATCAGGCCGCCCATCGCCTAACGCCACACTGGAAATCTCGCGCTGACCTCGCAAATTGCCGACGATGCTGAGATAGCGATCGAGATTCGGATTTGTGCCAGCGGGAAATAGCGAACGAAGCGTGTTGAAGCCTAAAGCAGTGGGCACCCTCGTGGTTGCATCAGTGCCCGAACGAACACGATCTCCCTGATACGTTCCAAAGAAGAATAATTTGTCTTTCTTGATCGGACCACCCAACGAAAATCCGTATGTGTTCTCAACTACTACCGGCTTTCGCGTGCCATCAGCTCGCTGACTCGCGGTCAATGAGTTCAAACTGCTGTTGTTGAGCACGTCATAGACGGAACCGTGAAAGTCGTTCGCTCCGCTTCTCGTGATGATATTGACCACAGCACCGCCAGCGCGGCCAAATTCCGCGGAGTAGTCGGACTGTAAAACCGCTACTTCGCTGTACCCTTCGCGGAGAATAGGAATATACGATTGTCCGGCGATCGAGTTGTCGTTATTGTCGAGACCATCAATTAACTGATTGTTCGCGCGTGCCCGCAGACCGTTGACTGAGAATTCATTTCCTTGCACAAACCCGCCGGCGAGCGGGCCCGGGTCCACGACACCTGGAAGTGTGAACACGATACTGGACGGATTCAGCGCCGGTGTTGGTAGTTCAGTAATTTCACGCTTGCTGAGGGTATTGACTCGACTTCCATCCTGGGTTTGAAGAATTACGTCAGCACCAGAAGTGATATTAACCACTTCCGACTGCGTACCTAATTCGAGTTGGAATGAGACGGTAGCAGTTTGAGAGGCGCCCACAACCACGTTGTCTCGCATTGCAGTCTTGAAACTATTTTGGCTGACTTCAACTTTGTAGGTACCTGGATCAACGGCATCAATTCGGAAGCTTCCGTCTGATGCGGAAACGGTCTCGCGACTAACGCCTGTGCTTGTATTTGTTATCTTGACATTCGCGCCCACGATGACGGCACCGTTCGGATCGATAACGTCACCGACTAGAAATCCTTTGCTGGTTTGGGCGAGCAGACAGGAGCTGACAGCCAGCAACATTAATATTGCAGAAGCAATCCTGAAGTTTATTCTCTTCACTACAGTAATCTCCTTAGCGGTAATTCAAAACTTTGTAAGTCTGGGAGACGCCATGCTTGGTGATTGCGATGTTGCCGCCGCACGTCCCTCAAAGCGAAGGCGCGATTTAAGATCGTTAGCGGCCGCACTCACTTAATACCGAAGAGGGTCGTCTTTTATTCCGGGAGGGTAGTGCTTTCGGCTTTGCCTGTTGAGGATGGGCCTTGCTTTCGGTAAGTTGTGCCATGATGGCCTAGGGGCTAAGCCCCTTTTGGCATTCATTGGAGCAGAGTCAGAAAAAGGGCATAGCCCGTTACAATAATTGGACCGTGAAGGAGCGGCAAAGCCCACCCGCGAAGCGAACACTGGCGGCAAAGCCTAAGGCACAAGCCATTAGGATCGTTCTCAGGCAGCTGGTGAAGCACGCTTGATCGAGATTCGCAAAGTTTCTTAATTCACGCGCATTGATGAACTCCGAGAGGGAGCAAAGGAGGTGCAGTGGTAAGCGTTTTCTGTGTTGTCTTTCGATTGGTGAGCAATTTACGAAGCTTCATGCGGGCTTTGTGCAACTGCGACTTTGATGTTCCAACCGAACAACCAAGCAGCTGACCAATCTGTTCATGCTCATAGCCCGATACATCGTGAAGGATGAACACAGCTCGATAACCTGGCGCCAACTGGCTGATTGCCTCGTTCAGGGAAATGCGATCGATTTGGGCCATCCTGCCTGGGTTCTCCGTTCCCCTCACAATCCGAATTGGCAGAGTGCCATCTTCCGTCGTTTGCTCACTCTTTACGTTAGGCTTACGAAAATGCATCAATACTTGATTGACCGCCAGTCGATGCAGCCATGTGCTAAACGATGAGTCACCACGAAACGTGTCAATCTTGCGAAAAAGTTGGATGAAGACCTCTTGGGTCAGATCCTCAGCTTGTGTCGCGTTTCTGATCATTCTCAGGCACAGAGCGTAAATACGGTGATGATAGCGACGGTAGATCTTTTCGAAGGCCTCCATGTCACCTGTGGCTGCAAGCTGTGCATCTGCGTCTGCCGTCATGTCTTTACCCCTTTTCAGACTAACCTCGAGCCCTGCGAATCCAGCTCGACCGAAGCATTGCGTACTGCAAATGCCACGGCCGAGTTTGCTGGCCAACCGTTCATAGCAGAACGCCAACGATAGTCACGGTCTCGACCGCAACGTTTTCAGCTATCCTACCGGTTGATGACTTACCTTGGAGATTGCGTTCGATATCACGCTCGCTCCGTGACTTGTAAAACTGTCGCCCTGTTGTTTCACCCGCCGGCCAAACCTGGAAAAGGAAGTACTGATCTCCATAACGATGGAAAACCAGCGTTGCCTTGTCCTTGGCTTGCAACGTTTGAACTGAAGATGACAAAGGAATCGCTCTCGAACTACCATCCACATCAAGAACCGAGAGGACCGTATCATCAGAGTCTCGTCTTGCTCGACCAATCGAGTATTTGCCAGACGAAAGTTTCTTATCGGCTACGCTGAAATCGAAGGGAATGTTTGCCCCGATCCTATTTGCGAGAGATTGCCCCTGCGCTGACGTAACAGCAGTAACAAACACGATCGCGCTCAGGAGACTAATCTTCGTTAACCCACTCACAAGTTGTATCTTCATTTACTCTCACCCTCATTTGTATTTAGGCTCAACGCCTCCGATGTAGATACCACTAAAGGCGTCTCTTTATTCCAAGGAGTAATTGATCCCTTTGGAAAGAGTTGGGGAACTTTGACGTGGACCAGAAAGGAGTTGTCGATGTAGAAAGTGCTCGGAGAAGGAAATACTTTGCTTTTCTTTATGCAAGAGAACTCAGAGATATGTACGGAGGAAATTTCTAATACTTCTAATTTGTACTCTCCAAGCTCTGTGTACAGGCGCACAAAGCTCCAAATCATGACCATCGGGATCGGAGAAGTAAACGGATTTCGCCGGCATCCACTTGTGATACACAGGGCCCTCGATCTGGACGCCTCGCTCTAACAACGCAGTGACGGCGGCCTCGATATCGACCTCGTCGACAGTAAAAGCAAAGTGTTGTGTCGGCCAATCTGAGTTGTCTTCCTGAAGGACCACCATGCCGGCTGGCCCGCCTGCTCTCAAGAACAACAACTTGCGCTGTTCATCTCTAAGACCAACCTCGAGTCCTAAAGTGTCGCGGTAGAAGGGTTCGGACCTCGAGAGATCCTTAACACGAATTGCCACCTCGTAAAGCCCGAGAATAGGAAACATGTCTTCCATCCTTCTGACATCGAACCCCTTGGTTCATGCCTTGTACAAAGAGTCTCGAGGCGGACCGTCTAGCGCTTCGACTTCAACGCCGCTCGAATACGCGCAGTGTGATGACGGGAACTGACTTGGAGCCATTAACGCCAATCCGCCAGCACTACGTATATATACCTTGCAGCTGTTCAAATATTCCCGACAACGCAATCGAGACTGATACAAAAATCAAGTTCTCACAAGCTTCAGAAACGGTGTCAAAACTCCGAATTGAAAAAAGATAAACCACCAAGACACAAAGACACCAAAACACGAATTGGAGAAATAGTTCCACAATCTAAGTTTGTGACTTCGTGTCTTGGTGACTTGGTGGTTAAAGTTTTTTGCAGTCCCGAGTTTTGACACGGCGTCTTCAGCTTGGGGTTACGGGCGACTTGGAAAAATAGTGAACCATTTCAACGGTTTCTCAAGGAACACACGATCCTTCGCAACACGCCATCTTTGTAATGTCGGTTTTGTCTGAAGGCAAACCCGTGGGTTAACGTCACAGTCCGCAATCATTAGTTAGCGATGATGATGTTGACCCACGCGCTACCGCGCTGTGGTACTGACTGCTTGACCACTGGGTTCCAAAATAGATAGACCCTTCTTATTCTGAATCATCCGCATATTACGCAGATTACGCAGCGCGGCTCCAGCCGGAAGAAATCTGCGTAATCGGCGTAATCTGCGGATATGATCTGCCGGGGACTACATTGCTAACATCGTAAGTTGAGTGGAGTTTTTATCGTCTAATCAATACCGCTGATCCCGCTGACTATGATCACATTAGCCGGGAACTTCATTTGGTTGTTGGGAAAGAACTCGCGCACCGCGTTCTGAACTTCTTGGGCTATTGCTTCTCGATGCGTTGAATCAATCGTTGCCAACTTCTCTCGCAACGTCCCGGATATTTCCGATCGCAGTTCCCAGAACTTCCTGGGTGAGATTGGGGAAGCAATATCGAACTTGAACACGCGCTCCTTGACCTCAAAGGCACCCGCTTCCGAAAGAATTCGAGTAAGACTTCCGAGCTCGCCGAAGCGAAACGCGCCTAATACATTCGAATCCGCTGGCTCAGGTTCAAAGTGTCTCGCAACGACATCAGTAATCACGTGAGAGTACGGGTTGAGTTCGGCTTTACCCCAAACGGCAAGTGCTACCACTCCTTCCGGCTTCGTAACTCTTAACATTTCGCGCAGCCCCGCAACTGGATCAGGAAAGAACATTGCTCCAAACCTGCAGACCGCAGCATCAAACGAGTTATTATCAAATGGCAAGTGGTCGGCCCTGCACTGTTCAAACACAACGTTTTTCAGTTTGCGTCTTTCCGCCTCCTCTTTGGCCGCGGCGACCATCTCCGGGGCAACGTCGGTGTACGTGACTGACCCGGTTGGGCCAACAGTATCAGCAATAGTAAGTGAAGGCTCACCGGCTCCGCCCGCAACATCCAAAACCGTGTCTCCTTCAATAATCTCGGCCTCCTCGATTAGTGATTGCGTGACGGGAGTAAACATTGTTCGGATCGTAGCGGCGTGCTTTTTCCAGTACCGCGCATTCTCACGCCACTCGCGCAAGGTTTCCTTTGATTGATCGTCGCTCATCTTTTCGTCCAACTCCTATTTCAATCCCTCGATCAAAAGGGCGCCAGGTATCCAGCGTCCTCGTACAAACCGAGATTGTTTCCATCCGTTGATAATGATAATCGTCAATTAGCCCGCTTCGCGGGCAATGATGCCCATACTCAAAAAAAAGTCCACAAGGCCTGTCGCGACATGTGTTAATCGGCAAACTCTATTAAGATACGTACCAAGTTGGCCAACCTACACACATTGGCACTGCCCAAAAGAGCCGCAAGCCACCGCCGTGCGCTTGCTTACTTGTTGCTAGCCATAATTGTGCACGGAGTGACGGTGGCCGCGGTGCATAGTCACACCCGCTTCTTGCCTGTTTCTTCCAATGCGGTAGCGATCAGCAATACGGATGGATCAAGCACATCGCCCTCGGGACATTCTCAACGCGACGAGTGTTCGATGTGCCAGTTTCAACAACAGCTCTTCAATAGTTTCATCGAGACATGGGCGTTTACTGACACTCCTTTAGCACAACCCAGTCCTGCCTCTAACCCGATAGTTGCTTACTATTCAACTGCCAGTCGGGCTCTTCGCGGCCGCGCGCCTCCGATGTCCTTTTCGGATTAACCAAGCCATTTCGCCACCCGTCAACTAACGATACCGTTTCATCGTGTCTGGTCCTCCGACTTTTAGGCGAAGGCTTGAGCTTTCACTTCCAAAAAGTCCTGAGAGG
>Ga0163162_10000836_pt1 | contig 28667 bp, 22 predicted proteins | sample S55metaG_FD_115310 | JGI IMG/M metagenome (GOLD analysis project Ga0163162, IMG submission 115310) | Switchgrass rhizosphere microbial communities from Kellogg Biological Station, Michigan, USA - S5-5 metaG | ecosystem: Host-associated > Plants > Roots > Rhizosphere > Soil | place: USA... | reverse complement strand
ACATTCACGGCAAACCCACGTTTTTTGCGATTCAAAATTTTCGCGGGGAGATGACTTCGACAGACTTCGCGATGCAGCCATTTTCCGTGACCTCGGCGCACTTTGAAGGAAGCCTTTAAGCACTCCGCATACTCGACAACTTCCCGGTCCAGATACGGAACGCGCACCTCCAGGGAGTGCGCCATGGAAAGTTTGTCGGCGTACATCAGCAATTCGTCAGGAAGTGTCGAACGCACTTCCAGGAATTGAAATCCTCCGAGCTCGTCCGTATGGTCCATCAGAGGCATCAGATCCTTCCAGGACTCCAGAATCCTGTCTCCGGCATTCTCCGGCAGAAGACCGTCATGAAACAGCGAGTCAATTTCACTGCCCGGCGCCAGCGAAAGTACCTGCTGATATCTCTTGAAGCGATCGTCGACGTCCAGGGAGTAAACGCCACGCTTCAAGGTCTCATTGCGCGGCAGTCTGTTGACGGCAGCCTTGGCCGATTTCCTCATCCACAGGGGTAGACCCGACCACGCTCGGCCATATCGAATTCCGATGTGGCGTTTATATCCACCGAAAATCTCGTCCGGACCCTGACCATTCAATGCGACCTTGACATCCTGACGAGCGCACTGGCTCACAAAATACATGGGAACGATCGATGATGCGGCGACCGGTTCCTCCAGGCACGAAACAATCTGAGGAAGCGACTGTTCAAACACGTTTCGATCGATCTCAATGGAAGTGTGCTTCGCCCCAAAGATCCTTGCCGATTCGGCGGCTTCACTCAGTTCGTCGTCCTTGAATTCCTTGCCATAACCGATCGTATACGTCGGCCATCCGGAGCCGCTCTCGTTCATCAATCCCAGCAGCAGACCTGAATCCATCCCACCACTAAGGAGAAGACCGACCGGCACGTCGCTGAGGAGGTGTCTCTTGACCGCCCTGCGATAAATCGCGAGCAGCTGCTCTTTCGCCTCTTCGTCCGACGGCATTTTTGCGAAGGGCTCCGGCTTGAATTTGTACCATCGCTCCATTTTCGCGGAACCGTTCTCCACGATCATCATCGTTCCCGACGGGAGTTTCTGGATTCCCTTATAGATTGTGTAGGGCGATGGCGTGAACCGGTATCGAAGGAAGAGATTCAGGGATCCAGTATCGATTTCGGGCTTTTCCAAATCCGCGGCCTGCACGGCTCGTATCTCCGAACCAAACGAAAGCGATCCGTTATTCAGCTTGTAGTAGACCAGCTTGATACCAAATGCATCCCGGGCGATCACGAGGCGCTTGCGCGCCACGTCCCAAATCGCGAGTCCGAACATACCGTTCAGATGGTTGAATACATCGACGCCCCATTTCTTGTATCCATTGACGATAACCTCGGTGTCGCACTGTGTACGGAATACAAATCCAAATCCCTCCAGTTCGCGTTTCAGTTCCGGAAAGTTGTAGATTTCGCCGTTGAAAACAACCCATACGGACTTCTCGGGATCCGACATGGGCTGATGTCCGCCCGCAAGGTCAATGATGGAGAGCCGGCGAAAACCCAGCCCCAATGGCCCTTCGAAATAGAATCCATCGTCGTCCGGGCCACGATGCACCAGCGAATCCGCCATTCGGCGCACCGTGGACGGATCGACGGGTGCCTGGCTTCCGAAGTTGTATTGACCGGCAATTCCACACATATCAGGCGACCTGACTCGCGGATCGGATGCCGCGCTCTTTCATTACAAGCAAACTGAGGCTTCGAAACATCTGCGACTGGGCCCAGCGGTGCATAGGAACATTGTCCCAGCCCAGCCACAATTCTCTCGAACGCAGCGATCCGTCCGGCTTGACCCATCGGGTCAGCACGTCGCTGATCACGTCATTCAAGACTTTTTCCAATTCCGGACGGCGTGCTCGAAGCAGTACACAAAGGTTAACACACTCGGCGTAGTCGTATAGTTCCCGCTGATAGACCGTCATACGAGGCGCTTTTGAAAACGGCTTGGGAAGTCCCTTCTCGTCCAGAAGATTTGCCACGTAATATGCAATTCCTTTGTCGATCGCCTCCCGGCATTTTTCGGATGGCTTCAGCTCCTGGATCTTGGCCAGTGCCTTAAGGACAAAGCAGGTGTGGAAGTGATCGACGAAATCCCTCACGCCGTCAATGGAGTAAAACCACGACCCGTCGGTATTCTGTGACTCCAGAACGAAGTTCAGATTGCGCTCTGCGATTTTCCAGTACAGTTCCTCACCGAAATCAATGGAGGCGCTGGTGAGCAGGAAAGCACGATAGGCCGCGGCATTAATCACGCCGCCGTTATCGAAAGGGGTATAGGAACAGGCCGATGCAGTTTCTGAAATCGGGAAATCCTTGATGTCTTCAACCGCATGCCGCGCGATGGAGCGCATGGTCTCGAACCACCGAGGATCCTTGTCTATCTCATATACGGCGTGAAACGCCTCATAGACATACGGATTCGTGGTGATCATCGGGGTGCCCTCGTGGAGTGTTCCCTGACGAGTTTCCCAATCAAATGGATACCCCCAGCAGCGATGCTGGTACCCCAAACATCGGCTCTTCTCCAGTTCTTCCAGAAAGTGAACGGCTTTCGCGTGGTGCTTCGTGTCCGCGTACGCCTGCGACAGGTATGCGAACCCCATCGCATAATGGGCATCGGCGATAGGAAATCGAAGCGGCTTTGCGAATAAGCGCCTCGCGGATGGAATGAATGCTTCCGAAAAAATCATCGGCGCCACTGCCAGCATTCCTACCTTCTTGTTTCGGTAATAAAGCGCTTTCGCCTTCCGGCCCACCGGCCCGCCAAAGTACGATTGGTGATCCCAGGACGTTTCGCCGTATCCCTCCAGCCATACGGTAAATGCAGCGAGCAGCTTTTCGATTTTTGCCAACGTCACTTCGTTCATGTGCGCGATGCGGGCCTCTTCGGGGGTGCCGAGTCCGGCGAGGTAAGAACGCTGAAGTTATCCACTTTTTTCATAGACGCGAGTTTTCCCACGATCGACTTTAATTTCTTCATCTGCTCGCGGCGATGAAATTGCATCAACTCCTCGGAGACTGGCCTCTTTAACCTTCGCAACGTTGCTGTCAGATACCCCAACCCCAAAGCCAGTCCACCCGAAAGAACCGGACGCTTACCCATTCGATAAGCAACTCGACAGATTTCCCAAATGGGACTTCCACCAAGATAGTAATCTTTCTCACCATAAGAATAGAGCGCTTCAAGCGGGCCCCGTTCAGCTGTTCCCAGAGTGCGATAGTGGAAGAAGCGCTTTTCGCGGAAAGAACGTGTCTGCCAGCCTTTCATCCGGGCCGTTGTCACGGCGATCCAATCCACGCCTCCCGCCTTGTTTGGAACATAGCCGCCAACATCCGCCAGACATTCCCTGCGGAACAGCTGGAATTGTCCCGCCACATGGAACTCGCCTTCGAAGCTGTCCATCGCCGAATCGTAGCCGCCGTCCTCAACGAAAGGCGTACCTGCAACACCCAAAGTCGGGTCTTCCGCGAACTTGCCGAGCAGAAAATCCAGAAAGTCCGGCTCAAAAGCAATGTCGGCATCGACATTCCCGACGACGTCGTAATCGCGCCAATTCGCAACCTTGCATGCGGTATTGAAGTTGTTGGCTTTAGCCGCAAAGCTCCGCTCACGATGACTCGGCATGTCGAATCGTTCGATCCAGTCGTGATGGGGAGTGTATTTATCAATAATCGCCGGCGTGCCATCCGTGGAACCATCATTCACAATCATCCACTTATCGGGATGCGTCGTTTGAGCGACCATCGAAAGAATGGTCTTTTCCAGATGAGTCTCCTCATTTCGAGCCGGCGTGATGAGAAGACATCGCGGCCGGGCCTTGCCTGATTCATTTTTCAATGGAGTTCCTCCAGCAACTGCTGATAGACACCGTGGGTTATCTCGGCAACCTTCGACCAGGAATATCGTTCGTTTGCAAATTCCCGAATCTGATTTCTGCGGCTATCGAGATTCAAATATAGATCGCTGGAAAAATAATCATTCACCTTTCCTGCCAGGTCGACCGGATCCATCGGATTGCTCACGAAACCGGTTTCCCCTTCGATGATGTCCTCCCTCAATGAACCAACATCCGTCGCGATTACCGGGAGACCGAAGCTGTACGCCAGAAACGGCACGCCACTCTGCGAAATACTTTTATATGGAAGAATCAGAACGTCCGCAGCCTTGAAATACATTTCCACTTCTTCTTCGGCAATAAACTGAATCCTTTCCAGAATTTTATTCTCCAGGCCTGCCTGCCGGATCTGACTGTGGATCTGATTCCAGTAAGCGTCGCAACCGCGCTTGACCTTTCCCGCGATGATCAAGCGAAAGTCTCCGCGAATACTTGTCAGTCGCGGCAGTGCGGAAACCAGGTATTCCAGGCCCTTATAGGGAGCAATCTGGCCAAAAAATAAGCCGATCTTTTCTCCCGGACGGACACCCATGTGCATCCGGGCGGCCTGGCTGGTGATCGAACTGGAAGGAAAAATATTATTGATTCCGAATGGTATAACGCTGATCTTGCTGTGAGGCACACGGAAGTCTGCCGCCAGTTCGGACCTCATTCGATTCGTATGAACGAAAAGATGGTCCGCCATTTGATATTGAAATTTCAGTGTTTTGCGGTTGAACCATGTGTCCCTGGAATCCCGTTTTGCCGCATTCACGTTATGCACGGTCAATAATACCTTCCGGCCCATCAGCCGATAATAAATCATCAATGCTGTGCGGTCGATGAACTCGAATTTATTGTTCCACAATATATGGAAGATGGGCGGCGCAGGCTGTGTTGCGTATCGAAGCAGCCGAGCGTAATACCGAACGATCCGTATCATCTTTTCCCTGTAGCGGACATTCTCGTTCTGGTCTCCACGCAGGTTCCTGAATTGGATAAGCGGCGATGTATGCAGCTCGGGTGCGTCCACAGCAGTACTGCCGATGTAATCCACAAAGATGCCTCGTGATGCCAATGCCGTCGTCAGGCCTACCGCATAGGTCTTGTCGTCTCCGCCCGTGAGAAGCCCGATTTTTATCGACATCTCAACCGATGTGACGGTAAAGGTGCCTGCCGATACATGCCTGCATGCCTGCAGGCAGCGAGGCGAAAGTCCGTTTGGGCAAATTCGTCTTCCACATGGAAGTAGCAGTGGCTTGCCTGTTTTCCTGACAACGCCAGTAGGTCAGGGACAATCGCTGCGTGCCCCAGTGGTCCTTGAATGCAATCAGACCGGGATTGTCGATATCGGATCGCCCAAAATCGAATTCTTCAGCACCAGCGAGCTTGGTTTCCTGAATGCTCTTCCAGAACAGAAGCGGCATTCCACCCAGGTTATTCATCCGAACATTGGACCCGCCATATTTGTAGACAACCTTCCTGCCGTGATTCATGGTGAGGATGCCGGCCGCGGGCACGCCATCCTTTGATGCAATGTGAATCCGGGCAGACTCCCCTGCGAAGTTCAACAAATTGCGAAACCATTCAATCGGTTGCGGAGGCACATGGTGGCGAAGCCTGGTGAGTTTCAGCAGGCCGTAAAGTTTATGTAGCTGGGATTCCGTTCGACCGGCTTCATATTCCAAACCTTCGCGTTCGGCTTTGCGGATTTTTCGTTGAACGCAGTCCTTGTGAAAGCTGTGGAGAACCTCGTCGATATTCGGCCGCAGGTCCAACTGATGAAGCATGTAGGTTTCCGTGTCCTGAAATGAAGACGGACTAAAGGGACGCGACAAGACAGGACGCAGTTCTACGTATTTCCAATTGTCACGCTTCCTGAAATCTTCAATGTAAAGAAGCAGGTCCCTGAGTTCATCCTGATTTTCAACGAGTGGTTCGCAGTGATCGGAAAAAGGAAGCGAGACGAGGCGTCGGCCTGTGAGCCAGCTTCGAATTTTGCAAAAGACAATCGCATTTCTGAGATCCGCTCCGGGAGCAGAAGTTGTGAATGCGATGGGCTCATATTGATAGGTTGCTTTCAGGGAGTTCAACCATCCCTGCGTGTGAAATATTGAAGCGCTGGGATGATCCTGGACGAAAGCGGTCCACCGATTGTCTTCAAGCGGATTAAAGGTATGAACTGTATTGAAGGACATAGCTGTAGGCGCGGTTTATGACCGCGCAAGACTCGCGCGGTCATTGACCGCGCCTACAATCAGGATACCCATTACTTCGAAATATCCGCTGTTTTCAGAGTGGTGGTCTCGCGCTCCAGTTTTTTGGAATTTGATGCTTTGATGGCGTTCAGGATCTGGGAATCGTCCATCGCCCGAAGCAGTTCAATGTTAGGCATGACGCAATGCCCGCCAATCACTCCAGGCGTATATTTCACCGGCGGAAAAAAACCGATCTCTTCATAGAAAGAGACAATCTCATCGTAGTTTGCACCCGTCTGATCGGCATAGCGTTCGACCTCCTGCGCCCACGCAATCATCAGTCCGAAGTAGGTGGTTTCTGTCAGCTTTGCCAGCTCCGCTGCTTCAGGAGAAGACAAGATTTTTGTCTTCATGCCCAGGGACTGAAAATGTCTGGCCGCCTGCTCTCCGGTAACTGGATCCAATGCTCCGATAAACTTCCGGTAGTGCACCAGCTCTTCGAGCATCCGCGAGTGCTTGCCTCGCACAGGGCTGTATGTGACCGCGGCGCCCGAGCGCTCAGCGACTTTTCGTGTCGTGCCGACGGCAACGGTGCTGTTGATCACCGTCAGGTTCGGTTTGAACAACTCGATGTAGCGAGCGCATTCGCCGACAAAATCGCGGATCTGAAATGGATAGCAGATATGCAGTACGTCCACGTTCGCAGGCGGATTTGAAGGAGGCGTGATATCCACTCCCAGTACGTCGTGGTATTTCGAAACGAGTTCGTAGAGTGGTTTACCCACCTCTCCGAGTCCGACGACAACAATATTATTTTTCTCAGTCATGTAGTTACCTCAATGCACCCCCGGAACCCCGTGTCAGTATAGTTTTCTGGAAGATTTCGAGCCCGTCGTTGTCGATGAATTCTAAGCCGCAAATCTGGAAGTCCATCTCCGTCCGGAGACGAAACTTTAGTCCCTTCAAAAACCGCCGCTCTTCTTTTTCGAAACCAGGAGACGGCCTGCGTTGCGGTTGAAAACCATGGGCGGCTGGTTTCCAGCCGACGGAGCATCTCGATATAGAAATCGCCCCACAATCTTTCAGGAGCAATGCTCCTGTCATGCCAATTGACCGTAAGTGTGCCCCCATTCGATTCGACATGCTCCAGGAGGGGAGTCATCACGTTCCACGCTTCGGACTGCGTCAGATTCATGTGATAGGGATAGAAGAGCGCGGTGTCCATCACATGCAGCGGCAGTTCGAGGATCCGGCGCGCCATCAGCGGCTTGAATGCCTGTGTAGTCCCTGCCCGATATCCCACTGCACCATTGAATCCACCGGTCGAATCGTAAGTGAAGCCGGCGGTCTCCAGCTGTGCCGGCGAATTTTCGTCCCAGTACAACCAGTGCATCCGAACACCCATTTCGTTGGCCGCCCCGGTGAATTCCGAAATCCGGTCGGCCTCTACGCGACCTTTGGAACTTTCCGACCACGCATCAATTCCATGAAGCCCAATCTCGCATCCAGCCGCTCGCAGTTTTGGGATCTTCTTTGCAACATGAGAAACATCGTAACGCGATCCTCTGGATTTTGGTGCGTCACCACTCTTCTCCTTCGATGAACCGGGACGACGTTCGAATGGAATGAAGAAGAAGGTCGAAGGCTTTCCGTTTTCGATTTCAGTGTAGCGATCGAAATCAAGCCAGGGATCTCGAGTAAGACCCAGATATACAAACGGCAACTTGGCTGCCGCCATCCAGTTCGTCCACACCTTGCTGGCTGGGATTCGGCCGCGGGCGGCGTTCTTCACAGATCCCATCGTTGCCCGATAAATAAAACCCCACATCGTGTGATCGAACTTGTGCCGGCGCAATGAAGCGTGATCGACATCGTGAGTCATGCAGGCAATAAACGGATATCCGTCTGGCACGGGAGGAATCTCCATCAAGGGCACGCCACTGCCCGTAATCAGGTCCCTCAGTAAGGCGATATGGAGATCCAACGCTGGTGAAGCAGCCTTTTCTTCAGGCTGCCCCTCCGCAAGAAGAAATCGAACTTCGCGAAAAAGGTCATAACCGACGCGGACAACCGTCTGGTTCTGGGTCGGTTCGAAGCAGGAGATGAAATCGGCGCCTGTGAACCGGATGCCATAGTCATAGATTGGAAGCGATTTTCCCGCACGGAAGAACGTGGGTTGTTTCTCTCGCGACTGAATCTGAATCTTTTTCTCGACATCGAATTCTGTCTTCTCGCTCGAGTACAGCAACAGAACATCCGCCCGGACTTCCTTGAGCTTCGGTTCTCCACAGCAGAGGACGACGTCGTATTTGCGGCCGGGTCGATGGAGTTCCCACGGAGTTTTGAATAGTTCAAAGAACTCTGTGACGATGGATTCGTCGGCTGGACTGGCGATCACTCCAATCACGAACTTAGAAGTCTCGTCATCAGGCCGATCAATTTCATCCGCTCCTCGCGCCACATGTGCGCCTGATGCACTTCCTGACCGCGCTTCGTAATTTCGACCGCTCTCTCAGGGCGATTGAAAACGAATTCGATCTTGCGGGCGAGATCGGCGTCATCACCTAATTCGAAAAACACGAGGGACTCTTCATCGAAATAATCGGTGATCCCAGGTGCATTCGGTGTAATCACCGGTTTGCCCAGAGCCAGGTACTCGAAGATCCGGGTCGGAGTGTTCAACTCCGTAAAAATATTCCTGAGATTTGGAATGACGCCAACATCGGACTCTTCGATGGCTTCGACAATTTTTTCCAGTGGCTTCGGCCCGAGGTAGTGAACTGATCCTTCCATGCCCTGCTTCTTCACCATCTCCATCATGCGATCGAGAAACGGATTGCGCGAACCGTAGATCCTCAACTCGGCATTCGGAATAGTGGATCGCACCCTGGCAAACGCCTTTATGGCAAGTTCGAGCCCGTTTCGTTCGACCAGTGACCCGTGATACATGATCACGAATGGTTTGTTTCCACGTGGAGTATTGCTGAGATGCACATCGCGGAACTGGAAAATATTTTCATCCGGCGAGTTCATCACCACGGTTATTTTTTGCGAGGCACAGCTTCTGGCGGCGAAAATGCGAGCGCAGGCCTTATTGACCGTCACGACTGAATCGGCAAGCCGGATGCTCCACTTCTCCTGAAGTTTCAACAGATCCACGCTCCTGGCATCTTCCGGCAGTTCGAAAATAGTCATCATGAGTTCGGGCATCGGATCGTGGATATCCAAAAGCACTTTTGCCCCGAACAGCTTCGGAAACAATCCGCTCAGCACCAGAAAGTCCGGCATATTGTTCACATACACCAGATCGTATCGCCGGCTGAGGCTGCGAACCGCGATAATCCAGGAAGACATCAGGAGAAACGCCGAATACTGATACAAGTAGCCCAGCACACTGCCGCGGCGTTTATTGACCGGGACTCTACGGATGTCGACACCGTTAAAGACTTCGCGCTTAGCCTCCTCCCTGGATTCTCGAAGGCAGACCAGGTCGACACTCATCCCGGCGCTGATCAGCGCCTCGGCCGCACGACGCGGCCGAGGGTCTTCGGGGTAGAACGAAAACAGCACCATCGCCGCATGCTTTCCTCTCAGGGGAGAGGGAGCAGCGGGGACTTCCTTTGTGGTCATTATAGGTAGGGCCCCTACGACTTCCATTGCGAATCAGTGAACTTTTGTACCCCTCATCCGGCCCGACTGGCCACCTTCTGCTGCGGGAATAAGGATTTTTTCAGCCACGTACTCCAGTTGGGATTGAAGGATGTGCGGGAACATCGGCAGCGAAAGTATTTCGCTTGTTAGTTGTTCGGTAATGGGAAGGTCGCCCTTTCGATAACCAAGGTGCACATATGCCGGCTGCAGGTGCAAGGGAATAGGATAGTGCAGCGCTGTGCCGATTTTCTGTTCCGCGAGATATTTCTGCAGGTCGTCACGATGCGTGGCGCGAACCACATAAAGGTGATAAACCGCACGACTCCAGGATGGCTCGTATGGTGTGACCACACCAGGCGCTCCGGCCAGCAATCGATGATAGGTTTCTGCCGCGGCACGGCGTTCCTTGTTCCACTTTTCCATCGACCGCAATTTGATCTTCAGGAATCCAGCCTGCATTGCATCCATACGACCGTTGTAGCCTTCGACCAGGTGGTGGTACTTCTGCCCCTGACCATGCTCGCGGATGATGCGGATTTTTTTTGCCAGATTTTCATCGTCGGTTGTGACGGCTCCAGCTTCTCCGCAGGCGCCAAGATTTTTTGTGGGATAAAAGCTGAATGCGGCAGCGTTCCCGATAGAGCCGGCCCGTCTCCATGATCCTTCCCTCCCGAACTGGTATTCCGCGCCATGCGCCTGGCAGGAATCTTCAATGACGATCAACCCATACTGGTCTGCAAGCGCCATGATCGGTTCCATGTCGGCCATCTGTCCGTAAAGATGCACGGGCAGGATTGCGGAAATCCGGCGGCGCGATGCGCGATGCAGCGGAAGGCCGGTACGCTCGCATCGATCGCAATCGACTTCGAGAAACTGCCGCAGCGCTTCGACACTCATGTTGAATGTGCGTGGATCAATGTCGATGAAATGTGGCGTTGCCCCTACCTGGACAATGGCTTCAACGGTTGCAACAAAGGTGTTTGAAACCGTGATCACGCCATCGCCACTCTGGATTCCAGCAGCCATCAACGCAAACCGCAGCGCGTCGGTCCTGTTGCTTACGGCGATACAGTGCTTCGCACCGCAGAATTTAGCAAAGTCCCGTTCAAATTCTTCGACAATCGGTCCACCGGCAAATGCACCGGACCGCAACACAGTTCTTGCGACCCCAATGAGCTCCTCTTCAAGCTCCATATGGGGAGTTACCAGGTCTACAAACGGGACACCTTTTACTTCAGTCATTAAATCAATCCCTCCTTGGCTTCGATAAACCGTTTCACTCGTGCCGGGTTTCCAGCCACAACCGCATTTTCCGGAACATCTTTTGTGACAACACTGCCTGCACCAACCAATGCATTTTTCCCGATGGTGATATTTGCCAGGATCGTCGCCCCAGAACCGATCGACGCCCCTTTGCTCACCAGCGTTCGCTCCACTTTCCAGTCCGCTTCAGTTTGAAGTTTCCCTTCTCCACTTGTCGCCCTGGGAAACAAGTCATTGATGAACATGACTCCGTGACCAATAAATACATCGTCTTCAATAGTAACGCCCTCACAAATGAACGAATGGCTGGAAATCTTGCAGTTGCTTCCCACCGAAGCGTTCTTCTGAATCTCAACGAAAGCGCCGATTTTTGTATTGTCACCAACACGACATCCATAAAGATTAATAAATTGCGAAAGCTTGACGTCCTTTCCAAGCGTGACGTCCGGGGCAATACTTAAGTACTTATCCATTCAAAGGCTCCTCCAACCTCCAATCATTTCCGGGACATCCCCAGTTTTTCCATCAGTTCGTACAGCGTCGGTCTGCTGATGGCCAGTTCCATCGCGGCTCGAGTCAGGTTTCCTCTTGTTTTCACGAGTGCCGCTTCGATCATCTGGCGATCCAGAGCTTCGCGGGCATCGAATAAGCCCTGGCCATATTCCGTGTATACCGAAGTCAGTCCCAGGTCTTCCGGTGTGACCTTTCCGTTCTCCGCCATGATGGCTGCGCGCTGAATTCGATTTTCAAGCTCACGAACGTTTCCCGGCCACGAATGAGATTCAATGACCTTGACGGATTTCGAAGTGAGAACGAGCTTCTTCTGGAGTTCCTGGGCTTGCCGCTGCAGGAATGCGTGTGCCAGAGTCAGCAGGTCGCCTTCCCTCTCCCTCAATGGAGGCAGGGATACCAGCACGGCGAGGCGATAATACAGATCCTCACGAAAGCGTCCCTCCGCCATCGCCTTGACGAGATCGACATTTGTGGCTGCAATGACACGAGTATCGACTTTGATGAGCGACCGGCCTCCGACACGCTCCACTTCGTGGTCCTGGAGAAAACGCAGGAGTTTCACCTGAAGGGGACCGGAGAGTTCCCCGATTTCGTCGAGAAACAAGGTTCCGCCTTCTGCAGTTTCAATGCGTCCTTGTCTCTGCGCGTGTGCTCCAGTGAACGACCCTTTTTCATGACCGAAGAGTTCGCTCTCAAGAAGATTTTCCGGGATAGCTCCGCAATTGATGGCAATGAAGGGTCCACTTTGCCGCGCACTCAAACGATGAATCGCACGCGCTACCAGTTCCTTACCCGTACCGCTTTCTCCCGCGATCAAAACGGATGCATCCGAAGCCGCCATTTTCCGTATTGCCGCAAATACCGTTTTGATTTGACGGCTGGTGCCGAGTATTCCTTCAAAGGAATCGCCCTGGCCGGACTCGAGCATTTCACGGTGTTCCCTCTGGAGTTCTGCAACCTTCAGAGCGCGGGCGAGAACGATTCGGAGCTCCTCAGTTCTTACCGGCTTGGAGAAGAAATCGTAAGCTCCTTGAGCGATCGCCTGCACGCCATTGCTCTTTTCGCCCTGACCAGTAATCACGATGACTTTAAGGGAAGGATCTGAATGAAGCAGATCTGCAAGAGCTGCAAATCCCTCGCGGGTGTCTCCGGGTGACGGAGGCAGTCCGAGATCGAGAGTCACGACAGCAGGCCGGTGCTCTTTCAGCTGCTTCAACGCGCTCTGGCGGTCTTCCGCCATTAGTACGTTGTACTGCTGGGCAAGAGCCCACTTCATCTGGGTTCGCACCTCGTCGTCGTCGTCAATAATGAGAATTCCTGGCTTATCCATTTTGGTTATATTCGATCAGACAACGGGCAGAATGACCCTGAACTCGGTGCCTTCACCGACGGAACTATTGACTTCGATCTTTCCGCGGTGTGCCTCAACAATGAGTTTGCAGTGATAGAGACCAATGCCCAGACCCTTTTTTTTTGTAGTCTGGAACGGCCGGAACAGCGAATCGGCGATGAATTCTTCCGACATTCCGCAACCGTTATCCTTAACAGAAAATGCAATGGTGTCACGTTCATGAGCAGTCGCCACCCGAATAATGCCTTTGCCGTTTACGGCTTCGTTGGCATTCATAACGAGATTCGTTAACACTTTGTGGATCTGTTCGGGATCCATCATGGCCTTTGGTACGGGCTGCAAATCCTGCTCCAGATCCGCTCGAAGACTACCTTTGAATTCCTGCAGAGTATCCGTGACCAGCTGGCACAGATCCGACTGGGCACGATGGAGCCCGATATCCTGCTTCAACATCGCGAGGCGCCCGCACATGGTATCGATGTTTGCAACGCTCCCGGACATCACGCGCAAGGCGTCGGCCCGAAATTCAGGATCGTCAAAGTGCTCCGAAAGATTCTCCATTGTCAGTGACAGTCTGGAGGCAAGATTTTTCAAATCGTGAACGAAGAATGTCGACACTGTCTGGAATGCCATCACCTCTCCCGCCTGCCGGAGACGCGCGGAGAGCTTGAGGTTGAGGAGACCTGCGGCGAGCTGCGCCGCAAGCGTTTCAAGCAGGACCAAGTCCTCCGCAGACAGGTCCTCGTGTCCAACTCGATCGTCATTGAGCGTCATGACACCCACCATTTCTCCACCAACGTAAAGCCCCATGGCATATCGCATTCTGGAAGTGGAGAAATATTCGGGATCGGCCTGCATAATTTCCATAGGCCAGTTGAAGGTAGTTTCTTCAAGGTCGAGCGGCACGCGATGCTCGCGAAGATAGCGAATGAAATCCGGGGCGCCCTTGCCGGCCTTTTCCAATACTTTGGAGTGCACATGAGAAAGTGCCGTTGAACCTGCAAGAGAAAGATGCTGACCGGTTTCGTCGACGAGCCATACATTCACGGATAGAACTTCCAGCGATTCGGACACCATTTTGCTGATGGCCCCGCTCAATTCATGAATATCCATCAGCGAAGTTGTTCTCTGGGCCAGATCCATCCAGAGGCTCTGATAATCGTATGTCGGCCGGCGGAAATGCCGGGTCACGAATTTTCGGAGTTGGCGCCGCAGTCGGTTCGACAGAAGCAGAATCGCCAGCCCCATTAACGCGACAAAAACAATGAATGTATCGACTGAAAGCGACGCAAGCGGCAGGTAGGAGCGGGTCAGGTGTGCAAGAACTCCGACGGAGAGCAGATACACTCCAGCCAGAAGAATCGTCAGAGAGTTCTGTATCGTGGCACGGGAAAAATACACGTCGACGTCAAGCGAACGTCCCCGCGCGAATGAAAAGGCGAAGAGCAGATTGGCAGCCAGCAACGCCATCGCACTGGTTCTGCCAAAACTGGTGTCCAGAGTGGAAAAGAGAATCGACTGGCTTGCACTATAAATTCGAAGTGCGAACAGCCCGCCAATACCCAACGCCATGAATTTCAATTGCCATCTTGTACGCCCGATCGAGGAGCGAATGATGCGCTCAATGTTGAACACGATCAGCACGGAAATGATCAGGATGTAATATTCAAGAACCATCCCGGACCATCCGAATCGAAGTATTCTTCCTTCAATTCCCAGGCGGACAGGACCCGCAAAAAGCGAACTACGAAATACTGCAAAAAAGGGCACGGGACTCAGGCAGAGCGCCACCACTCCCCATTTCCATCTCGATTGAAGCACAGTACTTTTCGATCGCGCATAGCTGATACTGAAGACAAACCAGGCTGCCGGAAGCAGCGCCGATGTGAGAAGAATTCGCTCCTGCCAATTGCGCACATCTGCCGGAAGTGAAGCGCCATAGCTGAACGCCCTGAACATTTCTTCAATGGCGAACAGAAACATCCCTGCGGCAAAGAGGCGGTGATAGAGAGAATGCCTGTCTCGAAACAGCACGGCCACGCCCATGATCAGGCTTAAATAGGCAGCGACGAATGAGAGTACTGTGGGTAATGGCATGAGGTGGGGAGGCTATAACACTCTTTTTGTAGGGGCGGTCAATGACCGCCCTTGAAATCTCGTATTGAAGGTTTCTGCGGGATTTTTCAAAACGTCATTTGGAAAGTAGCTTCAATTCCTCCTCGGCCAGCCCCTTCTCTTTGAAGTCCTTCGGACTGCTGACCACTTTCTTCAAGGCAGTTTGTGCTTCGGGAATTTGCCGGTTCCCCTTGTAGATCATCGCCAGATGGTACTGAAACACCAGGTTATCTGGTTGCTTTCCCACCGCGAACTGGAGCTGATCCCGTGCAAGAAGGTAGCTGCCGAGCTTGAAGTAAACCCAGCCCAGAGTATCTGCGATTCCCGGATTGTCCGGCTGCTTCTTCCGGGCCATCTGGGCCCAGCCGAGAGCATTGTTCAAATCCTGTCCCTGTTCAGCGAGGAGAAATGCAAGATTGTTTCCGGCAACAGCGTTGTTCGAATCGATCTTCAGTGCCTCAACGTACTGCTTTTTGGCATCTTCAATTTTTCCCTGCTTCTCGAAGATCATGCCCTTGACGATATACGCACCCGCATTGGAGGGATTCTTCTTTATCAGAACATCCAGCTCCTTCAACCCCTCTTCAAGCCGGCCATCCTGTAAGTACAGCGAGACCAGATATCCAACTGAATTTGTATTTGATTCATCCTTCTGGAGAGCCATCTCGTAGGCCTTTTCGGCCTCTGATTTCCTGCCAGCCTGGGTATAAACGAGCCCCAGCAACTCGTAATGAAACGACTTTTTCTTGTCGTCAGGCACCGCATTAATTCGTTGAATCGCTTTGTCGGTCTGCTTCGTCCGGATGTAGAACTGAACGAGATCCTGCAGGCTCTTCATGGCGTCGGGCTGAAGGTCAAGCGCACGCACCAGGCTCTTCTCCGCATCCAACGTCTGTCCGCGCGCGTCATAGTAAAGACCCATCTGGCGATGCACCAGAGAATTGTTCGGCTGGTCTTTCACCAGTGCTGTCAGTTTGGGTTCCGCGACGGTGTATTTCTTTTCGGCCAAATCCAAAGTCGCATCCAGAATGCGGGCCGGAACGAAGTTGGGTTGCACAGCCAGCATTTTTCCCACTTCCGTTCGCGAATCGGCGAATTTGCCCTTGCCCATGAGGATTTCCGCCAAGGCAGCTCTCGCGGGAAGATATGTGCTGTTGACGGCCAGCGAATTCTGAAAATGCTCCTGGGCCTGATCGGTCTGACCTTTCTGGGCGGCAATCTGTCCCAGAAGGAATTCCGGCTGCGGGTACGAGCTTTTCAACGTCGGACTTTTTCCAAGAGTCTCCTCCACCTTGGCGTAATCTCCGGCGTTGAACTGGATTTGGCTGAGTAACAGCAGGCCCGTGGCATTCGTAGGGTCGGCCTTCAGGATTTGGTCAATTTCGGTTCGCGCTCGAGCGGGATCGTCGGGCAGTAAATTCGTCGCGAGTTTGCCAGCAACATCAGCATTGTCCGGAAAGGTTTTTTTCAGATCAAAGAGCAGCTTGCGGGCATCCGGAATCCGGTTCCGGACTTCGTAAAAGCCGGCGAGGATGAGAGAGGGAGCAGGGTCCTTTGGATTTGCCGACTGTGCGTTCTGAAAGACTTTTTCGACATCGTCAAAGCGGCCGGTCTGGTTATAAAACTCCGCAACCTGAGTGTAAATGTCCTTGTCGGCAGGATAAATTCCGAGCGCTTCCTTGAAAATGGATTCCGCTTTATCCAGTTGATTGAGAGAACGATAGAAATTTCCCAGCGAGATGAGCGCGCTTTTGTCCTTGGGACTGACCTGTCGTGCGTTGAGAAATGCCTTTTCCGCTTCCGGAAAATTCTTCTGGAGGGCCTGGGCCGTGCCAAGACTCACAAAAGCTGACGCATTCTGGGGCTCCAGACTCACGGCCTTTTCAAGCAATTCCACCGCTGTGCGATAATCGCGCAAAGCTGCCGAAGCATTGCCCGATAAAACAAGTGCACCTACGTTCTGCGGATCTTTCGACAATACTTTTTTCGCGAGTTCATCGGACTTCTTGAAGAAGTCCGCATTTGTCCCTCCCCCTGCGAGGTACAAATTGCCCAGGCGAAGATTCGCTTCGATATCGTCCGGGTAGTAGTCCAGGAGAGATGCAAGCTGCTGCGCGCCGGCATTCATGTTCTTCTGATTCAGATAACTGAGTGCCAGCAAAAATCGTGCATCGCGGTTTCGCGGGTCCTTCTGCACCGCATTCATTAATTGAACGATGGCATCTGAATATTTCTGCTGATCGTAAAAGTCTTTCCCGCTCTTGAAATAATCTTGTGCCGACATGGGAACTGCTTTCAAGATCGCGTACGCCATGACTCCGCCGACAAGGATTGTTGCCACAAGAATGGATGGGATAAGGATTTTTTTCATGATCTGCCTCTAGAATTGACCACTTTCAGTGTTTGGCACCGTTTCTGGCTTCAGCGGCCCGGATGGTTCCTGCGGCGCCCCGTTTTTTTTGTTTTCCGATTTGATCAGGATTACCAGAACAGGATAAAGGAGCAGGAGACCAAGGACGAAAAATGGAATGCCGCCTTCACGGTGAAGTTGGCTTGTCAGAATCGAATGATCCACGTGAACCGCAAGAAAGGACAGAGTTGCGATTCGAAGCGCATTCTTGAACAGCAGTACTGGAATTGCGGCAATCACAAGCAGGACCCGTCTCCACGTCGATCGCAGGAAGAGATGGCCTGCAAGGAGGCCGGACATCAGCAGACTGATCCCCGATCGAATGCCGCTGCATTCCTCCGCAACTTCAATCACCAGGTCGGGCAGGCGGATCACGTACGCGCTTTCCCTGAGGACGGGAGTTCCCGAGAGTTTCAGAATCACATAAGCCATTTCCGCGGAACCACGCCGCAGAATCGTGATAGTTGGACTGAGAATTGCGGTGGGAATCGGAATAAAGAACGCCAGAAACAATAATGGGAAAATTGCGGTCCTGAAGGCAGTGGTGCCGTAGAAAAGAAGAAAACAACCCAGCCAAAGAAAAACCACCGATGCCGCCACCAGCGCGAGATGATCGTTTTCCTTCAGTCCCACACCCACCGTCTTGCCGGCGATCAGGAGCAGCAGGCCCGAAATCAGGAGCACCGCAGCCGGCACCACGGAAAAATGGACGCTGCGGAAGATATTTTGCCTGTTCATATAGATCAGTGCAGCGCTGATAAATGGGATCAGCACAATCTGCGACGCGTGCGTGTTTTCCCTGTTCAGGGCATAGTTCATCAACGCCCACAGCGGGCCCGCCATCAGAGCCGGCACAAGCAGAGCGGACAGCATGAACAGCAAGGTTCTGGATGAGAGTTTCATATAGGGTTATCGGATTGTGTCGAACTCATACGCCAACCGATCGCCATCGATGCAGGCGTAGGCAATTCGCGCGCGCTCGCTACCGGCGCCTTTGATCTTCCAACCATGTCCATCCCGCACCAGAGTCATTTCGTTCCTTTGCCGCCACCAGCGATCCACATCCCGTGGAAGGGGAATCCAAATGTTCTTATCCGATCGAAGCCGGCTGAGTTTTTCGAGTACCCTTCTGAAAAGATCCTGCTCGCGACCCGCCGTTATGTAATCGGGGTGGATGATGAAATTGATCACTCCATGACCGGCAAGGATCATCGCGATCTGTCTATCCCACAAGGTCGTGGAGTAGTCCTTCAGGATATGAAAGAGCGTGTAGTCCTCGGTTACGGTCACCGGGATTTCCGTCACCCCACCCGGAAGCGAATATGGCATCACGGTGCAGCACCCTCCTCGCTGGGCCTCGAGTCGCGCGACATTCGGAAAGGACATATCGTACGAAAAGACCATGTCCTGAAACCAATCGGCCTTTCGGTAAAGAATCGGCGATCGGAATCCTGTCGCGTCAAAGCGCTTGGCGTACTCGTTGATTTTTCTGGCGCTGTCCTTAAACACCGCACGATCACGAAAGAGATTTCCGTCGTGATCGAGCCCCTGAACGTTGATTTCGAAACCGCGGCTTCGAATCGCTGCGAGATAGGATTCCGGAACAGTGTATCGCTTCTCAGGCACAACCTGGAACGAACCTTTGATCCCGAATTCATCATCGAAATCCATGGTGCGGTCACAGAAGTCACGGCCGGCAGTCGTTTCGACGTCGTGGGTCATGACGGCGCATGCGGATTTGCCTTCAGGCCAGAACCAGATAAAGGGGAGCCTGTCGATCTGCGCCGCCATCATTGCCATATGGAGAAGTCGTTCATGGAGGATATCCACGCTTCTGTCCAGTGGCCAGTTGGGAAACGTGATTCCTTCCCAGTTCCGAAGGTAGATACCCTGCAGATGTTTCCTGAAGGACACCGGCATCAGGGGGCGCAATCGATAGTAGATGTCCTTGATCCACGTCTTCTCCACGAGGCGGTTGCTTGGAGCCACATAGGATTCATACCGCAGGTTGTTGCTGACTTGCGTCGGGTCGAAAGGGAGAAGCAGCCTGCGCCCATTGCTCCGGACATGGAGCGATGCGTCATAGAGAGCGTCGCCTACACGCGAACGAGTCTCTCCATCGGCTTGACCATAGCAAACGACATCTGGCCCGAAGCGAAAGAATCCGCTGGTGGGAGGAAAGGACCCCGTCAAGGTTGGAACCGGAATATCTGCGCAACGGTAGAAATCCGAAAGGCACGTCGAGTGTTTCGCTGAAACGGGGGCTGAATTCATCATGGAATGTAAGACACTCACGGGATTAAACGACATTCTCCCAGTCATTTCGATTGGCGAAAAGGTGTTATGTCCTGCTTTGAATCAGCCGAAAGTTACCGTGGTTTCCGTCGCCACCCCCTTGGTCGAAGTGGGCTTGCAGTAAACCATGCCACCCCGCTGGGCCATGGATCGGTCCACCGCTTCCAGCATCTGCACCACTCTCAGTCCGGACAGACCGTCGTTGATTGGAGTGTGATTGTTCATGATGCAATCGATAAAGTACTGCGTTTCGCGTGTGAGAGCCTCGACCTGTTCCAGTTTCGGCACCCAGATATCGCCGGCACGATGGATGACGCGGAGGGCATGATCTCCGAGTCCACTGGAGCGCTCAACACCCTTGTCGTAGATCTTGATCTTTTCATCGGATTCCAGGTCGTTCCAGACCAGCATCTTTTTCTCGGCACCAATCAGTGTGCTTCTGACTTTAACTGGTGACAGCCAGTTCACGTTGAGATGCGCAATCACCTTATTGGCGAAATGGATGGTGATGAAGGCAATGTTCTCGATTCCATTCACATGCTTTTCACCCGTGGCAAGGATGGCCTCGGGTTCTCCTCCGATCAAGTAGTCGATGATCGAAAGATCGTGAGGTGCGAGGTCCCAAACCACGTTCGCGTCATGCTGAAAGATTCCGAGATTGACGCGTGTCGAATCGTAGTAGTACAGCGTTCCGAGGGTGTCGTTATCGATCAATTCACGGATCTTGCGAACGGCTCCACTGAACAGAAACGTATGATCGACCATGATGAGCAGCTTCTTCCGGGCGGCAAGTTCAATCAGCTCCTGGGCCTCGGCGGAGGTCTGCGTGAATGGCTTTTCAACAAACACGTGCTTCCCATTTTCAAGAGCCTTTTTCGCGAGAGGAAAATGATGGGATACCGGAGTGACGATAGCGACGGCATCGATTGCAGGATTGTTGAGAATGTCGTCAGGATCTGTTGTGACTCCAACCGATGGGTAGCTTCTGCGCACTCGCTCAAGCGATTTGGGATTGAGATCGCAAACCGACACAACGGTCGCGTTGGACGCGTTATGAAAGTTGCGAACGATATTGGGGCCCCAATATCCGTAACCAATGACACCGACATTTATCGTTTGACGTTTACCGTTATTATTCAAGATTCACCATCCATGGGTTTTGCGATTAATTACGAACACGTTGAAGCTCCTGTTGCATCTGACGGACATTGCAGCTTCTTACAACGGCCTCTTAATAAGCACCATGGCCGCCGATTATGGCGAATGGCGTTTTTGCTAGAATCTTGAGATCAATCCAGAGTGATCGTTCTCGAATGTACTGAAGGTCCATTCGGACCATATCGTCGAAGGTGGTGCGACTGCGGCCATGAACCTGCCATAAACCGGTAATTCCCGGCTTGGCTTCGAGAATCCGGCGACGATGCCAAAGCTGATAGCACTCGAATTCATAAGGAATCGGCGGTCTCGGTCCAACGAGAGACATCTTTCCCGTCAGGACATTGATGAACTGAGGCAATTCATCCAGACTGCTCGCTCTAAGAACGCGGCCAAAGCGCGTGATTCGAGGATCCTTCTGAATCTTATAAACTCCGTTCGAATTGCCGCCATTCCCGCGAATCAGATTCTGGGTAAATTCCCGGTGTATCCGTGAATCATTGGCGACATACATCGAACGAAATTTCAGGAACGTAAATTCAGCTCCCGATTTTCCAAGACGACGCTGCCGGTAAAAGATCGGGCCATCCGATGTCATCTTGATCAAAACCGCAATGAGAACAAACAAGGGCGACAACATCAGCAGTGCAAAAAGACTTCCCGCTATATCGATAGTCCGCTTCGTTGCGGCAAAGGCCTTATTGGAGAAGTCTTCGTCCTCGTGTTCTGCATAAAGGACCTTCCCGGATTCAATACAATCGCCACCGGGCTCGTCACTCTCCGGGAAAAAGTGGAATGAAATCTCGACATTGGGTACCTCCGACGCCTGGAGATTTTCTCCCAACAGCTTTTGGATCTTTCCCGAGACTGCGTTCCGCGTCGCAGCACGGCTTGTACCTACCAGCGATGTGAAGATCACTCCAATTGTGGAGGGATTTCGATGCCAGCCTGTAACATCGGTGTCCCGGATCGATGCAGCGAGGGAAGTTCCAATTAGTTCGACGGAACGCTTTACCCGGGCTCGTGACAGGCGCTCGAAGTTAATGAGGACGAGAAGAAATGGCGCACCGGTGCGTTCCGATCTCTTACGTTCCATGGAAAGCAACCGATTGAACAACAGTTCGTCGGCGATGCCGTCCGACGTATGGCGAGTTTGGGGGCGAACTTTCAGGATCTTCATGTGTGGTGACTCAGAATTTCAGAATTCCAGCTGGTCCTATTGCGGCGGATATGGTTACGTTGACCGAAAGCGGATTCTCGGTCGCGCCGCCTTAGTTGTCGCAATCATGGATAAATCATGTGTTAAGCAACGGTAAAAATTCCGAAACGAATCAGGATTCCAGATAGTTCTTCGGCGTTGTGAGGGACTTGCGATCGCCGGAATACAAATACCGGCTATCCACGCCGTAGTGATAGTAACCGCGGTTGAAATACGTGTTAAAGAGCATCGGCTTGACATCGTTGAACACCACGCCGAGCAGCTTGCTCTGGTCCAGAATTTTAAAGGCATTTTCAATGCTGCCAAGGGAAGTCTTGCCTCGGCGGATTACCATGATCAGGCCATCACAGAGCCCTGAAACGACGCGGGCATCGGCAATGGGAGAAAATGGGGGGGCATCGAGGATGACGGTGTCGAAATCCATTTTCAGTTTCTCGATAAGTTCTTTCATCTTTCGCAATGACAACAACTCGATGGGATTTTCGGAAACTCCGCCGGAAGTGAGAAAGAACAGGTTGCCCAAACGCCGCATATAGCAATACGGGGGCATATTTCCATTGGAGAGATACTGGATTAATCCGGGCTCCGAAGAGACACCCAGATGCTTGCTCAATGTGGGATTTCGCAGGTCACAATCGATGATGACCGTCCGCCGGCCCACCTCCATGGAAAGGGCAATTCCGAGATTGGCACTGATCAAAGACTTTCCGTCCTGCTGATCCGGACTGGAAACAGTCATAACCTGGGGCGGATTGTCGACATCTTCGCGAATTCGAACCTTCAGCATCTTGAACTGCTCGCTGATAAATGACGATGGATTCCGGATGACCTCCAATTTTTCTCCAATAACAGCGTTTGTCACGACAGGAACCAGGCGATCAAAAGGAAAGCTGGTCTGCTTCATCAGGGCGTTTTTCCCTGCAGCCTCTACCGGAATGGCATCATAGTCGTCCCGTTCACCCTGGACCGTTTCGAGAATCCCCAATCGATCAAACACCCCCAATATCCGTCGAAGAGTCTGCTCCTCGATTCCCGTGGTTTCCTCCAATGTGGCAACTGTTGAAGAGCGGCTGAGTTCACCCAACACGCATAGCTCCTTCGGGAACCAGGGAACGCCAGAAAGGTCTTCGCTGGTCTTTAGCGCGATGACCGAATCCGGATTTGCATCAAATGGAGTCATGTTACTGCGGGAGAGTTCGAGCAAGACAAATGCCACATTGATATTTGCGGGAATGAAATAGGATCGAAGCCCTTTGGTAAACGATTCGCGGACGAAGGAATTTTTGAATGCGTGTCTTAATAAATCGGCCGACTGGCGTCGCACGATTTCTGCCAATTCTGGTGCTTCGAGAAAATTTCGCCGTACGGCTGCTTCTCCAAACAGGATATTTTCTCGCCGCGCATCCGCGAGAACCTTCGGAACATCGGCTTCCGACAGGAATCCTTCACGAATCAGGTAGGATCCAATGCGATGACTTTCCAGATTGGAGGATACCGCCTGGATGACGCCTTCTTTATAAGAAACATTCACGCGCTGGTCCACCTTGGCGAGAACGAGCACACCGCTCTCGCGTGTTTCCTGCAGCTTGCGAATTTCATCGAGCAAAGTATTAGGCTGAGTCACTTAGTAGAGCCTCCTAATTACAGGTTCAAGTTGAGTCATCAGAAACCCCTGATGAACATAAGCAAAGTACAGGCATGCACCGTAGAGGGCGGAAGCAAGGGCAGCCGACGCCAGGTGTATTCGTTTTCTCCTGCGGCCCGCACTCAGATCCGCCACGGTGACAATTTCAGGAATCTCAACCAGAACCGTTGTGCCCAGAAGAGACTCCACGTCCGACAAAGTCCACATTTTTTGATTCGCGACATCGACACCGATCGCAAGTGCGATGCTGAACAGCAGACTGAACAGGACGCCGGCGGCAGCAATAGCCGGTTTCGCCGGCTTCGTGGGCACGAGCGGAAGATTCGCCGGATCCTGGATTTTGAACTGCGCTCCCTGCTGGCGGGTTTCGAGATCCTCGGACAGCTGAGCCACATCCAGCTTGTCCTTCAGGTCCTGATATTGTTTGGTGAGATTGATATTCTCTCGAAGTACGTCTGTTATCTGCTGCTCGCTCTGGGGAGCGTCTTGAATAAACTTACTGTACCTTTCAATTTGGGTATCGGCATTTTTCAAGTAATTTCGCCGGATCTTGAGCTCAAATTCAAGGCTCTCTTTTTGATTCATCAGGTTCACATACGCGGGATTGGGAACCGTTTCTTCGGTGGGCGATTCAGCCAGAGACTTGTCATTCTTTCGGTCCAGGGACGCCAATTCTTCAGGCGTCAACTGCGACTTAATATTTGCCAATTTATTGTTTACCAGTATTACATCCGGATGGTTGGCCTTGCGTCCCAGAGCGATTTGCGCTTTCAGTTCGTTCTGCGCCGCCACATATTCCTCCAGCAGCGGGTTCTTTGGCGGACCAACTACAGTGGGCTTCGGTCTGACGAGAGTCTTCTCCGTTGTGGCGAGGTCGCGCTCCACTTGCGCCTTTTCCCTTTCAAAGCGGTCAATCGCCTCAGAAAAACCTCTTCTCTGCTCGCTCAAAGTCGATAGCATTGAAAGATTGGTTTGCAATTGCTCCGGCATCTCATTGCGATGAGCCGCCTTCAGATTCCTTTTCTTTGCCTCGGACACTTCCAACTGTGCTGAAATTTTTTCCAGCGAGTCCCTTAAAAAACTGACGGACCCTCCGATCTTGCTCTCTCTGGCCTGGCTATCCTGCTTGATAAAGACCGAAGTCACCTTTTCTGTGATCTTCTGAGCGACTTGCGGATTTCGATCGCTATAAGCAATGGTGAAGGAGATCGTTGTGGGTCCTTCGCCGGCACCTCCGGTCGTGTTGAAGGCCAGGCCGATCCGATCTCGAAGATTCGCGATCTGCTCGTCAATATTCAGGTTCTTGTATTCGGGCAGGCTGTCACGGAATTCGGTCAGAATTTCGAGGAGATTGGTCCTGCTCAGTACGGTTTGCTGAATGGTACTCAAACGCTGTGACGCCGAAGCGGCAAGGAGATCCTTCACGAAGTCATTGGGAACATCGCGGGACTGTATCAGAACCAGTGCCCTCGACTCGTACAACCTTGGAAGCATGTACGTCAGCAGCAGAACGGCGCTCGAAAGCGCGAGAAACGGATACACGATCCACCATTTTCGGCGGACCAGCAGTGCCATGACATCCTGCAGACCATTCAAATTAATACGTCTCATCGTTAGAATCTCCAAAGCTCAGGCTTGTTATACCTGAGAGACATAAAAAGTCGCTTCTGATCATATCCAGACGTGTTGTATCCCTCGTAGTGTTGGAAATGCCCACCCCAGTTCAGTGACCAGTCCCGGCTGAGCGCGAGGCCGAAGGTGCCTCCTCCCGAAATTCCACGAGCGGAAACACCGTTCACCGTAAGCCCCTGAGTATTAAATCCGGACACATTTGCCGATACCGTTGCGTTCTTGCCGAGCGCATGCGACATATTGAACCCGATGTCCCTGTTCCTGGATACCGAACCCAGGCCACTGGTCTCGCTGGAAGTGTGACTCGCGGACACCGCAAGGGAGCCTCTGGGGATGCTCCGATTGAGCGTCGCAGTGACGGTCGTACCCAGCGGACTTTTTACAGTGTCGAGTCCCTCGAGAAACGACGGCCCGGCAGTGATCTCGAATGAAAGCGTCGGCGAAAACTGATAGAAATACCCAACAGTTGCGGAATGATTCAGGGAGTTTTGAAAGGCGGCAAAATTGAACCGCGCTCCGGAGTATCCGATAGTCCAGCTGTAATGCTCGCCGGAGCGCTTGAAGGAAACACTTGCAGATATGCGTTTCTGATCTGAAAGAACTCCGGTGGCCGACGAAGCGTTTGGATAATCCAAAGTGGAATACGAACCGCTGATTAGGAGCGAGGACTTCTTATTGAGTATGCGATCGAGTCCGACAGTTGCCGTGTTCGAGTGGTTGGATTGAAAAAAAACGGGCGTGAACACAAATTGAAACTGGTCTGCTTCGGTCGGATCTGGAACTTGCGTCAGGCCACTCAGAAATCGAAACGATGAAATGTTTGACGATTTATAGTATGAGTCTGACAGATGGAAGGACCATTTCGGGCCAAACTTGCTTGAGAAAGCCACGGTCGCATTATGAGTTTTGGTTTCATACGTGGGATCGCTGAATGTCCGGTCGTAGCCAAATCCATAAGTTGAATCCAAAGACGAATGTTCACCAATAGCCCTAAACGTCACCGAAGGATACGTTCCGATGAAGGGGGCGAGATCCCAGGAACTCTGCGTCAGGCTGCTCCCCGCAAAAATTGGCGTGTTGCCGCCTCCGGTGATGTCCGCGGTTACCCCAACGTTGTATTTGACCTGGGCACTCACCGGATTGCATGAATATGCCGCAATCAAGGCAATAGCGATCGCCTGAAATGTAAATCCACCCTTTGAGGTGTGATGGACTCGCGAGGAACTAGGGAACATTGACAACGTCCCCGCTTGACAAGAATATGTTCTGGGTCTGCTTGGGACCGTCGACGACCTTTTCGTAATCAAACGGATACTTGATGTCCTGCTGTCCTCGCCCAGCCTGCGGCGAAATCGTGCGGATAATTGTAATCTGATCCTTCTTGCTGTAATCCTGGAATCCGCCGGCCAGTGACAACGCCTGGAGAACGGTCAGTGGACGTTCGGACATGATCACGCCCGGCTTCTGTACCTTTCCGATGACAAAAATCCGATAGCTTTGAATTGCGTCGACAATAACCGTCACCGTAGGCACTTCGAGATATTCCTTGAGTCTCTTCTCCAGTTCGATTTTCAATTGCGCCGGAGTGAGACCCGCTGCCCGGATACTCTGAACCAGCGGGATGGAAATCAAGCCGTCCGGCTGAACCGTGACCGGACGCGTCAGATCGGGATTCTTATAAACATCGATCGTGAGTCTGTCGTTCGGCTGTATCAGCGTTGCACCGGTGGTAGCTTCGGATTGTGCCAGCAATGGCGTCGCGGACAGACACATGGCGCTGGCAAGAATAAAAACAAGCTGCTGGAAAAAATGATTTTTCATGGTTATTTCAGATTGGTCTCGGCGACCTCGTCGAGTAGCCGGGAGTATTTCGTCGAAACGGACGACGTCGATTGCGGATAATCCTTCAGCTTTTCGACAAGATCCGTCAGCCTGTTGATACCGGTATTCAATCGCTCCAGACTGTCGATTAAATGGCCTGATTTGATTCCGGCGCTTCCATCAGCAGATTGCTCATCCGAAAAACCCCGGATCTGACACAGTAGTGCCCGGGCACCGTCCGAAATACTCCGCGCGCCTTTCTGCGAACATACGTACTTCAACCGTTGGTACTCTTCTTCGGACAATCGGAAACTCACGAGGCGAGTTCGTGTTTTAAGCATATATCGGACTCCTGGAGCGTCTTGGTTTCTGCACGCTGTAATGTTGAAAGCTCACTTAACACTTCGGCGAGATTGGGCATGAACTGCGACCTCGCCTTTTCCGTTTGTGCTACAGAGACGTTGGTTCTAAAGGACAAGTCCTTTCGCAGAACCTAAGTCCAGCAATTCGGAGCCGCAGGGACGGTGTTGATCTTTTGTCTAACTGGGATCTCGAAAGAGTCGTTTGGGGGGATGCGCTTGCTCGAAATGGGCCCCTTTTGTGTGGGCTACCGCCATGAAAGTCCCAATTTGTTTCTGAAATGTAAACAACTGGAAAACTTTTTCAGTCACTGTTTATTTAGAAAACAGTGCTGTGATTACTTTTGTATAGACAGTTGTATTTTCTATACGGAAGAATTTCTGTCAACACCGAAATTCAATAAACAATCCAACTGTCCTGAAACGGAGCCAAAATCTTCCCGGCTCTGAGTCTATTGGCTCGACTCTCGGATGTTGCGGCCATTAGGGGGCCCGGAAATTTGCAAAGACACCTTTAATGGCGCAGGGGGCGATGATGAAGGCGATGGTGAAACCGATGATGAAACCGAGGGGGTACAGATCCACACACTTCGGTGCCCCTGGTAGTCTCGGATCCCATGGAATCGGTTTACGGAAACTACAGTGCTCCGGCTGCATCCCATCCGTTCCGCGATCTCAGGGACGGTGAGCTCGGTCGAAGCCAGTAGTGAAATGATCCGGCGTACTTGATTTTCGGAAAGGGCCTTTCCTCGACTGCCCATATGCTTAAGGACCTCCTGTCCCAAACGTTGAAGATACCCTCAACAACGATTCCAAAGTCAGCGGAGTTGCCATAATGCGGCAGAGCCTGTCGATTTTCAAGAAATAAAATTCCAGCTTCATATTTACTTTGACTTGCATCGACGCATGAACGGAAAATGCCGCAACTTAATTTAGGAACTTATTTAGGAAGGATGCCTCTTTGGGTACAAAAAATACATTAAGGGCCCATGATCGCCTGATTTCCTGCGAAAAATGTGACCCATTCGCAGTAACGCCATTTAAAAGGCTGCTGGACGAATCTGCTGGAGAGGCTGATTCCTCAGAGGTCGCGTCATCCGAAGCTGCAAAATGCCCTTCCTGTTTCAATGTTGT
>Ga0163162_10000835_pt1 | contig 28677 bp, 26 predicted proteins | sample S55metaG_FD_115310 | JGI IMG/M metagenome (GOLD analysis project Ga0163162, IMG submission 115310) | Switchgrass rhizosphere microbial communities from Kellogg Biological Station, Michigan, USA - S5-5 metaG | ecosystem: Host-associated > Plants > Roots > Rhizosphere > Soil | place: USA... | reverse complement strand
GTGGCGACCACCCGTTTGCTCGATCACACCGCCGCCAGCAGCCTCGGCAAGTTCTACAGCGAAGAAGAATTCAGCCTGCACGGCCTCGCTCATCTGCAAGGGCCGATTCTGGAAATCGGCCGCACCTGCGTCGACCCGGCGTACCGCAACGGCGGCACCATCGCGGTGTTGTGGGGCGAGTTGGCCGAAGTATTGAATCAGGGCGGCTACAGCTATCTGATGGGTTGCGCGAGCATTCCGATGCAGGACGGCGGCATCCAGGCCCACGCGATCATGCAGCGCCTGCGCGAACGTTATCTGTGCACCGAAAACCTGCGCGCCGAGCCGAAAAAACCGCTGCCGACGCTGGATATTCCATCAAACGTGATCGCGGAAATGCCGCCACTGCTCAAGGCTTATATGCGTCTGGGCGCGAAGATCTGCGGCGAGCCGTGCTGGGACGAAGATTTCCAGGTCGCCGACGTGTTCATCCTGCTCAAGCGCGACGAACTCTGCCCACGCTACGCCAAGCACTTCAAGGCGGCCGTGTAATGAGCCGGTTGCGAGTGTACGCGCGGATCGCGCGAGTGTTGCTGGTGGTGTCGCTGGGCTTGACCATGGCCAGCGTCTTCGGGGTTTTCGAACGCATCGGTCTGGCGCATTCGATGGAACGGCGTCAGCGCTGGTCGCGTTTCTTCATGGCGCGTTTGAGCAATGCCCTGCCCTTTCGCGTGAGCGTGCACGGTGAGCTGCCGAAGCAGCCGATGCTGTGGGTCAGCAATCATGTGTCGTGGACCGACATTCCGCTGCTCGGCATGCTCACGCCGCTGTCGTTTTTGTCCAAGGCCGAGGTGCGTACCTGGCCGGTGGCCGGTTGGCTCGCGGCGAAGGCCGGCAGCCTGTTCATCCGTCGCGGTTCGGGCGACAGCCAGTTGATCCGCAAGCAGATGACCCGTCACCTGCAAACCGAGCACGCCTTGCTGATGTTCCCGGAAGGCACCACCACCGACGGCCGTTCGCTGCGCACCTTTCATGGTCGCTTGCTGGCGGCGGCGATTGATTCCGAAGTGATGCTGCAACCGGTGGCGATCCGTTATCTGCGTGATGGCGAAATCGACTCGCTGGCGCCGTTCATTGGTGACGACGATTTGCTCTCGCACCTGATGCGCTTGTTCAGCAATGATTGCGGCGATGTCGAAGTGCACCTGCTCAAGCCGATTACCTGTCAGGGTCGTGAGCGTGCGGCGTTGGCATTTGAAGCGCAGCAGGCGGTGCAGAAGGCGTTGTTTGGCGAAGTGGCGAAACCGGCTGAACCGCGTCGTGCAGGCGAACTGATCGCTGCTTGAAATACATTTCCCTGTGGGAGCGAGCCTGCTCGCGAAAGCGGTTTGTCATTCAAAATTGATGTTGGCTGACACGCCGCCTTCGCGAGCAGGCTCGCTCCCACATTTAGATCTTCAGTGATTCGGGGTTTTGGGCGAAGTCCTGGAGTTGGGGGTAGAACAAGCGGAAGTCGTCACTCAGCGGCTCATACAACCGCCGCAATTCCTGCATTGCCCCCGCCAGCTCTTCCGGCCGAGTCAAGCGCCGCGAGATCCCGCGCAACACCTGCTCCAGCACTTCAAACTGCTGATACGAACCCAGCCAGTCATTGGCAACCATGTGCGGGGCAATCTTCGCCAATCGCTCGGGCAATTGCGGTTCACGGGACAGCACCCGATACACATCAGCGGTGAACACCTCTAGCGGCTGATCGGCATATAGCCGCCAGTCCCGCGCCAGGCAATGACCGAAAAACACATCGAGCACGATCCCGGCATAACGCCGCCGCGTATCGGAAAACCGCCCCAACGCAACGTCCACCAACGGATGGCGATCGGTAAACACGTCAATCCGTCGATGCAGTTGAATGGCCGCTTCCACCTCCGGCGCAAACTGCCCTTGCAGCCGGCCTTTGACGAAATCGCCATACAGACTGCCGAGCAGTTGCCCGGGGCGCTGGCCACCAAGGTGTAAATGTGCGAGATAGTTCATGGGCGCAGCTTAGCACTGCGACCCATAACCCATACACCCATGTATCGTTATAACGCGATATACCAATTTATGCTGGCGTCAGATCAAAATCATATTGGTGTATCGCGATCTAACGATTTATATTTCGCCACATCGCGATATAGCGTTGTACACATTGTGAGCACCCTGCCATGAACCTCGACCTCGACGAAATAATAAAAGCCCTGGCGCACCCAGTACGGCGAGACATCCTCAACTGGCTGAAAGACCCGAAGAACGAATTTCCGGAACAGTTGCACAACCACGAGTACGGCATCTGCGCCGGGCAGATCGATCAGCGTTGCGGCCTGTCGCAGTCGACCGTTTCGGCACACCTCGCGACGTTGCAACGCGCCGGTCTGATCAGCAGCCAGAAGGCCGGTCAATGGCACTTTTTCAAACGTAACGAGGACGTGATCCAGGCGTTCCTCAGCACCCTCAGTAAAGAGCTCTGACCCTTAACGTCAGCCAGCCGACAAGGAAACCTGCATGCCCCTCTCGCTCCTCATCCTCGCCTTGAGCGCCTTCGCCATCGGCACCACCGAATTCGTCATCATGGGCCTGCTGCCCAATGTGGCGGCCGACCTCGGTGTATCGATTCCCGGCGCCGGCTGGCTGGTGACCGGATACGCCCTCGGCGTGGCGATCGGTGCGCCGTTCATGGCAATGGCTACCGCCAAACTGCCCCGCAAGGCTGCACTGGTGGCGTTGATGGGCATCTTTATTGTCGGCAACCTGCTCTGTGCGATTGCCAGTGACTACAACGTGCTGATGTTTGCCCGGGTGATCACGGCGCTGTGCCACGGTGCGTTCTTCGGTATCGGTTCGGTGGTAGCCGCCAATTTGGTGCCAGCCAACAAGCGAGCGTCGGCGGTGGCGTTGATGTTTACCGGCCTGACCCTGGCCAACGTCCTCGGTGTGCCGCTGGGCACTGCGCTGGGTCAGCAATACGGCTGGCGCTCGACGTTCTGGGCGGTGACCGTTATCGGCGTGATTGCGCTGATTGGTCTGATCCGCTTCCTGCCGGCCAAACGTGACGAAGAAAAACTCGACATGCGCGCCGAACTCGCCGCCCTCAAAGGTGCCGGGATCTGGCTGTCGCTGAGCATGACCGCGCTGTTTGCCGCGTCCGTCTTCACCCTGTTCACCTACGTTGCCCCGCTGCTCGGCGAAGTCACCGGCGTGTCACCGCGTGGCGTGACCTGGACGCTAATGCTGATCGGCCTGGGCCTGACCGTCGGCAACATTATCGGCGGCAAACTCGCCGACAAAGGCATGGCCGCCACGTTGATCGGCGTGTTCATCGCCATGGCCGTGGTCTCCACCGTGCTGACCTGGACCAGCGTCGCGCTGATCCCGACTGACATCACCCTGTTCCTTTGGGCCACCGCGTGTTTCGCCGCCGTGCCGGCGCTGCAAGTCAACGTGGTGACCTTCGGCAAAGCCGCACCGAATCTGGTGTCGACCCTGAACATCGGCGCCTTCAACGTCGGTAACGCGCTCGGCGCCTGGGTTGGCGGCAGCGTCATCGCCCACGGCTACGGCCTGACCAGCGTACCCCTCGCAGCCGCCGCACTGGCCGTGCTCGCCCTGCTGGTGACCCTGATTACTTTCCGTCAGAACGGCAATGCCGATCTGGCCCCGGCAACTAACTGATTACTTTCCACTTACGAGGGTTGTAGACATGGCAACTATTTTTGATCCGATCAAACTGGGCGACATCGAGCTGGCCAACCGCATCATCATGGCCCCGCTGACCCGCTGCCGCGCCGACGAAGGTCGCGTGCCGAACGCGCTGATGGCCGAGTACTACGTACAGCGCGCTTCCGCTGGCCTGATCCTCAGCGAAGCCACGTCGGTGACGCCAATGGGCGTTGGCTACCCGGACACCCCGGGCATCTGGTCCAACGATCAAGTGCGTGGCTGGGCCAACGTCACCAAAGCGATTCACGGCGCTGGCGGCAAGATCTTCCTGCAACTGTGGCACGTCGGTCGCGTCTCGCACCCGTCGTACCTCAACGGTGAAGCGCCGGTGGCACCGAGCGCGATCCAGCCGAAAGGTCACGTCAGCCTGGTTCGTCCATTGGCCGACTACCCGACGCCGCGGGCACTGGAAACCGCTGAAATCGCCGACATCGTCGACGCCTACCGCACCGGTGCCGAAAACGCCAAGGCTGCCGGTTTCGACGGCGTGGAAATCCACGGCGCCAACGGTTACCTGCTCGACCAGTTCCTGCAAAGCAGCACCAACCAGCGCACTGACAACTACGGCGGCTCGCTGGAAAACCGTGCGCGTCTGCTGCTGGAAGTGACTGACGCCGCGATCGAAGTCTGGGGCGCCGGCCGTGTCGGTGTGCACCTGGCACCGCGCGCTGACTCCCACGATATGGGCGACGACAACCTGGCGGAAACCTTCACTTACGTGGCTCGTGAGCTGGGCAAACGCGGCATCGCGTTCATCTGCTCCCGTGAGAAAGAAGGCGCCGACAGCCTCGGCCCGCAACTGAAAGAAGCTTTCGGTGGCCCGTATATCGCTAACGAAAAGTTCACCAAGGACAGCGCCAATGAATGGCTGGCGAGTGGCAAGGCTGACGCTGTGGCGTTTGGCGTGCCGTTCATTGCCAACCCGGATCTGCCGGCGCGCTTGGAGGCGGATGCGCCGTTGAATGATGCGCGTCCGGAAACCTTCTACGGCAAAGGCCCGGTCGGTTACATCGACTATCCAGCGCTGTAAGGCATACCGCAGAAACGCGAAAGCCCCCGACTTGTGAGAGTCGGGGGCTTTTTTGTGTTCGCCTGGAGAGCGATTGCGCGTTTTAGTACGTAGCCCTCATCGGAACGCCCCCGCCCAGCCCTCTCCCGAGGGAGAGGGAGCCGATTTGTGTGCGTTTCAAATCTGGAGTTCGACCTGATATCTCAGGTCGGCGTATCTCGAAAGATCACCGCGGTCAGTCCCCTCTCCCTCTGGGAGAGGGCTAGGGTGAGGGCAAGCGGCTCACACTCATTCACACAGCAGACACAAATTCCCTACAAAATGCCTAGCTCGCTACGTTTAAACTCCCCTCACTGCGAAGCTATATAAAGGCAGGCCAATTGACATAGGCTGTGCCAATTACGCATTTTGTTTCATTTGCGCAGGCTGGGGCTCAGGCGCAGCATATCCAACCCTGTATCGACCCAACGCTCGGCCTCGGCATGTAGCTCAAAGCTGTCCGGCGCCAGAAGCCATCCATACAGAAGGCCATCGATATAGCTGTGAATGCTGATGGCCGCGCGGGCAGTGTCGAGATCTTCCGGCAATTGGCCGCGATTCACCGCATTACGCAAGGTCAGAGCGATGCGCTCATTGCAATCGAGACTGACGTCCCGGCGCTGCTGGCGCAAATCGCACATTTCATCGGTGAACTCGCACTTATGAAACAGAATTTCGTTGATACGCCGGGTTTTCGGGTCCAGCGCAACTTGATGAAACAAATGAATCAGCAGTTGGCGCATGCAGCCCAACGGATCGAGTTCATCTTCACTTTCGCTGGCCCTGGCCAACTCATCCAGCGGCTCACGCAGCGAATCCAGCATGGCCTGGACCAGATCGGCCTTGTTGCTGAAATGCCAGTAAATGGCACAGCGCGTGACCCCGGCCAAGGCCGCGATGTCGGCCAACGTCGTACGAGCGACGCCCCTTTCATAAAAGGCTTTCTCCGCCGCTTCCAGAATCTGGCTACGGGTTTCTTGAGCTTCCTCTTTGGTACGACGGACCATGACAGTAAAACCTCAAACAGGATGTTTCAGGGATGGCTGAATATCCGCTGAATAAAGAGGGGGCGATCTCTCACGGATCAGCTCCCCGGCCTACAATTTCAAACCTTGCGACGAGTTTTGTAACAGGGTGGATACGACGCCAAGGTATTTACAAACAACCATGAACGTAAGTATATTCCTTAGCAAGCTACTTATCCACCCGGTATCCTTTTTTTACCCTTACACACTTCTTGTGCGCTCTTTGCGCGCCTGACCCGAGGATCTTCATGCAATTCAAGCCAGCTGTTACCGCTCTGGTCACTGCCGTCGCCCTGGCATCGCTGCTCAGCGGATGTAAAAAGGAAGAAGCGGCACCGGCCGCTCCACCGCCTCAGGTCGGCGTCGTCACCCTGCAACCACAAGCCTTTACCCTCACCTCAGAACTGCCGGGCCGCACCAGTGCGTACCGCATTGCGGAAGTTCGACCGCAGGTCAACGGCATCATTCTCAAGCGTCTGTTCAAGGAAGGCGGCGATGTCAAAGCCGGCCAACAGCTGTATCAGATCGATCCGGCGGTCTATGAAGCGACCCTGAAAAGCGCCGAAGCCAGCCTGCGTTCGACCAAGTCGATCTCCGACCGCTACAAGCAACTGGTCGACGAGCAGGCCGTGAGCCGTCAGGAATACGACACGGCCGTGTCCAACCGCATGGAATCGGAAGCGTCGCTGCAGAGCGCGCAGATCAACGTGAAATACACCAAGGTCTATGCGCCGATCTCCGGCCGCATCGGCCGTTCTTCAGTCACCGAAGGCGCACTGGTCAGCAATGGTCAGGCCGACGCGATGGCAACGATCCAGCAACTGGACCCGATCTACGTTGACGTTACCCAGTCTTCGGTTGAACTGCTGGAACTGCGCCGTGAGCTGGAAAGCGGTCGTCTGCAAAAATCCGGTGAAAACTCGGCAGCAGTCAAACTGACCCTGGAAGACGGCAGCCAGTACAAGCTCGACGGTAAGCTGGAATTCTCCGAAGTCACGGTCGACCCGACTACCGGTTCGGTGACCCTGCGTGCAGTGTTCCCGAACCCGGATCACACCCTGCTGCCAGGCATGTTCGTCCGCGCCCAGCTGCAGGCAGGTGTTAACGCTGCCGCCATTCTGGCGCCGCAACAAGGCGTGACCCGCGACCTCAAAGGCACCCCGACCGCACTGGTCGTCGGCGCCGACAACAAGGTCGAACTGCGTCAGCTCAAGGCCAGCCGCACCGTCGGCAGCCAGTGGCTGATCGAAGACGGCCTGAAGGCCGGCGATCGCCTGATCACCGAAGGCCTGCAGTACGTGCGCCCAGGTGTTCAGGTCAACCCGTCCGAAGCCACTAACGTAGGCAACAAGAACCCGGCCCCCGCTCAGGCAGCTGACAAAGCCGCCGGCGGCAAAGGGGAGTAATCCATGTCAAAATTCTTCATCGACCGTCCGATTTTCGCTTGGGTAATTGCCCTGGTGATCATGCTGGTCGGGGCACTTTCGATCCTGAAACTGCCGATCAACCAGTACCCGAGCATTGCGCCGCCGGCCATTGCGATCTCCGTGACCTACCCGGGCGCTTCGGCGCAAACCGTGCAGGACACCGTGGTCCAAGTGATCGAGCAGCAGCTCAACGGTATCGACAACCTGCGTTATGTGTCCTCGGAAAGTACATCCCACGCCAGCATGACCATCACCGCGACCTTCGAGCAAGGCACCAACTCCGACACCGCGCAGGTACAGGTTCAGAACAAGCTGAACCTGGCCACCCCGCTGTTGCCGCAGGAAGTGCAGCAACAAGGTATCCGCGTGACCAAGGCAGTGAAAAACTTCCTCTTGGTCATCGGCGTGGTATCGCGTGACGGCAGCATGACCAAGGACGACTTGTCCAACTACATCGTGTCGAACATGCAGGATCCGATCTAGCGGACCGCCGGTGTCGGCGACTTCCAGGTCTTCGGTGCCCAGTACGCGATGCGCATCTGGCTCGACCCGGCCAAGCTGAACAAGTACAACCTGACCCCGGCTGATGTCAGCTCCGCCATCTCGGCGCAGAACGTTCAGGTCTCGTCCGGTCAGCTCGGCGGTTTGCCGGCGCTGCCAGGCCAGCAACTGAACGCGACAATCATCGGCAAGACCCGTCTGCAGACCGCCGAGCAGTTCAAGGCGATTCTGCTCAAGGTCAATCAGGACGGCTCGCAAGTGCGCGTCGGTGATGTGGCCGATGTCGGTCTGGGCGGTGAGAACTCGACCATTTCGGCACAGTTCAACGGCAAGCCATCGTCCGGTCTGGCGGTGAAACTGGCCAACGGTGCCAACGCCCTCGACACCGCCAAAGCCCTGCGCAAGACGATTGACGAGCTCAAGCCGTTCTTCCCGCAAGGCATGGAAGTGGTGTTCCCGTACGACACCACCCCGGTGGTAACCGAATCGATCAAGGGTGTGGTTGAAACTCTGGTCGAAGCGATCGTGCTGGTGTCCCTCGTGATGTTCCTGTTCCTGCAGAACTTCCGCGCCACCGTCATCACCACGATGACCGTGCCGGTGGTATTGCTCGGTACGTTCGGCATCCTCGCGGCGTTCGGTTTCAGCATCAACACCCTGACCATGTTCGGCATGGTGCTGGCCATCGGCTTGCTGGTGGACGACGCCATCGTCGTGGTGGAAAACGTCGAGCGGGTGATGAGCGAAGAAGGCTTGTCACCGAAGGAGGCGACCAAGAAGTCCATGGGCCAGATCCAGGGCGCACTGGTCGGTATTGCCCTGGTTCTGTCGGCGGTACTGTTGCCGATGGCGTTCTTCAGCGGCTCCACCGGTGTGATCTACAAGCAGTTCTCGATCACCATCGTTTCGGCCATGGCCCTGTCGGTACTGGTCGCGCTGATCTTCACCCCGGCGCTCTGCGCAACCATGCTCAAGGCGATTCCGAAAGGCGAGCACGGCACACCGAAAAAAGGCTTCTTCGGCTGGTTCAACCGTAACTTCGACCGTGGCGTTCGCAGCTACGAGCGCGGCGTTGGCAACATGCTGTCGCGCAAAGCCCCGTATCTGCTGGCGTATCTGCTGATCGTTGTTGGCATGATCTGGCTGTTCACCCGTATTCCGACCGCGTTCCTGCCGGAAGAAGACCAGGGCGTACTGTTCGCCCAGGTGCAACCCCCGGCCGGTTCCAGTGCCGAACGTACGCAAGTCGTGATCGACGAAATGCGTTCCTACCTGCTGGAGAAAGAATCCGGCGCGGTCGCCTCGGTGTTCACCGTGAACGGCTTCAACTTCGCCGGTCGCGGTCAGAGCTCGGGTCTGGCGTTCATCATGCTCAAACCGTGGGACGAGCGTGACGCGAGCAACAGCGTGTTCGCCCTCGCTCAGCGTGCGCAGCAACACTTCTTCAGCTTCCGCGACGCGATGGTGTTTGCTTTCGCCCCGCCAGCGGTACTGGAATTGGGTAACGCCACCGGTTTCGACGTGTTCCTGCAGGATCGCGCCGGTATCGGTCACGAAAAACTGATGGAAGCTCGCAACCAGTTCCTCGGTCTGGCAGCGCAGAGCAAGGTGCTCTATCAGGTGCGTCCGAACGGCTTGAACGATGAGCCGCAATACCACCTGGAAATCGACGATCAGAAGGCCCAGGCCCTCGGCGTGAGCATTGCCGACATCAACAGCACGCTGTCGATCTCCTTCGGTAGTAGCTACGTCAACGACTTCATCGACCGTGGTCGGGTGAAGAAGGTGTACGTGCAAGGTCAGGCCGGTGCTCGCATGAGCCCTGACGACTTGAAGAAGTGGTACGTGCGCAACAGCGCCGGGACCATGGTGCCGTTCTCCGCGTTCGCCAAGGGCGAGTGGATCTACGGATCGCCGAAACTGGCGCGTTACAACGGTGTAGAAGCGATGGAGATCCTCGGTTCTCCGGCGCCGGGTTACTCCACCGGTGATGCGATGGCCGAAGTCGAAGCGATTGCCAAGAAGCTGCCGGCGGGTGTCGGTATCTCCTGGACCGGTCTGTCTTATGAGGAACGTCTGTCCGGCTCGCAAGCGCCGGCGCTGTACGCCCTGTCGCTGCTGATGGTGTTCCTGTGTCTGGCGGCGCTGTACGAAAGCTGGTCGATTCCGATCGCGGTTATGCTCGTGGTGCCGCTGGGGATCATCGGTGCGCTGCTGGCCACCAGCCTGCGCGGTCTGTCCAACGCCGTGTACTTCCAGGTGGGGCTGTTGACGACCATCGGTCTGGCAGCTAAAAACGCCATTCTGATCGTCGAGTTCGCCAAGGAACTGCATGAACAGGGACGCAGCCTGCGGGACGCGGCGATTGAAGCCTGCCGCATGCGTCTGCGACCGATCATCATGACCTCGCTGGCCTTCGTCCTCGGTGTTGTACCGTTGGCGATCTCCACCGGCGCCGGTTCAGGCAGTCAACATGCGATCGGTACGGGCGTGATTGGCGGTATGCTCACGGCCACGATCCTGGCGATCTTCTGGGTCCCACTGTTCTTCGTTACGGTTTCGTCCCTGGGCCAGCGTAAAATCGCTGACGAGGATGAGGCTACTGAAACTCCTAAAGAGGCTGGCCAATGAGCAAGTCGCTACTCTCCATCGCAGTCGCCGCCTTCGTGCTGAGCGGTTGCTCGCTGATACCTGATTATCAGCAGCCTGAGGCTCCGGTCGCAGGTCAGTACCCGCAGGGGCCGGCGTATTCGCCGGCCCAGGCACCGGCGCAGGCAGCTGCCGAGCAAGGCTGGAAGCAGTTTTTCCATGATCCGGCGCTGCAACAGCTGATCCAGGTCTCCCTGGAAAACAACCGCGACCTGCGCGTCGCGGCGCTGAACATCGACGCCTATGCGGCTCAATACCGCATCCAGCGTGCCGATCTGTTCCCGGCGGTTTCGGCCAATGCCAGCGGCAGCCGTCAGCGGGTTCCGGCCCGTGCCTCGCAGACCGGTGAAGCAGGCATCACCAGCTCCTACTCGGCCACTGTCGGCATCAGCGCCTACGAACTCGACCTGTTCGGTCGCGTTCGCAGCCTGAGCGAACAAGCGCTGCAACAATACTTCGCCACTGAAGAAGCGCGCCGCAGCACCCAGATCAGTCTGGTCGCCAGCGTCGCCAATGCTTACCTGACCTGGCAAGCGGACAAGGAACTGCTCAAGCTCACCCAAGACACCCTCGGTGCCTTCGAAGAGAGCTACAAACTGACCAGCCGCAGCAACGAAGTCGGTGTGGCTTCGGCGCTGGATCTGGCGCAGTCGCGCACTTCCGTGGAAAACGCTCGTGCACAACTGGCACGTTACACCCGCCAGGTCGCGCAGGACGAAAACAGCCTGACCCTGCTGCTCGGCACCGGCATCCCGGCCAATCTGCAAACGGCCAAGCCGCTGTCCGATGACCTGCTCAGCGACGTACCGCCGGGGCTGCCTTCGGATCTGCTGCAACGTCGTCCGGACATCCTCCAGGCCGAGTACAACCTGAAAGCGGCCAACGCCAACATCGGCGCGGCCCGTGCCGCGTTCTTCCCGAGCATCAGCCTGACCGCCAACGCGGGCAGCCTGAGCCCGGATCTGTCCGGTCTGTTCAAGGGTGGTTCGGGAACGTGGCTGTTCCAGCCGCAGATCAACCTGCCGATCTTCAACGCCGGCAGCCTGCGCGCCAGCCTCGACGCCGCCAAGATCCAGAAGGACATTGGCGTGGCGAACTACGAGAAGTCCATTCAAACGGCCTTCCAGGAAGTCGCCGATGGCCTGGCCGCACGCCAGACCTACACCGAGCAGTTGCAAGCGCAACGTGACTTCGTTCAGGCCAACCAGGATTACTACCGTCTGGCCGAACGTCGTTACCGCATCGGCGTCGACAGCAACCTGACCTTCCTCGATGCCCAGCGTCAGCTGTTCAGCGCACAACAAGCGCTGATCACCGACCGCCTCGCGCAGTTGACCAGTGCGGTCAACCTGTACAAGGCATTGGGCGGTGGCTGGAATGCGCAAACCGCGCAGAACGAACCGCTGAAAGAAGAAGCACCGAAGATGAAGTTGTTCTGATCATCAGGTGAACACAAGGAGCCCACCGATTGGTGGGCTTTTTGTTGCCTGCCTGAAAGTTGTGTTGCCTGGGCTGACCCCTTCGCGAGCAGGCTCGCTCCCACATTTGGAATGCGATCCCCTGTGGGAGCGAGCCTGCTAGCGAAGAGGCCCTCACAGACACCATAAAATCCAACTGAATCTTGCGTTCGATAATCGCCCAAAACCCGCTTTTACCAATTGAATCAAAACATCCGCGCCCCGCACCATTCGCTCCACAAAACCAATAACAACAGGTTCGACACCATGCTCCCGCGCCCTGCCCCGTCCGGCTGATTGCCTTCGTTTCACCCCTGAACACTTTTCATGTCTGCACCCCGAAAACCGGTGGCAGCGCCCCCGTTCGCCTTAAAAAAACAAGAGAGACCCCAGCTATGACAACCTCCCCTGCGCCTTACGCATTTCCCGGTCTGATCGCCTTGGCTCTGGCCGGCGCGGCGATGCCCGCTGCGGCTGAAGAGGCCGGTTTCATCGAAGGGGCCAAGGTCAACCTGAACCTGCGCAACTTCTACATCAACCGCAACTTCACCAATCCGACCAAAGCTCAGGGCAAGGCCGAAGAGTGGACGCAAAGCTTCATCCTCGACGCTAAATCCGGCTTCACCCAAGGCACCGTCGGCTTCGGCATGGACGTGCTCGGCCTGTATTCGGTAAAGCTTGATGGCGGTAAAGGCACCGGCGGCACGGCGTTGCTGCCGTTGGATCACGACGGTCGTCCGGCGGACAACTTCGGTCGCACCAACGTCGCCTTCAAAGCCAAGCTTTCGCAGACCGAAGTGAAGGTCGGCGAGTGGATGCCGGTGCTGCCGATCCTGCGTTCGGACGACGGCCGCTCGCTGCCACAAACTTTCCGCGGCGGGCAGATCACTTCGAAGGAAATCGACGGCCTGACCCTCTACGGCGGCCAGTTCCGCGCCAACAGCCCGCGCGACGACAGCAGCATGAGCGACATGTCGATGACCGGCAAAGCGGCGTTCACCTCTGATCGCTTCAACTTTCAGGGCGGTGAATACGTTTTCAACGAAAAACGCACGCAGATCGGCCTGTGGAACGCCGAACTCAAGGACATCTACAGCCAGCAATACGTCAATCTGATCCACAGCCAGCCGCTGGGCGACTGGACCCTCGGCGCCAACCTCGGTTTCTTCTATGGCAAGGACGACGGCAGCGCCCGCGCTGGAGACCTCGACAACAAGACCTGGTCGGGCATGTTCTCGGCGAAGTACGGCGGCAACACCTTCTATGTCGGCCTGCAGAAGCTCACCGGCGACAGCGCCTGGATGCGCGTCAACGGCACCAGCGGCGGCACCCTGGCCAACGACAGTTACAACGCCAGTTATGACAATGCGCAGGAACGCTCCTGGCAAGTGCGCCATGACTACAACTTCGTGGCACTGGGCATCCCCGGCCTGACCCTGATGAACCGCTATATCAGCGGCGACAATGTGCACACCGGGACGATCACCGACGGCAAGGAATGGGGCCGCGAATCGGAACTGGGCTACACCGTGCAGAGCGGCGCGCTGAAGGATCTCAACGTCAGATGGCGCAACTCGACCATGCGTCGGGACTTCAGCAACAACGAGTTCGACGAGAACCGCTTGATCGTCAGCTACCCGATCAGCCTCCTCTAAACACCGCTTTCAAACTGTAGGAGTGAGCCTGCTCGCGATAGCGGTGTGTCAGTGACATTTAAGGTGACTGACACACTGCTATCGCGAGCAGGCTCACTCCTACATTTGAATCTGCGCCACTGGTCAGGAGAAGTGGCACTTTGCCGGTCGGCAGGTAAAGTGACAAAACCTGAAGGACTCAGGTGCTTCACCTTTCCGCTTCCGTCGTCGTAGTCGGTCCTCAAGCTGGGAGCCAGGTTGTCATCGGAAGACACCAACGATCACCGGAGGACCCCCTCAATGATCTCTCGTCTCGCAACACCCGACTGGGACGCCAAGGCGTACCAGCAGTTTTCCCGTCTCAGGCAACGACCGGTCCATGAATTGCTCGACCGTGTGGACCTGCCGAACCCACAACGCATTTACGACCTTGGCTGCGGCACCGGCATTGCTACGCAATTGTTGGCCAAACGCTGGCCGCGCGCGCAGTTGCAGGGGATCGATAGCTCGGCACAGATGCTCGCCGAAGCGCGCTGTCTGCCGGTCAAAGCGTTGTGGAAACAGTGCGATCTGCTCGACTGGCAACCGGAGCAACCGGCAGATCTACTGCTCGCCGCCGCCGTGCTGCACTTTATTGGTGGCCATGAGACGTTGCTGCCGCGCCTGCTCGGTTATCTGAATCCCGGCGGCTGTCTGGCGGCGCACATGCCGGACTGGCGCGATGCGCTGTGGTATCGGCTGATGCTCGACACCCTCGAAAACGCCGGCCCCGGTGGCACGCCGATAGGCACACCTGAACTGCGCCAGCGCATGGCCGCGCGGCCATTGTTGGCACTGGAGAATTACTACCGATTGCTCGCACCGCTGACTTCCTCACTGGATATCTGGGAGACCGAACAGTTGCAGGTAGTCGACGGTAAATCGCCGGTGTATGACTGGGTGAAGGTCTCGGCGCTGCGGCCGGTGATGCAGGCGCTGGATTCAGCGGAACAGACGCGGTTTATTTATCACTACCTGATGCGGGTGCATGAGCATTATCCGCAGGAGGCGGACGGGCATACGTTGTTTGCGTTCAAGCGGATATTCATCGTTGCCACGGTTTGATTTGTCGCGGCCACTACCGCTTTCGCGAGCAGGCTCGCTCCCACAGGGAAATGCATTCCAATGTGGGAGCGCGCCTGCTCGCGAATACGTCAGCTCAGACGCCATCAATCCCGGGATTCAACACCCAGCTCATCCCACACCGATTCAGCCAGATGAAACGTCGCATTCGCCGCCGGAATCCCGCAATAAATCGCACTCTGCATGATCACTTCCTTGATCTCGCTACGGCTCACACCATTATTGGCCGCCGCGCGCAGATGCAGTTTCAGCTCGCCTTCACGGTTCATGCCGATCAGCATAGCGATGGTGATCAGACTTCGCGTGTGCCGAGGCAAGCCCGGACGCGTCCAGATATCACCCCAGGCGTGGCGGGTGATCATCTCCTGAAACTCCGAGTTGAACTCGGTCAGCGTGGTCAGGCTGCGATCGACATGCGCATCACCGAGCACCGCACGGCGCACTTGCATGCCTTCGTCGTAACGTTGCTTCTCGTCCACAAAAACTTCCTCACTTAGCCTGCAAAAACGCCAACACGCGCTCACTGAAATCCGCGCCAGCCTGCACATTGGACAGGTGCGCCGCATAGAACTCGTCGTACTCCGCACCACGCACATGCTCTTGAATGAAATGCCCACCGGCCGGCGGCGTCACCGCGTCTTCGGTGCCGGCAATCACCAGCAACGGCACGTTGATCGAAGCCAGTTGCTCGCGGAAATCGGCATCACGCACCGCCGCGCAATTGGCCGCATAACCTTCAGGCGAGGTGGCCGCGAGCATGTCGGTAATCTGTTTGGCCGCCGCCGGGTGCGCCGCGGAAAAGTCAGGGGTAAACCAACGGGCAATCGACGCATCACGCAAGGCAACCATCGCCGCTGCGCCATCACGCAACACGGTTTCGATGCGTGGATTCCACACCGACGGATCGCCGATTTTTGCCGCCGTGTTGCAGACGATCAGCTTGTGCAGGCGATGCCCAGCGTTGATCCCCAGCCACTGCCCGATCAGACCGCCCATCGACAGCCCGCAGAAATGCGCGCGCTCGATGTGCAGCGCATCCAGCAGACCGAGCACGTCATGACCCAGTTGTTCGATGCTGTAAGGCCCCGGCGTCACCAGCGATTGGCCATGGCCACGGGTATCGAAACGCAGCACGCGAAAATGCTCGGTAAATGCCGGCATCTGCGCGTGCCACATGTGCAGATCAGTGCCCAGCGAGTTGGACAGCACCAGCACCGGCGCATCGACCGGACCTTCAATTTGATAGTGCAGTTCGCCATCGGCGAGTTGAACGAAAGCCACAGCCCTCTCCTTTCAGACAGACAATGCGTTGTGTTCGGCCACCGCACGCTCGACCCAGACTTGCGCCTGACCGAGGTAATGGGCGGGGTTCAAAAGTTGATCGAGTTCAGCGCTGCTCAACTCGGCGGTGACTTGCGGTTCGTCACCGAGCACGGCGCGCAAATGGCGTTGTTCGGCCACCGCGCGTTTGCAGCATTGCTCAAGCAGATGATGCGCGGTGTCGCGGCCAACACGCTGGGCAAGGACGATGCTCACGGCTTCGGCCAGCACCAGCCCCTGCGTCAATTCAAGGTTTCGGCCCATGCGCTCGGCATCGACTTCCAGGCCATCGGCGAGTAACCGAGCCTGTTGCAGCGACCCCGAAACGAGGCAGCAAATCTCCGGCAAGGTTTCCCATTCGGCATGCCACAGGCCGAGGCTGCGTTCGTGCTCCTGCGGCATCGCGCTGAACAGCGTCGAGACCAGACCGGGCACGCGCGTCGCTGCGCCAATCAACACCGCTGCACCCACTGGATTGCGCTTGTGCGGCATGGTCGACGAGCCACCCTTGCCCGGTGCCGATGGCTCGAACACTTCTGCTGCTTCGGTCTGCATCAACAGGCTGATGTCGCGGCCGAATTTGCCGAGGCTGCCGGCGATCAAGCCGAGCACCGCGCCGAACTCCACCACGCGATCACGCTGGGTGTGCCACGGTTGTTCGGGCAAGGTCAGTTGCAGCTCTTCGGCGAGGGCTTCTGCAATTGGCAGGGCTTGTTCGCCCAAGGCTGCGAGCGTCCCGGATGCACCGCCAAACTGCAGCACCATTAAACGCGGCTTGAGTTCGCGTAGACGCTGACGACTGCGAGTAACAGCGCCCAGCCATCCGGCGATTTTCATGCCGAGGGTGACCGGCGTCGCGTGTTGCAGCCAGGTGCGTCCGGCCAGCGGCGTGGCGGCGTAACGTTGCGCCTGTACGGCGAGGGATTCGGCCAGTTGCGCCAGATCGCTCTCAATCAACGCCAACGCCTGCCGCAATTGCAGCACCAGCCCGGAATCCATCACATCCTGACTGGTCGCGCCCAAATGCACATAACGCTCGGCTTGCGCATCGGTCGCGGCAATCTGTTTACCCAACGCCTTGACCAGCGGAATCGCCGAATTGCCGGCCGTGGCAATCGCCTCGCCCAGCGCCGAGAAGTCATAGAGCTCCGCGCTGCAAGCCTGCGCGATCGGCGCAACGGCAGACACTGGAATCAAACCCACGCGCGCCTCGGCCCGGGCCAGCGCCGCTTCGAAGTCGAGCATCGCCTGCACGCGGCCCTGATCGCAGAACACTTCACGCATATCGCGGGCAGTGAAGTAGGCATCGAACAATTGATTGCCCGGTCGCTGAGTCATAAACAGTCCTTGCCGGCGCGGGCCAAGAAGGCCCGCGCACTTCGGGTTAGAGATCGTGGTGCAAGTACGCCGCCTGTTTCGGCAGACGCAAACTGAACAGGAAGGCGATCGCCATCATCGCCGTCACGTACCAGTAGAAGGAGTTTTCCATGCCGATGTTCTTCAGGCTCAGGGCGACGAATTCCGCCGAACCGCCGAAGATCGCATTCGCCACCGCGTAGGCCAGACCAACGCCGATGGCGCGGACTTCCGGCGGGAACATTTCGGCTTTTACCAGGCCACTGATCGAGGTGTAGAAACTGACAATCGCCAATGCCACAGTGATCAACACAAATGCGAGGAACGGGCTGCTGACGCTTTTCAGGCTCAACAGAATCGGCACGGTGAACAGCGTGCCGAGTGCGCCGAACCAGAGCATCGAATTACGGCGGCCAATCTTGTCAGCGAGCATGCCGAACAGCGGCTGCATGCACATATACAGGAACAACGCACCGGTCATGATGTAGCTGGCGGTCTTGGCGTGCATGCCGGCGGTGTTCACCAGGTACTTCTGCATGTAGGTGGTGAAGGTGTAGAAAATCAGCGAGCCACCGGCGGTGTAACCGAGCACGGTGATGAACGCGGCTTTGTGATCGCGGAACAGCGCGGCGATGCTGCCGGCGTCTTTGTGCGCGCGGGTTTCCTTGTTGGTGGTTTCTTTCAAGCTGCGACGCAGGAACAGCGAAATCAGTGCCGCCACCGCGCCGACCACAAACGGAATCCGCCAGCCGTAGGCGCGCAGGTCTTCTTCGGTGAGGAATTGCTGCAGCACTACCACCAGCGACACGGCCAGCAGTTGCCCGCCAATCAACGTCACGTACTGGAACGAGGCGAAAAATCCGCGCTGGCCCTTGAGGGCAACTTCGCTCATGTAGGTCGCGGTGGTGCCGTACTCGCCACCGACCGACAGGCCTTGCAGCAAGCGGGCGAACAACAGCAGGACTGGCGCCCAGACGCCGATGTCCTTGTACGTCGGCAGGCAGGCAATCAGCAACGAGCCAAAGCACATCATCAGAATCGAGATGAGCATCGAATTCTTGCGGCCGTGCTTGTCGGCCACGCGACCGAAAATCCAGCCACCAATCGGGCGCATCAGGAAGCCGGCGGCGAACACGCCAGCGGTGTTGACCAGTTGCACCGTCGGGTTGTCGGAGGGGAAAAACGCCGGGGCGAAATAGATCGCGCAGAAGGCATAGACATAGAAGTCGAACCATTCGACGAGGTTGCCGGACGAGGCGCCGACAATGGCAAAGATGCGCTTGCTGCGCTCTTCGCCGGTGTAATGGGAGGTGGTAGTTGTCATTGTTTTTCACTCGATAGGGACAGTGAGAGTCTAGACATACTTTGCAACAGTCCCGTTCCACAGTTCCATCAGCAACACAGTTCTCCCCTGTGGGAGCGAGCCTGCTCGCGAAGAGGGAGTGTCAGACGACATTTATGTTGGCTGACCCATCGCTTTCGCGAGCAGGCTCGCTCCCACAGGGGATTGGTGGTGTTCTTTTAATAATCGAAGAACACCGACTCGGCGTCGGTGCCCTGCAGAATCACATTCCACTGGTAAACACCCGAAGCATCCTGCTTGGCCAGCAACGTACTGCGACGTTCAGCCGGCACACATTCGAGCAACGGATCATCAACGTTCGCCGGCTCGCCTTCAAAGTAGATCCGCGTCAGCAAATGCTTCACCAAGCCACGGGCAAACACCAGCACCACCAGATGCGGCGCCTGGGTCGAACCTTTCAGGCCCTCAACCGTGCCCGGCTTGATCGTGGTGAAACGGAAGCGCCCTTGCGCATCCACCGGCACCCGGCCAAAACCTTCAAAGTTCGGATCGAGCGGTTTGTCCTGCTCGTCTTCCGGGTGGTCGTATTTGCCGGCAGCGTTGGCCTGCCAGACTTCGAGCATGGCGTCGTTGACGACATCGCCATTGCCATCCACCACCTGCCCGGTGATTGCGACGCGCTCGCCGAGGGTCTGCTCGACGGTGAGGTTTTCGCGGTTCAGCCAGGTCAGGCCGATGTGGTAATACGGCCCGACGGTGTGGGACGTGGTCGCAGTCAGCGTCATCTTATTTCTCCATCGGCGTGGCTTCACGCCCGCGCAGCACGATGTCCCAACGATAACCCAGGGCGTAGGACGGAATGGTTTTTTCCAGATCGAAACTGGCGATCAGGCGTTCCTTGGCCGAGGTGTCCGGCACGCAGTTGTAGATCGGGTCGTACGCCAGCAGCGGGTCGCCCGGGAAGTACATTTGCGTGACCAGGCGGGTGAGGATGCTCGGCCCGAACAGCGAAAAGTGGATGTGCGCCGGACGCCAGGCGTTGTGGTGGTTGCCCCACGGATAGGCGCCGGGCTTGATGGTCTGGAACTGATACCAGCCATCGGCGTCGGTGACGGTGCGGCCGGTGCCGGTGAAGTTCGGGTCCAGCGGCGCATCGTGCAGGTCGCGCTTGTGGTTGTAGCGGCCGGCGGCGTTGGCCTGCCAGATCTCCACCAAAATCCCCGGCACCGGCAGACCGTTTTCGTCGAGCACGCGGCCGTGAACGATGATGCGCTCACCTTGTGGCTCGCCTTCATGCTGGGCGGTCAGGTCGTTATCGGTGTCGCCCACACGCTCGGCGCCGATGGTCGGCCCGGTGATTTCCGACAGCGAGTGCGGCAGAAACACCAACGGCTTCGACGGCGAGCGCAGGTTGGTGGATTGATACGTCGGGTGCAGGTACTCAGGCTGAGTGCCTTCCTGCGGACGACGGTAACCAGGCTTGTCAGACATGTCGCTTTCCTCTGTTCTTTTTCGTCACGGCTTGCGTCAGACGCGTTCGATGGCCAGGGCCAGACCTTGGCCGACACCGACGCACATGGTCGCCAGACCTTTCTTGCCACCGGTTTTTTCCAACTGATGCAGCGCGGTCAGCACCAGACGCGCACCGCTCATGCCCAACGGATGACCGAGGGCGATCGCGCCGCCATTCGGATTGACCTGCGCGGCGTCATCCGCCAGACCCAGTTCACGCAGCACCGCCAAACCTTGGCTGGCAAACGCTTCGTTGAGTTCGATCACGTCGAAATCGCTGACCGCGACGCCCAGGCGCTCGATCAATTTGCGCACCGCCGGCACCGGGCCGATGCCCATCACCCGAGGTGCGACACCGGCGCTGGCCATGCCGAGCACTTTGGCGCGGGCGGTCAGGCCATGTTTTTTCACCGCTTCGGCGGAAGCCAGAATCAGTGCGGCAGCACCGTCGTTGACCCCGGAAGCATTGCCGGCGGTGACGGTTTTGTCCGGGCCGTTGACCGGTTTCAGCTTGGTCAGCGCTTCAATCGTGGTGTCGGCGCGCGGATGTTCATCCTGGCTGACCACGGTTTCGCCCTTCTTGTGGGCGATCCGCACTTCGACGATTTCTTCAGCGAAGTAGCCCGCAGCTTGCGCGGCGGCGGTACGTTGCTGGCTGCGTAGAGCAAAAGCATCCTGATCGGCGCGCGAGACTTTATAGTCGTCGGCGACGTTGTCAGCCGTCTGCGGCATCGCATCGACGCCGTACTGCGCCTTCATCAACGGGTTGATGAAACGCCAGCCGATGGTGGTGTCTTCCAGCTTCATATTGCGCGAAAACGCTGCGTCAGCCTTGCCCATGACGAACGGTGCACGGGACATCGACTCGACGCCGCCGGCAATCGCCAGTTCCATCTCGCCGCTGGCAATCGCACGGAATGCGGTGCCGATGGCGTCCATGCCCGAAGCGCACAGACGATTGAGGGTCACGCCCGGCACGGTTTCCGGCAGGCCTGCCAACAGCAGCGCCATGCGCGCAACGTTGCGATTGTCTTCGCCGGCCTGGTTGGCGCAGCCGAGGAACACCTCGTCGATGGCGTTCCAGTCCACCGAGGGATTGCGCTCCATCAGGGCCTTGATCGGCACAGCGGCCAGGTCGTCGGCGCGAACGGCAGACAAACCGCCGCCGAAACGGCCGATCGGGGTGCGAATCGCGTCGCAGATATAGACGTCACGCATCATGCTTCTCCCGGTGCCTGACCGTGGGCGGCGGCGGTGCGCGCTTCGAGATCGCGCAGCGCGGTCAGTTCGACGTCGGTCGGTTCAGCGGTGGTTTCGACGTTGTCAGCAAAACGAATCGCCCACCCGGTGGCCGCGACCACTTGCTCGCGGGTCACGCCCGGGTGCAACGCGGTGACCACGAATTCGTGGGTGCCCTCTTCCGGCTCCATGATGCACAGGTCGGTGATGATCCCGACCGGCCCGGCGCCCGGCAGGCCCAGACGTTTGCGCGAATCGCCGCCCTCGCCATGACCGACCGAGGTGATGAAATCGAGCTTGTCGACAAACGAACGCGCCGACTGTTTAAGGATGATCAACACGCTTTTTGCCGAACCGGCAATTTCCGGCGCGCCACCGGCACCCGGCAGGCGCACTTTCGGCGAGAAGTAATCGCCAACCACAGTGGTGTTGATGTTGCCGAAACGGTCGACCTGCGCGGCGCCGAGAAAACCGACGTCGATGCGCCCGCCCTGCAACCAGTAGCGAAAAATCTCACCGGTCGGTACGACGGTGTCAGCGGTTTCAGCGAGTTCGCCGTCACCGATCGACAGCGGCAGCACACTTGGCTTGGCGCCAATCGGACCCGATTCGTAGATCAGCACCACGTCCGGCGAAGAAGTCAGGCGCGCAAGGTTAGCGGCTTTCGACGGCAGGCCGATGCCGACGAAGCACACCGAGCCGTTCTTCAGGCGACGGGCTGCGGCGACGGTCATCATTTCATTGGTGGTGTAAGTCATTATTTGGCCTCCGAAGCAGCGGCCAACTTGGCCTGGAACGCGCTGAAGTCAGCGCAGCCATGGATGTATTCGTTGATCCACGCGGTAAACGTCTCACGGTCGCGGGCGATCGGATCCCACGCCTGATAGAAACGATTGTCGCGCTCGTTGTAACCGTGGGCGTAGGACGGATGTGCGCCGCCGGGCACGTGGCAAACCGCGCTCAAGGCCCAGGTCGGCAATACGCAAGAGTTCATCGGCGCGTTGAGGTTGTCGACGATTTCTTCAACGGTGACGATGCAGCGCTTGGCGGCCAGAGCGGCTTCTTTCTGTACACCAAGAATGCCCCACAGCAGCACGTTGCCCTGGCGGTCGGCTTTCTGTGCGTGGATCACGGTCACGTCCGGGCGCACCGACGGCACCGCCGCCAACACTTCACCGGTGAACGGGCAGGTCACGGTTTTGATCAGTGGATTGACCTTCGGCAGGTCGGAACCGGCGTAGGCTCGCAGCACCGCGAACGGTAGGCCGGAGGCGCCGGCGACGTAGGCATTGGCCAGGTCGGCGTGGCTGTGCTCTTCGATTTCGAGAGCGTGCGGCCATTGCTTCTCGACCGCATCACGCAGACGGTGCAGCGAACCCACGCCAGGGTTGCCGCCCCAGGAGAAAATCAGTTTGCGGGCACAACCGGCACCGATCAGTTGGTCGTAGATCAGGTCAGGCGTCATCCGCACCAGCGTCAGATCTTTCTTGCCCTGACGAATGATTTCATGACCTGCGGCCGTAGGGATCAGGTGAGTGAAGCCTTCGAGTGCGACGGTGTCGCCGTCGTTGACGAATTGCTTCACCGCGTCGTGCAGCGAAAGGATCTCAGCCATGGAGCGGGCTCCTGTTTTTGTAATGAATCGCCAGTGATAAAAAAGGCGCGAGGTTCAGCGCCGGAGTCACTGCAGATTAAGCCTGGGAAATTCACCAAACAATCCGATAATCGACTGAGCGTTCGTTTATCGAACAGATTGTTGTCAGCCTATCGGTTCGTGTTTTGATCGTTCCCACGCTCAGCGTGGGAACGCAGCCCGGGACGCTCCGCGTCCCAAAGCAGACGCAGAGCGTCTATTGAGGCGTTCCCACGCAGAGCGTGGGAACGATCATTCTGACAGTAGTACTCAAGTCGCATCCGCATGACTGACCATGCCTTTAATCAGCACCGCCGTGGTGGCCAATGCCGCCGGAATCACCAACGCCGTCAGCACCTGCTCGAAATTCCAGCCCAAGCCCAACAACGTCGCGCCCATCCACGCCCCGAGAATCGCGCCGAACCGGCCAATCCCCAACATCCACGAGACACCCGTCGCGCGGCCCTGCGTTGGATAGAAACGCGCCGCCAGTGACGGCATCGCCGATTGCGCACCGTTCACGCACATGCCGGCCACCAGCACCAGGGTCGCCAGCAAGGTGATGTTGCCCAGGCTCTGCCCCACCGCGTAGGCAAATACCCCGGCCAGCAGGTAGAACGTGCCGATGACCTTGTGCGGATTGAAGCGGTCCATGGCCCATCCCACAGCCACCGCGCTCAACACCCCGCCAAACTGGAACAACGCACCGATGAACGCGGCTTGTTCCATACTCGCGCCACTGTCACGCATCAGCGTCGGCAGCCAACTGGTCAGCAGGTAAACGATCACCAGGCCCATGAAATAGGTCAGCCACAGCAGCAAGGTGCCAGTGCTGTAAGTACCGGAGAAAATCACCGCGAACACGTTGCGCGCCTTGACGGTTTTCTGTTCCGGCACGCTGAAGCTCGAAGCCTGGGCCACAGTGAGCGGATCAATCGGCGCCAGGGGTTTGCGGATTTTGTCAGTGCCACGGTTGCGGACTACAAGGTAGCGCGCCGATTCCGGCAGCCAGAACAGCAGCACCACGGCGAGGATCAGCGGCAAGATCCCGCCGATCAGCAGCAGGCTGTGCCAGCCGAACGCCGGGATCAGCTTGGCGGAAATAAACCCGCCTCCAGCCATGCCGAGGTTGAAGCCGCAGAACATGCTGGTCACCAGCAGCGATTTCTTGCGCTCCGGGGTGTATTCCGAGAGCAGCGTGGTGGCGTTCGGCATCCCGGCGCCAAGACCCAGGCCAGTGAGGAAACGCAGCACCAGCAATTGCTCTACGTTGCTGCTATACGCCGACGCCAGGCTGAAGGCACCGAACAGCACCACAGCGCCGACGAGTACGACTTTTCGCCCGAAGCGGTCAGCCAATGGACCGGAACCCAGTGCGCCGAAGACCATGCCGATCAACGCAGCACTCATCACCGGGCCGAGGCTGGCGCGGTCGATGCCCCAGTCCTGCGACAGCGCCGGGGCAATGAAGCCCATCGCGGCAGTGTCGAGGCCATCGAGAAAGACAATCAGGAAACACAGAATCACCACCCGCCATTGATAGCGCGAGATCGGTTGGGCATTGATGAAGGTCTGCACGTCGAGGCAGTTACCTACAGCGGACTGAGGCTGGTTCATTATTTTTATTCCACGCAAAAAACGCAGTCGAACGGCGGCCGGCCGAAACGCGGCACGGTCACAAGAATAGAAGGTCTGGATCAGGCGTTGCGGTAAACCCGGCAACAGCGGGTGGAGCGGAGACAGTCGGGGAGCATGCGCATGGTGAGTTGCCTCTTGTCATTATTATGGGAGTCGACAGTCCGGCGGGCTCATTCACATCAGCGCCGGATGACGCTGCCGCGACATTAATGATCCGAGGGTTTTAGCGTCAATTCGATAAACGCAACACTGTGCGTTTATCGAACAGCTTCATCAGGCGAACAATTGCGCACTGAGGTCGCGACTGGCGCTGAGCAGGCCCGGCAGGAAGCGCTGCTCCAGCTCGGTACGGCTGACGCGGCCGGCGTGAGTGCTGACATTGAGCGCCGCCACCACTTGGCCGGAAGCATCGTAGACCGGCACGGCAATCGAACGCAGGCCCTGTTCCAGTTCCTGATCGACGATGCACCAGCCTTGCTGCCGCACTTCCTGCAGGCATTCGAGCAACGCATCAGGGGTATGGATCGTGCGGCTGGTCTTGGCGACCAGTTCGGCGTGGTCGAGGTATTCACGCAGCGTTGTGTCGTCGAGGGCTGCCAGCAGAATCCGGCCCATCGATGTGCAATACGCCGGCAACCGACCGCCCACCGACAGGTCCACCGAAATCAGCCGCTGCGTGGTCGCCGAGCGCGCGATATAGAGAATGTCGTCGCCCTCAAGCGTGGCCATGTTGCAGGCTTCGTGCAGTTGCTCGCTCATGCGGTCGAGGTAGGGCTGGGCAGACACCGCCAGCGGCGTCGATGACAGATACGCGTGGCCGAGGGTCAGCACTTTGGGCAGCAATGAATAGGTGCGACCGTCGGTGGTGGCGTAGCCGAGTTTGATCAAGGTATGCAGGCAACGGCGCACGGCGGCGCGGGGAATTTCCGTGCGGTGACTGATTTGGGCAATGGTCAGATGACGCTTGCACTCCTGAAACGCCTGAACCACCGCCAATCCCCGGGCCAGCGAGGTCATGAAGTCTGGATCGCCGGTCAGCGCCTGGATGCGTTTGGCCGGCGAGGCGACGATCGGCGGTGCCACGGAGGTGAAGGAGTTGCGCATTTGATCGTTCATTTATTGTCCTTTTATCCGGCACGGATCAATGGGCTATACAAGCGGCTCGCCGGCAAATGCACAAGCGTGCGGCCTGCAACATTGGGCGATTATCGAACCGTCGACCGATAATCGCAATCAACTGTTGCGGTCGTCTCAAGCGCTTTTCTGGGGTTTACTCAACTTCTCTCGTCATCCGAATCACGGCCTTAGTTGTTCGACTAAATGGCGCCAAAAACCGATCGCTCGCCCAATAAAGGCCACCACGCACTTCAACTAGCGACAAAAGTTGCGAGTCACAAAACAATCACACATCCAGAACCGTTTTTAACTTGGCAAAGATAGTCATTCCTGAATCGACCGCTATAATGCACCTCAGTGGCACCTCTTTTTTACACGCCGAGGTCGTCACCCGCTGCGGCGATGTCCATCGCCAACAGCCCGGCCAGCGCCTGACGCGCATCACTCATGCAACGCCTGCGCTCGCTGAAACAGGAAACTGATGCTGCGTCAGTTTTTATCTGGTGCCGTAGCCGCCTGTAACACGGAAGTCTTGATCGCCCCACCGATTACACCAATGCCTGTTCAGGTGCTGGATGCTCGGTGGCTTCGTTCAATCGATTCGTTGCAGTGCGTTTCACCAGACACTTAACTCAACTCATACAGGTAGCACTGTGACGAAAGACGAACTGCGCGCGGAACTTGAGCGCCAGGAACAACGTTACAAGGAAGTTTACGGCGGGGAAGTCACCACCTACGCCGCTCAGCCCGAACCGGAACGCAAAGCGTGGCGTAAACGCCCGACCGTTCAGGATCAGGTCTTCAAGCAAGAAATAGAAAAGATCGAAAAGGAACTCAAAGCCGAAGAGCCTTGAGGCACTTTCTTTGGATCGTTGAAGGTTTTACGTCCACACCGGTTACAAGCGCGGTGGAACGACGATGCCTTGCGCGCCCGCTACCCGCGGGCAGCGGCCATCATCCGATCTGGCAGACTGAGGACGGGCGTCCTACAGGTTTCACAGATATTTCAGACAAGCGTTCGAGACCTCTCCGCGACGATGAAATCGCCTGCGAAATGAGTCTTTTATTATGTAAATCAAAGACTTGAAAAACCCTGCACTGCGCTGGGTTTTCATGCGCTGCAACAAATTAAATCGAAGAAGTGTGTAACCGATGAGCAGGTAGGGGATCGATTTCCAGTCTTTTCTGGCATAATCGCGCCCCCTTACGACCGGGTCAGAAAACCTTCATGATCGATTTATTCAGCGGACTGGATGCTTGGGTGCTTGTGAGCCTCTTGCTCGCCCTGACGTTTGTCCTCGCCTTCGAGTTCATCAATGGATTTCATGACACCGCTAACGCGGTAGCCACTGTTATCTACACCAACGCCATGCCGCCCCACCTGGCGGTGTTCTTTTCCGGTGTGTTCAATTTCCTCGGCGTGCTGCTGGGCGGCGTTGGCGTGGCGTATGCCATTGTCCATTTGCTCCCGGTTGAACTGCTGATCAATGTGAACACCGGCCATGGCCTGGCGATGGTGTTCTCGTTGCTCGCCGCGGCAATCGCCTGGAACCTGGGCACCTGGTACTTCGGTATCCCGGCTTCCAGCTCGCACACTTTGATCGGCTCGATCCTCGGTGTCGGCCTGGCCAACGCCCTGATCAACGACATTCCGTTGGCCGACGGCGTGAACTGGCAGAAAGCGATCGACATCGGCGCCTCGCTGGTGTTCTCGCCAATGGCCGGCTTCCTGATCGCCGCGCTGATTCTGATCGGCCTGAAATGGTGGCGTCCGCTGTCGAAGATGCACAAGACACCGGAACAGCGCCGCAAGATCGACGACAAGAAGCATCCACCGTTCTGGAACCGTCTGGTTCTGGTGATCTCGGCGATGGCCGTGAGCTTCGTGCACGGCTCCAACGATGGCCAGAAAGGCATCGGCCTGATCATGCTGGTGCTGATCGGTATCGTGCCTGCGCAGTTCGTTCTCGACCTGAACAGCACCACCTATCAGATCGAACGCACTCGCGACGCGACCCTGCACCTGAGCCAGTTCTACCAGCGCAATGCCGATTCGCTGGGTGAATTCCTGGCCTTGGGCAAGAGCGTGGAAGGCGACCTGCCGGAGAAATTCCGCTGCAACCCGCAGCAGACCGAACCGACCATCAGCGCCCTGCTGCACACCCTCAAAGGTGTAGCGGACTACCACTCGCTGTCGTCGGAAAGCCGTATCGAAGTGCGTCGTTACCTGCTCTGCCTGGACGACACCGCGAAGAAGGTTGGCAAGCTGCCTGGCCTGGAAGCCCGTGAAAAGGCTGACCTCGACAAGCTGCGCAAAGACCTGACCACCACCACCGAATACGCCCCGTTCTGGGTGATTCTGGCGGTTGCACTGGCCTTGGGCCTGGGCACCATGGTTGGTTGGAAACGCGTTGTATTGACCATTGGCGAGAAGATCGGCAAACAAGGCATGACCTATTCCCAGGGCATGTCGGCGCAGATTACTACTGCCAGTTTGATCGGTATGGCCAACATCTTCAGCCTGCCGGTGTCGACCACTCACGTTCTGTCTTCGGGCGTGGCGGGCACCATGGTCGCCAACAAGAGCGGCCTGCAGGGTGGCACGGTTCGCACCATTCTGTTGGCATGGGTGTTGACCTTGCCGGCGACGGTTGCGCTGTCGGCTGGGTTGTTCTGGCTGGCGTCGAAGGCGCTGGGTAGTTGATAGATAGCGGTACATGAGAAAGGCGCGATTCGAGAGGATCGCGCCTTTTTTTGTGTTTGGGGTTTTGGGTTTTGGGTTTTGGGTTTGGGATTGGATTGGATTGGATTGGATTGGGGGCATATCCGTTGCTGCGGGTGTTGCTGCTTAGGGTTCCGCCCTTACGGCGGGTCACTTTTTCCAGACGCCGAAAAAGTAACCAAAAAGGCTTGCCCCGGCGTACGGCACTTCGCTGAGGCTCAGTGTTCCCTCGCTACGGTG
>Ga0163162_10000834_pt1 | contig 28679 bp, 26 predicted proteins | sample S55metaG_FD_115310 | JGI IMG/M metagenome (GOLD analysis project Ga0163162, IMG submission 115310) | Switchgrass rhizosphere microbial communities from Kellogg Biological Station, Michigan, USA - S5-5 metaG | ecosystem: Host-associated > Plants > Roots > Rhizosphere > Soil | place: USA... | reverse complement strand
TTTGGTAACTTTAAAAGCGCCGCCATAGGGAGAAAGAATATCTTCTCCCAAAAAAACCGATCGATCATCTAATTCGATGATCTCCTTAAAGAATTTATTGATGAGCTCTACCTGGCGTTTGTTAATGGGTTCCAGCGGATGCCAGTTGTTGTCGCTTTCAATCGACTGCGGCGTATAATAATCCATGATATCCATATCGCCTTCTCTCAAAATCGAATCCACCATGGTATCGACTTCCAGGTTGATGGCATCATGGTATTTTTGATAGTATACCGGAGACTCAGTTTCAAATAAATGAAGGAAATCTTTTTGCCGATAACGTTCTACCAATGCAGGGTCCCTGTCATCATCACCTTTCGAATGGGCGTTTAGTCGGAAAGTATCCACCTGGAAGAAACATGGCTTTGTTTCAGTGCGAACATAATCGATGGCTTCCAGCGCCTTTTCCATCAATACGTCTGGATCCCAGGTATCACCTTTATAAGTTTTTATGCCAAATGCCCTGGCCCTGTCCTGGATATCACCGGCGAGGTTGACTTGCTGTGGGGTCGATTGCGCATAGAAATTGTTCTCGCAAACGATCAACAGGGGAATTTCCCATTTGGAGATAATGTTCATGGTTTCATAGAGGGTGCCTTCACCCAAGGTTCCATCCCCTATGAACACGATACCTATTGCTCCATTCCCCTTCAGCTTATTACCCAGGGCGTACCCCGCTGATACGGGCACAATGCCACCCTGAATGCCATTGGAAAAGAAATTATTATTACACAAGTGCTGACTGCTGCCAATTCCACCACATGTACCCGATCCCTTTCCCAGTAATTCGGCCAGCAAACCGCGTGTATCTCCAGTAAAGGCGATATAGTGGCCATGACAACGGTGGTTGGAAAAGATGAAATCCTTTTTCTTCAATTGCCCCGCAAAGGCAATGGCAGAGAATTCCTGACCTACGCAGGTGTGTACCGTACCATTGAGTTTCCCCTCAGAAAAAAGCTGGAGAAATTTCTCTTCTACTTTCCTGATGCGGATGGCCTCCCGTATGATCTTATGATTTATCTTAATTGCCTCCATCTCTCTGCATTAAGCGAATTTTTGCTTGAGCCTAAGAAAATAAGATTCCAAATATTTATATGACAACCCAGCGATTAAAATAGTCATCCCGAACAAACACACCTGATATACTATCGCAACTACATTACTATTGAAGAGTCCGACTTTCAAGTACTTCATACAAAAAAAACGAAGGAAATAGTCCACACTCATGTGGTACATATAGAGTCCATACGAAATTACCCCTAAATATGTAAACGGCTGAATTTCCAATTTAATAATTGACCGCGGTAATATGACATTTATAATCACCAGTGCAAAAAGAACCGACAGAATAAGATGGAACCAAAGCATCCATGAAAAGGGAAAACCAATAAAGAAATGATAAACCAATATTCCCAACACAATGGCCTGAACGATGCTGTTTGAAAAAACACTCCTTTCGAACCATGCTTTCTTATACGCGTAAATATAGGCAAAAAGCCCGCCCATCGCCATGGCATAAAATTTCAATGTCTTGAAAAATTTTAGCCAGCGTTCGTCGACATTAAAATAATTGTTGTAGCCAACAAAATAGAATGCATAAGAAATAATGAGGAAAAACAGAATAAACGGCAACACATTGCCTCTAAATAATTTAATACAAGGTGCCCAGAACAGGTAGTACTGCTCCTCAACACCAATGGACCAAAGTGGATACATTAATCCCGTGGCGTATAATGAAGTGGCGATGTTGGGCACAAAAAATAGGAAGAGTGCCAGTCCATCCACTATCTTAAAATTGAAAAAGGACTCGTGTGTGATCCTTGGATAAACAACTCCAAGAAATATAAATCCAATGGCAACAATCAAAAAATACAATGGCCAAATTCTGAAAACTCTCCTTAAATAGAACTTCTTCAGACTAATATCCTTTCGACTTTCAAGTTCCCTGATCAATAAGTAGGTAATTAAAAACCCTGAGAGTGTGAAGAAAAATTCTACACCATCGCCTCCGCGTTCAAAGATGGCGTACGGCTGTTCGCCTACAACCCCCAGATTCCGTAATGACATTTGTCCATGAGAAATGATAACAAAAAAAGCGGCAAAAAATCTTAGTGAATTTAGTCCTTTGAGATAATCAATGCTCATGTTCCTAATGCTAGGTAATATTTCTGGTTAAGATGGCAATTGCCGGGTTGCCGTGGTAAATGGTATATGGCTGAAGGTCTTTAATTGCAATACTACCCGCACCTAAAACGGAATGGCTTTTACACACTACCCCTCCTACTACAATTGCACATGCGCCGATCCAGGTACCCTCCTCCAACACGATCGACTTTGACAAAAAGTCAAAGGACTCGCGGGTATAATCATGGCTACCGGTTAAAATCAGCGCACCCTGCGAAATAGTAACGCTTTGGCCCATAACTATATTGGATAAATTGTCGATCCATACATCCTCTCCAATCCAGCAGTAGTCCCCTATCTCCAGTTTCCAGGGATATTTTATGTTTACGCTCGGTTTGATCACAATTCCCAGTCCCATTTTCGCTCCGAACATTCTCAATAAAGAAACCTTAAGTCCTGAAAAAATATTCAGTGAATTCTTAAAAAAGAAAATGTTTACCAGGTACCAGATCATTTGCTTCGGTCTTGAAGCGCCGATGCTGATGGTGGTAGCATAAAGCGCATTATTTACTTTCTTTTTCATGAAAAAAGTTTCTGGTATTGAGAAGACACTGAATCATGGGCAATAAAATTTTTCGCAAATTGCCAGGATGCGCTCGCATGGGCCGTAAAATCGTGCTGGTTCCAGGCGGCTGCCGTTTCAATAGCATTGACGAAACCAAACATTTCATTTAATGGCAAATCCCAGCCTATATTTTGCTCATACAAATTCAACCAGGGCGTCTGGTCGCTAATCAATACCGGCCGGCCGGCCAGAAATGCTTCAAATATAGAGTGTCCAAAATTTTCACCACTGGTCGGTAAAATGTAAAGATGGTGCTGATGCAGTTGTGCGGGCAATTCATGGGGCGGTATAGCGCCTTGGTAATTTGCTTTAATATTTTGCGGCAAACCGGATATGAGTTTCTCACATTCTTCCCAATAATCCTTTTCTTCAAGAGGACCCACAATAGTGAGCATGATGCTTTGTTTTACATGTTTAAGCAGGTCCAATAAAAATGCAAGGTTTTTGATAGGATGTATCCTTGCGATGAAAATAGCTTTCAGGAAGCCCGGCTTTTTTTCGAGGTCGGTAAAAGGCAACTGCCGGGTTGATGGCAGGTTATTGGCAACGATGACCTCGCTATTCGGAAACCGTTCTTCAATGGCCGTTTTTTCCACTTCATTGGTGGCATGAAACCGAACACGTTTTGCAATACCCGTCATTCTTAGCAGGATCAGGAGTGGGATTTTCTTAAAGCGCTTAACCGAAAGTGCACTTTGAGTCAATGCTCCACGTGGGCAAATCACGATTTTTCCTTTGATCTTTCCGGTCCACTTCAACCAAAGCGGATAGACGACGAATAAAGGACTGAAAAGATGGTTGAGGTAAACAAAATCGGCCTGCGATTCTACAATTAAGTTCCTGATCTGCCTTGAATTGAGCCCTTTCTTTTGGGCGTAATAGATTTTTATTTCTTGATCCATTTCCTGCGTCCATTGATTGGCGGGAATGCCAGGATATGGATTTTCTTCTCCAAAATCTGTATCAGTAGTTAACACCTTAATGGTGTACTTATCTTTTAGGGCAAATGCGATATTCACAGTTGATTGTATTGGTCCACCGGCCCGGAAACCGGGTGCAAACCAATCGACTAAAATGAGTATGGTTAATTTTTTTGCCAAGGCTACTTCCTGAACCTGATGGCGGTATTGCAATCTCCTATTGACACCCTTGAAATATAGATATTACAAGCCTTGGATCTTTTCATTAAACGGGGCATTGCCAACCTATCATCCCTGGTCATCTCAACCAAAAAACCGGCAGTATCTGAAATTGATTTGAAATGGTCGTTCAAATTATAGATGGTCTCACATTTTTTGTCATTGGGTGTAAAACACTGGGAGGTAAGACCCATCCATGCGGTCTTGAAATTTGAAGTGGTTTGAACAAACCTGAATGGATCTAAAGTGTACGAGAAATTAATATTCCACAACAACAATTTCAGGTTTGGATTATTGGGTGCTGCATTTACTGCACCCTGGATATACATATTCAATAAACTGATCCGGCCTGAGAATTGCTGAATATCAATGGTGGTATTGCTATCTACTTTGTTTGGGGCCACCATGGCGCCATCTATTGTAATACTGCCTTTGCCATTCAGGGCTACCGGAATTCTCTTACCTCCCTCCCACCAGCAATCTTTAAATATCGCTTTTGCATTTTTGTCTATTGAAATGCCTGCATACTGGCCGCCGAAACAATTTAATACCGCAATTCCTTTGCCCGCTTCAGTTAGTTTTCCACCCGTCAGCAAATTGCCGTCAGAAAAAAAGGAATTATCTTTTTCGATATATAAATAATCAAGTTCCTGTCCCTGCAGTGACCAGGTAGCATTTGAATACAACTGATCGATGAATGCCTGGCTTTGTGACTCATCTACTCCATCGAAATCTATTCCGTCAATGTCTTTCTTTCCGGTATCAAATCGACCCAATTGCAGTTCTGCGATTGAGAAGAAGGTTTTCGCTCCATTCACCTGAATAAGCGGCTTGCCCTTAGGAAAATCTGCTGCTGCCTGGATGATAGTGGCTTCCAGTGCGCCATCCCCAACAAATTGAAGACTTGATCCCGCCGGGATGATAAGTGGTTGGTGAATGATAAAGATTCCCAGGGGAAAATGCAGGATGGCAGACAATTTATTTCCCGTGACTTTGTTAATCAGTTCCTGAATGGATTTATCAGATGCATTTGGTGCAACTTCAAATATCGTGCTTTGTCCCTTTTTTGGTGTTGACTCCATGTTTTGAATAAACGCTGCGCTACGATTTTGCGGCTGGAAGGTAAATTCGTCCTTATAGGAATAAAATCTGTTCGGCGTCGCGGTAAAAAGAACGGGTGCTTTATAGCTATACTTATTACCGATGGACATTAGCTGGAAAGAGCCTCCACCCCAACTGCCCGTTTTGAAAAACATGTGAACGCCGGTGTCGGTCGAGGCATCAAATGAATTATCCATTGCCGTTAACTTTCCCCAATGATAAAATTGTACTGGAATGTTCCGGGGCTTTATGACCGTATTGCTTTGAAAGATTCGCTTGAATGGATTTATGCTGAAACCATCATCCAGGGAAAAGGCCCGACTGCCTTCGCTAAAACATCCTCTGACAGAAGTGTAATATCCATTAGACTGAAAGACATCGCTAACTTCGGATTTTCTAAAATAGCTGCGATAGGCATGAAAATTTCCAAAAGAACTCCTGATCCCGACCTTGCATTCCTGGAACTGGCAATCCCACACCCAATAATCCAGCGCATTGTATCCATTGATGTTTAGTCCGGCCTCTGTACAACGATTGAATATGCATCGACGAATGGTCAGTTCAGAGTCGTTATTTCCGGTGCCATTATCCGGGCTCGTGCCTCCACTAATTCCATATTTAAAATTGCCGATGAAACGATGATCCGATAACTCAATGCATAGCGAGGCATAACTTTGCGACTTACCGTCGTTCCATCGATTTTTCCAATGAATGCCCAGGGCTTCCATGTCTTTCCTACCGTTTGCATCCCAGGTAAATCTTGCTATCTTATAAAAAGCCGACCCGTTCGCCCAAAATATAGTGTCTGCACCCGGTCCCTTCCATTTGATAATGGTATTTGAAGGGTCTTCACCAATAATGGCTACCCCAATTTTGCCCCTGAATACAAGTGTGGAAGAAATAATATAGGTACCCGCAGGAACATAAAGCACAGTGAATTGTGCCGAAGAAAGATTTCTATCCTTCTTCTCACCAATTCTATCGAGGGCTTTTTGAAATGCCTTTGTATCATCATCTTTCCCGTTTCCCCTGGCACCAAACTGATCTTTGAGGTTCGCCCAACTATTAAAAGGACCGGTGAATTCATTGAAAGCCTGTGCCTGGGTTAACATACCAAGAAAACAGCATGAAATAAACATGCAAACTCTTCTGTAATCCGTAATCTGCTTCAATTTCGTTCAGTTCTTCTTTGCATAATACTCCCGATAAATGCTGCCATATACCCCCGCAACATCACCCAGCGAAAACTTTTTGGAATTGAGGAGGCCTTCTGCAATGATCATCTCCCGGTATGCATTATCGTGCATAACTTTTTCGATACCATTTTTTATAGAGTCAACATCCATTGGATCCACCAACGCCGCCCCTTTTCCCGCTATCTCACGCATGGGCGAAATATTGCTGGTGACCACGGGCCGGCCTACCGCCTGCGCTTCGATGATCAACATGCCAAATCCTTCATACAAGGAAGGAAAGAGCACAAGATCAGCCTGCTTATATTTTTCAAATAACTCTTCCAGGGAAAGTTCATAAAACAATTCTATTTCTATTCCATGCGCCAAAATAAACTGTTCCTGCTGTTCAGAAATTTTCCCAATGATGTCCAACTTACAGGGAATACCACTGATCGCACTTAAAATTCTATCCAGGTTCTTATTAGCTGTTGACCCAATGAACAGAAATCTTGGCTTGGCATGGTTGAAAGATTGGGGCACATACTCAAAATTCTCCGGTACAAAATTGTTGACTACCCTGATTTTGGATTTCCCGTAGCCTATTTGGTTGTGGAGGTCATCCCTGGTTTTTTCAGAAATTACGGTGATCACGTCGGCTTTACGCATGGGCAATTCATACCAGAAAACACGAAAAATCCAATAGCGTGGATCCCATTTGCCGTATCGCTCAAGAATTACACAATCGTGGATGGTTAAAATGTTTACATGCTTGCTGCTGCACCCCAGGATGGCATAATGAATATCCCCGGTAATATGGTTAATTGCCGCCTGGTTTTTTTTAACAAACCGAATATTCCGAAAGAAATTCAAGGTGCTGAAATAGAAGGGTACTTCCAAAGACTGCGCTTCGATTCCCCAGTCCTTTTGCTTATTCAAATGCGCGCATAAGGACATGAAGAGTTGCTCAATAGAAAAATAACCAGGGAATTTTTTTCGAAGAAAGAAATTAATTTTCATGAATGGAGTTCAGCTTCAACAGCTGGCAGCGATTCAAAGCCTCTATTCACTACCCTCGCAGTCTCCAGTTGGCCGTCGCGTTTTTGATATAACGTGGCATGGTTAATGTCATTTTCATCCGTTCGGCCAATTAAAAGGTACCCACCTTCTTCCAGGTTTTGCTTAAGGTTGTCAACGCCTGCCAGAATACGTGCCCTGGAGAAATAAGCAGGCATTAATACATTCATGCAACGAAGAAAATTGAATGGCTTAGCCACCTTTGAGTGAAATACATCAAACTCGATAAACCCAATTCGAGATTCATGGATTTTCTGGTAAACATTACGGTCAAGTAACAATACCTCTTTCAGGTCTTCCACCTTCCCCTTATTCTCGCTATCAAATAACTTAAATAGCCATCTTGAAAGAAAAAAAACCCTGCCAATCCGGGGAGCCAGGTGTAAAAAATAATAATTGACACTAATTAACTTTCCTTCCGCGTCGAAAAATTTTCTAATGCGATTTCCGCTGAAATAGATTTTTGCGAATTTATCGGAAATATAAAACGTGAAAGGATTATTTGTCTTTTCTACCGCCTGGAACAATTCCAGTGATGTAATGCCACTTGAAACGCCAATATCGTGTATCGTGGCAGGTTGGGGAGGCCTCATCAATTCAACGAAAATGCGGTCTAAATCACCAAATCTCCCTCTCTTGGTTGTTTTGGTGAGTCCATTGGTTACGATAATCTGCGAAAAAACTTTTTCATATACCTCTTCATTTTGAATCTCGTTCAGCCTTGAGTAGTCAAATACAAAGCAGCGATTCAACAGAGGAATACGCATCCATCTCAAAAATGAATTTTCATTGGATATGACTAGTTTTAGCATATTGGTGCAACTGTGAATTCGTAAGGAAATATACGGTTCCTGCTCAGGCGGGTGACTCTACCATTTGTCGTCTTCTGATTACAGTCCTACTCTTGAAAATGCCAAACCACGTGGGGAAGATTTTTTTAAGTAGCCAAAGAAAAAATGCGGCTTTAATTAATGAATTGAGGATTTGAAGCGTGTCTGCTTCTGCGGAATAAACAGTTTGGAAAAAGAGCACCGGTAACCAACAGATAACAAATGGATTTCTTTTAGCCAAAACAAACACTCTCCCATAAACCCAACGTATAAATAATCCTAAAAAGAACATGTAAACAATTCCACCAGTAACACCAAAGTTACCATACGCTTCTCCCAAGGGTCCGATATTGGTTGAAAACCCTCTAATTTGGTAGCCTGCGTAAAACTCCATATTAAAGCGACCTCCCGCTTCTGGCTTGTCTGGCCAAAGAAATCGGGGAACGACAGATGAAGCCGCAACTTTCAACAGGTTCTCCCCATGGTCAAATTGCTGGATCGCGGGTATTCTTTTCATCACCAGGGCAACATTATAACCCTGGTTAGTTCTTGCATAAACCGGGTAAAATGCATCCGTCTCAAATAAAGCGTCCCCTTTCTTCAGGTTTTCAAAAAAAAGATTTGCAAAAAGCTCCGTTCTATTACCCTGATAATTCGACCACCATGTACTTTTCCGGTAAGCCAGTTTAGCATTTTGAAGCACAATTACAAAAATAAAGGCAATGGCTACAATTCCTAATTTTTTAAACAGTGAGGCCCTGCTCTTCAAAAGGAAGAATGAAAAAATGGTAACACTCATATAAGCCACAATCGTAAACATTCCACTGTTGATCGCGTTGCTGAATATAAAGAGTGCAAAAGCGGTCATAATCCATTTCTTATATCCGAAAGAGGGTGAATAGTAAAGGAATAACAAACCGGCAAAGGATCCAAAGAAGAACAAGGAAGCAAAAAATTGTAACCCTCCTGGCAAATAAGGTATCGCCAGTGAAATGCTAAGGCCTATGATCATAATGGTGATACCAACCTTCCTGTTTATTCCACGGCGAATCCGATCAATAAATCCTTCCAGGGCAGCTCTCTCGTCGGGAGAGTTTTTTCTCGCCAGGGGCCAGGTGATGGCCAGGCAGAAGCATCCAATTGCTGGCAAGGCAAATGACATGTAATCCTTTTCGGAAATGGGCATATACCTCACCCACAATGCAGCCAGCTCATTATTGATGGTATAATACCTGTAACCGATCATTGGCATAAATACACAGGTGAAGGAATACAGCAGGGCGGTTGTTTCGCGCAGTACTATTCCTTTGCCCATTTTGTCGATCACAATAACCAATAATAGAATGCACAGCAAGTTGCAAAGCAGGATATACCAACTCGTGAATAAGGAAAGAATGATAATCCCCAAAATGGCTATGGAATAGGTGTATCTAATAAAGCAGGCTTTTTATTTTTAAAATCGTTACGGACCTGTAAAGGTATTCGAATTATAGGAACAATTTCTCCTTCAACGGAAGCAGCACCTCCTCACAAAAATATTCCTGGGGCACCCACCTCAAATTCTCCCTCCTAAGCTTTTCTTCTGCAATTGCGGGGGTCAGGTGATCAAAATCCATCCTTGTAATAACGGGATAGGTTCCCTGGGTTTCATATGCTGCCGCACTTTTCAATTCTGAAGGCGCCCAAACATCGAGCCCGCACACCAGGTATTCAAACAACTTGTTGGGGGCATTATATACATAGTTGGGGATATGTCCTTTATATAAGATCAGGCCCACCCTGTAATTTCTCAAAATCCCGGGAATGGCATCGTACTCAAGCGCACCCTTAAAATGTATGTTGGTGGCGGTTAGGTTTTTGAAATACTCAACCACTTCATCCCCATAATTATCCGAATAAAAGTCGAGCCAGTATTTCTCAGGCTGGCTACTCACCAATGAAACGATTTCCCGGATATACATAGTATCCAAACCCAGGGCGCCTATGTAAATGAACCCCACTTTATCATTCCCCAGTTGAGAACCAAACTGCTTCATTTTCCAGCAAGCCGGCGGATAATTGGGCAGCAGGTATTGGTGGGGCGGGAGGCAATGCTGATGCTCCTGGAGAAATAAATTCATGCGGTCTCCAATGGTATGGGAAAGCCAGGTAGTTCTGGAATACATTCTCCTTTCCAGCGTATGCAACCATTTATTCAGGACCATGCCGGTTTTATATTCACTGTTGCTCGTATACTCGTGGTAGTGTACAAATAATTCCGTGTCGCTATTCAACCATTTATAAACGCAGGGTGCCCCTGCCGAAAGCGTTTCAAAATACATCAGTTTGCCTGGTCTAATCCGCCGCAACAGTGCATAGGTTTTCCTGATAAAATCCAAATACAACCAAAGTCTTTTTCCGAATGACATGTAAGACTGCATTGCGGCTACCCTGTGAATTTCGATCCCAGGTATGGAAATCTGCTTTTGTGGGTTTGGGCCGGCGGTAGATATGGCATAGATTTCAAACCCACCCTGGTTTTCCTTTGCCAGGTAACGCAGAAGATTGATGACGGGAGGATACCTTTCCAGGGGTTGAAAGTGAACAATTACAATCGGTTTAGGCACGCAATAATTTTATGGTTTGGAGGGCTGCATTCGCTCTGTCCTTGTAACTATACCCGGCACGAAGCGATTTTGTCCTGGCATTTAACCTAATGGTTAGGGCTTCTTCCTGGTCCCTGCTGATCAACCACCTGGTTTTTTCGACCGCCTCGGCAAGGTTCCGAAATAAAAATACTTCCTTGCCATCCTCAAAAAATTGCCTGTGCTCAGTGGTGTCGGGCGCCAACATTATGCCTCCAACGCCCGGCACTTCAAAACTTCGCATATTATGAGAGTCTTCATTGTGTACACGCATCAGATTTAACTGAATTCTATAGCGTCGCAATACTTTCCACACTTCATCACCTAAAACCGGGGGATGAATGTTCAGGTTGCTATGATTTACGAATTTTTGCCAGTCGTTTCCATAAATATCCATTGTTATACCCTGTTCAGCGAGAGATAAAATAAAAGCCGCTCGTTGATGATCCGGATTTCCCAGGAAACAGGCCTTTACATTTTCCTTTTGTGACGCACATTCCGAATAAAGCCGTTCACTTAGTTCAAATCCAAATGGCAGGTAGGCCGTACGGGCCTGGTATACCTCCTTCAGTTTATTTTGAACATCCTGATTGTAAGTGAAATGGAGATCATAAATCGGAATTGATTGTGTAATATTTTTATTCCCACTTCCTTTCCCGGTAAATAAGAAAGGGTTGTCGGGATTATAGTTTACCAATACAATTCCGGCTCGCTTTGCCCATTCCAATGAGGAGGGGAAAATCTCCATGCCTTTGAATACCCAAATCGTATCGGGCTTGAAATCCTGAACCGCTTGCCTGAATAATTTATTGATATGCCTGATAATTCCTGACAAGCCGGCCCGGTACACCAGTTTATTGACAATATTTTGGTGATAATATTCAACAAAGAGACTTTGGGCCCTAAACAATTCAGTAGTTACGCCGGCTTCACGCAGGTACTTCACATAAAAATTTTCAATAGCATACACTTTATCAGAACCGACAATCATCATTCTCATAGCCAATAATTGAAAGGCTTAACCCTTTTGCACGGCGCTGAAATGCGCCTGGCCGTCAACGTATTACTTGCCGAGACGGTGGGTAAGTTCATATATTACGTCGTGATGTGAAATGCGCTGAAATTTGGCTCCCAGTGCATGTGAGTATTCACTCATTTTTTTTGATTCTTCAGGAAAGCATATGAGCGACTTTATCCTGGTTGAAAGTGCATCGATGTCGCCAAATGGATACACATAACCATTCATACCCTCCTCCACGTCGTCATTTTCACCAAAGCTGCCCGTTCGATCACTTACAATCACCGGGCATCCCATAAATATCGCTTCACTAATAGCGATTGAATGAGGCTCGATGGAAGCGGGATGAATGTAAAGATCACTCGCCGCATAAAACGCGGGTAGGTCTTCAATCTTCACAAATCCGGGAAAATATACCTTGCTTTTTTGAAGGGTGGCCGCATTTGCTTTCAACGCTTCCATTTCCAGTCCTGACCCTAATATGAACAAATGCATATGGATGTTCTGCCGCTCCAGCAATTTCATTGCCTCAATAATATGGGTCTGGTTTTTCCAGGGCACCAGCTTTCCTACCACGCAGGCTACTTTCTCTTGGGGTGCAATCCCGTATTGATTTCTGACGTACTCCCGGAGTTCAGTTTTATTCCTGTAAGCTGCCTCATACTGTTGAACGTCAATAGGAAAATGCATTCGGATAAATCGCTTCTCATTAACCCCATAGAAACGATAGTAGTCTTCATTGGCATCGCCCACTGTTAAAAAAAAATCGATCCTGGAGAGATATTGCTTTAACCAGGGATATTTGATCCATTCCATTAACCGGTTTCGAAGTTGCTTCCTTTCGCTGTCGGCAATATAAGCGATGGATATCTGCTTTTTTTTGCACCACTTGTATGCCCTTCTTTGTAACCGTTGAAAATAGCCGTAGGTGATCACGCAATCCGGTGCATAGGCCTCCAGTCTTTCTTCCAGGTTTGGTGCATCGATATATTTATCCGCGGGAATCACCGCTTCACCATTTAAAAATTCGTGTTCAAATTTGTCCAGTTCAAGATTTCCCCATTCAATGTGTTTTCCAAAATTGGGGTCAAAATAGGTTTTGTAGCCCAGCATGGAAGCGAAGAAGACTTTGAATTGAATAGTATCCTGCCTGGCAAAGCTTACATATTGCGGACAGAAATGCTGGATTGGATGGGATATGATCAGCGCAATCTTAGGTTTCATGGATACCAATAGAAAAAGGATGCTGACTATTTGGAAAAATATACCACGGGACCGTGCTCATCTGCTACCGAAAAGCCATGCTTATTGATTATTATTTCTTTGACCATGTCAATCGTGTAATACTTCCCTTGAAAATTTGTGTCGTGTAATTCAATAAATAATTGTCTGCACGGCACCAGGCTCTGGTCTTCATGCAACAGCCATTCCAGCTCAGATCCTTCAATGTCAGAAACCAGTGCATACTCGTGCTGACCGATTTTCCTGACCAGGTCAGCAAGACTCAGCGTTTTCACCGACACGGTGCCTGCAGTCGCATGTCCTTCCTGGATTACCCGGGTTTCTGTATTATTGCCGGTTATGGCTATCGACACATTTTCTCGTCCATAGCCGATGGCATTGTTCAGCACTTCAATCTTGTTTTGAGTAGGTTTTTTTCTACCAATATTGCGTTCGATGGTTTCGATGAGGTAAGGATTTGCTTCCACCGTTAAAAAAGGCGAACCGGGTTCCAATTTGGACACAATATGACTTGAGACGATTCCGAGGCTACTACCCAATTCAATCACCGCCAGGTTTTTCTGCAAATATTTTTCGATAAACCTGACTTCGGCGCTTTCATAAAAACCCCAGAAAACCGACGCTGCAATTTGCTTATTGACGAAAGTGCGCGGAATGACAAACCTAAACCCCGGCCATCGCAAATCAGGAACCCCCTTTTCAAACAACGATAATATTATCGATCCTGTAATCCTGTTGCATAGTAAATTATATATCCACTTCTTAAACCTGGTACTCATTGAATTCTTTTTCCTTAGTTTCAAGCATGGCCAGAACACTCTTCACCCTGGTACTCCACAACCAATCTGCCACTCGTTTTTTCCGGATGGACTGCGCCTTTAAAAATAATTCCTCCCTTTTCTCCCAAATACGATCCAGGGTTTTGACCAGCTGCGAATGTGTGGAAGCAGGGTCGAGATCCAATACTAACTCTCCATCCAAAATGGTATTAAACCGGTCATTTCCCGGCGCTTTACCCAGTATGACGGTGCCCGCCACAGCAGCCTCAAACCATCTGCAGGTAATAGGGCGCAGATGACCGGCCCGTTGTGGATTTGTCAGCTCAACCGGCCACGAAAAAGTAAACAGACTATGATTCAGATGCCAGGCATATTGCTTATATAATTCAGGTGAATCCACCACGGGATGCCTTGCGTCGTGGGTGGTGAAGTCATAATACAAATCATTTTTCGTGCAAAAATCTTTCACCGCCTCGTGAAGTGCGGGATATCTTCTTCCATAAGATGAGAAATGAATCAGTCTTTCATTGAAAGGTGCCGGATCGAACAGTTGTTCATCTGCTGCCTGTTCCAGGCAATACCATTTCCGCCCGGTAATCGCAGTCAGGTCCTGTACCGCATCATTGAAAGAGGTGATTAAAATGTCCCAATCGTTGTTGCTGAATAACCGCTTAATGAGTGGGTATTGCGAAGGAAGCGTATCGAATAGATAGAGTATTTTAGTCTTCGCCTTTCCCTGCCAGTTTTTAAATAGGTCCAGTCGATAATTTTCAGGGCCCATTAAAATATACCAAACTGTTTCGCCACCTAAGGCAAGTGGCTGTTGGGGAAAGTATTTCCGGAATTTTCCCCTGGACATGCCCTGTCCAAAATGTTTCATAACCCGCTGCGTAACTGGATTTGCAGGTAAGTCTATTGTTGTGGCATTGGTTTGCTTTATTATTTCAGCTTCAAATGCCCGAAGCATCCCATATTCCCACCCATTCAATTCAGGATCTTTGATCAAAACATGATTCCCCATACAGAAATAAACTAACTTATTTTCGTTGTCGAAATAGTTCTACGCTGGTGCCGAATGCAGGATCCTTCTTCACAATACCTATCGACACGAGGCCTGCTTCTGATAAAAGTATTCTGCAATTATCCACATCACACTCGCCGGCATGAAATTCAAATACGGCAAATGCACACCTGGAAAGTAGCGCCGGGTAATTCTTGATAAAAATTTCCTCGCTTCCTTCAATATCACACTTAAGCAGGTCAATGTTTTTATTAACGTCGCCGATCAATTTCTCAATATCAATGTAATCTCCCAGTAACTTTTTTTTGCCAGACTCGGCACCTGCGGCAGAATGGCCATAATGTTGACCTGAATTGGCGAGCTCATGATTACCTGTTCGATGGCCGGCCAATCCCAAATAAGGATGGATTTTTCCTGCCAGCGATTGTTGGCTTACGCGACGGGAAAGCACATTGAAATTCGTGGGATGCGCTTCTAAAGATAGAATTCGATAATTCTTCAATCCTGCTTCCTCCAATTCATCGGCTACCCGTATCGAAAAATATCCAACATTTGCACCGAGGTCCAGTATAAGCGGTGTCGCCGATGCTGTAGGTATAAATTCCTCAAAAGCCTTGTCATACTCTTTGTTAGCAAAAATTTCATTGTACACGAACCAGTCACTATCGTTCTCAACTTCCACTTGAATGCCCGACCTGAGTTTCCATTTCGCTTTCAGAAATACCCACGTCTTGTTTCTCAGGTAATCTTTAAATCTTCGAATCAACATGCCAGCAAAAATATTTTGTTTGTTAAAACTAGGCTAACGCGTTACTCTTCTCTGCAGTCAGTCTTTCCCGCCAGCTGTCAATAATCTCTGTGAATGTTTCTTCAAGATTTCTGGTAATATCCCATTCAGGATAATGAGCCTTCATTTTAGTCAGATTGCTATAATAGCAAATATGATCGCCGATTCTATTCTCGTCCACATAAGAATATTCCTGTGGAATTCCAGATATTTTTTCGGCCAGGTTAAATGCTTCCAGGATAGAAATTGAATTTTCTTTACCTCCACCGAGGTTATAAACTTCGGCAACACGTGGCGCTTTGATGAAGGAATTGATAAACCTCGCCACATCCAGAGAATGAATATTATCACGCACTTGCTTGCCCTTATATCCGAATATTTTATATTCTTTCCTGGTCAGATTGCACCGGATAAGATAGCTCAGGAATCCATGCAACTCCACACCTGTATGATTGGGTCCCGTGAGGCATCCGCCGCGCAGGCAACAGGTGGGTATATTAAAATACCGCCCATACTCCTGCACCATAATATCGGCGGCTACTTTAGAGGCACCAAATAGGGAATGTTTAGATTGGTCAATGGTAAAATCTTCTGCGATGCCATTCACGTAGTGAGGATCTGCATAATCCCAACGGGTATCCTTTTCTACGAGGGGAATTAGATTTGGAGCGTCGCCATATACTTTGTTTGTGGACATGTGCACGAAAGGAGACGTTGGGCAATAGCGCCTTACGGCTTCCAGAAGATTGTGGGTTCCTACTGCGTTGGTGTCAAAATCGTCGAAGGGAATAGCAGCTGCCCTGTCATGACTAGGTTGAGCGGCTGTATGAATAACAGCATCTGGCTTTTCCTGCCCAATGAGCTTCAACACACCTTCCCTGTCACGAATATCCAATTCCACGTGCCTGAATGCTGCCAAATTAGACTGAAGTCTTTCCTGGTTCCACCTGGTGTCTCCCTGTGGCCCAAAAAAAACTGCCCGTTGGTTATTGTCGAGGCCAATAATAGAATGTCCTTGTTGAGAAAAAAATACACAAACTTCAGATCCAATTAGTCCAGATGAACCTGTAACCAGAATTTTCATAAACGTTGAAATATTTTAGATAGATTTCACTGATGGTTTTTCGGTGGCATTTGAATGGAGCGGTGAATCACCTGAAGCAAAATTGTAAAAATCGTGCTTCGATTTTTTGAACACTGCCAACCAATAGGAATATGGAATATTAATTCTTTTAGCAAGAAAAGCAACTTCACTGAAACGGAGTTTCCCCATCAGCCTCAGCAGTTGACGCATGTACAAGCCATAGATGTTAAGCTTCGCCCGTTCTTTTTCTTCCGAACTCAGTGGACAGTCTTCACCCAGAAAATCCAGCCGGTAATTTAAGGTTTCTGCAAAGTGCCTGTTGTCACCGAAAAATTGTGAGGTGGCGTTGCCCTTTCTTCGTCTCCACCAGGTGAGCCCTGAGGGCACTACCAGTCCCGCATGCCGCTGGGCGATTTTTAACTGTATAAACGTGTCCCCGGTTCGAATGCCTTCGGGAAATTGATTTTCTTTCAGGACACCTGACTTGAAAACAACACGGGTAAAATTGCCACCAACGATGGTGTTATCCAGGTATTCAAATCTATAGATGGACTGCGGATCAACTTTCAAAGGATAAAGAATCCGGGGATCCCATTCATGCATGAACAGCATGGCACAATCCGGGAATTTATGTATGTAGCCGGCCAGGGTTGAAAGTGCATGTTCATAAATAATATCATCTCCATCTATGAAAATAATATAATCTCCGCGGGCTTGTTGTACGGCTAGGTTTCTGTTTCCATACTCGCCTTTGTTGGAATCATTTCGGAATCTCCGAATGCGGTTATCGTTGTACGAATTGATTATTTGCCAGGAGTCATCTGTCGAGCAATCATCGGCAAGGATATATTCGAAATCTTCAAATCGCTGGGCCAACACACTGTCGATAGTTTGGTGTAAATATCTTTCAGAATTATAGCTTACGGTGATGACGGTAAATAATGGCACAAAGAATTAGTTGAAAGTATATTCTCCCCTGTAAAAGCTCATAATATTTTTGCGATACTGCTCTTTGCTGTAATATTTCGCACAAAGATTAAATTGTTCCTGCTGATAGGGTTTAAATTCGCTGGCATTATCCAGTCTTTCAATATCTCCACAGATACTTTCCGAAAGCTTTTCATAAGATGGATAGATGGTTTCAAAGATGGAAAAATCAGGTGTAAAAAAGGATTCATTGTACACGGCGAAACCGATTGCTCCGCTGAAAACGGGCTCAATAAGGTATCCATCAAGACCTTCCCCAAAAGTCAGAGACCATTTGGCCTTTGCGATCAAGGCCTTGTATTCAGTATAGGTAAGGTTTTTAATGATCCTGATTTCTAATCCGGGGATGTTCTGCAATTTCTGTAATACGGCTTCTTTCAGCGGGTGGGCATCAGGAGAAACGACCAATAAATTCTGCTTGTCTTTCCAATTTCTGAATTGGTAACCTTCCGGACTGATCCAAACGGAGAATTTATGAATGGGTACGCCGAACTGTTGCCTGTAAGAAGCGGTACAATACTTTTGATGGGCAGTGGTAATGGTAACTTCATCACACCAGTCTCTTATGCTTAATATTGTTTCGGGCGATGGCATGTATTGAATATTCTGGTTCATAATATTCACATGCACACGGTTCATTTGGTCAAACCATCGCTGATCCTGGTGGGTAAGAGAAGGGATCCAGTATTCGGTCAGGAATTCCGGCAGATGGATCAGTACTTCCTTTACCCCCTTAAAATTGGCGGCCATTTGTTCGAAGCGGAAGACCATGGTTTCGTTCTCAAACATCTGGTGTTTTAAAAACAGGTGGTCGCCATTCAACGTGCACATTAGCGTTTGCGCATTATGCTGGTCCCTGAGTTTGGCGGTTTCTTCACAAATAGAGACAACGGAAATAGTCCCTCCGGTGATTTTGTCCTTTCCCGTGGCCCAATCGCTGCCGGGAATTATAAACAGGATGAGTTTTGAACCCTGCAAGTCGAAATTTTCTTTCAACAGACGGTCCTGTTCCTTTTTGATAGACCATTCCCTGGAAAATTTTCGTCTCTCATTCTTGTAGCGAATGAGGCGATAAAGTTTCTTCATCAATAATGGCGAATGTGCGCTTAGCGTTTGTTTCATTTGATAGCATAGGCGGGTACCCCCACTACAGTGGCACCGGGTTCTACATTTTTATTAACCACAGCTCCTGCGCCAACCGTTGCACCTTCCCCAACACTAATACCGGGAAGGATAATTGCGCCGGCGCCAATGGAGCTAAATGATCCGATTGTCGCTTTACCTAATATTCTACAGCCTGGCGATAATTCGCAATATTCACCAATTCGGGTATCGTGGTGTACGCTGCAATGAATATGCACCAGTGTTCCTTTGCCAATGCTTGTTCTTTGCGTGATCACCGCACCCTGCATAATATTCAACCCTTCCCCCAATTCTATTTCTTCTTTGCCAATAAAAGCTGAGACAGAAATGGCAGATGTTAGCCGGCCTCCTGCATTAATCAATTTTTCGGCCAATGCTTTCCGGGCCGCCGGCTTGCCAACACCCAGTACAAATTGGGAATCGAGTTTAAAAAATTCCTTTGCATCATCCAATGAAGTAATGATCTCGAACTTTCCAAAGAGTGTAATGCCTTTGGTGTTGCCCTGGTCGTCAAAAAAAGCGATCGAACCATTTCGATCGGATTCCTGCAAAACTGCGAGTATTTCAATAGCGTGTCCGCCAGCACCGGCAATTAGCATATGTTTATGGATCACTTGTATTTTAACACTTCAGCAATAATGGTGCAGATTCGCCTGATTGCTTCCTGCGAAAGATCATTATATAGGGGCAGGCAGAGAACCCTTGCTGCAATTTCCTCTGCTACAGGAAGATCATTTTTCCCTTCAATATAAGGCAGGGTATGAAGCGCGGGATAAAAGTACCTTCTGGGATATATATAAGCTGCATTTAAACTATCCCGGATCATCAGCAATTGGGCTTCATCCTGGAATACCACGGGGTAATAGGCATAATTATAGGTGGTATCCTTATCTACCGTGGGTCTTTTCAGGCTTACACCCAGGTCCTGAAAATACTTGTCATAGGTTTCGCTTAATAATTTTCTATTCGCAATAATGTCGTTTACATAGGGGAATACGCAAAGGCCCATGGCTGCATGAAATTCAGAACTCTTTCCGTTCACGCCCAATCCCCAAAAATCTTCCTGTCCTTTGTGACCGAAATTGCGCATATAACTAATCCTGTGCGCAATGGCATCATCGTTGGTTACTATGCCTCCGCCTTCCACAGTATGGAATAATTTTGTTGCGTGAAAACTGAGCGTAGAGATTTCACCATAGTTGAGAATGCTTTTTCCTTTATAAGAAACCCCAAACGCATGGGCTGCATCATAAATCACTTTCAGGCCCTTTTCAGCGGACAGTTTTTGAATTTCCTCCACCGGACACGGTAGTCCATATACATGCGTGGCCAAAATGCCGCGTGTTTGCGGACCAATCGCTTTTTCAATTTTTGTTGCATCGATGGTGAACTTCGATTTGTCAATATCTACAAATACGGGCTTGCAATGTTCCCAAACCAGGGATGAGGTAGTGGCCACATAGGAAAAGGGCGTCGTGATAACTTCTCCACTCAGTTCCAATGCCTTGATGGCGATCTGAATTGCCAGGGTGCCGTTGTTGACGAAGAAAAAATGTTTTACACCCAGGTAATTGCGCAATTTCTCTTCCAATTCATTTACCAGCGGACCGTGATTAGTAAGATGGCCTCTTTCCCATATGCCTTCCAGATGCTTTATATATTCTTCAATCGGTGGAAGGAATGATTTGGTTACATTGATCATGGACTTGGGGTTGGTTGGTTTTTTTTAAGGGATTGCTCGTACATTAAATGGACTGCCATCTTCACTTTTTCGAACTCGAGCTGGCCGGCAATCATATCATGATTTGCCATTGCCGCACTATCTACCAACTGATCATTTTGTATGGCTTGTCGAATTGCGTTTTCTATACATTCCGGATCTTCAGGCTCCACCAGGAAGCCGGTCTTTCCGTTAACAATCCATTCATCCGTGCAAGACGATTTAGATTGAATGGGGAAGGCGCCCATTAACATAGATTCAAAAAATGAACTTGGAATCCCGTCGCTTAAATTATTGGTGATAGAAATCCTTGCGTTCGAAAGGAATTGCAACCAATTCTCATAATTGGTCTCTTTAAATATCTTGATATCCATGCCTTCTTTGTCATTACAGTAAGCGATATAGTCACTTACTTCCTTGGCGCAGGAATAGGCAAATATTTCATACCCCTTTAAGATATCCTTACACCTTGTAATAGCCCGCATCGCTACGAGTCCTCTGCGAACTGAATCCTGGTAACCCTTAACTACAATAAGCTTTCTTTCTGAGGGCCTGGAATTTTTCCATGCCGCAAAATCTTCCATCCGGTACCCGCCACCTGCAGAAGCAAAGATGTCATATTTTCCTTTGAAGCCGAGCGCCTGCGCATAATTTACATCCCGCTTCCCCTCAGCCAGGTAAAGATCCACCCCTTTGAACATTTCCGTCAGCTTCTCCTTATGGTCCGGGAAATGCATAAAATAATCCAGGTCTATTCCAAAGGTCGTGTGTATCCAAACCGGACTTTCCCCTGTTTTTCTCAGTTGATCCATAACACCAGTTACCATATAACCACCATGTTGGCTCTCCATGCTATGTATAATGTCCGGCTTAATTTCCCTTACAAGTTGCAGCAGGCTGTCCTGGTATTTCTTTTGAAGCCCCAGGAAGCGATAGCCTTTCCCCACCCATTTACCCAATTTTTCATGCTTAATCACCATCTTCCTTCCACTATGGTCTGCATAGGTGATATTCCTATTTGATTTTCGGGAAAAATTATAGAAATAATCATGAAATACCAATGTGGGCAATTCCGCATGGGGCTTTGCGTAAGGAAAGGAGCTAAAGAAATGTAGATCCCAATTGGCATTTGTGAGCAGGCTCATCCATCTTACGACATGCATGCTAAAAGGCATCCCAACGACTAAAATTTTTTTATTGCCCATTCAAAAAATGATTCCAGGTAAGTCCAAGCCCTTCCTCCAGATCGATGCTTGCCTGCCATTTGCATTGGGCCAGAATTTTTTTGCAGTTCAAAACATTTCGGTTGACGTCAAATTTTCGCTTTTGATGATTTTTGACCACCATTTTATTGCCTTTTTCTCCGTGAAGTTTTTTTAAATGATCAAGCACTTCTAAATTTGAAAAGCCTTTTTGTGTTCCGATATTATAGATCTCGCCTACCTCTCCGGCATCCAGCGCTGCAACGACTCCTTTTGCGAGATCAGTAATGTAGATATAATCTCTTACGGTTCCCGATTTTCCGAACACCTCAACCGGGATTCCATTCAGGATATTGAATATCGCTTGTGTTATAAATCCCTGTCCACGATTAGGTAGTTGGCCGGGACCATACGCGTTCGAAGGTCTTATCACCACAAATGGCAAACCCAAATTATGCTGAAACATGAACCCATACTTTTCAATAGAAAGCTTGGTTATTCCGTAAGGAGAGATGGGATTGGTTCGATGCTGTTCATTGATCAACTTTGAACCTGTATTCCCATATACAGCTCCTCCTGAAGAAACATATAAGAATTTTGTAAGGGAAGGGTGTTTTGCTGCGAGTCCAAATATTCTTACAGTACTTTGAAGATTGTCCACAATATCCTTGAGTGGATCATCGTAGCTTGTTTTGGGATTGGTAGAATAAGCAAGATCAATAATTTCGTTGTTTGCCAGGATGATATCAAATATTTCTTCATCTGAGAGGTTGGTTGTATTCACATACCTAACACCCGCTACCGGCATTCTTGGCTCATTAATATCTAAAACGGTTACACTTCTGTCGTATTGAAGCAGTTCCTGGACAATATGTTTGCCCATAAAGCCATTTCCTCCAATAACAATGCATTTTTTCATGTGGTGGCCACTTTATCCAGTTCAAACAACGCAACCAGCGATTTTCTGAAATTTTCAATCGTGATTGAATAATCCAATGGTTTTCTTGTTATTCTATTCTCAAGTACTTCCTGCATAACGAATGCCAGTTCACCAGCATTTTTATTGTCAAAAAAACTGGCATTGGCTTCAAGCTGTTCGCGGTTAACGGGGATGTCAGCTGCAAGAATGTATTGCCCCAACGCTTTCCCATCTTCGATAACCGTACTCCATCCTTCAAAAAACGAGGGTTGTATCACAGCAAGTGCGTGCTTCATGATCAATAATTGTTCTTCCCTGTCCAAAAACCCCGTAATCACGACCTGTTCTTTCAAATCATGATCATTTATAAAACTAACGAGGGACGGGAAATAGGCCTCGTCCCTGGTTGAAGTAGTTTTCCCGGTAAAAACGACCTGGAAATTTAATTTTCCCTGCTGTCGTAACTTATCAATTGCTTCCAGTACTAATTGGTGATTTTTGTGAGGCCAAAATTGGTTGGAAACGACAAAATAGGGTTTAACAATTTTCAGTTTATCGAGAATGCCGTCAAGCGAATTCTCCGGGAGTTCGGGAATTATTGAAACGAAACGTAGGTAGTGAACTTTATTTTTTATGGTCGGATAAAAGGTTTTGAAGTCATTGCCTGCCGCGTGACTGCTGAGTACCAGGAGATTTTTAGGGTTAGCCTGCAGGTGGCCAAAAAACTCCTTTACAAACTGAAAGGCTCCCGGTTTGAAAAATTGGGGGTAATAATTTTCCTGAAAGTCTTCTTTCCAAAATACCCTTGTCTTCACATCCCTGATAATGTCGAAGTCAAGGGCGGGAAAGCTAAAGTCAGCATCTACCTTCGGGCGGATCAAAGGTCTTCCAAGAACAATCCTGCTGAATTTATTGATGGCCCGAACCCAAACTGCCAGTGGTTTTTCAATATTGTAATAGGTGGCATAAGGATAACCAATCTTCTTCAAATCTTCCAACGGACTATTGGCTGAATATAGCACAGTAAGTTCCGGTCTGAATTGATCATCCAATCCCTTTAAGTTCTTTACAATGTTTTGCAAATAGATTATAAAGCCTGTTGCGTTGTCATAATTGGTTACATATAGGAGGGCGATTCTTTTTCTCTCATTCATGGAATCTCTTACATTTTGGCAGGATAATATTGCATCCTCAGCCGTTCTTAGGGTTTAAAAATAATACCTTGTCCGGTTGGCAAACAAAGTATCTGAACGTTTCTTTCCTTTGCAAACTGATCAAACGCAAGTTTCTGATTGATATGATGGGGGAATCCGTAGTCATCGAGGATGATAACGCCGCCACTAACAATGCGGCTCCAAAAATATTCGGCCGCCGCAATTTCGGGCTCAACCACGTTCATATCGATAGACAAATAGCAAATTTTGTCGGCATCAACTTCTTTTAAGGTATCCGGAACAATTCCTTTGACGATTTTTACATTGAAGGGGGCAAAAGTTTCCTTTACCTCCACATATACATCCCGGTAATTGCCCAGGTAAATCGTGTCGAGTCCTTCCTTCTTCTCTGCTACCGAAATCTGCGATTCCACAAGTCCGGCAAATGTATCCAGCAGGTAGAATATTTTTGAGCGGGAATTAAAATCAATATAATCGATGATTGCCCTTGCATAGGCACCGGTATTCACTCCGCATTCTACAAAATCGCCATCCAACCTGCTGACATAATCAGCCAACCAACAAACAATGTAAATACGCCATTGAAGTGTGAATCCGGGCCATGGGTTGGTTGCGGCTGCGGCAGCATAGGCCTTAATAAATCGGGGATCGCGAATGAAATCGCAATTGTTGGAAGTCACCAAATTATCCGTCGCATAGGTAATACTGCCGTTAAAATATCCATCGATTACGACAGTTGCCGTGGCCGGCACTAATTTCTTCCCGTAAGAGATTTCTTTATAGTTCTGCGAAAACCACTTTATTTTTCTATACGTTTCCAAAATCATTTAGTCGACATATTTAATGATGCGTGCCGGATTTCCAACTATCACTGCAAAAGGGGGAACGTCCTCAGTGATCAAAGTGTTCGCGCCAATGATTGCCCCTTTCCCGATGGTTACCCCTTTTAGGATTATTGAATTAAAGCCTATCCAAACATCGTCTGATATAATTATTTCTTCTTCCCGGAGATTATTATTTTCCTGGAAACCCTTTTCGAGAATATGGAGATAATCGTGGTGTCGATCATTTGAATTTAGGGGATGGGAAATATTGTCGTGTATGTTCACGTTGTGTGCTATCAAAACCCGGTCCCCTATTTTGATCCTTTTTGCGGACCAAATTCTCGTGTCTTCTCCTACATAAGAATAGTCTCCAATATTGATCTCACCACCGTGTTTAAACAGCATCAGGTTTCCGTTAATTCGGGACTGTTTGCCAATGGTAATTTTACTTGGAGCGTTTTGGGCATTTTCAATCGTCGCAACGTGGTTTATAAAACTATAATCTTCCATACTTACCCGCTCTTTTAGCTGAGAGATCCTGAATTCTTTGGCTAATCTTTCAGCTTCAATGGATCCGGTTAGATATATTTTATAGGAAATACTTTTTATTAGTTGCTTAAACATTCTCCCAAGTTGGATTTAAGATCACATGTCCGTAGTCTACTCCGTCATATAAAGACAGGTCGGTGCCCTTTGAGTCATGTATTCTTATCGGACCAATGTTTTCTACGATGTCATACACATTCCCATTCCGGGTCCACAATGCGAATACAAAAGAATATATATTGGGCGCAATAATGGAATGCGGAAACTCAACAATTCCCGAGTAACTCCCGTCTGCACCCATCTTAAAATATTCAATGGGTTTTAGGATGGTTAATATTCTGCTCTGGTACTTATCCTGGAGGCCTATTCCAATTTGCAAATTAGAGTTGTACTCATTTACTTTAAAATCAAACCGGAGCCTGATAGGTTCATCAAACGGAAATTCTTTGGTTGGGTTACCTTGTCCGTCAAGAGCAAATATCTTCGTAAAGAAATTTGGCTTGTTTAATCCGACAAGTGGTACCTGGTAAACCAAATCTTCGTTGGAAGCTCCCAGGCCAATATATTGATCAATTACAGAACGAATTTCACCGGCGGCCACCATTCTCCCCTTTTCCAATAATATCCCTTTCGTGCACAATTGCGCGATGATACCCATATTGTGACTAACAAAAAGAACGGCCCTTCCCTGGTTCCTGCTGACATCTTCCATCTTTCCCAGGCATTTCTTTTGGAATTGGGCGTCTCCAACGGCCAAAACTTCGTCCACTATGAGAATCTCCGGTTCTAAGTGTGCAGCCACGGCAAAAGCCAACCTCACATACATTCCGGAAGAATATCGCTTAACCGGTGTATCCAGAAATTTTTCCACTTCGGCAAAAGCGACAATCTCATCAAATTTCATCCGAATCTCAGCCCGCGACATTCCGAGAATGGCCCCATTAAGAAAAATATTTTCCCTGCCTGTCAATTCAGGATGAAAACCGGTACCCACTTCCAAAAGGCTCGCCACCCGCCCTCTCAAACTAATTTTTCCTTTGGTGGGTTCTGTTATCCGACTGAGTATTTTAAGCAAGGTACTTTTACCCGCTCCATTCCTGCCAATAATACCCACCCGGTCGCCTTGTTCAATTTCAAAATTAATCTGCTGAAGAGCCCAAAATTCTTCTTCAGTGTCGCCTTCAACCTGGTAATTGCTGTTGGCCAATTCTCTTGTGCGTCGGATCAATCCCTTCACATTGTTCGCTAAAACATCTCTGAGTGTTGTGTATTTCTCTTTCTTTTGGTGACCGATGATAAATTTCTTGCCGAGGTTTTCTACTTTAATTACGTACATATTAACTACAATAATTTAGATGAGATCGGCAAATGATCTCTCCATTTTTCTGAACTGGTAAAGTCCCAGCCAAAGGAAAAGTAATGAAACGACGATGGAGGTGAGCAAACTTTGCGTATTGATGGGCGTTTGGCCTTGTAAAATACACCAACGAAACCCGTCAATGATACCCACCATGGGGTTCAGGTTATATAGCCATTTATATTTTTCCGGTACGATACTACTACTAAACCCTACAGGAGATAGGTAGAGTCCAAACTGCACGATAAATGGAACAATGTATCTGAAGTCCCGATACTTTACGTTGAGCGCTGTTATCCAAATACCGACCCCCATGCTGGTAATGAATGAAAGAAACAGAAAGAGAGGGATGAATAAGATTTGCCAATGTGGATAATAACCATAGAAAACAAAAAGCACTGTCAACAGCACAAATGAAATTAGAAAATCAATCAGGCTGGTGAGGATAGTAGAGGTTGGAATGATCAGCCTGGGGAAATACACTTTGGAGATCAGGTTAGTATTCCCAATCAGGCTATTGCTGGCTTCGCTCAGGGCACTGGCGAAGAACTGCCAGGGCAGCATTGCCGCATAAACCATGATGGCGTATGGCGCGTTGCCCTCGGTTTGTAATTTGGCTAGTTTGCTAAACACCACCGTAAAGATGATCATGGTTAGCAATGGCCGTAGCACACTCCATAAGGCGCCAATTACAGTTTGCTTATACCTTACCTTAATATCCCTCCAGCTCAGGATATAAAAAAGTTCCTTATACCTCCAAAGATCTTTCCAATAGTTCTTGGCAGATATACCTGGTTCGATCACCAGTTCTTCTACCTGAAATTCCTTCATTTTTGATTACTTGTTAATCTCGGAGAATTGGCGTTGAAATGTCTTGCTTAAGTCAATCATTAATGGGCGGCCTTATAGATTCGCTCAATAATGTCCACTACTTTCATTCCTTCAAGCGCGTTGGTGGAAATGCTGCCATCACCCTGCAAAACTTTCACTACGTTTTCCACCACAAAATTGTGGTTTTGTGCAGATCCCTTATATGTGCCATAATCGTTGCCCGGGTTAGTGGGAGCCAACTGGGGCATGGTGTAGTCTTTGATGTGGCAATATTCCACTTCATTCATATACTGACCGCCGATTTTCACACTACCTCTTTCGGCGATGATGGTCATACTGCTTTCCAGGTTGGTGCCCCATACCGAGGTGGAAAAATTCAGCGACCCCATTCCTCCATTGAGAAAATCGAAATTTACGAATCCGCTGTCTTCAAATTCGGTGAGCCCTTTGTGATTATGGGATGCGATCTTGGCGTTGATGTTGCCGATATCGCCAAATAGCCAATACATGATATCTATGAAATGGGAGAACTGGGTGAAAAGGGTGCCGCCATCCAGGTCCTTCCTGCCGTGCCAACCTTCGCCGTTGTAATACCTTTCATCGCGATTCCAATAGCAGTTGAGTTGCACCATAAAGATCTTGCCAAGCTTGCCATTGTCGATGAGGTCCTTGATCCACAGTGAGGGTGGTGAGTAACGGTTCTGCATAACCGAAAATACCTGTCGGTTCACCTGCAGGGCCTTAAAAATAATGTTTTCGGCGTCCTGCTTCCTAAGCGCCATGGGCTTTTCTACCACAACATGGTTTTTGGCGTGAAGACATTCAAGTGCCTGCTGTGCGTGGTATCCATTCGGCGTTGCAATAACCACCACATCGGTAGCTATTCCTGAATTGAGAAATTCTTTTAATGAATAGAAAAATGGAACCTGGTATTGATCTAACTTCAGGATTTCCTTGCCGCGGGTATCAACGAGGGCTACCAGCTCCGCCTGGGGATTCCTGCTCACCATTTCCGCATGCCGCTTCCCGATATGACCACATCCAACTACCGTAAACTTTGTTTTTTTATCCATTTCTCTATTTTAAACCTTAAAGTTTAAGCCTTCTTCTCGCCTTTTTGATCCAACTCTCCTTACCAATTTCATCTTCAAAATATCCCCCCGTTCCATATCCATATCCATAACTATTGTTGCCGTAACTATAGCCATACTGGTAACCATAACCGAGTCCCCTTTCGATGTCGTTCACTACAATCGATACTTTTGGTAGGCGCTTTTCAACATAGATTTCATTCAACAATGCAAGTTGCTTTT
>Ga0163162_10000832_pt1 | contig 28707 bp, 22 predicted proteins | sample S55metaG_FD_115310 | JGI IMG/M metagenome (GOLD analysis project Ga0163162, IMG submission 115310) | Switchgrass rhizosphere microbial communities from Kellogg Biological Station, Michigan, USA - S5-5 metaG | ecosystem: Host-associated > Plants > Roots > Rhizosphere > Soil | place: USA... | reverse complement strand
ATTTCGATGCTGTACGAAGGCACCACCGGTATCCAGGCACTCGACCTGCTGGGCCGTAAAGTGCTGATGACTCAAGGCGAGGCTCTGAAGGGCTTCACCAAAATCGTCCACAAGTTCTGCCAGAACAACGAAGGCAACGAAGCCGTTGCAGAATTCGTTGCACCGCTGGCCGCGATCAACAAGGAATGGGGCGAGCTGACCATGAAGGTCGGTATGGCCGCCATGAAAGATCGCGAAGAAGTCGGCGCCGCCTCCGTGGATTACCTGATGTACTCCGGTTATGCCTGCCTGGCTTACTTCTGGGCCGACATGGCGCGTCTGGCTGCTGAAAAGCTGGCAGAAGGCAGCGGCGACGCGGCGTTCTACACCGCCAAGCTGCAAACCGCGCGCTTCTACTTCCAGCGCATCCTGCCGCGTACCCGTACCCACGTGGCCACCATGCTGTCGGGCGCCAACAACCTGATGGACATGAAAGAAGAAGACTTCGCGCTGGGCTACTAAGCCTTAACGTGGTGTCTTGAAAAAGCCGCTGCTCCTTTGGGTGCAGCGGTTTTTTTTGCGCTGAATTTGTCCCCAACTCTGGGGGGTAATCCCCAGCAGAAACGGTAAGCAGACAGCGTGCAGCCCTCGTGTTTATTGATTCAAAATGTTTCTCGAAAGGATGGCCAATTAATTGCACTGCGCAGATTAACCGGCGCTCACGAGAAATCCTGTGCTGTTCCACGACGCCTCTCGCCCGGCAAAACGCATAACAACAACGTCAGGGTGAAGCACATGAACATCTGCCGACTTGTCTGGTTAGCCCTCGCATTCGCCACTTTCAACACGCTGGCCGCTACACCGGCCGAAGTCGATCCACCCGTACCGGAAGTACCAAGCCTGCAATCCTTGCGTGGCATGGTGCCGCCCGATCCCTCCGGAACCGAGGGCGGACGCAAGGTCGATCTGATGACCGACTACGTGCTCAACCGCTCCGCCGCGATCCTGCTTGGCAAGGCGCTGTTCTGGGACATGGAAGTCGGCAGCGATGGCGCCACGGCGTGTGCGTCCTGCCACTACCACGCTGGCGTCGACCACCGCATCACCAACCAGCTCAACCCCGGCCAGGCGCACACCAACGCCAACGTCGCCTCGATCTTCAACAAGCCTTTTGTCGCATCGGATATTCCCGGTGACGTGGCGTCCTACGCGACGTTGTCCGGCGGCAAGGGCGGGCCGAATTACACGCTGAAGAAAACCGATGTCCCGACCCATGTGCTTAGCAACCCACTCGAGCGCAACTCGCCGATCGTCTACTCGAGCGATGACGTGGTCGGCTCTCAGGGCGTGTTCGACGCGAACTTCGTCAAACCTCATCAGGCACGTTTCGACAAGTGCACCCAGCAACCCGACGGGATTTTCCAGGTCGGCGGCATCAACGTCCGCCGCAGTACCGGGCGTAACGCGCCGTCGGTGATCAACGCCGCGTTCAACGTGCGCAATTTCTGGGACGGTCGGGCGAATAACGTGTTCAATGGTTTCTCGCCGTTCGGCAATCGTGATCCGGATGCGGGCATTTACGTGACCAGCGAACGCAGCGCGGTGGCGACCAAAGTCAGACTCGCACTCAACGATGCGTCTGCCGCTTCGCAAGCGGTAGGCCCGCCCGGCAGCGCAGTGGAGATGTCCTGCGGCGGTCGCACCTTTGCCGACATCGGCCGACGCATGCTCGATCAGTTGATGCTCAAGCAACAGCGGATTTCCTCCAACGATTCCGTGCTCGCCCCCGTATCCGGCGCGCGACGCCCGACCTATCGCGAGTTGATCAAAAACGCCTTCCAGCCACGCCTGTGGAACGCCACGCAAAATGTGCTGGTCGGCGGTGCGCCGTATACGCAGATGGAGGCCAACTTCCCACTGTTCTTCGGTCTGGCGATTCAGATGTACGAAGCCACGCTGGTCTCCGATCAGGCCCCCATCGATGCATACCTGCAAGGCGATTCGACCGCGATGAATGCGCAGCAGGTTCAAGGCATGAACCTGTTCCTCGGCAAAGGCAAATGTGTGAACTGCCATGGTGGTCCGGAGTTGACCAACGCTGCCAGTCGCCTGCTGATGCATCCGCGTGAACGCATTGAGCGCATGGTCATGGCCGATAACCTGACCACCCTCTACGACAACGGCTTCTACAACACCGGTGTGCGCCCGACCTCCGAAGACCTCGCTCTCGGTGGCTCGGATGCCTGGGGCAACCCATGGTCGTTCAGCCGCCAGTACAACAAGGTGTTGCAGGGCGGCAGCATTCCCGACCCGTTGGACGTCGACGTGTGTACCTTCGAGGCGCCACTCAGCGCAGCGATCCCGTGCGACGCCTCGCTCAAACCGAATGTTGGCTTCCGCGATTGGGTTGATGGTGCGTTCAAAACCCCGACCCTGCGCAACATTGCGCTGACCGGGCCCTACTTCCACAACGGCAGCCGTGCCACGCTCAAGCAGGTGATGGAGTTCTACAACCGTGGCGGCGACCGTCGCGGCGAAGACGCCAACAACACCAGTGGTTTCGAACATCCGGCGGCGAATCAGCACAATACCTCGAACCTCGATCCGGACATGACCAACCTCAACCTCACGCCCGAGGAGATCGACGCGTTGGTGAAATTCATGGAAGTCGGCCTGACCGATCCGCGTGTGGCCTGGGAGCGGGCGCCGTTCGATCATCCATCGCTGGTCCTGCCACAAGGCGAGATCGGTGACGAAAACACCGTGACCCAACGGCCCGCCAGTCCGAAAGTCACCACCCGGCAAGCGACGGACGCTTTGTTCTCGCTCAAGCCCTACGGCGCCGAAGGACGCAGCTCGGCGGAGGGGCCGTTGCTGCCGTTCTACAACGATCTTTGAGGGAGAACTCCAGACATGGCCATCAGTCATGATGGCCATCGGGCTGTTGAAGGCAAAAAACTTGGCAAATCGCTCAGATACTCAGGTTTTCTGCCGTTAAAGAGACTGCGTGTGATCTGGATCACATTGTGTGTGCTTAACTGGCCACATTGCAGGCACAATGCCATCTCTTTTATATGACGGGTCGGAGCTTTACCCTTGCCGCGTTCTTCCGCTGTACGTTTCAGCCATTTCCTACCTTCACTGCTGTTGTTACTCGCGGGGTTGGCGGCTGCGTACGTCAAAGACCTCAGCGTGTTCTTCACGTCGCTGTTCAACGTGTTGCCGACGTTGGTGCTGTTGCTGGGCGGCGCTTATTGCGCGGTTTACCGACGCCAGCGTGAACTGTTTCTGATGCTCACGGTGTACATCGCCTACTTTTTGCTCGACACCCAGACCGACTATTACCGCGACAATGGCAAGGTGCGCGAGGACGCTGCGGTGGTCTTCCATCTCGTCTGTTTATTGCTGCCGTTGTTGTTTGGGCTGTTTGCGGCGTGGCAGGAGCGCACGCATCTGTTTCAGGACATGGTTGCGCGCTTCGCCGTTTTGCTGGCCTTCGGCAGCGTAGCGCTGGGACTTGAGCAAAGTTATCCCCAGGCATTGCTGATGTGGCTCTCGGAAATTCGCTGGCCGGCGCTGCACGGCGCGTGGATGAGCTTGATTCAACTTTCCTATCCGGTGTTTATCTCGGCATTCCTGCTGCTGGCCTGGCAATACTGGCGCAATCCGCGTCCACTGCATGCGGCACAATTGGTTGGCCTGCTCGGCGTGTTCTGGATGCTGCCGAAAACCTTCATCCTGCCGTTTACCTTGAACATCATGTGCAGTCAGGTGATGTTGATGATTGCCGCCGCCGTTGCGCACGAGGCTTATCAAATGGCCTTCCGCGACGAATTGACCGGTCTGCCGGGCCGTCGCGCGCTCAACGAACGCATGCAGCGTCTTGGCCGCAACTATGTGCTGGCGATGAGCGACGTTGACCACTTCAAGAAATTCAACGACACCCACGGCCACGATGTCGGTGACCAGGTGCTGCGATTAGTCGCCAGCAAACTGTCGAAAATCAGCGGTGGCGGTAGGGCGTATCGCTATGGCGGTGAGGAATTCGCCCTGGTGTTCGCAGGCAAAACCCTTGAAGAGTGCATGCCGCACCTTGAGGTGATCCGCGAGTCGATTGCGTCCTACAACATTCAACTGCGCAATCAGGAAAACCGCCCCCAGGACGATCAGCAAGGTCGTCAGCGCCGCGCCGGTTCGGGGGCGGCCAGTGTGTCGGTGACGGTGAGCATCGGCGTCGCTGAACGAGTGGAGCAGCGCAACCCGGAACAAGTGCTCAAGTCTGCCGATGAGGCGCTTTACGCCGCAAAGGGCGCGGGACGTAACTGCGTGATGGCCTACGGACAAAACCGTCGCGGCGCAGTGCGCATGGACACGGCCGCAGGTTGAGTGATGACGGCGCATTCAGCGTCTGCACAATGATTGTGGGGTGTGGTGGCCGGCAGTAGGTTGGAGAAATCTGCTGACGGAGAAGCCACCATGCCTGAGTACACAGCTCCCCTGCGCGATATGCGCTTTCTGATCGACCACGTCTTCGACTTTCACAGCAACTACGCCGCCCTCGGCGCCCACGACGCGAGCCCGGACATGATCAACGCGATCCTCGAAGAGGGCGCGAAGTTCTGCGAGAACGTTCTGGCGCCGCTTAATCGCAGCGGTGACGAAGAGGGCTGCCATTTCGACAACGGTGTGGTGACAACGCCTACAGGCTTCAAGCAGGCGTTCGCACAATATGTCGAGGGCGGCTGGCACGGTCTGGCGGCGGATCCGACTTATGGCGGGCAGGGCTTGCCGAGGTCGCTGGGGCTGGTGATCAGCGAAATGGTTGGCTCCAGCAACACCTCCTGGGGCATGTACCCGGGGCTGACTCACGGCGCGATGTCGGCGATTCATGCCCACGGCAGCTCCGAGCAAAAAGAAACCTACCTGAGCAAACTCACCGCCGGCCAGTGGACCGGCACCATGTGCCTGACCGAAGCCCATTGCGGCACCGACCTGGGCATCATCAAGACCCGCGCCGTGCCTCAGGCCGACGGTAGCTACGCGGTCACCGGCAGCAAGATTTTCATCTCCGCCGGTGAACACGACATGAGCGATAACATCATTCACTTGGTATTGGCTAAGTTGCCAGACGCGCCGGCCGGGACCAAAGGAATTTCATTGTTTATCGTGCCGAAGTTCTTGCCGGATGCGGCGGGTCAGGCGGGCGAGCGCAACGGCGTTTCTTGCGGTTCGATCGAACACAAGATGGGCATCAAGGCCTCGGCCACTTGCGTGTTGAACTTCGACGGCGCCAAGGGCTATCTGATCGGCGAGGCGAACAAAGGCCTGAACTGCATGTTCACCATGATGCACCACGCACGGCTCGGCACCGGGATGCAGGGGTTGTGTCTGGGTGAAGCGAGTTTCCAGGGCGCCATCAAATACGCCAACGACCGCTTGCAGATGCGTTCACTGACCGGCGCCAAAGCCCCGGACAAAGCCGCCGACCCGATCATCGTCCACCCCGACGTTCGGCGCATGTTGTTGACCATGAAAGCCTTCAACGAAGGCAATCGGGCGCTGACCTATTTCACCGCGCAGTTGCTCGATGTCGCGCATCTGAGCACTGATGCCGAAGCACGTCAGGAGGCCGAGGATTTGTTGGCATTCCTCACGCCGATCTGCAAGGCGTTCATGACCGATACCGGGCTGGAGGTGACCAATCACGGCATGCAGATATTTGGCGGCCACGGTTTCATTCGCGAATGGGGCATGGAGCAATTGGTACGCGATTGCCGGATTGCACCGATCTACGAAGGCACCAACGGTATTCAGGCGCTGGACCTGCTCGGGCGCAAGGTGCTGGGCAGTCAGGGCAAGTTGCTGCGCGGTTTCACCAAAATCGTCCATAAGTTCTGCGCGGCCAACGCCGAGCATCCGCAGTTGGGCAGTTTTGTTGCGCAGCTCAACGAGCTGAATCAGCAGTGGGGCGACCTGACCATGAAGGTCGGCATGGCGGCGATGAAGAACCCGGATGAAGTGGGCGCGGCGTCGGTGGATTACCTGATGTACAGCGGTTACATCATCCTTGGGTATCTGTGGTTGCGCATGGCGTTGGTGGCGCAGGCGCAGCTGGAGTCGGGCGAGGGAGAGGCGGATTACCTGCGCGGGAAATTGGCGACGTGCGAGTTTTACTTCAAGCGCCTGTTGCCGCGTACGGCGGCGCATCGAGCGGCGATTGAAGCGGGGAGTGATTGTTTGATGAAGCTGCCGGCGGAGTTGTTTGCGTTGTAGAGCAGATCCAAAAATCGCAGTCTGCAGCAGCTCCAGGGAACCGAGTTTTACCTGTAAGAGCTGGTGAAGGCTGCGATCTTTTTGTGGTGACTAAAAATAACAAATCAGTCACCGGTTGACCCTATGTGTCGCAAAAGTTGTTGAGGTACACTCCGGCTCAACGAAAACACCATTCCACGAATCACCTGTTTAGATCTTGCGAGGTTTGCCATGGCTGACTACAAAGCGCCGCTGCGCGATATGCGCTTCGTCCTCAATGAAGTGTTCGAAGTCGCCAAACTCTGGGCCGAACTGCCGGCGCTGGCCGAGACCGTCGACGCCGAAACCGTTGAAGCCATTCTCGAAGAGGCCGGCAAGGTCACCAGCAAAAGCATCGCGCCACTGAGCCGCGCCGCTGACGAAGAAGGCTGCCACTGGGCCGACGGTGCGGTCACCACCCCGGCAGGTTTCCCACAGGCTTATCAGTCTTATGCCGAAGGCGGCTGGGTCGGCGTTGGCGGTGATCCGCAATACGGCGGCATGGGCATGCCCAAAGCCGTATCGGCGCAGGTTGAAGAAATGGTCAACTCCGCCAGCCTGTCGTTCGGTCTGTACCCGATGCTGACCGCTGGCGCCTGCCTGTCGATCAACGCCCATGCCAGCGAAGAGCTGAAAGCCGCGTACCTGCCGAACATGTATGCCGGCGTCTGGGCCGGCTCCATGTGCCTGACCGAGCCGCACGCCGGCACCGACCTGGGGATTATTCGGACAAAAGCCGAGCCTCAGGCCGACGGTTCCTACAAAGTCAGCGGCACCAAAATCTTCATTACCGGTGGCGAACACGACCTCACCGAAAACATCATTCACCTGGTGTGGGCGAAACTGCCGGACGCCCCGGCGGGTCCGAAAGGCATCTCGCTGTTCCTCGTGCCGAAGTTCATGGTCAATACCGATGGCAGTCTGGGCGCACGGAATCCGGCGAACTGCGGCTCGATCGAACACAAGATGGGCATTCAGGCGTCCGCGACCTGCGTGATGAACTTTGACGAGGCCGTGGGTTATCTGGTCGGCGAGCCGAACAAGGGCCTGGCCGCGATGTTCACCATGATGAACTACGAGCGCCTTGGCGTCGGCATTCAAGGCCTGGCCACCGGCGAGCGCTCCTACCAGAACGCCATCGAGTACGCCCGCGACCGCCTGCAAAGCCGTTCGCCGACCGGCGCGCAGAACAAAGACAAAGTCGCTGACCCGATCATCGTCCACCCGGACGTGCGGCGGATGCTGCTGACCATGAAAGCTTCGAACGAAGGCGGCCGCGCATTCTCCACCTACGTGGCGATGCAACTCGATACCGCCAAATTCAGCGAAGACGCCACCACGCGCAAACGTGCGGAAGATCTGGTTGCGTTGCTGACGCCAGTGGCCAAGGCATTCCTCACTGATCTGGGTCTGGAAACCACCGTGCACGGCCAGCAGATTTTCGGCGGCCACGGCTACATCCGCGAGTGGGGTCAGGAGCAACTGGTGCGTGATGTGCGCATCACCCAGATCTACGAAGGCACCAACGGCATTCAAGCGCTGGACCTGGTCGGGCGCAAGATCGTCGGCAGCGGCGGCGCGTTCTACAAATTGTTCGCCGATGAGATCCGCCATTTCACCGCTACCGCCAGTGCCGATCTGGGCGAATTCACCAAACCGCTGAACGATGCCGTCGGCACCCTCGACGAGCTGACCTCGTGGCTGCTGGATCGGGCGAAAACCAACCCGAACGAAATCGGCGCGGCTTCGGTCGAATATCTGCAAGCGTTTGGATACGTTTCCTACGCCTACATGTGGGCATTGATGGCCAAAGCCTCACTGGGCAAAGAAGCGCAGGACGATTTCTACGCCAGCAAGCTCGGCACTGCGCGCTTCTATTTCGCCCGTTTGCTGCCGCGTATTCACTCGCTGAGCGCGTCGGTCAAGGCGGGTAGCGAGTCGCTGTTCCTGCTGGATGCGGCGCAATTCTGATGTGATCGCGTCATGTAAGCATTCTCTTACATGACGTGCTGCTGTTCTCCCATAGGCGCGGATTGGATCCACGGCTAATCTACATTTCATGGACGTCGCGCAGGAAGCGCAAAGCAACAACACGGACACGTAGGATTCTGCCAGGGTGGCGGAGTGAAATGGATGTCAGGGAAACAGTCTGCAAAGCCCCGCTTCGGCGGGGTTTTCTTTTGCCTGCAGAAAAGTGCTCAGACCAAAGGATCTCTCTCTGGCCGCACTTCGCGCTCCATCACTTCTTCCAGCAACGTCTGCAACAGCGCCAAAGGCGCCTGCTGACGCTGCACATCGCGACACACTAAACCTACCTTCAGCGGAACTCGTGGTTCGCTTAGCGGTTTCCAGAGCAAATCCTGATCGTCGTACTCCTTTTGCGAACGCCCCGGCAGCACCGTCGCCAGTTTTGTGTGCGGCAGACTGTCGAGAATCCCCACCATATTGTTCAACTCGGCTTGCACCTGCGGACGTCGTCCGAGGGCGGTCAGTTGCGCCTGCCAGATCTGGCGAATCTGAAACTCTTCACCCAGCAGCAACATCGGCAGTTCAGCCGCTTGGCGCATCGAGACTTTCTTGAATTCACGCAACGGATGATCCGCCGGAATCACCAGGGTCAGTTCATCTTCATACAGCATGACGCCGTGCAGGCCTGGTTGGCGCGGAGGGAGATAACTGATGCCAATGTCCAATGAGCCGTTGAGCAAACGTCGCTCGATTTCCAATCCCGTCAATTCGTAGATCTGCACCACCAGATGCGGCTGTGCCTTGCGCACGCGCTCAAGCATTTGCGGCACCAGACTGGTGTGCACCGTTTGCAGCACGCCGATCGCCAGCGTGCGCAAGGCCTGGCCCTTGAAGTTGCCCAACGCCTCGCGCGCCCGCTGCAATCCGTCGAGCAGCGGCAAGGCGTGGTTGTACAACGTGCGCGCGGCGAGGGTTGGCAGCAGACGCTTGCTGCTGCGCTCGAACAGGGTAACGTCGAGGTTCTGCTCAAGCTGGCGGATCTGCTGCGACAGTGCCGGTTGCGAGATCGACAGGCGTTCAGCGGCGCGGCCAACATGACCTTCTTCGTAGACCGCGACGAAATAACGCAGTTGTTTGAAATCCATAAGTAATGCTTATCGAAAATGCTGGGAAATCGAAATGGCCCGCAGGCGTCAGTGCGCCTAGTCTAACCGCATTCACAAGGCTTACAGGGCCAGAAAGCGCGATGAATAGCGTTCGCTTCGACAGTGTTTGCATAGGCAGTTCAAAACACCTGAAACGAGGTGTTTTTCAATGAATCTGTTCAGTTTGCGGCGTCAGACGCCGAGTCTTGATGACCTCGCCTTCGAGGCCGATCCTGCTGAAAGCAGCGAAAATCCTAGTGCTGAGAGGCTGATGCCCAGCGTCGAACGGCCGCAACAGGTGTTCGTCCGGGGGCAGGGTTCGTGGTTGTGGGACAGTAACGACCGCGCTTACCTCGACTTTTCCCAGTCCGGCGGTGCCAACAGCCTTGGCCACAGCCCTTCGGCATTGGTCAAAGCCATCAGCAGTCAGGCGCAGGCGCTGATCAATCCCGGTTTCAATCTGCATAATCGCGGTATGCTCAGCCTTGCCGAGCGTCTGTGCGCCGCCACTTTCAGCGATCAGGCCTACTTGCTCAACAGCGGCAGCGAAGCCTGTGAAGCGGCGATCAAACTGGCGCGCAAATGGGGCCAACTGCATCGCGGCGGCGCCTCGCGGATCATCGTTGCGAAGCAGGGTTGTCATGGTCGCAGCCTGGCAACGATTTCCGCCTCGGACAGCTGCAACCTGCACAACCGTTTCGCGCCGCTGCTGCCGGGTTTTGATCTGGTGCCGTTCAACGATTTACCGGCGCTGCATGCGGCGGTCGATGCGCAGACCGTGGCGATCATGCTGGAGCCGATCCAGAGTGATGCCGGTGTAATCCCGGCCACCGAGCATTACCTCAAGGGTGTCGAGCGTCTGTGCCGTGAACTGGGCATTCTGCTGATCCTCGACGAAGTGCAAACCGGCATCGGCCGCTGCGGCACGTTGCTCGCCGAACAGTCCTACGGCGTACGCGCCGATATCGTCGTGCTCGGCAAAGGGCTTGGCGGCGGTGTGCCGTTGGCGGCGCTATTGGCGCGGGGCAAGGCGTGTTGTTTCGACGCGGGTGAACTGGGCGGCACGCATCACGGCAATGCGCTGATGACAGCGGCTGGCCTGGTGGTGCTCGACAGCGTGTACGACCGCAGCTTCCTGCAGCAGGTCAACGATAATGGCCAGCATCTGCGCGAAGGCCTGGCCCGATTGGCGCACCGCTACGACCACGGCGAACTGCGTGGCCAAGGTCTGTTCTACGGACTGACCCTGTCAGACGATTGCGCCGAGGCCGTGGTCCAGGCCGCCCTTCACGAAGGCTTGCTGCTCAACGCTCCGCAAGCCAATTGCCTGCGCTTCACCCCGGCGCTCACTGTCAGCAAAACCAACAACGACGAAATGCTCCTGCGCCTGGGCCGCGCGTTCTCGCGAGTGCGCACCGCGCAACTGCAATGCCGTAAAGGGATTGCCGTCTGAGCTGAACTTTCCTACCCGATTTCCAGAACCGTCTCGCGGTATAACGCACGCCCCACGCCTGATTCTTTTGGCGTGGGGCGTTTTTTTTGTGGCCGGGTTTTGCAGGTGGCGATTAGTCCTTGAGTGTTCGTGGTACGAATGGTTTTTTAGAAAGCGCCGGCAGGGAATGCGGGTTAAGGCCGATCGATATTTTCGAGACGGATGGCTTTGTAATCTATACCACTGGGTGGTATGTTTTTTGGGAAGGGATACCGATGTCATTCAGGCTGTTCAAAACCAAAGGTTTTGCGATACGAGCCGGCAAGGCATGGATCAGCGACGAGGAGCTTCGGGAGGCGTTTTGCCAGATGCTTGCAGGTCAGGCTGACGATCTTGGTGGTGGCGTCTGGAAGAAACGATTGAGCGCCAACCGTCATCGCTCAATTGTTTTGGCGAAGGGAGGGCGCTATTGGATCTATCAAGTGCTGTTTGCAAAGAAAGATCAGAGCAACATCACTCACACAGAACTGAAGGATTTAAGAAAGTTAGCCAAGGTGTACGCGCAACTGACTGAAGAGCAGATTCGGGATTTGTTGGCGATGAAAGAGTTTGTGGAGATATTTCATGAGTAAGAAATTCAAAAGTGAAGTTTTTGAATCGATACACGAGTCAGCCAGTGCTCTTCTGGCTGTCGGAGCAATCAGCAAGGCAACCATGCGGGAGTTTGATGAGTCTTGCCTGGCAACGGTTCCAGAAGCGATCCCGGCCGATCAGATCAAGGCGCTACGCGAGCGCAATAATGTCAGCCAGCCAGTGTTCGCACGGTATTTGAATACCAGTGCGTCGACGATTAAACAGTGGGAATCGGGAGAAAAACATCCAAGTGGGATGGCCCTCAAGCTGCTGAGTATTGTGCAGAAGCATGGGCTGAAAATTCTGGCTTAAGGCGGTGGGCAGCTATTGCACTGAACCCTGACGAACGGCGCGGGTCGATTAGCTTGTATGGCTCAGGTGAGCCAACCCCCATTCAGGAGCTGCCCCATGGATTTCATTCGCATCATCATCGCTATTCTGTTGCCACCACTGGGCGTGTTTCTGCAGGTCGGGTTTGGCGGGGCGTTCTGGTTGAACATTCTGCTGACGTTGTGCGGGTATATTCCGGGGATCGTGCATGCCGTGTATATCATCGCCAAGCGCTGAGTTCTGCGGCGCCAAGTAGATAGCTTTCGCGAGCAGGCTCGCTCCCACGGGGGATTTGTGAACAACACAGATCCAATGTGGGAGCGAGCCTGCTCGCGAATGCGGCAACTCGGTTTTGAACGGGGCGCGGTGATCAGTCCGCCAAACCCATTACCTGGCGATAGAACTTCCACTCCTGCCCCAGTGCATGCGCCTGATTGGCCGCGCGGCGGAAGCCGTGGCGTTCGTCAGGGTAGTAATGCGCTTCGACCGCGATGCCGTTCTGCTCCAGCGCCGTGACCATGTCGCGGGTTTGTTGCGGGACAACGACGGCGTCCAGTTCTCCCTGAAAGAAAATCACCGGCACACGAATGTTGTTAGCGTGCAGCAACGGCGTGCGTGCGGCGTAGCGTTCGGCGTCTTTTTCCGGATCGCCAATGAGCCAGTCCAGATAATCCCCTTCGAACTTGTGCGTCGCTCGCGCCAGCGCAACTGGATCGCTGACGCCGTAGAGGCTGGCGCCCGCACGGAAAACCTGTTTGAACGCCAGCGCACATAACGTGGTGTAACCGCCTGCGCTGCCACCACGAATGAACGCCCGTTCGCCGTCGATCAAGCCTTGTTCGGCAAGATACGCAACGACGGCGCAAGCATCCTCGACATCCACCTCGCCCCAGCTCAGATGCAACGCCTGGCGATATTCCCGGCCATATCCGCTGCTGCCGCGATAGTTGAGATCGGCGACGGCGAAGCCGCGTTGCGTCCAGTACTGAATGCGCGGATCAAGCATCGGGTAGCAGGCTGACGTAGGGCCGCCGTGAATGAAGACCACCAGCGGCGGTTTTGTCTCGCCGCTCATGGCTGGATAAAAGAATCCGTGTGCTTCGCCCGAACCGCTTGGGTAACGCAGGGTTTGCGGACGGCTGATGCGTTCGGCAGGCAAAGGCGCGACGCCACCGGCCAGCACTTGCACTTCACGCGTTGCACGATCAATGGTGATGACCGCCGAAGGACTGATCGGCGAGGCGGCGATGCAGTAAATAAACTGCGCATCCAGAGCCAGGTGACGGAAGCGGCTGTAGTCGCCGGTGAAATCTTCATCGCCCAAAGTCAGGCGACCAAAACCACCTTCACTCCAACTGGCTAAAAACGATTCCTCAACAGGCAACCAGGTGCAGCCGCCCAGTTGCCACGGCGCCGGAGCATGATCGGCCGGCGCGGCAGGCAGTGGCTCAAAACCGTCAGAAGTCTCAGCCCACGGCTGCCAGAATCCACCGCGATCGGTCAGGCAATACAGCCGACCTTCAGCATCAAATCGTGGCTGTTGAATGGACTCTTCAACCTCATCGCCAGCAACGCAGCGAGGCGAACCAAAGGCGCCGTCAGCCAAGCGTTCAGCCACCATCAACCGCGTCGACGTCCACGGCTGATGCGGCTGGCTCCACTCGAGCCACGCTAAACGCTGGCCATCCAGGCTGATAGTTGGCGCAGCATAAAAATCCGCGCCCTCAACCAATAAATGCCGCGCGCCGTCAGCCAGATCAATTGCCACCAACCGATGCTGATCGCGCAGTTCTTCCACCGCCAGCACCTGGCCATTGGCAAAATGCAGATCGCCGTAACGACAATCACCCGAGGTCAGCGCCTCAGGCGCTCCATCCAGCGTCTGCCGATACAACTGCTGATCCGCCTCCGCGACAAAAACCACCCCGTCCGGCGTCAGACAAAACGCACCACCGCCATATTCGTACACCCGGCTGCGCACGCTGAAGCCATCCGGCGTCAGACACTTCGCCACGCCATCGCGCCAATGCCAGATCCGGCACGCGGCATCTTCCGGGCGGTATTCATTCCAGAACAGCCCGTTGGCGCCGAGCTGAAGTTCGGCGAAATCCATCCCGGCAGCGACGGCTTGCGAGGCGCTGAATGGCTCAGCCCTTGGCGATGAGGCGTGAGTTTCGTTCATTGCGGAAGGCCAGTTGTTCAATGGTTTGAGTGGCGGTCTCGGCTTCTTCGCGGGCCTTGAGGATCACGCCGTGATGTTCGGACTTGCTGCACACCGGGTCGGCATTGCTCGCATCACCGGTGAGCATGAATGCCTGGCAGCGGCAGCCGCCGAAGTCTTTTTCTTTCTCGTCGCAGGAGCGGCACGGCTCGGGCATCCAGTCGTAACCGCGAAAGCGGTTGAAGCCGAACGAGTCGTACCAGATGTGCTGCATGCTGTGATCGCGCACATTGGGAAATTGCACCGGCATCTGCCGGGCGCCGTGGCAGGGCAGCGCGGTGCCGTCCGGCGTGACCGTCAGAAAGATGCTGCCCCAACCGTTCATACAGGCTTTCGGGCGTTCTTCGTAGTAATCCGGGGTGACGAAAATCAGCTTGCACGGATGCCCTTCGGCTTCCAGCTTGGCGCGGTATTCGTTGGTGATGCGTTCGGCGCGCACCAGTTGTTCCTTGGTCGGCAAAAGACCGACACGATTGAGCTGCGCCCAACCGTAAAACTGGCAGGTGGCGAGTTCGACGAAGTCCGCCTCGAGCGCAATGCACAGCTCAATGATGCGGTCGATCTTGTCGATGTTGTGCCGATGGGTGACGAAGTTCAGCACCATCGGATAACCGTGGGCCTTCACCGCGCGGGCCATTTCCAGCTTTTGCGCAAAGGCCTTTTTCGAGCCGGCGAGCAGGTTGTTCACTTGCTCATCGCTGGCCTGGAAACTGATCTGGATATGATCGAGGCCGGCCTTCTTGAAGTCGCTGATTTTCTGTTCGGTCAGGCCGATGCCCGAGGTGATCAGGTTGGTGTAGAAACCCAACTGCCGCGCTTCATGAATCAGCTCGGCGAGATCCTGCCGCACCAGCGGCTCGCCGCCGGAAAAGCCCAGTTGCGCCGCGCCCATCTCCCGCGCCTCGCGGAACACCTTGATCCATTGTTCTGTGGTCAGCTCTTTGCCCTGCTCGGCGAAATCCAGCGGATTGGAGCAGTACGGGCATTGCAGCGGGCAGCGGTAGGTCAGCTCGGCAAGCAGCCACAGCGGCAGGCCGATTTCAGGCTTGGCCGGCAGATCAGGCAAGTTCGATCCAGTGCTGTGCACGGGCAACCTCCATGAATTGCTCGATGTCGTCACCGAGCTCGGGCACGCCGGGGAACTGCTCGTCGAGTTTGGCGATGATCGCCGCGACATCGCGCTCTCCGTCGATCAAACCGCCGATCAGCGCGGCGCTGTCGTTGAGTTTGATCATGCCTTCCGGATACAGCAACACATGGCCTTTCTGCGCCGGTTCGTACTGGAAGCGATAGCCGGGACGCCAGGTCGGGACTTTGCTGCGGTCGATACTCATAAGGTAATTCCTTTATGCCAGACGCGTTGTTCGGTCACGCTGTGATACGGCGGGCGGTTCAGTTCGTAGGCCATGCTCATGGCATCGAGCATGCTCCAAAGAATGTCCAGTTTGAACTGGAGAATTTCCAGCATGCGCTCCTGGCCTTCGCGGGTCTTGTAGTGCTCCAACGTGATCGCCAGACCGTGCTCGACATCGCGCCGTGCCTGACCGAGGCGGGTGCGGAAGTATTCGTAACCGGCCGGGTCGATCCACGGGTAATGCTGCGGCCAACTGTCGAGGCGCGACTGGTGGATCTGCGGTGCAAACAGTTCGGTCAACGAGCTGCTGGCGGCTTCCTGCCAACTGGCGCGGCGGGCGAAGTTGACGTAGGCGTCGACGGCAAAGCGTACGCCGGGCAATACCAGTTCTTGGGAGCGCAGTTGATCCGGATCGAGACCGACCGCTTGACCGAGGCGCAGCCAGGCTTCGATACCGCCGTCTTCACCGGGAGCGCCGTCGTGATCGAGCAGGCGCTGAATCCATTCGCGGCGGATTTCCCGGTCCGGACAGTTGGCGAGGATCGCCGCGTCTTTCAGGGGGATGTTCACCTGATAGTAGAAGCGGTTGGCGACCCAGCCCTGAATCTGCTCGCGGGTGGCGCGGCCTTGGTACATCGCCACGTGGTAGGGGTGGTGGATGTGGTAGTAGGCGCCTTTGGCGCGCAGGGCCGCTTCGAATTCGGCGGGGGACATTGGCGTGTCAGTCATGTTTGTTCTCCGGGGAACAACCCTAGAAATCTTTTCTGTTTGCACTGGCCTCTTCGCGAGCAGGCTCGCTCCCACAGGTGAATCGCATTCCAATGTGGGAGCGAGCCTGCTCGCGAAGGGCCGCGCATCGGTATCTACGGCTTACAGCACAATACTCATGCCATCGAACGCCACTTCAACATCACGCCGCGCCAACTCGGCACGCTCCGGCGAATCTTCATCGAGAATCGGATTGGTGTTGTTGATGTGGATAAGCACCTTGCGCTGCTCTGGCAGTTGTTCCAGCACTTCCAGCATTCCGCCAGGCCCGTTCTGCGCCAGATGCCCCATCTCGCGACCGGTGCGAGTGCCAACGCCGCGGCGCTGCATTTCATCGTCGTCCCACATCGTGCCGTCGACCAGCAGGCAATCGCTGCCCGCCATGATGTCCAGCAGCGGCGCATCGACCTTGCCCAGGCCCGGCGCATAGAACAATTTTCCGCCGGTCTTCAAGTCTTCAACGATCAAACCGATGTTGTCGCCCGGGTGCGGATCGAAGCGGTGCGGCGAGTACGGCGGCGCGGCGCTGCGCAACGGCAGCGGGGTGAAGCGCAGGTTCGGGCATGCGGCCACGGTGAAGCTCTGGTCGAGTTCGATGCGGTTCCAGTCCAGCCCGCCGTTCCAGTGCGTGAGCATCTTGAACAGCGGAAAACCGGTGCTGAGGTCTTCGTGAACCATGTCCGTGCACCAGACCTGATGCGGGCAGCCTTCGCGCAGGCTGAGCAGGCCGGTGGTGTGGTCGATCTGGCTGTCCATCAGGATGATCGCGCTGATGCCGGTGTCACGCAGGGCGCGGCCCGGTTGCATCGGGGCGAAGCTTTGCAGTTGCGCGCGGATGTCCGGTGAGGCGTTGCACAGCACCCAGTTCACGCCGTCGTCGGAAATCGCGATGGACGATTGAGTGCGGGCCTTGGCATTCAGGCTGCCGTCGCGAAAACCTGCACAGTTGACGCAGTTGCAGTTCCACTGCGGAAAACCGCCGCCAGCGGCCGAACCCAGAATCTGGACGAACATGAACACTCCATCATTTCAACGCGGAAAATAAAACGCCTCGGCGAGCCGAGGCGTTGCACTGCAATTCTACGTAAGCAGAACTCAGCGGCTGGCGAAGTACATGGTGACTTCGAAGCCGATACGCAGGTCGGTGTAAGCCGGTTTTGTCCAGGACATGGTGTGTCTCCTCAGGGTGGGTGGGATAGCGCTGTCCATAGTTATAGTCCACGGCAGCGCAAAGATGTTCCAAATAGTTAGGCTGCTATGTTACTCAAAATTTCCGGGTAAATGCCCGTGAATCTTTGAGAAAGCTCCTTGCAGCCTTGGTAATGATCAATTTGCTGCTTGCCATGAGGTCTCGGGCGCCGGCTCGCTGGCGAGGCAGAGCCAGCCGCCTTCGGCGTTGCTCAAGCGCTGCGCAGCGCTGAGCAATGTCTGGCGATCCAGTTGGCCGATGGCGGCGATCAATTGCTCAAGATAATCCGACGAGTGACCTGCAAGCCTGGCCTGCCAAAGCAGTTCGGCGGCGTCTTTGCTGGACAGGTTGGCGTCGTCGAATTGATCGGCGAGGCTCTGGCGTTGTTGCTCGAAGCTCGACTCATCATTCTTTTCGACCAGCATTGGCAGGCTTTCGAAGAACTGCCGAATGTGGCCGAGCAGTTCCACGGCGTGGGTGTTCGGGGATTGCACGCCGAACAGCATGGCCGTCTGGCCGTGAATCTGGCGCAGTGCGCTGAATACCGCATAGCCCAATTGCAATTCGACCCGCAGGCGCTGGTAGAAAGGTGTTTGGCACAACTGCGCCAACAGCCGCCACGCAGCTTCGTCGGCGAGGCTGCGGCTGGCGGTCGGGCAGAACAGCAACAAGGCGTGTTCGCTGGAGGCGGTATCGATATGTCGCCAGTGTTTTTGCGCGGTAATCGCCGCTGGCGCTGGCAACTGATTGTCGGGGATCCCGGGAATGCGGCTCAAGGCTAGGCCCATGGCAGATTGCGTCTGCTGGTTAAGCCCCAGAGCGAGCCCGTCCCAGCGCGAAGTTGTCCACAGGTGTTTGGCGTCACCGTCGGTTTTGGCTGATTGCAGAACATGTTCCGGCAACGCTTTCAACAGTTGGCGGATAGGGTTCAACGGAGTTTTAGGTTCACTGCGCGGCGAATCGGCGTCAACTTGCGTCAGAGATTTCAGCGCCTGATCAAGGACGCTGGGCATTGGCTCTTGCAGCCCGGCGAGCTTCAGCAGCCATTGATTGCCAGCGTCGCTGAAAGACAGGTCGACGCCGGCTTCTCGGGCGTCTTGCTGCGTTTGCCGAAGACTACGCTGCAACCTCGATTGCAGATCAGCGCTGGCTGCACCTTCCACCTGCCAGCGCAGATAAACTGCGCCTTCATCAGTGTTGTCCGGCAACGCCTGACTGAACTGCATCGGCGAGCGTTCACGACGGCCGCGCGAACGATCCTGAGCGAACGTGCGCAGTCCTCGGTGGGCGCTGGTCTGGCCGCGAATCAGTCCGGCGTTGGCCAAGGGTTCGCTGGCTCTCAGAAAAGGATTGGCAGCAGGCAGGCTCCAGTGATCGCTGAAGTTATCCACAGTGCCGATTTCGCTGAGAATCTGTGTAAGGGCTTTAACGCCGGAATCAGACAACCCGACTTCCAACGCTTCACTATCTAGCCGCGCCAGCTGCAGAGCACCGCAGACTTGCTGCTGACGTTGCAGCAATGCCGCGTATTCTTGGCGAATTGGCGGCCAGTCCTGCTGAGCAAAGAAACTCAGCCAATCGATGAGGTGTTCGCGAATGGCGTTCAACGATTCGGGTGGCGCGTTGAATTCCAGATGCAGCAACGCTTGCCCGGCAAACTGATAAACCGGCGCAGCGTTTAATCCATCCGCCAGTTTTTGCTGCTGCAAATGCGCCAGCAAGCCTCCGGGCTTGGCGCTGTTCAACCAGTGGCAAAGAAACGCCAGAGCCTCGGTGGACGATTCAGGCAGGGTATCGAAGGCAAACATCAGATTGGCGCGCCGCTTATCGGTCTGTTGATAACTTTTCACCGCCAGCGGCAGGGGCGCAGCCTGCATAACTTTATCCCCGACGGGCAACGCCGACGCGAATTGCTCCGCCAGCATTTTCAATTCTTCAAGGCTCTGTGGCCCGACCAGGCTCAAGTTCATCTGCCCGGTCTGATAAAACTGTTGGTGGAAATTTTTCAACGCCTGCTGAAATGCCGGATCTTCAACCTTCAGGCTGTCCCGGTTACCCGCGTGAAACCCGCGCAGTGGATGGTCTGCTGGTAAACCTTCGTACACAGCAAACTGCCGCTGCGCCGCAGAATCCTGCGACCAAGCGACAAATTCCGCCTGCAACACTTCCCGCTCCCGCAACTGATCGTCCAGATTCATACGCGGCTGAGCGAGCATGTCTGACAGACGCTCCAGCCCTGCGCTGAACGCTTGTGTCGGCAACTCAAAGAAAAAGTCAGTGGTGCGTTCGCGCGTGCTGGCATTGACCTGGCCACCGTGACCTTGCACGTAAGCCATCAGCGCTTCGCCCGTAGGAAAACGCTCGGTGCCGAGAAACAACAAATGCTCGAGAAAATGCGCCAGCCCCGGCCACTCCAGCGGTACGTCATGGCTACCGGCAGCCACGCGCAGTGCAGCGGCGCTGCGCTTCAGGCCGGGCACATGACGCAGGGTCACGCGCAAGCCGTTGGCCAGGGTTTCGGTGTGAGGGCGGGGGGGAGTCGGCGCAGGCATGGGCACTTCCAGAACAGTGAAGTGCCAATGCTAGCGGATTAGCGCTGGTTCAGCGCGCCGTAAAGCTCGGGGCGGCGGTCGCTGAGGTAGCGATTGGCCGCGCGCGAGTCGAGCATCAACTGCCGATCCAGTTCGCCGATGATCAGCGCTTCGTCGAGCCCGGCCTGGGCGATGCGGCTGCCATCCGGTGCAGCGAGGCTGCTTTGCCCGCAATAATGGATGTCGCCTTCGCTGCCGCAATAGTTGGCGTAGGCCACGTAACACTGGTTTTCGAAGGCGCGCGAACGCACGGTGACGTCCGCGACGAAATCGAAAGGAATCATGTTCGCCGTCGGCACCAGAATCAGTTCGGCGCCGGCGAGCGCCAGACGTCGGGTGTTTTCCGGAAACTCCAGGTCGTAGCAGATCAGGAAACCGAGTTTCCAGCCGTTGAGTTCGACGATGGGAAAATCATCATTGCCGGGGCTGAACATCGAGCGATCCAGATCACCGAACAGATGCGTCTTGCGGTAATTGCACAGGCGCTCACCGCTCGAATCGATCAACTGCACCGCGTTGTAAATCTGCCCGTCGGCGGTACGCTCCGGATAACCGTAAGCAATCGCCAGACCGGCAGCCTTGGCGATCCGACCGATCTGCTGCGCCCATTCACCGTTGTAGACCTCGGCCAAGGTGCTGACCGCTTCGGCGCCAATGTTGTAGCCGGTCATGAACATCTCCGGCAGCACCAACAGGTCGGCACCCTTGGCCTCCATCGCCAGTTGGTGCAGGCGTTGCAGGTTGGCGGCGGGCTCCAGTGGCAGCGGTGGACATTGGTAAAGGGCTACACGCATCAGGGATTCCTCTTACTCGGGCAGGGCGATAGGGCCGATGTCTTTGAACACATCACCCGGGCCCGGGTTCGCTTTATGTGTCGAACCGCCGAAATGCTTCATGATCCCCCACACCGCGTTGAGCGACGTCTGCACTGCGCCTTCGACCCATGCCGGCGTCCACGAAACATCGTCGCCAGCGATAAAAATCCCGCGCTGTTCGGCTGGCATCTCGTCCTGCATGAAGTGCGCGTACATGCGCTGGTTGTAGCGATAGTGGCCGGGCAGGGCGCCTTTGAACGCACCGAGGAAGTACGGGTCGGCTTCCCATGACACGGTGATCGGATCGCCAATGATTCGCGCGGCGATATCGACTTTTGGGTAGATCTTTTTCAGTGCGTTCAACGCCAGTTCTACGCGTTTTTCCACCGGGTGCGGGAGCATCTTCAACGCGTCGCTCATCCACGAGTAAGACAGGCAAATGACGCCGGGTTTGTCGTCGCCATTGTCGAACAGGTAAGTGCCACGGGTCAGGCGATCGGTGAGGGTCATGCTCATCAGGTCGCGGCCGGTTTCCGGGTCTTTGTCCTTCCAGAACGGCCGGTCGACCATCACAAAAGTCTTCGATGACTGCATGTAGCGGGTGCGGTCGAGGGCCATCCACATCTTCTGTGAGAACAGGGTTTCGTCGCATTCGATCTGCGTGGTCAGCAGCCAGCTCTGGCACGTGGTCAGCACTGCAGCGTATTCGCGGGTGTCGCCATTGTTGTCGGTGACGGCGAAACGGCCATCCGCCGCGTGGGCGATTTTCTTCACGCCGGAGCGCGGCGCACCACGGTGCAGGGATTTCAGGCTGGTGCCTTCGGGCCAGTGCACGCAGCGCTCCGGCACATGCCGCCAGATGCCCTGCGGTACTTGTTCAACGCCACCGACCACCAGGTGCTGGTGATCGTCGCAGTTGGTCATCACCACGCGGAAGATTTCCAGCATCGAGTTGGGGAAGTCCGAGTCCCAGCCGCCGGTGCCGAAACCGACCTGACCGAACACTTCGCGGTGATGGAACGACAGTTTGGCAAAGGCCTCGGACGTGGCGACAAAGTCATAGAAGGTGCGGTCGTCCCACAGCGGCACCAGCGTGTTCCACAGCTCTTTCAGGCGCGGCACATCGCGGTCGCGAATGGCTTGCTGGATATCGGCGAACTGCGAGCCGGCTTCCAGTGCATCCGCCCAGGCGTCAGCCACTTCCTGGAACAGTGCAGGAAGATCCGCCAGCTTCTGTGCGTAATGGGTTTTGCCTTCCAGGTCGATCACCGTGCTGCCGGAGGCTGGCGTCAGCGGGTTCGGGAAAGGTTTGGTTTCCAGGCCGAGCTTGTCGACGTAGTGATAGAACGCGGTGGAAGACACCGGGAAACGCATGCCGCCGAGTTCAGCGACGATGCCGTCGGTGCCGTTGAATGCCTGCGAGCGCAGACGGCCACCCAGTTTCGAGGCCTCGTAAACCACCGGTTTCAGACCGAGTTTCATCAGCTCGTAAGCGGCCACCAGGCCGGCGATGCCAGCGCCGACGATCGCCACTTCAGCGCCGTGATTGTGCTCAGGAATGCTGCCGAGACCGGCCGGGTGTTCGATCCAGTCGTCAAACGCGAACGGAAAGTCCGGACCGAAAATGGTGACTGGTTTCTTACCGTCTGCAGGATGGCGATTGTTCTTGTTCATGGCTGACCTTGCTGGCGACCCGACGCAGGATGCGCGTCTGAGTATAGGAAAAGATGCCAGCCATTCTAGGGAGCGTAGAACACGTTAATAAGACGCAAAGTGTCGTCGTTTTGCCAGATTAACGATCAATATGACGAGCAGTGTCTACACACCGACCAAAATGTGCGAGCGAGCCTGCTCGCGTAGAAGCTCTGAAATCCACCCGAGAAGCCCGATCAAAACCTTAGACCGGCTGCCCCCGATCAATCTTGCTACTCAAAATGATCGAAGTCGTGGTCTTCTCTACCCCGTCAACGCTGCCAATCTGATCGAGCAACTGATCCAGCTGCTCCGGCGAGTCCGTACGCAACCACGCGACATAGTCAAACTCCCCACTCACCGCACACAACTGCTGCACCTGCGCCATCGCACTTAACCGGCGTAACACCTCTTTGCCAGAGCGTGGCTGTACCTTGATTCCGACATACGCTTGCAAGCCACCGTCGACCACTCGCTGGCCGAGGCGTACGCCATAACCGGTGATCACTTTAGCCTTTTCCAGCCGCGCCAGACGCGACGTCACGGTGGTGCGCGCAATGCCCAATTGCCGGGCGAGCATCGCCACGCTCTCGCGAGCATTGATCTGCAGGGCGGCGATCAGCTGACGATCGATTTCATCAAGCACGGGCGGGCGGATGTCTGGCAAGGGGTGGCTCCATTGGCGCGGATCTTTGGCCTGTGCATGTTACAGACTCAGTCAGTAGACCGCTTGCCGGCGATGATGCTGAAACGCAGACATGGAAAAACCGCGCCGTCACGCGGCTTTTTACGTGTGTATGGGGAGTCGAGTGCTGCGCGAGAAATTTGACAGTTTTCGCTCTATCAACTGATAACTGAAGTAAGCAACCACAAGCACTGCGGCGTAGCAAACTGCCCAAAACAATAGTGCATGCCAGACGCTGTTACCGTTGAGCCCTGTCATGACCCATAGGCGCCCGCAAACACTGAGTGTCAGAACATGCGACAGGTACAGCGAATAGGACATGTCCCCGACAGATCTGAGAAGAGCAGATGCCTTCATTCGACCTTTTGCTTCTTGCAGTGCAAATGCCAACAATAGAAGTGTGTAACCACCACCGACCGCAACTGCACGCTCCAGCGATATGGATTGAATGACATCGGCGTCGCCGACGACATCCCAGGCAAGTGCGTAGACGAGTCCACTCAACCCGGTCAATACCATTAGGGGGATGTTAAAAGGGGACGGCGAGGTAGCCGACGAAAGCTTCAGATACGCGATTCCAGCCAGGGCGCCGAAAATGAATTCGATAGAGAACTCATGGAACATGACTCGAAGATAGGGATTGCCCGGCGTATCCGTGAATAACGAAACACCGATGATCGTGATTAACCACAGCATAAATGCATGCGTTATTCGCTTGGCCGGCAGCATCAGGATCAAGGCAAATACGAGATAAAACCAGACTTCGTGGATGAGTGACCAGGCGACCATCAATAAGGGTAAGGCCGAGCTCGGGAGCAGGAAAAATGATGACACCATGTCAACAGGTCCAGCTTGAGATCCGTTCACCAGCTCGGGCTTGATCTGAGCAACAAGGAAGAGGGCGAGAAAGTAAACCCAGTAGGTCGGATAAATTCGAAAAAATCGCCCTTTGAGAAAGTCAGCCACTTTGCCTTTAAGACCGAACTTGTTACGAAAAGCGATAATCATCACGAAACCACTGATGACAAAAAACAGATCTACGCCGGTTTGCCCAAAAACAAACAGCTTCGGTAAAAGGCTTTCACCTTTCACATATTTGGCATTGATGAAGAGTGAGTGAAACGCTACGACAAAAAGCGCCGCAAGACCCCTGGCAGCTTGTAACGAGGAAAGTTTGTACACGGTTATTTATCCCTAAAGCCGTCAGACATCCTGTGCTGGCATTTTGGGAATTGTGATTCCCGGACGCAAGTGCCAAGGCGTGCAGTTGGCTGTCTACTTTCAAACGCCAGAAACACGAAAGCCGCGCATTCAGCGCGGCTTTCAATTTGGTGGGCCCACACGGACTTGAACCGTGGACCAAAGGATTATGAGTCCTCTGCTCTAACCAACTGAGCTATAGGCCCTCAGTAGGTCGCGGATTATAGCGATGGTTTCTCGGCTGTGCTATCCGAATAATCCGATACGGTTACACGAAGAAACGTTGCCGCGAATTCTTCCGGTGGTAACGGCAGGCTGACGATGTAGCCCTGGATCTGTTCGCAGCCTTCGGCGGCGAGAAATTGTTGTTGTGCCTGGGTTTCCACGCCCTCGGCGATGACCGTGAATTGCATGCTCCGCCCGAGTGCGATGATGGCCCGGACAATCGCCGCATCGTGGGGGTCGTCGGGCAGTCCGCGAACGAATGACTGGTCGATCTTGAGGATGTCCAGCGGCAGGCGTTTGAGGTAACTGAGCGAAGAATAACCGGTCCCGAAGTCGTCGATCGCCAGTTGCACGCCGAGGTGTTTGAGTTGGTGCAGCACGGCCAGCGCTTCTTCGGCCTGACTCATTATGAAATTTTCGGTAATTTCCAGTTGCAGTAAATCCGGCTGGAGGCGGTTGTCCTTGAGCAGTTGTTCGATGCGTCCGAGCAGATTCGGCTGACGCAGCTGTGCACCGGCGAGGTTCACCGACAGTGGGCCGAGGCTGTCGTAGACCTGGTTCCATTCAAACATCTGCCGGCAAGCGGTCTCCAGCACCCAATCGCCGATCTGCAGGATCATGCCGTTTTCTTCGGCCAGCGGAATGAAGTGCTCTGGCGGCACTTCGCCGAAAGTCGGGTGACGCCAACGGATCAACGCTTCGGCACCGACCAGACGATGGTCATCGAGGCTGATTTTCGGTTGGTAGTAGAGGAACAGTTCGTCACGCTCAATGGCTCGGCGCAGTTCGTGCTCCAGCGCTATGCGCTCGCTGGCCTGGGCCGTAAGGTCGCGGGTGTAGCTTTCGACACGGTTGCGGCCCTTGGCCTTGGAGCGGTACATCGCCGCGTCGGCGTTTTTCACCAGTGTGGCGACGTCGTTGCCGTCCCGAGGATAGAGACTGGTGCCGATGCTGGCGCTGATGAAAAACTCATGCTCGCCCGCCTGGAACGGTGCACCGAAGCAATTGAGTAGTTTGGTGGCGATGTTATCCGCGTCGCTGGCCTGTTGCAGGCCGGGTAACAGAATGATGAATTCGTCGCCGCCCAGACGCGCCACGGTATCGATGTCGCGCAGTTGCTCTTTCAGGCGCACGGCGATGCCCTTGAGCAGCAGGTCGCCGACCGGGTGACCGAGGCTGTCATTGATGTGTTTAAAGCGGTCGAGATCGAGAAACAGCACGGCGCCTTGGCCGCCGTTTTCCTGCTGACTGTTCAGTGCCATCAGCAAGCGGTTTTCGAACAGTGTGCGGTTTGGCAGGCCGGTGAGCGGGTCGTGGTGCGCCTGATAGTCGAGTTTGGCTTGCGCATGCTTGAGGCTGGAGATGTTGGCAAACACCGCGACAAAGTGGGTAATGAACTTGTCGCGATTGCGTACGGCACTGATGGTCAGCCAGCTCGGGTACAACTCGCCGTTCTTGCGCCGGTTGGAGATCTCGCCTTGCCAGTGTCCTTCGTCGGTCAATTGGTGCCACATTGCCGCGTAGAACGCGCTGTCGTGCAGGCCGGAGGCAAGCAGGCGCGGTGTATGCCCGAGCGCTTCGCTTTCGCTGTAGCCGGTGATCTCGGTGAAGGCGCGGTTGACCGCGCTGATGTGCTGTTGGGGGTCGGTAATCAGCACGCCCTCGGCAGTGCTTTCGAACACGGTGGCGGCCTGTTGCAGTTTTTCCTGCATCAGATGGCGCTCGGTGATGTCGCGGGCGATGGTCAGCATGCAGTCTTCTTCACCGATCGGCAGCGGACGGCTGGACACTTCGCAGAGGCGAATCTGCCCGTCACTGCGACGGATATGGCAGGTGAAGTCACGGACGAAGCCATCGCGGTGCAACAGGTCGAGCATCTGTTTGCGCTCGTTGAGATTGACCCAGATGCCCAGATCCAGCGCCGAGCGATCCACCGACATGGCGCTATTGAAACCGGTGATGCGGCTGAAACCTTCGTTGACCTCCAGCAGCAGGCCATCGCTCTGGCGCGACAGCAACAAGCCATCCGGGGAGGCGTGAAAGGCCTTGGCGAATTTTTCTTCAGAGGTTTGCAGTTGTTGCTGGGTTTCCTTGAGTTGGGTGATATCGCGCACAACGACCACCAGCGCTGGCGTGGTATCCAGATCAAACGGTTCGGCGGAAATCAGGCCAGTGAACAGTTGACCGTTGTTGCGGCGAAAAGGCATCTCCAGATTGCGAATACTGCCCGCCTGTAAACGTTGCAGCAGTCCCGGACCGACGCCGGGAATTCCCCAGATATTCAGGTCGGTCGCCGTTTGCCCAAGCACTTCCTCGGCTTTCAGTCCGATCTGTTCTTCAAATGCTTCATTGACCTCCAGCAGGCAGCCATCGGATAGCCGTGCAATGACCAGAATGTCCGGGCACTGCTGGAAGACCGAAGCGAATTTTTGCTCCGACAGCTGCAGCGCCTCTTCTGTGCGCTTGATTTCGCTGATGTCGATCATCAAGCCGCGCATCACCGGCTCGTGGCCATGTTCGATCAGGCTGACGATGTCGCGTACCCACAAACAGCGGCCATCCGCGGTGATCACGCGATAATCGACGATGTGATCGCGACCTTGGCGAAGCGCTTCTTTGCAGTAAGTCTGGGTACGGGTCAGATCGGCGGGGTGAATGATGTTGTGCCAGAAGCCGGGGATCAGCCAGTGCGATTGTGGATAGCCGAGCAAGTCTTCGGCGTGGGGTGAGACATAGCTGTAGGTGAAGTCGCTCATCCGCGCTTCCCAGGCGATGGCCGACAGGCTCTCGACCAGGCCGCGATAGTGGTATTCGCTGCTGCGCAGTTCCTGTTCGAGGTCGATGCGACGGGCGATTTCCGAACTCAGACGACGGTTGATGCGGATCACCACGGCGAGAATCGTCACCAACAACAACAGCCCGGGCAAGCCGTAGATCAGCAGGTCCGACCAGAATGTCCGATGATCAAGAACGTTGCCGACCCAATGTTCCTGAATGCTGCTGATTTCATCAGGGCTCATGTCTGCGAGGACTTTGTCGAGAATCCCCACCAATACCTTGTTGTCACGGGGTACGGCCATCGCCAGTTGGTAGCGATACGGGGTTTCGCCACTGACGTACAGACCGTCGAGCTTGAGCTGGCGCAGGCTCCAGACGCTGGACGCGAGATCGCCGACAACGGCGTCCACTTCGTCGGTCGCCAGCGCCTGCAATGCCGAGCTGACATTGGGCATGGCGACCAGATTCAGATCGGGGTGGTGAGTGCGCAGCAGTTCGTGGGGCGCGTAGTTCTCCACCACGGCGATCTTCAAACCGTACAGGTCGTCGAGCTTGCGTGGTTGCGCGCCGCCGATGTGGGCAAGGATGACAATCGGGAAATCAAGATAAGGGCGGGTAAACGACAGGTAAGTCTGGCGCTCCGGGGTGGACATGATGCCGGGCAGGAGGTCGATCTTGCCCGATTTGACCTGTTCGAGCACCACCGTCCAGCTCACCGGTTCGATGGGCGTCAATTTGATTGCCAGGCGTTGGCGAATTACGTCGATATAGTCCGCCGCCAGGCCCTGATAACGGTTCTGGTCATCGCGAAATTCAAAGGGCGGCCACGACGCATCAACACCCAGGCGCAAGTCCGGGTGAGCCGCCAGCCAGCTACGTTCTTCATCGGTCAGAGTCAGCGCGTCAGCCGTTGCGGTCCAGATCATCAGTGACAGCAAAAAAAGCACGGACGCCAATCTGGGCATAACGCTCTCGTTATGGCTCGGGGATGATTGTTTCGAGTGTAGACGGGGTAAGCGGGGGAGGGGCGTTGCGGAGGATTTAATCTGCCATATAAACAAAACCCCCGGCCTGGGCCGGGGGTTCTGGTATCACTCGTCGAGGAAGGAGCGCAGGTGCTCGCTTCGCGTCGGGTGGCGCAGCTTGCGCAGCGCCTTGGCTTCGATCTGACGGATTCGCTCACGCGTTACGTCAAACTGTTTGCCCACTTCTTCGAGTGTGTGGTCGGTGTTCATGTCGATACCGAAACGCATGCGCAGTACCTTGGCTTCACGGGCAGTGAGGCCGGACAGCACTTCGCGAGTCGCTTCTTTGAGGCTCTCAACAGTGGCGACAGCGATTGGCGACTGCATGGTCGAGTCTTCGATGAAGTCACCCAAGTGCGAGTCTTCGTCGTCACCGATCGGGGTTT
>Ga0163162_10000831_pt1 | contig 28720 bp, 20 predicted proteins | sample S55metaG_FD_115310 | JGI IMG/M metagenome (GOLD analysis project Ga0163162, IMG submission 115310) | Switchgrass rhizosphere microbial communities from Kellogg Biological Station, Michigan, USA - S5-5 metaG | ecosystem: Host-associated > Plants > Roots > Rhizosphere > Soil | place: USA... | reverse complement strand
GTCAACGAACGGGTCCGAGTCCTGGAAAGTGAACTGGAGCGACAGAATGCCAAGCTAGACCAACTTCAAAAAACCATTGCTGAACAACAACTAGCGCTACAAGCACTGCTGGAAAAGTTATCCGTGGCTAAGACGTCCCCCACTGGACCCGGTGTAGACAACTCATTAAACGCAGCGACGATATCTGGGCCGGCGACCTCAACTCAAAACGCGACCGCCACCACTACACAAATGCCTACAGTCGAACAGCGCCTGGCAAAGGTTGAAGGGCAGACATTGAAAATCGGACCCTTACGCGTCAGTGGCGACTTCCGCTTACGTTGGGATGGTACGTTCCGCTCAGCGACTGATCCGAGTGATCCGCCGGTCACGCATCTTCAAAACTCACGAGCCCGCTATCGCTTCAGACTGAACCTCGATACCGACATATACAAAACACTAAGTTTTCACAGCCAGCTTTCAACGGGTCCCATCAACAACCCGCTAACAGGTGATCAGGATTTTTCCGCGGTTGAAGCTCGCCATCCCTTATTTATCAGCGAGGCCTGGATCGATTATCACCCGACGAAAGAGGTCCAGCTTCAGGGAGGCCGCGTGCTGGAAGCGTTCGCCGACAATTCTCGCTTCCTGTTTGACGACGATATTCGTTTCAACGGCTTCAACGAAAAATACGTACTGCCCCTGAAGAAGAACGGCGGCTATTTTTCAAACATCGACTTTCGTGCCGGTCAGTACATTCTGAGTAACCCGAACGTTGCGATCATCACACCCGGAAGCCCACTCGCCACGGCTGGAGAAGTCGTGGGAACGACAGGTCGTTCAGCAAGTCTGTTTCACCAGGGTGCGTTATTCAATCAGACCTTCAATGAGAAATGGTCTGATCAGTTCGGCGGAGATATCCAAATCTATAATCACCCAAATCAGATTCAGTTGGCCTCAACTGCCAATGGCGTAGTGCTGGTAGTTCAACCTGGTCTTGGTCTGGCACTCTCTGGTCCGCTCTCAGGTACAGGCAATGCGACCACGACACCAGGCGGCGCGATCTACACGGCACCCGGATTCAAAGTTGGGAGACTGACCTATAGATTGAACTACGCTGGCTTCCGTAAAGGCGACCACATGTTCCCAGTCGTATTCAATCTCCAGGTCGCACGCAACCTGGCCACGGGGCTGAATGAACGTGATGCAATGTTGGCGGCGTTGCAGGTTGGAAGAATCACTAAGCACGGAGACACCGCCTTTCATTATGTCTTCTCGATTAAGGGTGCGAACGCATTGATATCCCAAGTAACTGACGACGACCTTGGTACTGGAACAGGTGTAAACATTCGAACTCATCACTTCAGATTCGATTACGGTTTGTCGAAGAAGGTGACCTTGCAGAGCTTGTTCTTCATTCAAAACTCGTTGCGAAGCACTGGACAGTTTCCAAATTTCTTCGTACCGGTGAGTGGCTTTGTGCCAACCACGTATCGAATCCAGGAACAGATCCTGTTTTCGTTTTAGTTGACCGTCTTCTATTGTCAGGTTGGGAAGGAGACCTTGTTTCCGCTGCTGCACAGACTCTTTCCGAGCGGGGACAGGGTCTTCTTCCTTACCTGAAAATCTTTCACACGTCGCTTCATTCTTAAACACTGAGACCGCGGGCGTCTCGCCCGCCGCAACGCAGTTTGCGCGTTCGTCTTAACGAGGGCCTCGATCCTCGCAGATAACGTTCGCGCCCCCGACAGCGCTGTTGCAGGCGAGACGCTCGCGGTCTCAGTTCCCGGGGCATTAACTTGTGAGTGATCGATCGTTGCTAGTGTCGATCGTCATCCGCTTATGTTCTTTCGCTGCAGCTCGACTCCTATCGCCTAATAACACCGACTTCTGCTCCTATGAAAGAATCTTCGCGATTCTCGATAGTCCTGTGAATCCGTGTAACAGATCATGCGCACTGGGCAACGGGACGCCGAGGTAATGAAGTAAGCTGACCACGCACACTCCAAGGGCGAGTGTCGCTATTGCCGCCCGAAGCACTAATTCCAGGGCTTTTTGCAGGTATGCGAAAAGAACCCGAAAAAACCGGTGTCGCATGGCAAAACTCCCAGATGCGAGTCTGTTGTTCTCTTCTGACTCTTGTTTTTGGGATCCATCACGTCGGCCACAAAGACACTTCGAGGCGGCTAGACCGTGATGATTTGAGGATTTTTGGGGCTATCGGGGTTTGGCCGAAGTCGAATGACTTCTAAAGCATTATGGCAAAGTAGCGGGGGCGTTGACAATGAATTTCATATGTCAGTCGGGGCAGTAGCCCAACTGTCAGGGAGGGCTCCGAGCAGTTGCTGAAACCGACCAAGAACTCTCTTTGACAGTCGGGCTACTGCCGGATTCAGATCTCAGATTGGAGGAAAACGGTCGGCTGCACAATTGCCCCAGCCTAATCTGAGATCTGAGATCTGAAATCCGTCGGGAAACTTTCCTTTCGATCCATGCGTAGTATCCTCTCCACGGGTAAGTAGTCTACTCGTTCCAATTCTGCGTAGCTCAATCTCGTTTTTCGTATCAAACGTTCCCATCACTTGCACGAACCGTGGGCACGTTTGGTCGTTGACCAATTTTAACTCCCCAGCGAACGAAACATCCGTTCTTTAAAAGTGAGGAATCCCATGCAGCGATCAGTCATAAAGCTCCTCGTCGTAGCCATTGTGATGACTCTGAGCACTGCTCAACTTCACGCGAAGCCAGTGAACGTGCCAGTCGTCTATTACAAACTTCCAAACGGTCTCAAAGTCGTCATCTCCGAAGACCACATAGCTCCAGTCGTAACTGTCGGGGTCTATTACAACGTCGGGTTCCGCGTCGAACCAAAAGGTCGAACCGGCTTTGCCCATCTTTTCGAACACATGATGTTTCAGGGTTCAGCAAACGTGAAGAAGTTTGAGCATGCGAAATTTGTCGAGGCCAACGGAGGCAGCACGAACGGTCACACCGATTTCGATTACACAAATTACTACGAGACGCTGCCGAGCAATCGTGTGGAGATGGCACTCTGGCTTGAATCTGATCGAATGCGTTCACTCGATATCAGCGACGAAAACCTGAAGAACCAACAGAACGTTGTAAGTGAAGAGGTTCGGGTAAACGTTTTGAATCAACCGTATCAATTCTTCGAGTGGATCGAGCTCTGGAAGAACGCCTTCACGAACTGGAACAACGCACACAACGGCTACGGCGAACTCAGCGAGATCAACGCAGCTACAATTGAAGATGTGCGCAGTTTCTTCAAGACCTACTACGCGCCGAATAACGCCGTACTGACAATTGTTGGTGACGTCGATGTTGCCGAAGTGAAGAAGATGGTGGACAAACACTTTGTAGGCATTCCCGCACAGAGCACGCCACCGAAAGCCGACCTATCAGAACCTGCGCAGTCGAAAGAGAAACGAGTCTCTCAACCCGACAAGCTAGCCAACCTGCCGGCACTCGCCACCGGCTATCACATGCCGGCGCAGAACTCTCCAGATTTTCCCGCGATGGCATTGCTCGTTCAGATCTTGCAGGGTGACGACAGTTCGCGCTGGTACCAACGACTCGTAAAAGAAAAGGAACTCACATTAGATCTGACGGGTGGGCTCAATTACTTTGGCAACGAATTCGACTACACGGGTCCGATGATCATGACCACACGAACTACCTACAAACCTGGTCATACTGCGGATGAGGTGTTGAAAGAAATGGATGCAGTAACTGCCGACGTGGTCGCAAAGGGGATCACTGACAAAGAACTGGCCGATGCGAAAGTTAGATTTCGATCAAACTTCTACAGCCAACTGGAGTCAAGCTTTGGAAAAGCTCATCTGCTTTCAGTGCTTGCACTGTTCCGCGACGATCCGAATCAGATCAATTCGCTTCTGACTCCGTTTGAGAACGTAACCGCTGCGCAAGTGAAAGCAGCAGCGGCCAAGTATCTCGTGGCTAGCAACCGGACGGTGATTGACCGCGTTCCTGAAGCAAAATCTCAGAGCGGTCAACAAGGACAACAGTAACCCGGGAATCTTATGAAAGGCACTCAAATGAAACTCCTAATTTCAATCATTCTAGTGACCATCTCGAGCTTCACTTCTTTCGCACAACAAAAAACCCCGCCTCCTCCAGGTGCAGCCAGACCGTTGAATCTTCCGAAGATTACTGAAAGGAAACTTGGCAACGGCTTGACGGTGATTCTTGCGCCTCTACCAAACGTACCGAAGGTTTCAGCAATCCTCACGTTCAGAGCGGCCACAACGGGAACTGATCGAGCAGCACACCCTGGAATTGCTCAAATTGCCGCTGGTGTTGCCAATGAAGGAACGGACACGAGGACGAGTAAACAGATCAAAGAGGAACTGCGCTCAATCGGCGGCTCACTCAACCTCGGAAGTGACGCCGATCAGACCAATCTTACCGCGACAGCCCTGTCAGAGTTTTCGAGTCGCATGTTTGATTTGATGAGCGACGTTACACAACATCCGGCGTTTCCAGAAAATGAACTGAAGTTGGCGCAGGAAAACACAATTCAGCAGATTCGTGCGAATCGAGCCAATCCCGGCTTTCTCGTCAACGAACGTTTTCAAAAGGCTGTGTTTGGCGATCATCCATATGGATTTGTTGTGCCCGATGAAAAGTCGATCAACGCGTTAACTAGGGATGATCTGAAGTCATTTGTCGCCCGGTACTATATTCCCAACGCATCACATCTGATCGTAGTAGGAGATATCGATGTAGATAAGACGTTTGCTGAGATCGATAAGGCGTTTGGAACCTGGAAAAGTGGCGCCCTTCCGCCCGATGATAATCCGCCGGTTCCTATGCGTGACAAACGTCAAATCTATTTCGTGAACAGACCAGGTTCGGTTCAATCGGCTATTTACATTGGCAACGTTAGTATCGCTCGAAAACACCCCGACTACTTTGCCATCCGAACAGCCGATACGATTTATGGTTCCTCGTTCTACTCGCGACTGACTCGCAATATCCGCGAGAGCAAGGGCTACACTTACTCGCCTTTTAGTTCTTCAAATACACAGGCCAAGACGGGATCATTTCTGGCCGGAGCTTTTGTGCGCAATGAGGTCACAGGGCCAACCCTGCTTGAGATCTTTTATGAACTCGACAAGATGCGTGTCCTTCCAGTGACGGATGAGGAGTTGAATGCGGCGAAGGAGTTCAGCACGGGAAACTTCTCGGTTGAGCTTGCCAGTCAGCTTGGTCTCGCTGGCCGTATCAATACGATCTACACCTACGGTCTAAACAAGAACTTCATCGAAGACTTCCGTCCAAAGATTGAAGCGCTAACGCCGGCTGACATTCAAAAAGCTGCCGCCAAATATTTCGACACGTATCATGCAGCCATTGTCATCGTCGGCGACTGGGACAAAGTCAAAGATCAGGTAACGCCATTTGGCGACGTCACGATGTACGATGCCGAGGGAAATGTGGTGAAAAGCGAGTAAGCGCACTTTGAGCTTTGTGCTTTGAACTTTGTGTTTTGGCTGTATACGTGGGGATGTCCAGATTGCAGCAACAAAGCACAAAGAACGAAGTACAAAGCTCGCTTTTCACGAGTGCACATGCCTCTTCACCACTCCACCCTCCGCATCAGCTAGCCCGTGAACAACAACGAACGCGTCGCGATCATATTCCTCAACGACAGACTTAACTCGACCGATCTCAAGACGTGTGACAACGCAAAACAAAATGTCCTGGTCGTCGTAAGTTAATCCACCCTTGCCCTTGAAGACGGTGACTCCTCTCTGAAGACATCGAATGATTGCATGCCGAATCTCGTCGTTTCGTTCTGAAAAGATAATGATCGCCGTGTGTTCCTCGACTCCGTGGATCAGGAAGTCGATCGTTTTCGAAGCTGCGAAGTAGGTGAGCATTGAATAAAGTGCTGACTCGATCCCAAGGAAGAACGCAGCTGCGGAAAAGATAAAAACGTTGAGCAAGAGAATCACGTCGCCGACTCTGAGCAAGTTACTGCTCTTGCTGATGAGCAACGCTGCAATCTCTGTCCCATCCAGAACCGCCCCCCCACGAATTGCCAGGCCAATACCGGCGCCAATGAAAAACCCGCCGAAGACTGCCGTGAGGAGTTTGTCGGGAGTTACATCGGGAAACTTGACCAGCGCGAGACAGAGTGAAAGTCCGGCAATTGCTAAAACACTTCTAAGTGCAAAGCCTCGTCCGATCTGTCGGTAAGCCACCGCAATAAAGGGCAGGTTAATAAGGGGAATCAGTATTGCCAGTTGCCAACCAAGTACATTCGAAAGCAGCATTGACACTCCGGTCACGCCCCCATCAATGAAGTGGCTCGACATAAGAAATCCCTTGAGCCCAAAGGCGGCGGAAAAGATTCCGAGCATGATCAAAATTGTGTTTAGCGATCCGCGTACAATGGGTTTCATCTCATTTACTCCAACTGAGTTATTCACTCTCTGCGTAATCTGCGAAATCTGCGGATAAAAACTGTTTCACTTACCCACGTTTCCGATTAACATAGCTCGCAACCAAAACGCCAACAATCAAAAAAGGAGTCAGCAGTGATTACTCTCAGGGTAAATGGGAAACAACTGCAAGCCGACGTCGATCCGAATACACCATTGCTGTGGGTGTTGCGTGATTCGCTTGGCTTAACCGGAACCAAGTACGGTTGCGGCATGGCCCAGTGTGGCGCGTGTACTGTTCATCTGGATGGCGAGGCTATCCGGTCGTGCGTCAAAAAAGTCTCTGACGCTGCCGGCAAGAACATTACGACAATCGAGGGGTTATCAACCGATCTGAGTCACCCACTTCAACGCGCATGGATTGAGATCGATGTGCCACAGTGCGGATATTGTCAGTCGGGTCAAATCATGAGTGCGGCGGTGCTGCTCGCGGAGAAAACAAAACCAACTGATACCGACATCGATGAGGCCATGTGCGGCAACATCTGTCGTTGTGGAACCTATTCACGAATTCGCCAGGCGATTCATCGGGCTGCGGAGTTAAAGGCAGCTGGAAGGAGCGCTGAATGAACGCTACAACATCACCCTTCAGTCGCCGTGATTTTCTAAAGACAAGCGCCGCAGTCGGAGGTGGACTCCTGATCAGTTTGTACCTGCCCGAACTAGCCAGGGCAACTGAAAAGTCTACCGAAGTACCAGCAGCTCCGTTTGCTCCGAACGCATTCATTCGGATCGGTACGGACGACCTCATCACCGTCGTAATCAACAAATCGGAAATGGGACAAGGCCCTTACACTTCGCTTCCAATGCTCGCTGCGGAAGAACTCGAAGCCGACTGGTCTAAAGTTCGATACGAGTCTGCTCCCGTCGATGCTGCTTACAACCACCCTATGTTTGGGATTCAAATGACGGGCGGAAGCACGAGCACTGCATCTGAATGGGAACGTTTTCGAAAGGCCGGTGCGACTGCGCGAATGATGCTCGTCGCCGCAGCGGCTCAAAATTGGAATGTTGATGCACAAACTTTGAAAGCGGAAAAGAGTTTCGTGATTCACTCGGCGAGCGGTCGACGTGCTTCCTTTGGATCACTGGCCGACGCAGCCTCAAAACTTCAACCGCCTAAGGATGTGCCGTTAAAAGATCCAAAGGATTACAAACTGATTGGCAAGCCGACGCGCCGCCTCGACACACCAGCCAAAATTAATGGAAGCGCACAGTTCGGAATCGATGTGCAAGTCCCTGGAATGTTAACCGCCGTCATCGCTCGTGCTCCTGTGTTCGGTGGCAAGGTTGTCAGTTTCAACGCGGAAAAAGCTCGTGCTGTCCCTGGTGTGAAGGACGTCGTACAGGTTCCTTCCGGAGTAGCAGTGATCGCGACTAGTTTCTGGCCGGCAAAACAGGGCCGCGATAAGCTCGAGGTGAAGTGGGATGACGGCGCCAACGCAACTCTTTCAACGACTGCGATGCGTTCGGAATTCGCAAAGCTCGCGCAGTCACCTGGTCTGGTTGCAAAGAAGGTTGGCGATCCGGAGAAGGCGCTGGCGGGTGCCGCAAAAACGATCACGGCCGAGTTTGAAGTTCCCTATCTTGCGCACGCCACGATGGAACCTCTCAACTGCGTGGTCGATCTCAAAACCGATTCCTGTGAGATTTGGACGGGTACACAGTTTCAGACCGGCGACCGAATGGCTGCGGCCACTATTGCCGGCTTGAAACCGGAACAGGTCTCCATTCATACAACCTTCCTTGGCGGCGGATTCGGCCGTCGCGCGAATCCCGCAAACGATTTTGTCGGCGAAGCTGTTCATGTTGCGAAAGCAGTTAAGGCTCCAGTCAAAGTTGTCTGGACACGCGAAGACGACATGCGCGGCGGTTACTATCGTCCGATGTGGTACGACCACATGGTTGGCGGCGTTGATGCATCAGGAAATCCGGTAGCATGGACACACACGATCGTTGGTCAATCGATACTTGCCGGCACTCCATTCGAGCCATTCGGTGTCAAGGACGGAATCGACTCCGCCTCCGTTGAAGGAGCGGCAGATTTACTCTACGGCATTCCGAACCTGCAGGTGGATCTGCACACGCCGAAGCTGACTATTCCGGTTTTGTGGTGGCGCTCAGTCGGGCACTCACATAGCGGGTTTGCTGTCGAAGCATTTTTCGATGAACTGGCGCATGCCGGTGGTCAGGATCCGTTTGAATTGCGTCGCAAGCTTTTGGCAAATCAACCGCGCATGAAAGCATTACTGGAGCTGGTCGCTGAGAAAGCAAATTGGGGATCACCCGTTGCATCCGGTCGCGGAAGAGGTATCGCTACGCATTTCTCGTTTGATAGTTATGTCGCTCAAGTTGCTGAAGTCTCCGTGGACAAGGATGGTGGAGTGCATGTTCACAAGGTCGTATGTGCGGTCGACTGCGGACGAGTCATTAATCCGGATTCAGTGATAGCACAAATGCAGGGTGGGATAGTCTTTGGCCTAAGCGCTGCACTGAAGGACGAAATAACGTTTGAAAATGGTCGCGTGCAGCAGGGGAACTTTCATAACTATCCAATGCTGCGCATGAATGAGTCACCTGAGATTGAAGTTCACATCATGCCTAGCAGCGAACCGCCTACTGGTGTGGGAGAACCGGGCGTTCCGCCGGTCGCTCCTGCGGTTGCAAACGCAATCTTTGCTGCGACTGGGAAACGAATCCGCCGACTGCCAATCGGACGAGTGAGCATGGCGTAACTTTGGAGTGCGGTGCCCCTGCACCGCTTTGGTAAGAGCGATTTGTTTCTCCGGTTTAGCTATGCAAAAGCGGTGCAGGGGCACCGCACTCCAAGGAGTTTAAGGACAAACTAATGCGTCAAAAAAACTTCATTGCATTAATTGGCGGAATATCGTTGAGCGCGATTGTACTACTGGCTGTTACTGCAGCAACTCACGCTGTGATGCAGCGCGACGATGCACGTGCTCGCACCGCCTTTATGTCGATCGTTCCGGTGCTCAAACATCCGCGCTGCCTCAACTGCCACGCCAACGGTGATTTTCCTCGGCAAGGTGACGACAGTCATCCTCACCTGCAAAACGTCAAACGCGGCCCGGTAGGCCAAGGAGTGACTGCGCAAAAGTGCAGCACCTGTCATCAATCAGAAAACGTCGCCGGGCTCAACATGCCGCCAGGCGCTCCTAACTGGCACCTGCCGCCACCAAACATGCCGATGATCTGGGAGGGGAAAACGCCCGGAGAAATTTGCCGCCAGATAAAGGACCCAAAACAGAACAACAACAAGTCTGTGGCGGCGATTGTCGAACACGTCACCTCAGACAAACTTGTGTTGTGGGGTTGGAATCCTGGAGAGGGACGCACGCTGCCGCCGTTGAATCACGATGAGTTCGCGGCAAAGTTCGCGGAGTGGGCGCGATATGGAGCTGCTTGCCCGGACTAATATTGAGACTCGCTAATGTCTTGCATAACTAAAGACGTGCCACTCGCCCTCACTCGAGTCGAGTACTACTGTTTCGGTCTTTAATGGTGACTTTGCGAACGTGACGTCAAAATCAAGTGTCACTAGTCCAGCTGTCCCTACGCTGTAATTCAACCGGAGCTTTCGTGATGTTAATGTGCCAAGCCCAGTCAGAGACGAGCGCATCATCTCGGCCCAATTCTCTTTGGTGTAGCGCCGCTGCAAACCTTTCGAAAGTTGACTCCAACTTTCATCAAATCTTCCGGCATAGATGAGGTTTAGCCAGTCCTCTGCGAACTTCTGAACTTTCACTCTTTCGCTTTCAGATTGCTGAGACCTCGATGTCGCGTTGATTATCACTTCAGCGAAGTCGTCGACCGCTGTTGCCAGAAAGTGATCAACACCGGGCGTCTCGGCATTCACCATCACAGCTATCGCGAGGTTGTATTTCGTGTAGTAACGCAGGTCGGAAAGATATCCCGGAAACGCACCATCGTGCCCGTAACTACGACCCCATTTGCTACGACTGATCATCACGCCTAATCCGTAGCCGGCACCCTCCCCAACCGTAGTACTCTTGAACATTTCATCCATGCTGGCCGGAGTGAGAACACTGCCGCTGTACAACAAGCCACCCCAGCGAGCTAGATCTTCGGCAGTTGAGGCAAACCCACCACCGGCCCATTCCCACTGTGGATTGATGGTGAACTTACCGTCTACAACTAAAGGTTTATTTTCAAAATAGCCATTCGCTACCTCAGGCAAGGTCGAACTATCTGACGGAATCGTTCGCTCGAGTTTGTAAGGCTGCAAAAATCGCTCGGTGATTAATTCATAGAGCCTCTTGCCTGATACCTTTTCAATGATCATTCCAGCCAGTATGTAATTGGTGTCCGCATAGTGATAATCACTGCCGGCATGAAACAAAGGTTTCTTGTTCAGTACATACGAAATCAACTCATCATACTTCACGTTGCGTCCGCCACTCTTTCGAACCTGTTTCTGAAAGCTCTCGAGATCGTCGATGTTTTCTATGCCACTCGAGTGGTTCAAGAGCATTCGCAATGTGACGTCTTTTGCGTTTGGTAATTCTGCAAACCAGCTTTCGCCACCCAGCCACTTCTCAATCTTGTCGTTGAGATCCAGCTTCCCTTCCTCAACCAAACGAAGTGTCAGTGCGGCGACAAAAGTTTTGCCGATGCTGCCGGCAAGCAAACGGTCAGTGGTCTTGAGCGGAGTATTTGTTTTCAGGTCTGACACCCCACTCGCGACAGAGCCCGAAAAGTATTGCGGAACGCCCGCTGAAGTTTGGCCGCTGAAAAATGCAAACCCGACCTGCGCGCCAGGAAACTTATCAATCCGATGTGCCTGGTCGAGCTTCATCTGAAGTGCCTTCGTAATGCTAGCTAGGTTAGGAGAGCCTCCTCCAATTGTTGTATTGGAGGATCTTGTTTGAGCTTGAGTCGAAGCAATGATCAATGTGAAAACTACCAGGAGTGTTGTCACAGTGAAGATTCGTGGCATTCGTTGTTTTAGGTGCATCCGTGGAATCCGAACGGACTGTCTCTGATGTAGCTGTATTCTACCATTCACTCTCTGTTGAATCTGAACCATTCGAGAAACTAGTGACAAGAACCTGTTCTACTTTCATTACATCAAAACTAATTTATCGCCACGTCCTTGCAAGGTATAGCAGCTTTAATTGCTCTCAAACTTTGTACTAATGAAAGGGGATGAGCAATGTCAGCACCAAATCCGAAACCTTCGACGATATTCAGAGAAGCCAAGGCTTTTTCGAGTTTCTCGGTAAAAGATTTAGCGAAGGCGAGGGAGTTTTACGGTAACACGCTGGGTCTCAAGGTTACCCAACAAACTGAAGGCCTGGAAATGAAATTGGGAGGCGGTCTCAGTGTCTTCTTATATCCAAAACCAAATCACACCCCGGCTACGTTCACGGTTCTGAATTTTCCAGTCGAAGACATAGAACTAGCTGTGGACGAATTGAAGGTTCGTGGCATCCGTCTGGAACATTACGATCAACCGGAGATCAAAACTGATAAGAAAGGCATCATGCGAGGTCCAGGCCCGCAGATCGCCTGGTTCAAAGATCCCGATGGCAATGTCTTGTCTGTAATACAAGAGAAGTAGTCGCTAGCCGATACCGCCAATGTCCGGGATGTGTTTTTCTTTGCCCAAGCATCGCGGACATTGGCGTTCATCATTCAAAAAATCGCTGCTATACTTCCCCGCATGACGACTACCACAACTGAAAAGATGACCGGCGATGAGATGGTCGAGCTTTGCCGACGCCACTCAATTTTTGAATGGTCCGCTCAAGCCGCTGTTGATCCGATCCCGGTCGCACACGCAAAAGGAATTTACTTCTGGACACCAGAAGGAAAACGTTTCATCGATTTCAACAGCCAGTTGATGTGCGTGAACATTGGACATGGTGACGAACGTGTAGTCAACGCCATCAAAGAACAGGCCTCAACCCTGCCTTACGCAAATCCGTTCATGGCCACTGAAGTCCGCGCTCGGCTGGGAGCAAAACTCGCTGAACTCACGCCGGGAGACATCGATTGTTTCTTCTTTACAAACGGAGGTGCTGAAGCGGTTGAGAATGCGGTTCGTATTGCGCGTCTGTTTACTGGTCGTCACAAGATTGGCGCGCGCTATCGCGGTTACCACGGTGGCACAGCCGGCGCCTTGACTCTAACCGGCGATCCACGTCGATGGGCCGCGGAACCGGGCATCCCTGGCGTTTTTCGAATTCCTGATTTCTATCACGGTATACAGAAAGGTTCTGATACAACCGAGGAAGTACTTTCCCGAACCGAAGAAGTCCTCGAGCTTGAAGGAGCCAAGACTGTTGCGGCGCTGATCGTCGAACCAGTCACCGGAACGAACGGCATCCTTATTCCACCTGATGGCTATCTCCAGGGCTTGCGCGATCTGTGCACCAAACATGGAATCCTTCTGATCGCGGACGAAGTGATGTCAGGCTTCGGTCGAACCGGCGAATGGTTTGCCATTAATAATTGGAACGTCGAACCCGATTTGATGACGATGGCGAAGGGACTAACGAGTGCCTATGTTCAGCTTGGTGCTGTTGGTATGCGTCGAGAGATCGCCGATCACTTTGAGAAGAACGTCTTCTTCGGCGGCCTGACTTACAACAGTCATCCCCTCGCCTGTGCAGCGGCGTTGGCAACGATCGCGGTCTATGAAGAGGACAGGCTGATCGACAATACACGCAGCATGGGTGCTTTGATGCATGAGCTGCTGAACAATCTAAAGAGTCGACACCCCTCAGTTGGCGCAACGCGCAATATCGGTCTGTTTGGAATTGTAGAGCTGGTACGAAATCGAAAGACGCTCGAACCAATGGCGCCATTCAACGGGACATCTCCCGAGATGCAGGCACTTGGCAAATACTTCCGTCAGGAAGGTCTGTATACGTTAGTGCGTTGGAATACGTTCTTCACCAATCCGCCGCTCTGCATTACCGAAGCTGAACTGCGCGAGGCATTGGAGATTATCGATAAGGGTTTGGAAATAACTGACGCTGCTGTCGCTTAGATTGAAGCGCTTCTCTGCGAGTGTTTGGGTCCTTTTAGAAACGCTCACTCATAGCTGATCCACGCTGGAATATATAAGCCGTCAAGCTGAACAAGTTAGGAAGGGTGGTTTACCCCCGCTGTTTTTAGAATTTAGGTTGAATGGGTTTTGATAGCGGGGGTAAACCACCCTTCCTAACCTGTTCTATTTGAAGTTTCAATTTGTATCTGCGTGTAATGGGTATGCAGCGCATCTCCGAGGTGAACGTCCATACCACAAAGACACGGAGAACACATAAGCTCGCAGAGGTTGATCAGGGGAAAAACCTAAGCTCCTCTCATCCAACTTCTCGCTCACCTTTTCCATTCGTTCGCATATCACAATCTTCCTATTGACACTCGATAGGACGAAGCCTATACTCCGGCTCCTATCGGATGGCTAGAGGATAATGAAAAAAGAAAAAGCTGATCTATTACAAGGCACGCTGGAACTTCTGGTGTTGCGACTGCTGCGGTCCGGAAGCATGAATGGTTGGGACATCATGCAACGCATTCAACTCCTTTCCGGTGAAGTGTTGAGTGTGACGCCGGGCGCGCTGTACCCCGCCCTTCACCGTCTTGAAGAACGAGAACTGATCGCGGCCACCTGGGGGCCTTCAGAAAATAATCGTAAAGCCAAGTTTTATGAGTTAACCGCTACTGGTCGAAAGCAACTTGATGCTGAACGAAAGGAATGGGAACGCTTCTCTGGTGCGGTGGCGCTCATTCTCCGTGATGCCTGAGGTAATGCTGTGCTTATTAAGAAACTTATCCGGCGCTGGCGCGCGCTTACGAAAAAAGAGGAGCTGGAACATCAGCTCGACGATGAACTTCGTTACCACCTCGAACAGGATACTGCTCGGAATATTCAAAGTGGGATGAGTGAAAAAGATGCGAAGTATGCGGCACTACGATCTTTCGGCAACGTTGACCAGTCGAAAGAAGAGTGTCGCGATGCATGGGGAGTCCGGCAAATCGAAAATCTTCTCCAGGATCTTCGCTACAGCGTTCGACTACTAGTAAAGAGTCCCACGTTTACTTTCCTGGCAATACTTACCTTGACCCTTGGTATAGGAGCTAATACTGCCATCTTCAGTTTGCTTGATGCAGTGATGCTCAGATCGCTTCCAGTAAAAGATCCAGATGAGCTCGTACTCTTTGGCAAAGCGGAAAGTGGTGGCTTGAACATTGGCTTTCCGAATGAGAGTTGTGATCTCTTTTCTTTTCCCTTCTACGAAACCGTCCGGCAACGTAAAGATCTTTTCCAGGATGTTGGTTCGCTCTTGAGCATGACCTGGATCGTCCATGGCAAAACCAGCGATTCCTCGGATCCTAAGAAGTTGGAAGTCCAGTTAGTCTCGGGTAGTTATTTTCCCGTGTTGGGCATGAGTCCTTATCTGGGAAGACTGCTAGGGAACGATGATGACAAAGTCATGGGCCAACACCCGGTCACTGTGGTGAGCTACGCCTGGTGGCAACGTGAACTTGGAGGTGATCCAAACGTTGTCGGCAAAACAGTCACGATCGAGCAGACCACATACTCAATCATCGGCGTAACGCCAACGAACTTTATCAGCACGACAGTGGGCCAGGGCACTGATTTGTGGATACCGCTCGCGATGAGTGCACAATTGCCGCCGGCTCATTGGAATGGTCGTACTGATAATTCATTTCAAGACTTGTATCTAATCGGTCGTCTCAACAATGGCGTCACCCCCCAACAGGCAAATGCGACGGTAAATGTTCTCTTCAAACAGTTCCTGCAAAATATCGCCGGTTCGCAACCATCCGCCGAGCGGATCCAGGACATGCAGCGTGCCAGTGTTGAATTGACGCCAGCTGGCAAAGGACTCGGCGGTATACGTACAAAGTTTGCTCTGCCGCTGAAGATACTGATGGCAATTGTCGGCGTCGTGCTCCTAATCTCTTGCGCGAACGTCGCCAATCTTCTGCTCGCTCGTGCAGCAGGACGTCAGAAGGAATTTGGTGTACGTATCGCGTTGGGTTCAAGTCGAATGCGACTCCTTCGTCAACTGCTAACTGAAAGTCTCCTGTTAGCAGTTATCGGAGGTATCGGAGGAGTTGTGTTGGCTTGGTGGGCTAGTCGCGCTTTGTTGCTGATGGCTTCGGATGGTGCCGATGCATTACCGCTGGATGTGAGTCCAAACATACGACTCCTGGGATTTGCTGTGCTGACGTCGATAGTCTCAGCAGTAATCTTTGGAGTTGCCCCGGCATTCCGCGCTACAAAGATCGATCTGAACAGCGGCCTTAAAGACGGTAAGGGTACTGTAAATGCCACCTCACAAAGTCGGTTGGCCAAATCATTTGTCGTCGCTCAAGTAGCACTGTCGATGTTGCTAATGGTCGCCGCCGGACTCTTTGTGAGAACACTTGTTAACCTGCAAAATATTCCCAGCGGTTTTGATCAACAGAACGTTTCGCTTTTCAAGATTGATACCGCTGCGACTGGTCTAAAACGAGATCAATATTCGGCCTTATTCCGCGAAGTAGAGGAAAAAGTTAAGGCATTGCCCGGGGTGCAGGCAGATTCATTTTCCTTCTTTGTGTTCAACCAGGGAGGATGGAATAGCCCAGTCTTTACACGCGATCAAACGCCGCCTCAGGGAGAGGCACGGGTCGTCAGTCAAAACATCGTAGGTCCGGACTACTTCACTGCAATGGGTGTACCCGTTTTGGAAGGTAGAGCGTTTGCGCAAACGGACACAGATAAATCGCAGAAGGTCGCGATTGTTAGCGAAACATTCGCGCGCCGTTTCTTTCCCAACAACTCACCTGTAGGAAGGCGCTTTGGTGATGATGAGAAAGACACCTCCGCGTTAGAGATTGTCGGTGTTGTTAAGGATGTGAAATATTACAACCTAACTGAAGCCGCCAGACCTATGGTCTACTATCCTCACGCTCAAGGCACTGGCCCTCTTGGCAATTTCGCAGTGCGGTTTTCGGGCGCTCCGGGCAACGTTGTGCCTCAGGTTCGACAGGTGATTCGTTCCGTCAACAACAATATGCCTGTGGACGAGGTAGTGACGCTATCAGATCACATTAGTCGTTCGTTGGTGCAGCAAAAGTTAGTATCACGTTTGGCTCTCTTCTTTGGACTTCTCGCATTGCTTGTCGCTTGCCTTGGTCTCTACGGAGTACTCTCGTATTCAGTGACGCAACGTAAGAATGAGATCGGTGTCCGACTGGCACTTGGCGCCAGTTCATTCACTGTATTGCGCATGGTTCTTAAGGATGGTCTGAAACTCACGCTGCTTGGCGTCGCGCTCGGAATCGCTGGCGCATACGGGCTTACACGACTGGTGGAAACGCTGCTCTACGAAGTCAAACCGGCGGATCCGATCACGTTTATCGCGGTAGCAGGACTATTGGTATTGGTCGCCTTGATTGCCTGCTATATACCTGCACGGAGAGCAACCAAAGTTGATCCCTTGATAGCCTTGCGAAGTGAGTAAAAGTATTTGCCGCCACTTGGATGCTCTGACTTTTGCTCATTCTCACGAACGAGCGACCCAGGCAGGAATATTTCAACCTCGCCACTAGAACAGTCTCAAGATCCGCCTATCAAATCTATTCCTACGAACCTAAATACTTTAAATTGACGCACGAGTCGTTGCAGAACGAAAATTTTTCTGCTTTGCTGTCGATTTCAGGGCCCGTTATTCGACTAGCCTTTGAGGGGCCAAAGCGTTAGTCTTGAGTTCCAGCGTAACCAACCATCTCCAACGCCGTTATAACGATATGCCGTATTTGTTTGAACCTTTGTCGTGCACGTGCGTAATCGTTCCTAACGAAAGCACGGTCCGGCCTTTTCGCAGTAAAACCAGGTAAAGCTCATATGAAATACGCGAAGCTCGTGTTCAAGAACATCCTTCGGAATAAACTCCGGACGCTTCTAACGCTCTCCAGCCTCGTAGTATCGCTCTTTCTCATTGTGACGCTCGGAACGATTGTCACCGAGTTTGATCGCAACGCTGATGAGTCGAACCCACTGCGGTTGATGACGCGTCACGCCGTATCCCTCGGGTTCGTAATGCCAATGGCTCACGTCGAACGCATTAGAGGTGTTCCCGGAGTAAAAAACGCCATGCCGTTCAATTGGTTCGGTGGCATTTACAAAGATGAGAAAAACTTCTTTGCAAACTTTGCCGTCGACGCGACCAGGCTGAAAGACATTATGACCGAGCTGAAGATGCCGGATGAGCAATGGCAAGCCTTCATCAACGATAAGCAGGGTGCAATCGTGGGACAAAAGCTGGTTACACTCTATGGCTTTACACCGGGCCAACGAATCACTCTGAAGAGTCCGATATACAATCAGAGCGTCGAATTCATCATTCGGGGAGTTTGCACCGGCGGCGATGAGAAGACCTTGTTCTTTCACCACGACTACATCAACGAGCTTATGCCGGATTGGGCTAAGGACCAGGTGAGCATGGTCAGCATTATGGCTAACTCCGCAGACGACGTCCCGCGCATTGCCCAGGCCGTAGATTCAATATTTGCTAATTCCGACGCCCCTACCAAGACTGAAACTGAGAAAGAATTCGCACTTAGTTTTCAAACTATGATGGGCGGCGTCAAAACATTTATGTACGCAATCATGGCGGCTATCACCTTCTCCGTTTTGCTCGTCATGGGAAATACCATGGCGATGACAGTTCGCGAACGGACAAAGGAAGTCGGCACTTTGAAAGCCATCGGTTTCCAAAGGCGCACAATTGCGTTCTTGTTTCTCGGAGAAGCTTTGATTGTCGCTTGCGTAGGCGCTGCGATCGGAATTGGCGGAGCCCAGTTGATCTATCATTCGGTACCAGTGGGAACTTACATCCCGTTTTTCTCCCAGTTCATACCAACCGGGCAGACTTTACTCGCAGCCTTTACACTTTCCGTGCTAGTCGGTCTGATCAGCGTCGCGTATTCAGCATATCGGGTATCCGGGCTGACAATCGCCGAGGCACTGCGGAGCACTGAATAAAATGGCACTCCCGCTAAAGTACAACCTGCGAAACATCATCGTCCGCAAAGGCAGCACACTTGCTACCGCTTTCACGATTGGTTTGACCGTTGCCGTTTTCCTGCTCGTGTTGGCCCTGGCGCGCGGCATCGACATGACACTCTCGACTAGTGGTGAACCACTCAACATGATCGTAATGCGCGAGGGGAGCACCGCCGAACTCAACAGCAGCATCAGTCGAGAGAACTTTAAGGATCTAATGTACCTGGATGGAGTCGAACGTGAAGGTGACCAGCCGCTTGCGACTGGCGAAATCATCACTCTCATTTACAAAGCTCGCAAAGGAATGACACAAGGTGCGAATGTCACCGTACGCGGCGTCGGTCCCATGTCGTTCAAGTTGCGAACGGGGTTCAAAACCGTTGCCGGAAGAATATTCCAACCAGGTCTGACTGAAGCCGTCGTCTCCAAAAGAATTTCCGAACGCTTTCAAGGACTTGAGGTCGGGGATAAGTTTCGGATCCAAACCACTGACTACACTGTCGTAGGATTATTCGACTCTGCCGGAAAGGCATTCGAGTCGGAAATCTGGGTCGACATTAACTCGCTTTCGAGCACCACAAAACGCAACGACTACTCTTCGGCGTTGCTGCGTGTCAAAGATCAGAACGCACTTTCTGCTTTGACCAAACGTATAACCGACGATCCGAAACTACATTTGAAGGGATTATCCGAGCGGACATTCTACGAAGATCAACAAGGCCAGGCATCCATGTCTCTTAAGATACTCGCCGGGTTCATCTCCTTCATCATGGCCGTTGGAGCAGGTTTCGCCGGCATGAACACCATGTATGCAGCCGTAGCGCGAAGAACCAAAGAGATCGGGACACTGCGTGTGCTTGGCTTTAGCAGGTTGAGCATTCTTGTCGCATTTCTTCTCGAGTCCATATCGATTGCGGTGATTGGTGCCGCAATCGGAATTGTGTTGGCGCTCCCGTTGAATTTCGTGTCGACAGGAACTTCAAACTGGGTAACCTTCAGTGAAATCGCCTTCAACTTCAAAGTCACGCCTGACCTGATGTTGTCGGCCCTGATTTTCGGTGCGGTAATAGGTTTCGTCGGTTCGTTGTTGCCGTCGATTCGCGCCTCCCGATTCAAGATTGTCGACGCCTTGCGAGCGTAGCTGGCAAGGGTCACTGGCAAACAGAAACAATGATTAGCAACCCCAAGTCTACAGAGGATCAAGAAGACCTCAACAAGCGTTTGAGGAGTCTGAAGATTGATCGTGGCATTGTCACCGGAACTGCCCCAAAGAATCGCTCGCCGAAGTTTCTGTTTTTGGGGATTGCTGTTCTGCTGGCAGTGCTGGCACTCGGTTACGTTTTCCTGTTTTCAAGCACCAAAACGATTTCGGCCGCGCCAGTTCGAGTTGAGACTGGCGCTTCATCTTCCGGCGAAAGTGTGTTGTCAGCTTCTGGATACGTCGTTGCTCATCACAAAATCGCTGTCGGCGCAAAAGTAATGGGGCGCGTTGCATGGATCGGTGTCGAGAAAGGCGACACTGTTCAGCAGGGACAAGTTCTTGTTCGCCTCGAAGACTCAGAGTTCCGGGCACAAGTGAATCAGGCGATTGCCAATCTCGCAGCCGCACAGGCGCGACTTGATCAGTTAAAGAGTGGCTCGCGGCCGCAGGAAAAAATGAAAGACAAAGCGGCAGTCATACAGGCCGAAGCAAATCTGAAGAAGGCCCAGGCTGACTACCAGCGTAGCGAAACATTATATCGTTCCGGGGTGTCTTCAAAAGCTGAGTTGGAGCAAGCATTAGCCGCACGAGACACCGCAGCCGCATTGGTTGACGCTGCTCAACAATCCAGCTCAATGACAGACATCGGCCCACGCACTGAGGAAATTCGCGCCGCAGAGGCACAGGTGCAACAGATGAGAGCTGGTGTGGACTATGCGCAAACGCAGCTCGCGGCTACCGAGATCAAAGCCCCCGTCGCAGGGACAGTTCTGGAGAGAATCGTCGAACGTGGTGAGATGGTCAGCCCTTCTGCTTTCGGCGGCTCGGGCGCACGTACGTCCGTTGTCGACCTCGCAGATCTTTCTGACCTGCAAATCGAAATCGATATAAGTCAGTCAGACTTTGCACGTTTGAAGATGTCCCAAAGAGCAGAAATTATTCCCGACGCGTTTCCGAGTTTGCGTTATTCGGGCTACATCGCGGAGATTGCGCCGGAAGCCAATCGTGCCAAGGCTACAGTTCAGATAAAAGTTAAGGTCGATAATCCAAACGAACAGCTGAAACCGGAAATGAACGCTCGGGTTAATTTCCTTTCCGATAAGCCGCAAAGCAACGCGCCTGTGGCGGCTCGTGTGCTGGTACCCAAACAAGCCGTGGTGCGAAAGGATGGCGGTTCATTTGTCTTCGTCATCAAGAACAATCGAGTGGAACAACGTACCATCAGGACAGGCGATGAAAATGGCGATGCGTTCTTCGTCCTGGATGGGTTGAGTGGGAACGAATCAGTAGCAACAACAGGAATTGATAAGTTGCGCGATGGCGATCGCGTGAAGATACAGTAGCAGTAATGCACAGGAGAGTTGAGAAACTATGGGCACACCGGTAGTGCAAGTTCACAATGTCAGCAAGCGATTCTCTCGTGATGGCTTTGAAGTCGTCGCGTTGGATCACGTTGATTTAGACCTCGAGCAGGGAGACTTCTTCGCGTTAATGGGTCCAAGCGGCTCCGGAAAGTCGACGCTGCTAAACCTGCTTGCAGGAATTGATCGCGTCACTGAAGGCCAGGTCGTTGTTATGGGGACTGAACTCGCGCGGCTTAGTGAGAGTCAGCTTGCTGTCTGGCGCAACGCACACATCGGTTACATTTTCCAAACCTTTAATCTCGTTCCAGTACTAACAGCGTTCGAAAACGTTGAATTGCCTTTGCTGCTAACTAAACTAAGCAAAGCCGAGCGACGAAAGAACGTTGAAACGGCATTGGAACTCGTGGGACTCTCAGATCGAATGAATCACCAGCCCAAACAGTTGTCAGGAGGTCAGGAACAACGTGTCGCAATAGCGCGTGCGATCGTGACGGATCCCGACTTGATTCTCGCCGATGAACCAACCGGCAATTTGGACGCGCGTTCCGGAGAAGAGGTTCTCCAAATCCTATCAACCCTCAATCGCGAATTGAATAAGACCATCATGCTGGTGACTCACGATCCGCACGCCGCCAGTTTTGCGACCCATGAAATGCACCTGGAAAAAGGCGTACTAACACGGGCCGCCGCCGTCGCGTGAAGTCAAATGGAGATTCGATAGATTTTGCAACGAAAGCAAATTTTCGATTGGGAAGGGGACCCTGTCACCGCTAAGGGTGAGCAGTGAGCCATTCCGGGATTCTGAAATCTTCCTTTTGCAAAGGTGAAGTCAAAAGACTTGTTGGTGTTGATTAGGTATGTGAACTGCGGGGACAGGGTCCCCTTCCCTACCTGAAAATTTGCCTAACGCGTCGACGTTACTCTTCCTACCAACTGCGGCAGCTTTGTCGGACCAAACGCGACGTTGTGCTCCGCGTCAAATAACAAACGATCCCCATCGAATTTGAAGTTAAGCGACGAATAGAATGGCGTTTGGTAAAGGACCAGCTTCACATTGAACACATCCTCCGTTGACCATGCGCCACTCGCTGCCACCAGAGGATGCTCAGCTACACTCAAGAATCCTTCCAACCCATTTGCGAAGCCGTTATCACTTTTCCGCCACGCGCCAATCCCAATCGCTGTTTTAACCACTCCAGTCGCATTGCGAACACTGAGCATTGGAGTTGGCGAACTGAAGTCAAATGACACCGCTTCAATCCCTCGCTCATTTTTCGGAAATTCAAACCATTTACCAGAGACAGTCTGCGCCAACGGCTTCGTCGCTTCACCAAGTGGTAGTTTGACGCTCAAGCCTGTGAGCTTTGCTTCAAGTTTTTTTCGGTCGACAGCATTCTCAGGAACGCGATCAGGCTTCATCGCCGGCAGCAGCTTGGTCCACACCAGGTTCATCACGCTTTGCATATCCCGCACACCACTCGTGATCGCCACCACGGCATCAAACTCCGGAATCACCATGCAATACTGGCCAAACGCTCCATCTCCTCTGTAGGTGTTATGACGAGACCGCCAGAACTGATAGCCATACCCTTGGTCCCAGTCGCTGTTTGGCGAGGAGCCATTCGCCGTCTGCCTCGCTGTGGCCTCTTCAACCCAGGCTGAAGGAATTAATTGCTTTCCTTTCCACGTCCCTTTTTGCAAATAGAGTTGTCCGAAGCGAGCGATATCTTCTGTTCGCACCGACAGACCGTAAGCACCAGCCGTGATGCCCTGCGGACTTGCTACCCATGTCGGATTTTCGATGCCAAGTGGCTCAAACAATCTTGGCTTGAGATAGTCCAACACCGTCATGCCGGTCACCTTCTGAACGATGGCCGAAAGCATGTACGTGCCCGCCGAGTTGTAAAGAAAGTGCGTGCCAGGTTTGAAAGGAACTGGATGCGAAAGAAACGTCTTTGTCCAGGGCACGCCATCTATTCTGATTTGTGGCTCGGTCTGATTTCCCGTGGCCATCCGCAAAAGATCGCGCACGCGCATCGCCTTCAAGTTTGCAGAAGGTTCACTTGGAGCATCGTCGGGAAAGAACTTCAAAACCTCATCGTCGAGACTCAGTTTCCCTTCCGAGATTGCCAGCCCCACCGCAGTTGAAGTGAAACTCTTGCTCAACGAGTAGAGTATGTGTGGTGTGCCCGCGTCATAGGGGCTCCACCAGCCTTCGGCAACAACATAGCCGTGCCGAACCAGCATAAAACTATTCATCGTGTCGATCTGCTTGTCGGCAGCTTCAACGAAATCAAGAATTGCAGATGAAGAAATTCCCTGCCGCTCTGGTGTACTCCTCGGTAAAGATTGAGAACCAGCGGATGCGACTACGTGTGATGTAGAGTATCGGGCCGCCGTCTGTTGGGCGAAAGAGCCTGAGACAGTAAGTACGAGGAGAAGTGTAATCAGAGAACGGTTCATAGTTTCCTTTCGGTGTCCGACATGCTTCAGCTTGTCGGTTAATGTCCGATATGCTTCAGCTTGTCGGTTTATCGATATGGTTCAGAGCCTCTTGCAAAATCCAAGCTTTCATTCTCCCCAAGCTTCAGCTTGGGGTTAGCGGCGACTCGAAAAACCAGTTAACCGTTTCAACGGTTTATAAAGAATCACTGGAATCTTTCGGAAACCGTTAAAACGGTTCCAAGATTCATGCGAGCTCTGAGCCCGGGGCTAAAGCCAGGGGAGAATGAGAAGTTAATTTTGCAAGTGGCTCTTTCGCTTGTCGGAATGCTTTTGCACACCGCCCCTCCGACAAGCTAAAGCATATCGGACATGATCCGTGCTAGCGCAGGATGAATCCGCTTCGCAAATCATCCTCGGGATCGAAATAGAATTCACTCCGTCCAGTGAACGACGACGTACCGCTCACTTCAGGCATGATAGCTTCGTAAGGACCAAAGTGAGTCAACTCAACGACCTTAACATTCATAGTGCTCCCAAGGATGCTTTCGATTGTGATCTTCTCGTTGAGCCCCAATTCGCCTTTTGCATGATGAAGCGCAGCTCTCGCGCTTACACCCGAACCCGTTGCCGACCGATCCAGTTCGCCGTCGGCAAATATGCACACATTTCGACTGTGATGGTCAGGGTTAAAGGGCGGTCCAGTGAAGATAGTGCCGTAAAGAAAACTCAGATCTTCTTCGAACGGATGTTTGATTTGGAACGTTGCCATCACTGCATGTTTGATTCGTCGTCCGTAATCAATGAGTTTGGCTGAGTTCGCGGGAACTAAACTGAGGTCAAGCGTTGACGCCTCAACAAACGCATAGAAAGCACCCCCGTAAGCTACATCAAATGTCACCATTCCGATTTCCGGCACTTCCACCTGTCGATCCCGTAGATAAAGAAAAGACGGAACGTTCTGAAAGAATGATTCAATTACTTTACCATCTTCGATTCGAGCTCGAGCCTGAATCTTTCCGGCGGGGACATTGATGGTGAGTTCAGGACTATCCCCACCTTTCCGCACGAGGCCCGTCTCGAGTGCTAGCTTGGTCAGTGCAATTATCGCGTGGCCGCACATAGTGCTGTAACCTTCGTTGTGAAGGAAGAAGACATCGAAGTCTGCATCGAGCGAGGGCGTTACAACTGCACCATACATGTCTGCGTGGCCCCGCGGCTCCCACATTGTTCCTGTCCGGATGTAATCGTAGTGTTCACGGAAATAGCGGCGCTTTTCCAGTACGGTCCTTCCTTCGATTGGAGGAAGACCGGAAACGAAAACACGCAACGGCTCGCCACCAGTGTGCATTTCGATCGAGGTGATCCTGGTCCAGTGTTGCGAGGGCTGCCAATCCCAATTGTTAAAGAGGTGGTTCATCAGTAGAGTGCGGTACCTGGTTTCTCTGCGAAGCAATTGCGAAACTTCTTATTATTTGAGCAAAGTTTTGACGGAACATAACGATCCACGAAATTACACGAATGATCACGAAACCCAAATCCCCAAAAAATCTTGATTTGGTGTTGCATCGTGTGGGTTCGTGGATCGCTTTGATTGCGGCTCTGCTCCGCTGAGCAATCTCTGCGTCCCCCTGCGTCTCGGCGGTCATATGGGCCCAATCGTTTACCGCGGAGACGCAAAGTACGCAGAGATTGCGCAGAGAAATCTTACTTGATTTAGCCGCAAATTGAAGTGGCCCGAGTTCTTAAACTTGCATCCCAATGATCATTTAACGCATCATCCGCAACCGCATACATACCAAACCCCCTGGAGAATAGTCATGCCCTTCCATACTAAAAATATTACGGGTGCTGCAGCGCTGCTTCTGATCTTCCTCGTCACCGCGACCGCACAGAATGGTAGCACTGCCCAGATCGACGAGTTCGTCAAAGCCGAGATGCAACGACAACATCTTCCCGGCGTTTCACTCGCCATAGTTAAAGACGGCACCCTCGTCTATGCCAAAGGTTATGGTTATTCAAATGTCGAACATCAAGTGCCGGTTAAACCTGAAACCATTTTTCAGTCTGGTTCGGTCGGCAAGCAGTTCACTGCAACGGCGGTAATGATGCTCGTTGAAGAAGGTAAAGTAAGTCTGGATGAAAAGATCAGTAAGTACCTTGGTGAGGTACCGCAAGCCTGGCAGAACATCACTGTTCGTCATTTGCTGACGCACACGTCGGGACTCACCGATTATCCGGACGATTTCGATTTTCGTCGCGATTACACAGAAGATGAATTACTGAAACGCGCACAAGCGATCCAACCCGATTTCAAACCAGGCGATAAATGGCAGTACAGCAATCTCGGCTATCTCACGCTTGGGATTCTTATTCACAAAGTCACCGGAGAGTTTTACGGTGATTTTCTACAAGAACGAGTTTTCAAACCACTTGGCATGACCACAACGCGGATCATTAGCGAAGCTGACATCATTCCTAATCGCGCAGCCGGATATCGCCTCGTTAAAGACGAACTCAAAAATCAAAACTGGGTTTCTCCTTCACTCAACACAACCGCTGACGGCGCGTTGTACTTCACCGTTCTCGACATGGCGAAGTGGGATGCCGCGCTTTACGGGGAGAGACTTCTCAAGAAAACCAGTTTTCAGCAAATGTGGACACCGGTCAGACTCAACAACAACACTACTTATGATTACGGATTTGGTTGGGGGTTTGCGCAGATCAACGGTCATCGAATCATCGAGCACGGAGGCGCGTGGCAAGGATTCACTTCATACATTGGGCGCTATGTTGACGATAAAGTCACCGTCATCATTCTCGACAATTTGACTGGCGGCAACGCCGGCAAGATCGGACGCCACGTCGCTGCGCTCTATAACCCCGAACTTGCGCGCAAGGCGATTGCCGACAAAGAGCCGGAAGTCACCTCCTTCGTCAAAGACCTTGTGCAAAAGCTTTCGGAGGGAACTTCCGATCCAAATTCGTTCACAACGGAATTACATGGCGAGATCTTTCCTGCGCGAGCTGAGCGGGTTGCGCGCCTTCTAAAATCCCTGGGCACGTTGAACAAGCTGGAGTTGGTTGAGCGCGGCGAAAAGGGAAACTTCAGAGTCTATGGTTATCAGCTCACGTTCCAAAATGGTAGTCGGTTTTTGAAAATGAGTTTGACGAAGGAAAGTAAGATTGCCGAGATCGCTTTCATCGACGACTTCTGATCATCCGCAGATTACGCCGATTACACCGATTCACTTCAGCAAGGATGGGATGGTGCTCCAAACGGTCATCGCAAAATCTGCGTAATCTGTGGATAGTGGTTTCGAAACCAGGAAGGATTGAGCGCGCTTGAGAGTTTTTTTAACACTGGCACTGTCATTTCTGATTCTCACACCGCAGAATCCCACGCAACCAATTCCAACTTCTCCGCCGACACTGTTGCCGCCACCAACGGTTCATATCGACGACTACCGCGAGTCAACATCACGCATCATTAGCGCTGCACTTAAAAGCGACAAGGCCTACCAGCGTCTCGCTTATCTGACCGACCGCATCGGAAACCGGTTAAGTGGCTCAAAAGGGTTGGAACGCGCCATCGATTGGGCTGTGGCAGAAATGAAACGCGATGGATTGAACAATGTCCGGGCCGAAAAAGTTATGGTGCCTCACTGGGTACGAGGCGCAGAGAGCCTTGAATTAATGAGTCCTCTTACCCTGCGGCTTGCAATGCTCGGATTGGGTAACAGCATTGGAACCGAAACTGAAGGAACCACGGCGGAGGCTGTTGTGGTGCGCAGTTTTGATGAGCTCGACAAATTAGGAGAAGCCGTTCGCGGAAAGATCGTCGTCTACAACGCTGTATTTACGGATTACCGTGACACGGTCGCCTATCGCGTATCGGGTGCTTCGAGAGCGGCGCGCTATGGAGCAGTCGCGGTCCTCGTTCGTTCCATTACACCAACCAGTCTTCAGTCACCTCACACTGGTGCGATGCGATACGACGAGACTTCGCCAAAAATACCAGCCGCAGCCATCACCATAGAAACTGCTGAACTCTTGCAGCGCATGAACGATCGAGGCGAACACCCCACACTGCGGATAAAGATGGGCGCGAAGTTTTTGCCTGACGCGCAGTCTGCAAACGTTGTCGGAGAACTCAAAGGCAGGGAAAAGGCTGATGAGATCGTGCTTGTCAGTGGGCACCTTGATTCCTGGGATGTTGGCCAGGGTGCGCATGATGACGGTGGCGGGTGCATTGTGGCATGGCATGCATTGACGTTACTCAAAGAACTTGGTTTGAAACCGCGTCGTACCATTCGCGTCGCGCTGTATACAAATGAGGAGAACGGTGGTCGTGGTGGCGTCGCATATCGAGATGCACACCGCGCTGAGTTGGCCAGACATGTTCTGGCAATCGAGTCGGACTTAGGTACTTATCGGCCGATCGGCTTTGGACTTTCAGCGAGCGCTCCAACGCAAGCGCGTGCGAACCTTCAGGAGATTGCAAAACTTCTGACGAGCATCCGAGCTGATCACATAGCGGCTGATGGAGGTGGTTCGGATATTGGACCGCTAATGACAGAAGGAGTCGTAACTGGAAGTTTCGACGTTGATAGCACGCACTACTTCGAGATTCATCATACCGACTCTGACACGCTCGACAAGATCAGCCCACAAGACGTCGCGTCATGTGTAGCGGCAATGGCCGTGATGATCTACACGGTCGCCGACATGCCCCAGTCGTTAAAGTAGGATGTCCGCCTCTTCAGCAGTTCTTTCTTCACTCCGGAGGAGTGTGATGTTTATAGCTCGACGCGTCTCGGAACTCTGCTCTGTTCGGAAGAGCGGCATTCGTTAGAAGTTGGGGTGCGATCGCCATGCCGCTCTTCCGAACAGAGCCGGAGGAGGATGGCTTGCTAAATATAAACATTGCACTCCTCCGGAGCGGGACCTCACATTGTTCTGTTCGCGTTCTGACTCTTGCAATCGCCATATTTGCAAGACGCTATAAAAGCCTTGTCGCTTAAACTGCGTAGCAAATCAAAGCCTACTCAGACCCTCAAACCGACAGGCTAAAGCTTATCGGACATTCCGGGTACACAACCGAAAATCCGCGGCGTATCATATTTCCTATCCATCAATCTTTCACAATAAGAAGCCACGGAGCTGTAGGCTC
>Ga0163162_10000829_pt1 | contig 28787 bp, 26 predicted proteins | sample S55metaG_FD_115310 | JGI IMG/M metagenome (GOLD analysis project Ga0163162, IMG submission 115310) | Switchgrass rhizosphere microbial communities from Kellogg Biological Station, Michigan, USA - S5-5 metaG | ecosystem: Host-associated > Plants > Roots > Rhizosphere > Soil | place: USA... | reverse complement strand
TCCATTCGGGGCCGTAGGGCGCGACCGTGATCACGACCTTGTCCTGGTTTTCGGGGTGCAGCGAATCGTCGAGGAATTGCATGTGTTGCTCCGGCTAATAGGAATCGATGTAAGGTGTGCGGCGCTTCGGAGCGCCAGGATCAGTAAGGCACGTCGCCGATGATTCCGGCACGCTCCATCTTCCGGTGGCACGGCGGGTAGTCCATGACCGCGTAGTGCTGCGTGCTGCGGTTGTCCCAGATCGCGATGCTGTTCTTCTGCCAGCGCCAGCGGACCTGGTATTCGGGTATGCACGCCTGGCTGATCAGGTAGTTGAGCAGGTGACTTGCGCCCGGATTGGCGTCCTGGCCGAAACGCACACGCGCCGGCGTGTGATAGTTCGAGAAGTGAGTAGTGAAGGCATTCACGAAAAGAACCTTCTCTCCCGTCTCGGGGTGCGTGCGCACGACCGGGTGCTCGGCATCCGGAAACTGCGCCTTCAGCGCGAGCCGCTTTTCGATCGGCATGGCGGCCCCGAAACTGGCTTCGATGCTGTGGCGCGCGCGCAGTTCGGCGATCTGGCTCTTGATGTGCTCGGGCAGGTTCTCATGGGCCAGCACCATGTTGGCCCAGATCGTGTCGCCGCCGACGGGGGGGCACTCGACGCAGCGCAGCACGCAGCCGAACGGCGGCGCCTGACGCCACGTGGCGTCGGTATGCCACGCGTTTTCGTAGCGGTCGTTGGGCTGACTGGGGTCCTTGTAGATCCGCACGAGGCCGGGGTATTCGGGATCGCTTCCGGCGACCGGATGGTCTTCGAGCTCGCCGAAGCGGCGGGCGAACGCGACGTGCTCGGCGCGCGTAATGTCCTGATCGCGCAGGAACAGCACGCGATGCTTGAGCAGCGTTGCACGGATTTCGGCGAACAGGCCGTCGTCATGCACCGCGTCCGCGATGCTGACGCCGGTGAGTTCCGCTCCGATAGCGCAGGTAATTTGTTCGACGCGCATCATGTGTCTCCTTACACGACGAAAATGGATGAACCGGTGGTCTTGCGCGACTCGAGATCGCGATGCGCCTGAGCGGCATCCTCCAGCGCATAGCGCTGGTTGATCTCGATGCGGATTCGGCCGCTCGCGACATGCTCGAAAAGCTCGTTTGCAAGCTCGTTCTTCTCGGCCGGATCGGCGATGTAGTCGGCGAGGGCGGGGCGGGTCAGATAGAGCGAGCCCTTCATCGCAAGCAACTGAGGATTGAACGGCGGAATCGGACCGGATGCGGTTCCGACGCAGACCATCAGGCCGCGGCGCTTGAGCGAATCGAGTGACGATTCGAAAGTGTCCTTGCCGACGCTGTCGAACACCACGTTCACGCCCGCGCCGTCCGTCAGTTCGCGAACCCGCTGGGCGACGTCCTCATGGCTGTAGTTGATGATGTGCTCGCAGCCGTGGGCGCGGGCAATCTCGGCCTTCGCGTCGCTCGACACCGTGCCGATCACCGTCACGCCCAGGAGGCGCGCCCACTGCGACACGATCAGGCCGACGCCGCCGGCTGCCGCGTGCAGCAGGATCGAATCACCTGCCTTGAATGCATGAATGCGGCGCATCAGATAGGACGCGGTCAGGCCGCGCATGGTCATCGCGGCAGCGGTGGCGCATTCGATTCCGGCCGGCAGCCGGATGAGGGCGTTCGCGGGCACGAGACGCTCCGTGCTGTAGGCCCCGAGCGTATTGATGAAGCCCGTATAGGTCACGCGGTCGCCCACGCGCACCTGATCGACTCCTGCTCCGACGGCCTCCACCACGCCTGCTGCTTCCACGCCCATGCCGGCGGGCAGCGGAACGGGATAGAGGCCGGAGCGGAAGTACGTGTCGGCGAAATTCAGGCCCACGGCCTCATGACGCAGCCGTACTTGTCCGGCGCCGGGCGTGCCGACCGGTACTTCTTCCCATCGCAACACTTCGGGACCGCCCGTCTCGTGAAAGCGGATTGCATGTGCCATTTGTCTCTCTCCAGTCATGCGTGCGAGCCGTCAGGCTCGCTGATTGTGTAACGGTTCGCGGTCCGGCCAATTGGCGCCGCGACATTGAATTCCCCGTCGATCTCCGTCCAGTCGGCGTAGCTCAGATAACGCCTTGCCGCCGGCAGGATCACCCCCTGTTCGCGCCCCATCCATTCCCAGGCAAATTGCGCATAGGCGCTCACTGCCTGTTCCAGTTCCTCTGCCATCGAGGCGGAGTGCGTGTTTCGTCCGATCATTCGAGCCAGTTCATGAAGCATTTCTTCGTCGCGCTGATGCAGGCGCTCGAGTTCGTCGAGTTCGGCGTTCACCGCCGACGTCCTCTTGCGAAGGCGCCGGAACAGCGACGCTTTTTCCTTCGCCCAGACGCCCCGCGCCGGAAGACCGTGCAGCCTGCGCACAATCTCGCGCATTGTTTCCCCCTGCGGCATGCCGCCTCGTTCGCGCTCGGCGCGTATCAAGTCGAGCCACTCGTGCAGTGCGTCGGCGAGCGTCCGGTGCGCGCCGAGCAGCACGCCGATCGACGCTTGCACTGCGGGCCGCCGGTCCGTTGCGCACGCCAGCATGGCGGGCAGCAACGCGTCGGGCACGGGTGCACCGGATGCCGATGCATTCGCGCCCGGCCGGGGCGAGGCCGTGCAGATCAGATCGCAGCCGTGCCGGCGTGCCTGTGCGAGCAGGGGGTCGAACGGCTGATCGCCGGCGGCGATGACGGACGTGCAGGGCACGCCCTGCGCGCGGGCGCCGGCCTCGGCTCTCGCCAGCAGCTCGGCCGCGCGTTCGTCGGCCGGCCGGGAACGCGCGGTGGACCCGCGGATGCCGGAGGCGGACGACACGTGCAGAAAAGTGATGCGTGCGCCGATGGCCTGCGCGAATTCCGTCGCATGACCGATGGTTTCGACGCTGGCGTCGGTGTCCTCGACAGGAACAAGTAGATGCTGGTACATGGCGTTTTTGCGCTGGATTGGCGTGTGCGTGAACTCAACTGCATCGTAGTCCACTGATGCTTCGTGCGACCCTCTCCCGGAGGGAGGGGCTTGACGCCCGCCGGTGATTCGAACCATGCTGTGGGACTGATCTCCGTCCGAAGCGGCTCTGCCGGGCCGCTGGGGCATTCCGACCGACCTCTCCCGATGGCCACCATTTCCAGCGGCTCCGAACCCTCGACGACCGAACTCGTCCTGAAGACCATCGCGCCGCGCGCGCCGCTGAACCTGCTCGCGCGGCCCCGCCTGAGTGCGGATGCGGCCGATTACCGTGATCGCCAGGTCACGCTCGTACAGGCGCCGGCCGGCTACGGGAAAACCTCGCTGCTCGCGCAGTGGCGGCGCGAGCATCTCGCGCGCGGGATCGCCGTGGCATGGCTGCTCGCCGACGAGCGGGACGATGGCGAGCGGCTCCTGCGAGCGCTCGTGCAGGCGGTGAGGGCAGGGTGCGCGCGGCCCGCGTTCGGATCGTTGCTGCTCGACAGCGCCATCGCGTCGGTGGGCGAGCTGGATGGCGCGACGGGCTGGCTCGCCGAGATCGCATTGCTGTCGGTGGATGTCGTCCTGATCGTCGACGAGGCCGAGCGGCTGCCCGCCGCTGGCGCCGAAATGCTCGCCTACGTGCTTCATAACGCGCCGCAGAACCTGCGCATCGTGGTGGCGGCGAGACGCGGCCTCGAAGCGCCGCTTGCCGATCTCCTGACATATGGTCAAGGCACGCTCGTCGGACCGGATGCATTGCGTTTTCAACTCGACGAAACGATCGCGCTGATTGGAAACCGTTTCGGCGCGCGCGTGGACGCCGATGCGTGCGCGCGCCTCTTCGAAGTGACCGACGGCTGGCCGCTCGGGTTACAGCTTGCACTTGCCGCGATGGCGCATGCCGCGGACCCGCGCAAGGCGATCGAAACGATTGCGTCGGGCCCCGGCAGCCTGCGCGAGCATCTCGTCGGCGCATTGATCGCCAATCTCCCGCCGGAAGACGACGCATTTCTCACCCGCATCAGCGCGGTGGACATGCTGCATCCGGAGCTGTGCCAGGCGCTGACGGGCAATGAAGAGACGCCGGAGCGGCTCGCGCGCCTCGTGCGCGAAACGCCCGTGTTCATCACCGTCGAGGACAGCGCTTGGTGCCGCCTGCATACCGTGGTGCGCGACGCGCTGCGAGTGCGCCTCGCGCGCCTGCCCGCCGCCGAACGCGAGGAGTTGCACGCACGCGCCATGAGATGGCTCGTCGGGTGGGGGATGATCGAGGAAGCCGCGCGTCACGCGCATGCGGCCGGCCAGCACCGCAGAGCCTACGAACTCGCCGAGCGCAGCCTGCACGATGCAGTGCGGCAAGGGCACCTGAGCGTCGTGCTCGACTGGCTCGATCTGCTGCCCGAATGGGAACTGGAACAGCGCCCCCGCTTGCGGCTCGCCGCGGCGTGGGCGCTGGCGGTCGGGCAACGTCACGAGGAGGCGCAGCGCCAGGTCGAGCGCATTCTCGCTGGTCCTGCCGTGGGCGCGGAACTGCGCTACGAGTGTGCCCTGATCCTGAGCGCGGCCGCGTATTTCGCGGACGAACCCGACCGCTTCGTCGCGCTCTTCGAGCCGTGGGCCGAGTCGCCGCCCGATGTCGGATCGTGGCTCGCGCAGGTTCACGCGAACCGGTTCGCGGCGCGCGCGATGCTCCTTGGCGAGCCGGCGCAGGCGCGGCGCGCGCAGCAGCGCGTGCGGCGCGACGAAGGGGGCGAGACGCTCGGCTATCTGGTGCGATGGGGCGAGCACATTACCGGGTCGAGCTATCTGTGGGAAGGCCAGATGCCGCTCGCCGAGGAGGTTCTGAAGCCCGCGCTCGCCAGTTCCGAGGCCGAGCTGGGCCGGCGCCATCCGCTCAGCTGCATGTTCGCGGCAGCGTGCGCGGCAATTGCGTATGAAGACGACCGGCTGGACGAGGCGGCGGCGCTGCTCGCCAACCGCCTGGACATGCTCGAACGGGCCGCCACGCCGGAGACCGTGATGCTCGCCTATCGCACGGCGGCGCGCATTGCCGCGGTGCGCGGCAACGAGCACCGGGCCCTCGACATGCTGGAGACGATGCACGCGCTGGGCGTGAGCCGTCGTCAGCCCCGCCTGTGCGTCGCCAGTCTGGCCGAGCAGGTCCGCATGCATGCGGGCCGCTACCGCAGTGAGACATGCCAGGCGCTGGTGCGCCGCATCGACGAAATCCTGGCCCGCGAGTCGGGTCGCGGGCCGCTCTGGCGCGATTCGGTCGCGCTGTTGCAGTCACTTTCGCACGCCGACGCCGCCATTGCCGCGCGAAGCTGGCAACAGGCGCTCGACGCACTGGACGCCGCCGGCAAGCAGTCCGACGCGATGAACATGGGCCGCTATCGCATCGAGATCATGGCCTTGCGCGCATTCGCGCAGCAACAGATGGGCGTGGATGCGACAGCCCTGCTGCTCGAAGCGATGAACCTCGCGCAGACCTTCAGGCTGGGCCGCACGCTGATCGACGCTCATCCCGCGCTCGCGGACTGGGCGCGGCGCGCAGCCGACGCAGCCGATCCCGGGAGCGTCGGGCGGGCGCCCGCCGCCCTGCCGAGCGCGCGGCCCCACCCGCGCGAGACGGGCGGACCTCGCGCGGTGCCGTGCGTCGTCCTGACGCCCAAGGAGCGCGAGATTCTCGAACTGCTTGCGCGCAATCTGACGAACAAGGAGATCGCGCGCGCAGGCACGATCGGAGAGGGCACCGTCAAGTGGCACCTCAAGAACCTGTTCGGCAAGCTCGACGCGAGTTCCCGCAAGCACGCGGTGCGCCGCGCAGTGGTGCTCGGCCTGCTCGAAGGCACTCAATAAGGACAGAACGCGATCTGCCGCCCTCGCGCGGCCCGCGTCTGCGCCATTTCACCCCCCTCCGTCGCCCGCGTCTGCGCCACTCACCCCCCTCCCTACGCGAGAGGGGCTGAAATTCCTCTCCTTCCGTATTCTTGCTGCATGACTTCACGCGCCATAGCGACCCCTTCCAGGGGCTGCGCACGCGGGATGTTCGTCCCGCGTTGTGCTCGCGGACGGCGGCATTAGCAGCCGTTCGAACCACGGGCCTGCGAAGCGATCGATCGGCCGACTGCCCCCTTTACCGACCCTGACCACGCCTGCCCGACTGCATGCGTGCAAGTCGAAAAAAAACATACGGAGACACTCATGAAACTCAGACTCCCCTGCCTTGCTGCCCTGCTGGCCTTCTCAGGCGCCGCATCCGCGCAAGGCTTGGTGACGCTCTACGGCGTACTCGATGCCGGCCTGCTCTATCAGAGCACGTCCGCGGCTTCCTTCGCACCGAACGCCCGCGACACGGGCAAGGTGTATCGCTACAAGGACGGCGGCATCTACGCCAGTTTCTGGGGCCTCAAGGGCAGTGAAGACCTGGGCGGCGGCTACAAGGTCAACTTCAAGTTGCAGGGCACGTTCGATACGGGCACCGGCAAGTTCGGCCTCTCCGACACGCCCGGCGTGCCCGCGCAATTCAACCAGTTCGCGACGATCGGCCTGTCCGGCCCGTTCGGCACGTTCAACGCGGGCCGCCAGATTGTGCCGATGGTGTACGCGATGTACGAAACCGACGTGCGCGGCGCGCAATACTTCGGCAGCATTCTCACCGCGTGGCTCGGCATGAATCAGGCAGCCGGCTGGCCCGGTACCAGCACGAACGGGCCGATCGGCGCGCTGTACGACAGCAATGCGCTCGTCTACGAGTCGCCGAAATTCTATGGTGCGTCGCTCGCGCTGGAATACGCTCCGGGCGGCGTTCCGGGCGAATTCCAGGGCGGCACGCGCGAGTCCGCCGTCCTGAAGTATTCGAACTACGGCCTGAATCTGTCGGCGGTCTACTACAACGGGCACGATGCGAACCCGATGCCTGGAATCGCGGCGACGGGGCTCAACAACAATCGGCTGGTGTACCTCGGTGCGATGTACACGTTCCGGGACTTCTCCGTGTCCGGCTCGTACAGCCGCGGCAAGAATCCGGCGAACACGGGGCGTGCGGACTACGAGTTGTACTCGGCCGGGCTCGGATACCGGTTCAACCCGGTGCTCAAGGCCACCTCCGGGTTCTACTACCTGAAGGACAAGAACAATTCGACGAATCACTCGAGCGAATTCGCGGTGGGTGCGGAATACAGCCTGTCCAAGCGCACGCTCGCCTATGCGCAGGTCGGCTATGTCGACAACCACGGAACGATGAACCAGACGATCGTGTACGGACAACCGGTGGCGCCGGGCGAGTCGACCACGGCGGCGATGATCGGCGTGCGCCACAACTTCTGATTCGTGGATGCGCGGCAATCGCGATCCGAAGTTCCCATAAAAGATAACTGGAGCAATCCATGAAGAGAATCATGCCACGCCGTTCAGGCAGTGCAGCATTGATCGTTTTGGCATCGGTCGCGGGATGGATTCTCGCGAGCGAAACGATGGCGGCCCCGAGCGAGCCTTCGGTGGCCTCGAGCGCGGCCCCGGCGAGTGCTACCCGAAAAGAGAATCGCGCGCTGCGCAAACGCGTGTATGCCGCATTCGCAAAAGACAAGAGCATCGACGCCGGAAACATCGGCGTCGGCGTGAAGGACGGAGCCGTGACGCTGACCGGCACGGTCGCCGACGCCTCGCAGATCGAAAGGGCAGTCACCCTGGCGAAGGGCGTGTCCGGCGTCGTGTCGGTGACGAACAAATTGACCGTCAGGCGGGATTTCGGACAGTAAGCCGTGCCTCGCGCAACGAAGCCGGCGATTCGCTCGCCGCTTTGCATCAAGGAAACTCAAATGAATCACGACATGTTCGAATCAAATCAGCCGGGGTATGCGTACCCGTTGCTCATCAAGCATCTTCTGCACACGCCGCTCGCGCATGCGCCCGATCAGGAGATCGTGTATCGCGGCGAGACGCGCCTCACCTACCGCGCCATGCGTGAGCGCATCGCGCGCCTCGCCAATGGTCTGAGCCGTCACGGTGCAAGAATGGGCAGCACGGTCGCGGTGATGGACTGGGACAGCCATCGCTACCTCGAATGCTACTTCGCCATTCCGATGATGGGCGCCGTGTTGCAGACGGTCAACGTGCGGCTCTCGCCCGCGGAGATCGCCTACACGATCAACCATGCGGGCGCGCAGATCCTGCTTCTCCACACGGACTTCCTGCCTGTGGTCGAAGCGATCCGGGACCAGCTCGAAACGGTGCGTACCTTCATCTGGATCGACGACGAAGGCAGCGAAGCCGGCGCGCACACGATCCCGTTCGCGGACGAATACGAGACCATGCTCGCCGCAAGCGAGCCCGCCTACGACTTCCCTGATTTTGACGAGAACACGCGCGCCACCACGTTCTACACGACCGGCACGACGGGTCTGCCCAAGGGCGTCTATTTCTCGCACCGCCAGCTCGTGCTGCACACCATCACCGGGATGGCCGCGCTCGCGAGCCCCGTATCGGGGCAGCGCTTTCATCGCGGCGACGTGTACATGCCGATCACGCCGATGTTCCATGTCCACGCGTGGGGCATGCCCTACATCGCCACCGTGCTGGGCGTGAAGCAGGTTTATCCGGGCCGCTACGTGCCGGAGCGGCTCGTCAGCCTCGTGCGCGACGAAGGCGTCACGTTCTCGCATTGCGTCGGCACCATCCTGCACATGCTGCTCAACTGCGGCGAAGCGAAGGCCGTCGATCTGAGCAAGTGGAAAGTGATCATCGGCGGGGGTGCACTGCCTCACGGGCTTGCGCGTGCTGCGCTCGACCGCGGCATCGATATCTTCGCGGGCTACGGCATGTCGGAGAGCTGCCCCCTGCTGAGCCTCGCGCAACTGAAGCCCGGCAGCGAGACGCTCGATGCCGATGAACAGGTGCAACTGCGTTGCAAGACCGGACTTCCGGTGCCGCTCGTCGACCTGCGCATCGTGAACGAGGCGGGGACCGATGTGGCTCACGACGGCAAGGCGAGCGGTGAGGTCGTGGTGCGCGCACCGTGGCTCACGCAGGGCTATCTGAAGGACCCGGGCGCATCGGAGCAGCTCTGGGAGGGCGGCTACATGCACACACAGGACATCGCGAGCATCGATGCGAACGGCTACCTGCAGATCACCGACCGCATCAAGGACGTGATCAAGTCTGGCGGCGAGTGGGTTTCGTCGCTTGAAATCGAAAGCCTGATCTCGCTTCATCCGGGCGTGTCCGAGGTGGCGGTGATCGGCATCAAGGACGAGAAGTGGGGCGAACGCCCCGTGGCGCTGGTGGTCCTGAAGCCGCAATTCACGCCCGAGGTTTCGGAAGCGGACATCAGGAATCATGTGCTCGCCTTCAGCGAGACAGGGCAGATTTCGAAGTACGCCGTGCCGCAGATCGTGAAGATCGTCGATCAGCTCGACAAGACGAGCGTGGGCAAACTGAACAAGAAGCGGCTGCGCGAACAGTTCGCCTGCTCGCTCGAAAGGAAGGCAACAGCATGAGCATTACCGGATACAGCATGGCGACGATCGATGAGTTCGTCGGCCAGGAGCTGGGCGTATCGGATTGGGTCGTCGTCGACCAGGCGCGCATCGACGCCTTCGCGCAGTGCACGGGCGACATGCAGTGGATTCACCTGAATGTCGAGCGCGCGAAACGCGACAGCCCTTTTGGCGGCACGATCGCGCACGGCTATCTGACGCTTTCGTTGCTGGCATCGCTCGCGATCGAGGTAGGTCTCGTTCCGTCGGATGCATCAGCCGCCCTGAACTACGGGCTCGACAAGGTGCGCTTCATGACGCCCGTCAAGGCGGGCGCCCGGGTGCGAAGCCGCGTGGTGCTGACCTCGGTCGAAAGGAAGGAAGGCGGTCGCATCATCGTCAAGACCGGCAACGAACTGCAGATCGAAGGCGAAGACAAGCCCGCGCTGATTGCGCAAACGCTCGTGATGATCGTGGCGTGATGGTCAAGCGGTTGGACAAGACAAAAGAGAAGGCACGGAGATTGAGATGGCAGCAAACATGAGCAATGAGCATGACGACATCGCGGCTGGCGCGACGGACGGCATGCTTGGACCCAACCCGTTCGTCGGGCTGCGCGCCATCGACATTTTCGCCGCCGCCCAGCAGATCGGCGCGCAGGCGATGCGGCATCCCGCGCTCCTGCTCGATCAGACGGCGGCCCTCGCCCGCGATCTGACGTCGGCCTTGAGCGGCAACGAAACATCCCCGCCGCAGCAGGGCGACAAACGCTTCGCCGATCCGGCATGGCGCGATCATTCGCTGTACCGCATGACGTTGCAGGGCTATCTGGCGTGGCGCAACGCGCTCGCCGGTTTCGTGGAGCGCTCGGCGCTCGATGACAGGAGCAAGGAACGCGCGCAGTTCGTGATGTCGCTCATGACCGACGCACTCGCGCCGACCAACACGCTGGCCGGCAATCCCGCGGCGCTCAGGAAGGTCGTGGATTCGGGCGGCGCAAGTCTCGTTGCTGGCCTGAAGAACATGCTGACCGATACGCTGAACAACAAGGGCATGCCCGCGCAGGTGGACAAGACCGCGTTCGAGGTCGGCGGGAATCTCGGTACGTCCCCCGGTGCGGTGGTGTTTCGCAACGAGGTGCTCGAACTCATTCAATACGCGCCGGCGACCCCGAATGTGTACGCACGCCCGCAACTGATCGTGCCGCCGCAGATCAACAAGTACTACATCTTCGACCTGTCGAAGGGCAAGAGCATCGTCGAGTATCTGGTCAATAACGAGTTTCAGGTGTTCGTCGTGAGCTGGCGCAACCCCACCGGGGAACATCGCGACTGGGATCTGGACACGTACGTCGCAGCGCTCATCGAGGCGATCCAGGCGGTGCGCGACATCACCGGCAGCGCGGACGTGAACCTGCACGGCGCATGCTCCGGCGCGATGACGATCTCGGCCCTGCTTGGCCATCTGGCAAGCCGCGGCGAGAAGACCGTCAACGCGGCCACGCTCATGGTGGCGGTGCTGGACAATATCAACCAGTCGCAACTCGGGCTCTTCAGCACACCCGAGGCCGTCGAGCTCGCCAAGCAGAACAGCATGGCCAAGGGCGTGCTGGCGGGCGAGGAGATCGGCCGCGTGTTCGCCTGGATGAGGCCCAACGATCTCGTCTGGAACTTCTGGGTCAACAACTATCTGCTGGGCAAGGCGCCCCCGGCCTTCGACATTCTCTACTGGAACAACGATACGACGCGCCTGCCCGCGAAGCTGCACGGCCAGTTGCTCGACATCTTCACGAACAACCTGTTCAGCACGCCCCGGGCACTGAATGTCCTGGGCACGCCGATCGACTTGTCGGAGGTCACGTGCGACACGTACGTCCTCGCCGGCATGACGGACCACATCACGCCGTGGAAAGGTGTCTACAGCACGGCGCGCACGTTCGGCGGCAAGACGCGGTACGTGCTGAGTTCGAGCGGCCATATCCAGAGCCTGATCAATCCGCCGGGCAATCCCAAGGCAAAGTTCTTCCGTAACGCGGAGCTGCCCGAAGACGCCGACGCATGGCTCGCCGGGGCTCGACCCGAGGCGGATTCGTGGTGGAGCGACTGGCGCCAGTGGCTCGCCGAACGTTCGGGCGAACTGCGCGCCGCGCCCAGGGCGCTCGGCAACAGGCGCCACAAGCGGCTTGCCGACGCGCCGGGAACCTACGCCCTCGAGGCTTGACCCGCAGCATTCTTTTTCAACATGATCCAAATGGAGAGCTTGACCATGGAATCAACCGCGCAAAATAGCATTCTTGCCCATTACACCAGCCTGCTCGGCAAGTTCAGGGTGCCGGGATTCGACCTGGACGCCGTCATCGAATCGCGCCGCAAGGACGTTGATGCGCTGGCGACGCTCACCACGACGGCGCTTGCGGGCATTCAGTCCCTCGGCGAGAAGCAGGCCGACATCGCGCGAACGACGATGTCGCAATTGCAGACGCTTGTCACGAAGCCGGATGCGTCGCCAGTGGGAGCGTCCGCAAGCGTTGGCGACATGGTGCGTCAGGCCCTCGCCGGCACGGTGTCGAACATGCAGGAATTCACCGGCACCGCCTGGAAAATCCCGTCCGCGAGTTTTGCGGTGGTAAGCAGCCGCGTCGCGGAGAACGTCGAGGAATTCAAGGCGATGCTCCAGCCGAAGCAGTAACCCGGCCTCGCGGTACGGAACGCCGGCGCTATCGCGCGGCGTTCCTCTGACATTCACACGGACAAGAACGATGCAAAGTGTGCGCACCCTGGATATCCAGACCGTCGATCTGGACGGCCAACGGCTCCGCGTCGGTATCTGGCGCGGCAGCGATGTTTCGCCGCCGCTCGTCATCTTCAATGGCATCGGTGCCAATCTCGAACTGGTCCAGCCGTTCGTCGACGCGCTCGGCGACGTGGAAGTCGTCATCTTCGATATTCCGGGCGTGGGCGGATCGCCCGCGCCCCTTGCGCCGTACCGCTTTTCCACGATGGCGGTACTGACCGACAAGCTGCTCTCGAAGCTCGGCTATGAAGGGCAGGTGGATGTGCTCGGCGTGTCGTGGGGTGGAGCGCTCGCGCAGCAATTCGCGTATCTGTATCCGTCGCGTTGCCGGCGACTGGTGCTGGCCGCCACCTCGCCGGGCGTCATCATGGTGCCCGGGCAGCTTTCCGTGCTTTCCAAGCTGATCGGGTCGCGCCGCTATCGGGACCCGGACTATCTGCAGGAAGTCGGCGCCGATATTTACGGTGGCGCGTACCGGGACGACCCCGAATTGCTGAAGGAGCACGGACGTCACATTCAGGCGCCGGGCGGACGTGGGTACGTGTACCAGCTGCTGGCCGCGTGGGGATGGAGCAGCCTGCTCTGGCTCGGCTGCCTGCGCCAGCCCACACTCGTCATGCACGGTGACGACGACCCCATCGTCCCGCTCGTCAATGCGAGGATTCTCGCTGCCCGCATCCGCCAGTCGACGCTTCACGTCATCGAGGACGGTCACCTCTTCGTGATTACCCGGACCGCGGAAGTAGCTGCGCTGGTGCGCGACTTCCTGCTGCGGGAGCCGTGTTGAGCGGCCTGACGAAGAAGGGCGACGAAGGCGTAGTCGTGCTGGCCGAACCGCAATCCCGACAGTCGGGTTTCACATCATGACCCCGTGAGCATCAACGGGGAATACGGGGCCGCGGGTCAATGGAGCACGGACCTCATACCCCGGGCGGGCGCCGCCGCGAGATTCCCGGCGGCGATTCGCTTCACTTTCCGGGCGTCGCCAGATCTTCCTCCACAAAGCGCAGCACCGCTTCCGTCAGTGCCTCACGGGGGTAGGCGTTCTGCGTGACGAACAGCGAGCCGATCATCGTGTGCGTTCGCGCAATCGGCACGGCGAGTGCCCAGTGATCCGCGTTGACGTAGCCGAGCAGTGCGCTGCCGGGCACGACCTGATCGTAGAAGATCACCTGACTGTCGTTGCGCGCGTCGACGCGCGCGAGTTTCTCGTAGCTCGACTTGAGTATCGAGGAAATGCGTTCCGGCTGGGGGAACGTCGCGAGCGAGTAGTAGCGCAGCCCGCCGGGAAGCGGGTTCTGCGCCATCCACGCTCTGCGTGTTGCCGGTCGCAGGCTTTGCACGGCGCCGCCGTCTCCGGAGGTGCAGGTCGATCCCGGAAAGTATCGCAGCATGTCCGCCTGGAATTGCTCGGCGTCGTTCGCAAGCGGCGATCCGCCGATCGCTCCGGCCGCGCTTACCACCGCTGCCACGCGTCCGCGAATCTCCGGATAGGCGACCAGCGCCTCCAGAATGTCCGGAGCGCCCTTCGAGTAGCCGATCAGCACGAGCTGCGGCGCGCCCGCGGGCAGTTGCATGGCCAATATGGCGTCGCGAATCTGGCGAGCGTTGTTCGCCGAACTCGACAACCCGTCGACGGTGAGCATGATCGCGTCGTAGCCGAACGGCTGCAGGTGTTTCGTCACGGTGCCGGGCGCATTCAGCCAGGGCTTGAAGCAGTCGTACCCGACGCCGGGCACCACCACCGCGACGAGATGGCGCCTGGATTGGCCCAGATCGACAGGCATGCCGGTGCCTGCGGGCTCGACACCCACGCGTGTCAGCGCGTCTTCGCAGCGACGGTAATCGGCAAGTGCGGAGCCGCGCGCTTCCAGCACCGCACAGAAGATCTCGCGGAACCGCGCCCGTTTGTCCTGTACGCCCGCCTGGGACGCCGGAACGAGCGCAAGCGGCGGCGTGTCCGCGGAGTAGGGGACGAGCGGTTTCGCTGCGCATGCTGCGAGCACAAGACAGGTCACGGCGGCAGCGATTCCGATGCCGCCGCTGCGCAATGCACGCATGGGTCGAGCCGGCCGCGCCGCGGCACCGCCGTGCGATCCGGCGGCGGGGTTACTTGCCTGCATCGCCGTTCTCTCCGCGTTCGGCGGACTCGCGCCGCTCGAGGTAAGGCACCCAGTCCAGAATTTCGACGTTGGTAAAACTCAGCGGCCGCGTTGCAAAAAACATCACTGCGCGCAATCCGTCGGTATGGTACGGCGCACCGTTCAGCGTCGTGCGGGGACGCGCCTCTGGCGCAGGAGTAACGCCGTTGGCGAATCCGAGCTTGTCGAGACCCCCCGAGTACATCATGTCCTGGACCAGGAAATTCCTTGCCTCGTCGACATCCCCATGCAGTACGTCGGCTGCGGCGCCGCCGTGCACAAAGCGGCCGCCGACCGGACGTCCGACCTGCACGACATACACGAGCGCGCCGTTGAAGCGAATGGGCGTGAGCCACGCACGGATCGAGGTCGCGGCCACGCCCGCCTGCGCCTCCTTGCGCAGAACGACGTCCGGCTTGCGTCCGTAGACCCACTGATCGAGATCGCCGTCGCGCAGGTTGCGGCGATAGCTGCGTCGCACCAATGCGGCCCCTATGTCCCCAAGATTGCCGACGACAACGACATTCAACGGGTCCGCGCCGGTCGTCTTGTGCTGATCGCTCGCGCAGCACGGCAGCCGTTCGATCGCGGCGCGCAGCGAGGCGAGATCGTGGTAGTCGGTGATCTCCGTATTGGGATACTGGAACAGGGTCAGCGCCAAGCGAGAGTCGGAAACGTCATCCGGGACGTGCACGAAAAGGGAGAAAGGCACCAGCGTCCTGTTCCCGAACAGGTCGATGTTGACGAGCTTGGGGTCCCGGTCAGGGTTGGTGAACACAATCCCCGTGCGGGTTTCACCCGGCAGAATCGGGTTCCTGAATCCGAGCTTGTTGAAGTGATCGTCGATGCTCGCATTCGTCGCTCCCCCGAGCAGCGTGTGCATGGACCACGCGACTTCGAGCGGCGAGAAGTAGTCTGGATCGGTTCCCGATTGCAGCAGCCACAACGGTTGCGAAGTCCGGTTCCGAACCTCGATCCATACCGGCTGTACGTTGGTCTTGTTGACGTCGGCGCCGAACATGCGCTTGCTGTCTTCCGATCCCAGCACGGCCGCGCTCACCTGCACGTCCTGGTTGGTCGCGCTCACGGCACGCTCACGCAGCGGCCCATCGTCGACGTTCGCCGGCGCCGTCCATGTCGCGCAGGCGGCCAGGGCGAGAAGGAGAACAACGCTGCCGGCTGCATTTCTCAGTGCACGCGGAGACCGCGGCGGCGCGCTCATTGTTTCGCTCCCGAGGGCGGCGTGTTGTTGATTTTCGTGCTCTTCTCCCACGGAAGGACTTCGATCTCTGAAAGAGACGTGGGGTGGCGGTCGAATACGAGTACCTGTCGATACCCGTCGGTGTAGTACGGATCGGTGGTGAGGTTCTGGCTCGGCGCGCCTTGCGGGGCTGGCCCTACTCCCCTCACGAAACCAAGCTGGGTGAGATTCTGGGAATACGCCATATCCTCCGCCAGTGCTTTGCGCGCTTCGTCTACGTCCGGGTCGATCTTGTGCGTGGTGAGCGTAGGTGAGTGAATCGTGAGACGGGTGCCGATATCCCGGCTGATCTGCCCCACCCATACGGGCTTACCCCGATAGCGCATGGGGCTTAGCCAGAGCCGCAGATGATTGCGCTGGTGAACATTGTCACGCGCCTTTTGCAACGCGAGGTCCTGCGCCCGGCCAAAGAGATAAAGATCGCTGACGGGCGCATTGACATAACGATCGCCGGAGAGCGCGGACGTGACCATCCTCATGATCGCGCCCGACCACTTTTGCTCGGTCGGGCTCCAGCCGCGCCGCACGAGTGCGGGAAAGGCGTCGTCGAGGCCCCCGACGATGACCAGATTGAGCGGATCGCCGTTCTTCGAACCGTCCTTGTTCGTTGCGCAGCAGGGAAGGGCTTCGAGAGCGGCGCGAAACGCGTCGTCGTCCGTATAGTTCACGATCTTTTCGGGCGGATAGATCTCGCGCCGAAAGACTTCGCTGACATGGTAGTCGGCATAGAAGCCCGGCACGACCATGAGGATCGAGAACGTCCTTGCACGCGCGCTCGCCACGAGGTCGATCTGCACGAGCTTCGCGCCCTCGTTGAGGTGCGTCAGCACGTATCCCGACTTGGTCTGGCCGGGCAGGACGGGGTTCTGGAAGGCAAGCCCGCGAAAGCGCTGGTCGAGTTCGTCCTTCCCGCCGGACGGAACGCTGTTGAGATATGCCTCGGCAGCTTCCGAAGCGGGGAAGAAGTTCGGGTCAAGGCCCGGAGACATCAGGAAATAGCTAAGGGTCTCGTTGTTCGAGACTTCTATCCAGACGGGTTGAATCCCCTTCTTGGCGAGCGGCACGCCATAGACGGCCGCGCTTTCATCAGCGGAAAGCACCACGGTCGTTACCCGCAGTCCGCCTTCGGTGCGCGTCACGGCGCGGCTCTTGTACGAGAGCTCGCTGGCAGGCGGCGTTGCGGCGCAACCCGACAGGAACAAGGCGACGATAACTGCAACCAGCAGTCGATTCACGATGTCGTTCATCGCGTAACCTCATCGCCGCAGGGGCGGGCGCAAAAGATCGTTGTTGTAATGCGTCCTTCACGGGTACGAGTGAAATTATAGTGTGTGAGTTCGGTTCTGCCGTTGCTGGAGTGTGGGCAACGGCATAGCCAGCATATCCACGCATCGCCATGTGCGGCTTCCCGCACACAGGCGCCCGATGGCCGATGCCGTGCCGGCGTTTCTCTGCTCGAAGAGGCACTGCTGCAAGTCATCCGGGATGTCGTGAGCGATGACGTCCTTTGCCCTGCGAACGAGGTACTGAACATTGCGCGCGGCTTTGCCTGACACTGGCCACACCCTAAGCAGCAGAAGGCACTGCATCAATGATGTATGCACGCAGTTCAGCCGCATGCGTGCTGGCGATGCGCTCGATCAATGCGTCTCGTTCGCACGCGCTTTGCACATATTGCCCGCGAGACATAGAAATTAGCTCGGCGAAGCGCTCCGCAGCGTACATACTTGAACAGCCTTCTCTCCTTACCGGATGCGCCAGTGCAGCGCCGCAGAGGTCGGCAAAGCGGGCACGCCATAAAGGGGCGGGCGACCGGAGTCAATCAGGGCTTCCGGACATGCTCATGGGACGTTGAATCGAGCCGATGGGAACAGGAATCCAACTGGAGGGTAAAAACGTGAAACCGCTACCGATTCTCGTCGTGACCGTCGCTGTAGTGTCGGGTTGTGCGAACCAGCCCGTGCCGCCAAGCGCCCAGACGGTCGGACAAAGCCAGCAGCCGCCTGCCGTCGTCGCCCAGTGCATCGCGCAGAAATGGGCGAACCGGTCGCAACAAACAGTCGTCTCGCAGGTGGTGATAGCCAACAATCAAGCGATGGACGTCTATGTGCCCGGCCAGCAGCCTCCGAACGGCGCAGCCGCTCTCGTGCGGCCCGCATGGGCGGCGGACAGCAAGACGTGGGTCGGCATGCGCACGGGCGGCGGTACCGGCAGCGCCGGCGCCGGCGATATCAACGCCTGTCTCTGAGCCGCGCGGTCCGTGCGGTCCGGCATCTGCCACACGGATGTGGACGAAGCCCTTCGTGGCGGTAACGGGGCTTTGACCGGCGTGAGTGGTGCAGGATATGAAACCCTCGGTTTCGTCGTGACGGGGGATGAAGCAATCCGCCTCGTTTCCCGTCGAGAACAGAACCGCGGCTCTCGCCACACAGTGCCTTAGTCCACTGCGTATGCGCATGATCGACGACCTGCGCAAGCTCGCACGCGGGAACCCGGTCCGGTGATCTGCGCGGGTCCGGCGGATCGCCGCATCGCTGCGGCACCCGTCCGGCACCGCAACCCGGTTGCATCGGCTGGACCACGGCGGGCACGGCAAGCCGGGCTGGACGCTCACTGCCAGTCCGAACGACGTGCCATGTCCACGATATCGCTCGTCGTCGAGCACGTACCGGGGTATTCCACATGGCCGGAAACGGTCTTCGCGGTGCGCCGTCCGTGGCGATGCAGGCTGGATCGCGGCGGGTTCATGAGGTCGTATCCGCGAGACGGAGTGGAAACGCTTGACCGATCGTGAAGCCGCTGCCCAGCCGGGTCTGACAATCGCCGGGATTTCCCGTGATGAAGCAAGTTTTTTCCACAGGAGACTCACAATGAAGCGCACGAAACTTTTCTCGATCGTTGTCGTTGCACTGATGGCTCAAGCGGCTTTGGCTCAGCCGCAAACGAACGTGGAAGTCACAAAGGGACCGGACCAGACTACCGTCAAGGGCATGTCGAAAATCACGGCGACAGTGGTGGGCATCGACAAGGCCACTCGCACCGTGACGCTCAAGACCGCTGCGGGCAAGATCGTGGAACTCGAGGTGACGAACGACGCGCGCAACTTCGACCAGCTTGCACTGGGCGACATGGTGACCGCCACATACAGCGAGGCGCTTACGATCAGCCTGATGAAGGAGAAGGGGCAGGCGTCGCATGCCGAACGTGCAACCGAGCAGCGATCCGCTCCGGGTGCGAAGCCGGGCGGGATGGTCGGCCGGGAAGTGACGGTCATAGCCGATATCGTCGCGGTCGATCACAAGGCGAAGACGGTCACGCTCAAGGGGCCCAAGGGCAATACGGTGGATTTGAAGGTAGAGGACCCCGAGCGCCTGAAGCGTCTTCACAAGGGCGAACAGGTCGAGGCGGTCTATACGGAGGCATTCGCGATATCCGTGGAACCGGCTGCAAAGAAATGATCCATCCATGAGGAAGTCCGGACGGGTCTTGCCGACATTCACGCGGTCGCTCATTTCGGCCAATGAGCTCGATCCCGTCCGGTCGCGTGGCCGTTCATCGTCACTCGCGACGTAGCCGCCGCGGTGCTGCCGCATGGCTGTTCCCGCGCATCCTCACGTTCGCGCTGCCCTCGCGCGACGGCCTTCGCGGCAAATTCGCAATCCGCTTCAGAGCGCCGCATCGGAACAAGGTCTACTTGCGAAAACCCGATCCAACGTACACCATGAATCGTGACCAGGGGAGAAGCAGGCCAGCGCAGCGATGCGATTCACGCCGGAAAGACGAAGATAGTCGCGCATCCCGACGAGACGAGGTGAAACGACCATGACCGACCCGATCGACTCAGGCGAAGCGCCGAGCGCCGCCGTCGCGCCGCTCATCCAATGCACCGCGCCCGTGATCGTCAATGGTTCCGCCGTATGGTTCTCGGCATACGGTTTCGGCTGGGGTTACGCCGCCTATGCCATGCCGTCGGAGGCCGTATGCGGCGCACCGGATGCCGCCGATGCTTCGGCAAGGCAGATCGCACGCGCCTTCGAACTCCGCAAGCACCGGATTCTGGAAGTCGTAGCCGCCGCCGACCCGCCTTTGCCCGGTGAACGAAGGACCCTCTCCGGAGCGGACCTGTGAAGGACGCAGCGGCGCAGCCGCGGACCGGATGATTCCGTGCAGGGACGAAGGGCGGGCGATCGGAAGGATGCGCCTGTCAGGCGATCCTCGAAGGCGCTGTCGCTGGCCTGAACGACAGGCATACGAAAGGGACGGACGTCATGAGCGAAGAACCCCGCTCCGCCGGAAAGATGCCGGGCGGCGCCCCGGTGAGCAGGTGGCGCGCGGCGTTTCCGCCCGCGCAATGGCTGCCCGCCTATCGGCCGGAGTGGCTCGGGCGCGACGTCGTCGCCGGCGTAACGCTCGCCGCCTATGCGATTCCGGTGTCGCTCGCGTATGCGTCGCTCGCGGGATTGCCGCCGCAATACGGCATCTACTGCTATCTCGCCGGCGGCCTGGCCTATGCGTTGTTCGGCTCGTCGCGGCATCTGGCGATCGGGCCCACCTCGGCGATCTCGATGCTCGTCGGGGTCACGGTCGCGGGCATGGCGGGAGGCGACCCGGGGCGCTGGGTATCGATCGCAGCGCTGAGCGCGATCCTCATGGCCGCCATGTGTCTGCTCGCATGGCTTCTTCGGTTGAGTTCGCTCGTCAATTTCATCAGCGAGACGATCCTGCTCGGCTTCAAGGCGGGCGCCGCGCTGACGATCGCGCTGACCCAGTTGCCCAAGCTGTTCGGCGTCGCGGGCGGCGGTGACCAATTCTTCGAGCGCATCGCGGTGCTGGCTGGCCAGCTTCCCGCCACGAACCTCGCGGTGCTCGCATTCGGTGTCACCGCAATCGTCATCCTGCTGCTCGGCGAGAAATTCCTGCCGGGACGCCCGGTCGCGCTGCTGGTGGTCGTGGTCTCGATCGTCGTGCTGTCGGTGACGCCGCTCGGCGCGCTCGGCTTCAAGGTGGTCGGCGCGCTGCCGCAAGGCTTGCCGGAGTTCCGCTTGCCGGGGCTGCGGGTGCGCGACGTGGACGGGGTGATTCCACTCGCGTTTGCGTGCCTGCTGCTGTCGTACGTGGAGAGCGTATCGGCGGCGCGCGCGCTGGCGCAGGCGCACGGCTACGAGGTCGATCCGCGCCAGGAACTGCTCGGCCTGGGCGCGGCGAATCTCGCGGCCGGACTCTTCCAGGGGTATCCGGTGGCGGGCGGCCTCTCGCAGTCCTCGGTGAACGACAGGGCCGGCGCCAGGACGCCGCTCGCGCTGGTGTTCGCATCGGTCACCATCGGCCTGTGCCTCATGTATCTGGCGGGTCTGCTGAGCAACCTGCCGAACGTGATACTTGCGGCTATCGTGCTGGTGGCCGTGAAGGGACTCGTCAACGTCGCCGAGCTGCGCCACGTGTGGCGTGTGAGCCGGCTCGAGTTCAGCGTGTCGATGGTGGCTTTCGCGGCCGTGCTGCTGATGGGCATCCTGAAGGGCGTCATCGTGGCGATGGTGGTGTCGATGCTGGTGCTCATCCGGCGCGCGGCGCATCCGCATGTCGCCTTCCTCGGCCTCATTCCCGGCACGCGGATCTATTCCGACATCGAGCGTCACCCGGGCAACGAGACCATTGCGGGTGCGCTGGTGTTCCGCGTCGAGGCGTCGCTGTTCTACTTCAACGCGGAGCATGTGCGCGCGGCGCTCTGGCAGAAGATCCGCTCGGGCGCCGCACCGCTTCGTCTGGTGATCTGCGATCTCTCCACGTCGCCCGTCGTGGATCTTGCCGGCGCGCGCATGCTGAAAATGCTGCACGTGGAGTTGCGGGAGGCGGGAATGGACTTCAGGATAGTCGGTGCGCACGCGAAGGTGCGGGACATCCTTCGCGCCGAAGGTATCGAGGAGCGCGTCGGCCATCTCGGACGCCGTCTCACGGTGGCCGATGTCATCGACGATTTCCGGAGCGGCGCAAACGACGGCGTGTGCGCGTGAGGCAACGGCGGCGCCGTCTCCTTCCCGAACGTGATCGTGAAGGGGCACCGGACTGTTCCCGCCCGCGAAGCAGTGACGACAATTGCCGGGACGACCTCGCGCAACGTTGCGGAATTCGAAACGGACCTTCCTCTCACGAAGGAAGCCATCCGCTGCTAGAACAGATTGCGCTGGCTGGGATCGAATTTCGGGTCGGGCGCTCGCTGCGTCTGCCGCAGGATTCCCTGGTCGTCGAAGTAAAAGCTGAATATCAGATGCTGGATGTTGTTCTCGACATATCGATACGACCACACCTGCATTTTCATTCGCGTGTAATAGGACGTCTCGAAGGGGCGCCCGAAGTTCACGAGCACATCATCCCGGGTCCATTTGCCCACTTCGGCGCGATAGAACTCGTTGTCCAGAAGCACTTGCCGGACGCTCAGCACTTTGCCGGAAGCGTCGATGTCGGCTGCGGTCGTCGTCGTGCCCATGGGCTGCGTGGGCCACATCAGCCGCTTGCCGCCGCCCGGCAGGTCGTAGGTTTCCTTGGGTGGACCCAGGCGGGCAATGACGGCGGATTGATCCGCACCGGCCTCGACCGGCGGCTGCGATCCGGCGCAACCGGCCACCGCCACGACGGCGGTACACATGACGAAGGATGCAAACCGGTTGAGCATGGCGTTTCTCCAGCTACGACTAGCCGATGATGGGTCTGTTCGCGGCCCGCGCCGAGCCGCGCCGTGTCGCGCCTAACGGCAGGCTTCGGGGACGATTGACCGCTTTCCCTCTCGACCAGACTCCACCTCATCAAGCTGGTGGCTGTCAAGGGCGCGCACGTCCGCAGGTGCCTTCGTCAGCCGCCGGCGAGCCGATGCCGCGAGCGTGGCGCGGCTGGACGGAAGCGCCCAAACGGCATTTAATACGTTTGTGTACCGCAATCGAATCCGCCTGGCGACCGGCCCGGCATCATGTACACCATATGCTTTCCGTCCGGAACAATCGTCAACGCCGGGGACGTGGCCTTTTTCTCAAGGGCGCTTAGCGTCTTAAGGCGGGAATCTGGGGCAAAGACAATGAAACGATTCGAGACTAGAATTGCATGCGCATCGGTGGGGGTCTTCATCTGGCTGGGCGGCCTCTACGCCACGATACGCGGCTTGCTATATGACGAATCCGCCTTGTTTCGCTATGGAATGCTGGCGCTCGTAGTCGGCGTGGCGACCTTCGTCATCGCGCTCAATCCGCTGGCTAACCGCAATTCAAGGAAGTGACGCGTTGCGCGCCGGGAACGCGGGCACGCCCTGCAACCATCCACTTGTGATTCAGGCGCTGGCGCGACGCGCAGCAGCGCGCATTCGAACTCGGCCGACATCGCGCCGGCCGGCTCATGAGTCCGGCATCCGGTGGTTGTCTTTGGCGGCCCGGCTATCCAGCGACGGGGAGACAGTCTCGTGAATGCATTGACACATGAGGGCGATGTCGACTCGCACGAGCCGGTTCTCGACACCGTCGACAGGGTTTCGGAGCTGTGCTTCGGGCTATTCATGGCGCTGACTTTCGTCGGCACCGTGTCGGCGGCCACGGCCGGCGAGGACGCCGGGCGGACAATGCTCTATACGGCGCTTGGCTGCAACCTCGCCTGGGGACTCGCCGACGCGCTCATGTTCCTGGTACGCACGCTGACCAACCGTGGCAGGCGGCTCACGCTTGCCCTCGCCATCAGGAATGCGCCCGACGCCGACGCCGGGCGTCGCGTGCTGCGCGATGCCTTGCCGAGGTTCATGCGGCCGCTCGTGTCGGATGAGAACCTGGAACCGATCCGGCTGAGGCTTGCGGCCACGACGAACCTGCCGGACCGCCCGCGCTTCGTGCGCAACGATTTCCTCGGGGCGCTGGGCATCTTCGTCATCATCGTGCTGTCGACGTTCCCGGTTGCGCTGCCGTTCATCATTTTCCGCGACGTACCCACTGCCTTGCTCGTTTCACGCGTTCTCACGCTCGTGATGCTTTTTGGCTGCGGGCTGGCTTTGGGCCACCACGCCGGCTGGGGCGGATGGAAGGCCGGGCTTGCGATGGTGGTCTTTGGCGTCCTCCTGACGATGGCGATCATCGCGCTCGGCGGCTGAGCGCCGCAAGCGGCAGGCGCCGGTTTCCCGCATGTCGGCGATTCGCAATTCGCAACATTCGAGGCCTCCATTTCGAAGCCGATGCGCCCCGCGTGGCCATGCAGCTGAATGCCGCGTTGGCGAGCCCGCATCGGGACAACCTGAAAGGAGACCATCATGTTGCTCACGCACGCGACGGAGAAAGCACTGTCCCGCGGCCTGCTCGATGTGTTCATTCGCGCCGGGCTGATCGCCGCGCTGGTCATCTTCTGTTTCGAGATCTTCCGTCCGTTCTTTGATCTCGTCATATGGTCGGTGATACTGGCGACGACCATCTACCCCCTGCAGGTCGCGGTCGGGAAAAGGCTGGGCAACCGGCACGGGCGCACGGCCGCGCTGATCGTGGTGGTGGCGCTCGGCATCGTGCTGGTGCCCACGTACCTTCTGGGCGACGCGGTGGTGGATTCCGTGGAGAATGCGGTCACGGTCGTCAAGAGCGGAGATTTCCGCGTCCCGCCGCCTGCCGAGGCGGTGGCCGCATGGCCGCTCGTGGGAAAGCGGCTGTACGAACTGTGGATGCATGCCGCAACGGACCTCACCGGCCTTCTGCAGAAGTTCTCGCCCCAGATCAGGGGACTCAGCCTTGCTCTTCTCACCAGGCTCGCCGGCCTCGGCATGGGCATGGTGATATTCGTTGCCGCGCTGATCATAGCGGGCATCATCATGGCGCACGGCGAAGAAGGACATGCGAGCGCCTTGCGGATCTCCCGTCGCATCTTCGGCCCGGACAGGGGCCCGCGAATCAGCGAACTCTGCACGACGACCATCCGCGCGGTGGCGCTCGGTGTCGTAGGCATCGCCTTTATCCAGATGCTGCTCATCGGCGCGGGATTCATCGTGATGGGGATACCGGCGGCCGGCCTGCTCACCCTGGCCGTGCTGCTGATCGGCATCATGCAACTGCCGGCGACCATCGTGACGCTGCCGGTGATCGGCTTCGTGCTGGCCACGCAGGGCGCCACTGTGGCCAGCATCGTGTTCGCCATCTATGTGTTCATCGCCGGGCTCGCCGACAACGTGCTGAAGCCGCTCCTGCTGGGCCGCGGGGTCGACGTGCCGATGCCCGTCGTGCTGATCGGCGCGCTTGGCGGCATGATCAGCGGAGGCGTGATCGGCCTGTTCATCGGGCCGGTGGCGCTCGCCGTCGGCTACCGGCTGTTCTGGCTTTGGGTCGAGGACCCGCCATCGGTGGGCGGCACGGACGTGGCGGAGAACCGTCAGTAGCGCGTTTTCGCAGGGAGTCCATGAGGCACGCCCTGCGATCGCCCTTCGAGCAGGCGGCGGAAGTATTTTTCAGCGATCCTTCCGAAGCGGCGGGCGCGCTTGCCGCTATCGCCACTCGACCCGCATTCGTGTCCACGTCAGCCGAACGAGTTCGCTTTCGCAAGCCGCCGTTCGCGCTTCGACGAAGCATTGCGATCTTGTAATGAGACACGAGTCTCACTAAAATGCATTGGCAAACCCCGCAAACGCAACCAGGCGAGGAACCAGTCATGACGCTGACCCGTGCGCAGATGGATCGGAAAATCGATGAACATTTCGGCTTCGAGAGACGTGACGATGTCGAGGGGGTCCTCGCGACGCTCACGCCGGACGTAGAGCACGACGTGGTCGGCTGGCCCTCGGGGCCGGCGCATGGCCGCGCGGAAGTGCGGCCGTTCTACGAGGCGCTGTTTGCGGACTTGTCGGAGAGCCGGGTCGAGTGCCTGCGCCGTCTTTACGGCAACGGGTTCGTCGTTGACGAATCCTTATGGCGGGGCAAGGCCCCGGGCAGGCCGTTCGGACTCGAAGGCCATGGGCGTGCGCTGGAATTCCGGATGCTGCATGTCGTTGAATTCGCCGAAAGCGGGCAAATCAGGCGGGAAAACGTATGGGTCGATCTCGCGGCGATCATCAAACAGTTGCCACAGGCCTGACATGCCCGATGCCGAGACCGCCGGACGCCGGAACCAGAAACAGCGCACACGCAAGGACCTGCTGCAGGCTGCTTCGCGTCTCATGAAGGAGGGCCGCAAGCCGAGCCTGGAGGAGATCGCCGGGGAAGCGATGGTTTCGCGCGCCACGGCGTATCGGCATTTTCCGAACATGGACGCGCTGCTGCTGGAGGCGTCGCTCGATGTCGCTACCCCGGACGCCGCCAAGGTCTTTGGCACGCGCGCATCGGGCGATCCGGTCGCGCGGTTGACCCGCGTCGATGCAGCGCTTCACGACATGATCCTGGCCAACGAAGCGCCGCTTCGCATGATGCTCGCGCATTCGCTGGAGCGTGTGGCGAAGGGCGGCCCGGACAACGACGTTCCGCCGCGCCAGAACCGCCGCACGCCGCTGATCGAGGCGGCGCTGGAACCCGCGCAAGATCAGTTCAAGCCCGCCGCGCTCGAAACGCTGACGCAGGCGCTCGCACTTGTGATCGGTACGGAGGCGATGGTGGTCTTCAAGGACGTCCTGCAACTCGACGACGTGCGTGCCCGCAAGGTGAAGCGCTGGGCGATCCGCGCCCTGGTCGAAGCGGCGAAGCGAGAGGGCGCCGGCGATTGAGCGGCCGCAACGCCGCCTGGTCCAGGATCAGCAGCCTGCGAACGCGCGTCGGGGCACGACGCGAAGCGGGCAATCGAATGAGGATTTGCGCGGACTCAAATCAGGAAATGGGCGCTGGCGAATAAACATCGGCGAGCGAAAGTCATATACTGGCTCGGCCTGCCGACGTGTTCGCATATCTGTTCGAGCCGTACCGGTGCACGCGGCGAGGGAAGACTGGCGGCGCTGTGCCCGCCTCGCATCGAACGTCAGGCGGCTGAGTCGTTTGCTGGCGCATGTCCTCTCGCCAGGCGGATGATACGAATGCCTCTGGACCGAACTTCACACCACTTGCCTGTCTGGACGAATCCATGCTCACTATCGATGACATCCGGCCGGTTCCCCTTTTCTCGACACTCGCTGACAACGAACTGGAGCATCTCGCGAACACGTCCGCAGACCTGCATCTGTGCGCGGGTGAGTTCGCCGTCCACGAAGGGGGAGAGCGCGCGCTGTACGCAGTGCTCGCCGGCAAGATGGAGGTCATCAAGACGTTCGACGGCATCGAGCGCACGCTCGGCTGGCGTCTTCCGGGAACCATCTTCGGAGAAGTGCCGCTCGCGCTGAGTTCGCCGTTTCCTGGTGGCTATCGGGCTGCAGAGCCGTCGCGTGTCATGCGCGTTGACGCTCAGCGTTACTACGCGCTCGCGGCCGCCTCGCCGGAAGTGGCGGTGAAGATGGGTGCCCTCGCGCGCGAACGCATCGGCGGATTGCAAGGCCTTTCCGCCGAGCCGCCCAAGGCTCGCGTGACCATGGTCGGCAGCCGCTGGGACACTGCCTGTACAGCGTTGCGCCAGTTCCTCGCCCGCAACCAGATCAGCTACGACTGGATGACGCCCGATGCGCCCGAACTGCCGGCGCGCTGGCCCGGAGACTGTCCATCGGAGGCGGATTGCCCGGCGTTGCGGCTGGTCGACGGAACGGTGCTGAGCAGGCCTGTGACACGCGAGCTCGCCGGGCTGCTCGGCCTGCAGACGCAACCCCGCCTCGCCGAATACGACACGATGATCATCGGCGGCGGGCCGGCCGGTCTCGCGGCGGGGGTGTACGGCGCGTCGGAAGGCTTGCGCACGGTGGTGCTCGAGCGCGAAGCGCCAGGCGGGCAGGCGGGAACCTCTTCGCGCATCGAGAATTACCTCGGCTTTCCCAACGGTGTGTCGGGCGACGAACTGGCGAGCCGCGCATTGCAACAGGCAAGGCGGCTGGGCGCGGAGATCCTGGTGACACGCTCTGTTACGCGAATCGATGTCGATGCGCGTAACGTCCACCTGGATGGAGGGGACGTCATCCGGGCGCGGACCATCATTCTCGCGACCGGCGTCACGTGGCGCCGTCTCGCGATCGACGGCTTCGACCGGTTCATCGGCAAAGGCATCTACTACGGCGCGTCGCGCAGCGAGGCGAGCGCGACGCACGGGCTCGACGTCTATCTGATCGGTGGCGGAAACTCCGCCGGGCAGGCTGCTTTGTACTTTGCCAATCACGCGCGCAGGGTGACGCTTGTGCTGCGTGGCGATTCGCTCGAGAAGAGCATGTCGCGCTATCTGGTCGAACAGCTTCACGGGAAGTCGAACGTGGCGGTGCAACTGCGCTCGGAGGTCGTCGGCGCATACGGCGATACCCATCTGACCGCGATCGACGTACGCGACGGGTTGAGCGCAGAGGTGCGCCGCCACGACTGCGGTGGATTGTTCGTGTTCATTGGCGCCGATGCGGAAACCGAGTGGCTGCCGCCGGAAATCGCGCGCGATGGGCGCGGATATGTGCTCACCGGTGACGACGTCGTCAAGGCGGGACGCTGGTCGCATGGCCGGGATCCCTATCTCCTCGAATCGAGTGTTCCCGGTGTGTTCGCCTGCGGAGACGTGAGGTTGAGTCCGGTCAAGCGCGTCGCTTCAGCGGTCGGCGAGGGCAGCATGGCGATTGCCTTCGCGCACAAATATCTGCAGCACGATGCCGGATAGCTTCAGATTCGCCCGAAGCATCCGGCGGTCGCCGGCAAGCCGGTCAAGTTCGAACTGGACGTGTACGACGATCAGGCAGACCCCCGCGTCGCGATCAAGCGCTACAAGGTGCGCTTCAACCAGGACGTGGAGCTTTACGCCGTGCGCGTACGCCGCCGCGCTCGCGATGATCAAAGCCATTCACGACGCGAATTCGCTCGACCGCGCGAAGATCGTGGAGAGCCTGGCAAAGGTCAATGTGACGGGTGTGACGGGCAGGATCACATTCGACCCGCAGGGCGATCTGATCAAGCCGCCTTATACGCTCTTTCAGGTGGAGCAGGGGCAGTGGAAGAGCCTGAGGACCGTGGGCGGAAGCGGCGCATAGGCGACGGCGGGCGTCCGTCCTGAAGGCGGTCGCCGCCGCTGCCGGGGAGCAATGCGTCGCCGCGAACAATGGTCCCGCCAGCG